>Ga0134126_10007458_pt1 | contig 13741 bp, 14 predicted proteins | sample KB31752_FD_96881 | JGI IMG/M metagenome (GOLD analysis project Ga0134126, IMG submission 96881) | Terrestrial soil microbial communities with excess Nitrogen fertilizer from Kellogg Biological Station, Michigan, USA - KB3-175-2 | ecosystem: Environmental > Terrestrial > Soil > Unclassified ...
AAATGTGTAAATGTGTAAATATGTAAATATGCAAATATGTAAATATGCAAATGTAATGCAGGAACCGTTTATAAATTGTCCTTCATTCCCACATTCCCACATTTACACATTAGCACATTTCCACATTTCCCCATTACCTCCATCCCCTCCCCGTTTTTCTTCCCAATTCTCCTTTTTTTACTTTTAATTCCTGCAGGTGCGATGGTTTTAAGCGGGGGGGTTTCTCCAGGGCATCGTAGAGGGAACAGCTGACGGTATAATTAATATCGTTTCCGATCAAATCCATCAGGCGGAAGGGGCCCATTTTAAATCCGGCGGCTTCCACCAGCTTGTCGATCGTTTCGATGTCAGCAACTTCTTTTTCTAAAAGTCTTAACGCTTCCAGGTAGAAGGGACGGGCAACATGATTTACGATAAAACCGGGTGCGTCACGGCATACTACGGAGGTCTTTCCCATTTGCAGCGCCAATCTGCGGATCCTTTGCACGGACTCTTCGCTGACATGTTCTGTTTTAACGATCTCGACCAGTTTCATGCGGGTTGCCGGATTAAAGAAATGCATGCCGATGATTCTGTCCGGGAAAGCAGTCTGTTCCGCGATAGTTTTTATGGAAAGGGAAGAAGTATTGCTCGCAAAAAGAGTGTGGAGATCATTTATTCTTTCCAGCTCCGTAAAAAGTGCAACCTTGGCGTCTGTTTTTTCAATGATGGCTTCAATAATAATTCCGGCCCGGCATGCATTCAGTAAAGAAGTAAAACGAATGCGGTTGAATATCTCTTTTTTATCTGCTTCCCGGATCCGGTTTTTTTTAACCTGCTCCTGCAAATCCTTTTCAATCTGTAAACGGGCTTTGGAAAGCATTTCCGGATCGAGATCATATAAAATGACAGGCAATCCATGCTGTGCTGCCGCCAGGGCAATACCCGATCCCATGGTCCCGGCGCCGCAAATGCATAGTGAATCTGACATGGGGTGGTTTTCAGCGCCAAAGTTAAGAACTAAAAGCGTCGATGATAGCGGATAATTGATAATTGGTAGTGAATAGAGTAACACATAAAGACCATCTACCATCCACTATCAACCATCCACGAAAAAGCCTTTGATAATTCTTTACATTTGTTTTAATGAAAAAGCAAATCATCAACACCCCCGATGCGCCGGCGCCCATCGGTCCTTACAGCCAGGCAGTACAGATTGATAATACAGTATATCTTTCGGGGCAGGTAGCCATCAATCCGAAAACAGGAAATCTGGAAACAGGGGATATTCAAAAGGAAACGAATCAGGTCATGCAAAACCTGCAGGCCGTTTTACAGGCCGCCGGAATGGATTTTAACCATGTTGTGAAAACCACCATCTTTCTTTCGGACATGGATCTCTTTGCATCCGTAAACGAAGTGTACGGAAAATATTTCAGCTCAGATTTTCCCGCCCGGGAAACGGTTGCCGTGAAAACGCTTCCGAAAAATGTGCATGTGGAGATAAGTATGGTCGCTTATTGGGGTCAACTGTCAACCGTCAACCAATAACCCCCAGCATCTTCCCCACCTTCACAAACCCCTCCACCGCTTTATCCAGGTGCTTTTTTTCATGGGCCGCACTGAGTTGCACCCGGATACGCGCCTGGCCTTTTGGAACAACGGGAAAGAAAAATCCGATCACATAAATGCCCTCCTCCAATAGTTTCGCAGCAAATTCCTGGGCAATGACGGCATCATACAGCATGATCGGAACTATGGGATGATCGCCCGCTTTGATTTCAAATCCGGCTTCCGCCATTTTCGCCCGGAAATATTTAGTATTGAATTCAAGCCGGTCGCGCAATTCCGTGCTTTCGCCCAGCATATCCAGGATGGCAATGGAAGCGCCAACGATGGAGGGCGCCAGGCTATTGGAAAATAAATAGGGCCGGCTTCGCTGACGGAGCATTTCAATAATTTCTTTTTTCCCACTGGTAAAGCCACCGTTGGCGCCTCCCAGGGCCTTGCCCAGGGTTCCGGTAATAATATCTACGCGGCCCATCACGTTGCGGTATTCGTGGGTACCGCGACCGGTCTTTCCCAGAAATCCGGAGGAATGCGATTCATCACTCATTACAATGGCATTGAACCGGTCCGCCAGGTCACAGATCTTATCGAGCTGTGCAATCGTTCCGTCCATACTGAAAGATCCGTCGGTTACGATCACCCGGCTGCGGGAGTCCTGGCTTGACTGCAGTTGCGATTCGAGGTCCGCCATATCATTGTGCTTATACCGTAACCGCTTTGCCTTGCACAGCCTGACTCCGTCGATGATGGAAGCATGGTTGAGTTCATCGGAAATGATCGCATCTTCTTCCCCAAACAGCGGTTCAAAAACTCCCCCGTTGGCGTCAAAAGCGGCTACATATAATATAGTGTCCTCCATGCCGAGAAAAGCAGACAGTTTTTCCTCCAGTTCCTTATGAATATCCTGGGTTCCGCAAATGAACCGCACGCTGCTCAGCCCGTATCCGCGTTCATCCAGCGCTTTATGCGCCGCTGCAATCACCCGCGGATGGGAAGAAAGGCCCAGGTAATTGTTGGCGCAGAAATTCAGCACGGACTGACCATTTGCCACAATCTCCACTCCCTGCCTGCTGCCGATGATCCGCTCGGTTTTGAATAAGCCCGCGGAGCGCATTTCACTGAGCTGGACGGAGAGGCGTTGGGTGAAAGCTTGATTCATAGCATGTATTTTTGTTCGTGGATATTAGGTATATAGTGGATAGTAGATAGTAAATAGGCTTTTTGTGCGGATTCAAACCGGATTTCTATCCACTATCTTCTATCTACTATCCACCTTATAAAGGTAACACATGTAACTTTTCACCCACCTAACCGTAATACATGAAGACACAAACAACCGGAAACGGCTTATGACGGCGGAGGATTACAATGATTGTGTAAAACAATATGCAGACGGGCTGTACCGGTTCATGCTGAAATCCACCAGGCAGGTGGAAGACGCGCGCGACCTGGTTCAGTCTGCCTTTGAGAAACTATGGGAGCACCGGGAAGAAGTGAATGCCTTAAAAAGCAAATCCTACCTCTTTACCATTGCCTACCATAAAATGGTTGACCTGGGCCGGAAGAACCGGCGCCTGGAATTCCGGGAATCGCTGCCGGAACATATCGAAACGGAACGCGGACCCACGCCCCGCCTTCGCCAGGTTCTGGAAGCAGCACTGGACCGGCTGAATGAACGCCAGAGATCCCTGGTAATGCTCAAGGACTATGAAGGGTACTCTTATGAAGAAATCGGAGAAATCACAGGGTTGAATGAGAGTCAGGTGAAGGTAACCCTGCACCGGGCGCGGATTCAGCTGAAACAGTATCTGGTGAGCGTGGAAAATGTAATATAGGCGGCTTCGCATCAGCAATAAAACCCGCGAGCCCCGAACATGTTTTAACGAAACGAATATCAGCGTACCTGGTGAATATATTCACTAATCAAAATTAAACAGCGGGACCTTCAATAAAAATCATCATGGCCATCAACAGAAATAATTACGAGGAATATTTCCTGCTTTATATCGACCGGGAACTCGGCCGCGACGAGCAGCTGATGGTGGAAGACTATGTCCGGCTGCACCCGGACCTGGAAAAAGAGTTTGATCTGCTGAAACAGACAATAGCCCTCCCGCCGGTAACGATTTTTGAAGGCAAAGAAAAACTGTTTAAAGAAGAGAAAAAACGGCGCATCCTCCCGGTATTCTGGATGCGTATCGCAGCAACCCTGATTATTCTGCTGGCCGGCGGCTGGTTTCTGCTGCTGATGACCGGGGAAACCAAAAATGATAATGGATCTGCCAAGCCTGCAAAACAGATTGCTCTTCAGCAGGAGGGTAGCAAAAAGAAAATCCCGGAATCTTCCATCAGGCCTGCAGATCCGGCAAACAGTGGAAACCCCGAAAACCTTCAAAAGGGAAATCCGGCAGTTGTCACAAATTCTGCCGGCGGACAAAAAGAGCATGGGATACCCGGAACAAAAACAAAAAGCACATCCGGCAATAGGGCAAATCCTGAGAATAACCCGGAACCTGGCGAGGCATTCAATCCGTCAACCGTCAACCGTCAACCGTCAACGGAATCCATCAATCCCCAACCCTCAGCGAAAGCCAACATCCCGGACCTCGCCCAAAACAATAAATTTCCAGAAATAAATGCTCCCAATCCATCCACCATCCACCATCCACCATCCACGGTTCTTCCGTCAACCGTCAACCGTCAACCGTCAACCAATCCCGAAGACTCCCAAAGCATTCTCGTCTTCAATAACGATAACAAAACCGTCAGCGGATTTTTTAAGAAGCTGCTGGCAAAATCGGGAGATGAACAGGTCACGGCCGAAAACCGGAAACGAAAGATTAAAATAAGTGTATTTCAATTTAATGTTAGTAAATAATCAATCACTATGAAACGGAAATTTATCATGCTGGCCCTGCTTTGTATTTCACTGGCCGGCGTCGCACAACAGGATTCAACAGCAAATTATAATGACGGCACGGATTCAGCGCGGAACCAGGAGAGATCAGGAAAGGCCCACCATTGGCATCACTGGCACGAATGGCATCCCTACCCGAAACACATTACACCGTCCAACCTCAGCACCAACTGGCTGGTCGTGGATCTGGGTTTTGCGAATTTCAACGACAAAACCAATTACACTGACGCCGGAGCACAGGCATTTGCGCCGGGATCAGCCGACAACTGGTTTCATCTCAAAGCCAATAAATCGGTGAATGTAAACATCCTGATATTTATGCAGCGTCTGAACATGATCAAACACGTCGTAAACCTGAAATACGGATTTGGTATTGAACTCAATAATTACCGCTACCGCGACAATATCAAATACCTCACCGATCCCACGAAAGTGGTGATGGATAATATTTCTTACAGCAAGAATAAGCTCGCGGCGGATTATATTACCGTTCCCCTGATGCTGAATTTTAACTTTACGCCCAACCTGCGCGATGGTTTCGGATTCAGTGTCGGCGCCAGTGCGGGCTACCTGTATTCTGCCCGCCAGAAACTGATCAGCGATGAATTCGGCAAGCAGAAAACGCATGATGACCTGGATCTGAGACCCTGGAAGATTTCCTGGATCGCCGAACTCCAGTTGGGTCCGGTGAAATTATATGGATCCTATGCTACCCAAAGCATGTTCAAAAAAGGATTGAACCAGGTACCGTACACCGCAGGTATCCGCCTGAGCAATTGGTAATGGGGTCTTAAACCTGCTGCTTCCTTAACTTCCGCATGGCATTAACAGATCCATTCCTTAAAAGGGAAAAAATTTCTTTTATAGAAGAAATCCCGGCCCGGCGATGCAGCAGGAGACATTTTCCTTAATTCTTTCGAAAAATTATCAACAGGAAAAATATATAAGGCAAAAAAAGCGTTCAAAAAACCTAAAAAACCCGGTATATGAACGTTAAGAAGATGGTACTGGTTGGATTGGCGGCAACAAGTTTACTGGCATTCCGGGATGCGGGAGCCGGCAGCAGGACCTCGCATAAACGGTTTTTCCATCGTCAGCTGAACGGCGAGGTCTCGGTGGTTATTCTCAAAGAATCTTATGAACTGAAAGTATACGACCAGGATGGCTGGTATGCTACCTACCCGGTGGTTTTCGGCAGCAAATCACTTGGAGACAAAATGTATGAAGGAGACCGCAAAACACCGGAAGGTGTTTATCATATCGAGTCCAAACGCCTGCATGAAAAATGGGATAAGATGATGCTGATCGATTTTCCCACCCAGGCCGACCTGGAAAAATTTAAAACGCGGAAAGCAAAGGGCCTGATTCCAAAAAATGCCAGGATTGGCGGAGGCATTGCCATTCACGGCACCTGGCCGCACGATGATATGGCCGTGGATCTTTATCAGAACTGGACAAACGGCTGTATCGCACTGAAGAATGAAGACGTGGACGAACTCTACGATTTACTGCCCATCGGCACGCAGGTAGTGATTCAGAAGGCCGGGGATCCGGGGGATGAGTAGGGTTGATGGTTAACGGTTGACAGTTGACGGACTTTATGTGCGTCAGATAAACAAATAAAGTCAGATTACTGCACCGGAACTCCGTCAACTGTCAACTGTCAACCGTCAACTATCTCAGACTTTCCCCCGCTTAATCTCCTCCACCACCGCCGGGTCCGTCAGCGTACTGATATCTCCCAGCTTATCCATTTCGCCTTCTGCAATCTTGCGCAGGATCCTCCGCATGATCTTCCCGCTGCGCGTTTTCGGCAGGCCGCTGACAAACTGAATCTTGTCGGGCTTCGCAATGGAGCCGATTATTTTGACGACCGTAGCAGCCACACTGTTCTTATCCGGATTTTTTTCATTGCCTTCTTTGCCAAGGATCACATAAGCATAAATACCCTGGCCCTTGATATCATGCGGATAACCCACTACCGCACTTTCCACTACATCAGGATGCATGTTGATGGCATTTTCAACCTCCGCCGTGCCGATGCGGTGACCACTAACATTCAGCACATCATCCACGCGGCCGGTAATGCGGTAATTTCCTTCTGCATCCCGGAAAGCTCCGTCTCCCGTGAAATACATATCCGGATAGGTTGCGAAATAATTCAGCCGGCACCGTTCATGATCTCCGTACGTGGTGCGGATGATGGGCGGCCAGGGAAAACGGATGCAGAGATTGCCGGCAACGGGTTCACCCTTGGCATTTGGATGGAACACTCCGTCCTTTCCCGCATCTGATCCGCGAACGGGATGGCCGTTTTCATCTACCAGCACCGGAAGCACGCCGGGCAAAGGGAGGGTGGCATAAGCCGGTTTTCCTTTGCTGATACCCGCGAGATTGGAGATCATGATGCCTGCCGTTTCCGTCTGCCACCAGGTATCCACGATGGGGCATTTGTGTTTGCCGATATGTTCGTCGTACCAGTTCCAGGCTTCTTCATTAATGGGTTCGCCCACCGTGCCCAGCACTTTTAATGAACTCAGGTCTTTACCCTTCAGGGGGTCGAGGCCATAACCCATCAGGCTGCGGATGGCAGTAGGCGCCGTATAGAGAATATTCACTTTGTATTTATCCACGATATCCCAGAATCTTCCTGCATCCGGCCAGGAGGGGATACCCTCGAACATCAGCGTGGTGGCTCCTGCGCAAAGCGGCCCGTAGATCGTATAACTGTGTCCGGTGATCCACCCGATATCCGCAGTACAGAAATAGATCTGTCCCGGCTGATATTGAAAAACATTCACAAAACTATAGGTGGTATAGATCATGTACCCGGCGTTGGTATGCACCACGCCCTTGGGTTTTCCGGTTGAACCGGAGGTATAGAGGATGAACAGGATATCTTCTGCATCCATGCTTTCCGCTGCCGTGTCTTTTACGCCCTGCACATCCACTTTTTTGATCTCATCGTGCCACCAGATATCCCGGCCCTCCACCATATTGATTCTGTTGCCCAGACGTTTCAGCACGATCACTTTTTTTACATGGGCTGTTTTTGTCAGGGCTTCGTCGATGGTATCTTTCAGCAGAATATCCTTGCCGCCGCGATGACCGCCGTCGGCCGTGATCACCAGTTTGCATTGTGCGTCTTCGATGCGGTCGGCAATACTTTGAGCGGAATAACCGCCGAAGACAACGGAATGGATAGCACCCATCCGTGCACAGGCCAGCACGGCGATGGCCACTTCCGGCACCATCGGCATATAAATGCATATCCGGTCGCCTTTTTTTACTCCGTTATTTTTCAGCAATTGCACAAAACGGCAGACTTCCCCGTGCAGTTCCTTAAAAGTCAGGATCCGGTTTTTCTCTTCCGGATCATTCGATTCCCAGATGATCGCGGGATCATTTCCTTTCGCGGCCAGGTGCCGGTCCAGGCAATTCTCCGTAATATTCATTCTTGCCCCCTGGAACCATTTCACTTTCGGCTCTTTGAAATTCCAATCCAGTACTTTGTCCCACTTTTTCTTCCAGGTAAAATTTTCTGCTACAGCACCCCAGAATTCTTCGGGCTGCTCAATACTTTTCTTATACTCGGAAAGATATTCTTCGAAAGAGTGAATTTGATACGGGTAACTCATGTCAATAGTTGATAGTTGATAATTGATAATTGATAATTGATAATGGACAATGGACAATGGACAATGGACAATGGACAATGGACAATGGACAATGGACAATGGACAATGGACAATGGACAATCGCGGTGACAAATTTAAGTTTCATTTCCTTTCCATGATTATTAAAAAAATTAATAATTTATCGAAAAGAAGACTTTGAAGTCCATTTTCTTTTCCCGTTCCAATTAAAACGCTGTCATTATCCATTGTCAATTGTCCCTTGTCCATTAAATAAATTCCCTATCTTATATCCTCAAACATCAACTGCTCCGATGAAAATAAATTCTTTTCTCTTTCGCTGCACGCTCGTCGCTGCACTCGGCGGTTTTTTGTTCGGATTTGAAACGGCGGTGATCTCCGGTGCGGATAAAACCATTCAGCAGCTCTGGTCGCTGAATTCCTTCTGGCAGGGCTTTACCATTGCCGCCAGCCTGATCGGAACTGTTATCGGCGCTGCCATTGCCGGAATTCCTGCACAGCGCTGGGGCCGTAAAAGGGTGTTGATCATCATTGCCCTGCTGTACCTGGCCTCGGCCATCGGATGCGCACTCACTTCCACCTGGCTGCTGTTTGTGAGCTTCCGTATAATCGGAGGAATTGCTGTTGGCGCTTCTTCCGTGATCGGGCCGATGTATATTTCTGAAATCGCTCCTGCCAAAGTAAGAGGTCGTCTGGCGGGCATGTTTCAGCTGAATATTGTTGCGGGGATCTTTATCGCTTATCTCACGAATTTTTTATTTGTCGGCCTGGGCGACGAAGCCTGGCGCTGGATGCTGGGCATCATGGCGGTTCCGGCGGGCATATTCGCCCTTCTACTCCGGGGTATTCCCGAAAGTCCCCGCTGGCTGATATTAAATAACCGCGATGAAGAAGCCGCCGCAATTTTTATCCGCACCGGGGAACCGGATGCCGGGAAGCTGATCCGGGAAGAACATGATTTATCCAGGCAGGGAACGAAGGAAAGTTTATTCAACGGTAAATTCAAAAAGCCCATCCTCTATGCCATGCTGCTGGCCATGTTCAACCAGCTTTCGGGTATCAATGCAATATTATATTATGCGCCCCGCATTTTTGAAATGGCGGGTTTCGACAAAGCGCAGGCTTATCTGCAGCCCGTTTATATTGGTGCTGCAAACCTGCTGTTCACCTTTCTGGCCATGACCATCATCGATAAAGTAGGCAGAAAAACCTTGCTCATTACCGGCTGCGTGGGCATGATCATTTTTCTTGCGCTCACCGCCGGCGCATTCCATACTACCGGTCATGCCAACAGCATGGTGCTGATTTATCTTTTGGGTTTCATCGCATTCTTCGCCTTCTCCCAGGGCGCCGTGATCTGGGTATTCATCTCAGAAATATTCCCGAATTCCGTTCGCTCACAAGGCGGATCCCTGGGCAGTTTCACCCACTGGATCATGGCCGCGATCATATCCTGGACCTTTCCCATCATCGTGGAAGGCAGCCCCAACGGCGGATTCTATTCCTTTATCTTCTACAGCCTCATGACCCTCGCCTCCTTAGTCTTTATCTGGCGCGTGATGCCGGAAACAAAGGGGCGGAGTCTGGAGGAGATTCAGAAGGACCTGGGAATTGTGTAGGCTGCTCATTGTAATCGTGGATAGTATATAGTAGATAGTAGATGGACTTTTTGTGTAAATTCGCGCCTGACGCTGTACTATCCACTATCCACCATCTACTATCCACGATCACAATCAGTATGTCTTCAATAGAGGTAAAAGGTCTTTCCAAACAATACGGATCCCAAAAAGCCATCGACGGCATTTCTTTTTCTTTGGAGAAAGGAGAGATCGTGGGGTTCCTGGGCCCTAACGGAGCGGGGAAGTCCACGACCATGAAGATTCTGGCCGGATGCCTCAAAGCCGGCAGCGGCAAGGCCTTTATCAACGGGATCGACGTGAGCGAAGATCCGGTGGCCTCTAAAAAAATAACGGGCTACCTGCCCGAATCCAACCCGTTGTACGCGGATATGTACATCCGGGAATACCTCTCTTTTATTGCGGACATTCACCAGATCGCCGACAAGAAAAAAGCGGTGGAGGAGATCATCGACACAGTAAAACTGCTCCCGGAAGCAGGTAAAAAGATCGGCCAGCTTTCCAAAGGATATAAACAGCGCGTGGGACTCGCCGCCGCGCTGATCCACCAGCCCGATGTGCTGATCCTGGATGAACCGACCACCGGTCTCGATCCCAACCAGATCGTCGAAATCCGGGAAGTGATCCGGGAATACGGGAGAAAGAGAGCCGTTCTTTTCTCCACGCATATTCTGCAGGAAGTGGAAGCCATCTGCGACCGCGTACTGATCATCCACCAGGGAAAAATCATCACGGACAATTCGCTGCGCAACCTGCAGCGTCAGCAGCAGCAGAATATAGTGCGCGTGGTGCTCGGTGAATCCGTGGAAGAAAGGGTCTGGAAGGAGATTCCTGCCCTGCATTCTTTCCGGAAGACCGGCGAATTGGAATGGGAACTGGAAGGGGATGATCCCGAAAAAATAAAAAAACAATTACTCGCCCTGTCTTTGCAAAATAATTGGAACCTTGTTTCTTTGCAATCTGAAAACAGGAGCCTGGAAGATATTTTCAGAGGACTTACCAAATCACCCAATCATGAGTAACATTAAAGAAATTTTTGCGCGACAGATTTTAGACAGCCGGGGCAACCCAACGGTGGAAGTGGACCTGATCACCGAACAGGGCATGCTCGGCAGAGCGGCTGTTCCCAGTGGCGCGAGCACCGGTATCCATGAAGCGGTGGAACTCCGCGACGCAGATAAAAAAACCTATCAGGGCAAAGGCGTATTAAAGGCTGTGGCGAATGTGAACACAACCATCGCAGCGAAACTGAAGGGTTTTGACGTATCCAACCAGGTTGGACTGGACGATATCCTGATCGCCCTGGACGGTACGCCCAATAAATCCAAACTCGGCGCCAATGCGATGCTGGCGGTGAGCCTGGCTGCATCCAAAGCTGCTGCCAAAGAAGCCGGTCTTCCGCTTTTCCGTTATATCGGGGGAACCAATGCCGTTACCCTGCCCATACCCATGATGAATATCCTCAATGGCGGTGCACATGCGGACAATAAAATTGACTTCCAGGAATTCATGGTCATGCCCGTGGGCGCCTCTTCTTTCAGCGAAGGGCTTCGCTGGGGAGTGGACATTTTCCACACTTTAAAAAGCGTGCTGAAGAAAAAGGGGTTCAGCACCAATGTTGGTGATGAAGGCGGCTTTGCACCAAATATCCAGAGTAATGAAGAAGCCATCGAAACCGTGCTGGAAGCCATTTCAGCAGCAGGATATAAAACCGGTTCGCAGATAGCCATCGCCATGGACGCGGCCAATAGCGAACTCTGGGACGCAAAGAAGAAAAAATATGTATTCCATAAAAGCAGCGGAAAAGAGCTCAGCAGTGATCAGCTTGTGAAATTCTGGGAAGGCTGGGTGAAGAAATATCCGATCATTTCCATTGAAGACGGCATGGCGGAGGACGACTGGGCCGGCTGGAAAAAAATCACCGAAGTGCTCGGCGATAAAGTGCAGCTGGTAGGCGACGATCTTTTCGTGACCAATGTAGAGAGACTGCAAAAAGGCATCGACAGCAAAACCGCCAATGCCCTGCTCGTGAAAGTGAACCAGATCGGAACGCTCACCGAAACCATCAACGCGGTAACGATGGCGCAGCATCATAATTATAATACCATCATGAGCCACCGCAGCGGGGAAACAGAAGATACAACCATCGCCGATCTCGCCGTGGCCCTGAACTGCGGACAGATCAAGACCGGTTCCGCCAGCCGCACAGACCGCATCGCGAAGTACAACCAGCTCCTGCGTATCGAAGAAAAACTGGGCAAAAATGCATTTTATCCGAAGGGAAAAATTACATTTGGTAAGTGAATGGTTTGAAGTGAGCATCGTTGTGAATCCCACCATGGAAAGTGTGTCGGATAAATGAAGAAGTGGGGTTTGAAGAGTTCATCACAGAATCCTTCCGGGTAGAATGATATTGGGTAAATGAGCGGTTTGAGATCGTAATCAATAAATCCCGTAAGGAGAAAATTCCTGAAACATGAGGCAGCTGATCGATAGAATTCCGTCCTGGCTTAAAAACAAATATGTGCTCACCGCCATTGGTTTTTTCGTCTGGATCATGTTTATCGACGACCGCGATTTTATTACCACGCATTTCCGGCATGTCAGTGAGCTGCACAAGCTGGAAGCGCAGAAGAAATATTACGAAACCCAGATCTCCACCGTTCAGGCAGAACTGGATCAGCTGAAGCGCAACCCCGCCGCCCTGGAGAAATACGCGCGGGAGAAGTATTTGATGAAGAAGGATAATGAGGATCTTTTTTTGGTGCGTGAGGTTGATAGACCCTGAATGAATGGTTGACGGTTGACGGTTGACAGTTGACGGACTTTATGTGGATCATTAACTCTGAATATTGTCATAATGATTCACCGGAAGTCCGTCAACCGTCAACTGTCAACCGTCAACTCCCCGATCGTCCCCCACCCAACCCCCGATTTTACCCTACATCACTAAATTCCGTGCGTCACGCAATAACGCAAACTGAATGACGTTTTTACTATCGGACGGATTTTGTTTCTACTGCTTTCTGATTATTGGACATAAAATGGTTTCGCCTATGACACTCTTTACCCCGGAGGATCTTTTGCGGTATTTGTATAAAGAGTCTTCCCACGAATTAACTACAGCCATTGAAATGGCTTTAAAGGAAGATTACACACTTCGCGAACGGATGGATGCACTGCAAGTTTCTGTAAATCAAATGGATGTAGAGAAGACCTTAGTAAGCCCCCGTATGGAGGTTGTATTAAAAGTGCTTCGGTACGCTCGTAAAACAGCTACGGAAGCGACTTCCCATTCCTGACTTTTCGCCCATCATTTCCTTAATTTCGGGTTTAAATGACCCGGAAACAGCGCTATGATTTTGTTATCGAATGGTTCAGCGAACACGCGCCGGACGCTGAAACAGAGCTTCTGTACGACAATCCCTTTCAATTACTGGTATCGGTTATCCTGAGCGCCCAGTGCACGGATAAACGCGTAAATCAAACCACCCCCGCCATCTTTGCGCGATTCCCAAATCCGGAATCTCTGGCGGGAGCGGACTTTGACAGCCTTTTTCCGCTCATCAAAAGCATTTCCTATCCCAACAACAAAACCAGACACCTCATCGGCATGGCGAAAATGCTGGTAAAGGATTTTAAGGGAGAAATTCCGCTCACCGTGGACGAACTCGTGAAATTGCCGGGCGTGGGCAGAAAAACCGCTAACGTAATTACTTCCGTGGTCGACAAACAGCCCAATATGGCTGTGGACACCCATGTGTTCCGCGTCGCCGCGCGCATAGGCCTCACCGTTGGAGCCAAGACCCCCCTTGCTGCAGAAAAGCAGCTGATCCAATTCATCCCGGTAAAACTTATTCACAAGGCCCATCACTGGCTGATCCTGCATGGCCGGTATATTTGTGTGGCGCGGAAACCGAAATGCGGGGAATGTGGGCTGCGGCCGGTTTGTAAGTATTATCAGAACTGGGTAAAACCGAAAA
>Ga0134126_10007459_pt1 | contig 13741 bp, 16 predicted proteins | sample KB31752_FD_96881 | JGI IMG/M metagenome (GOLD analysis project Ga0134126, IMG submission 96881) | Terrestrial soil microbial communities with excess Nitrogen fertilizer from Kellogg Biological Station, Michigan, USA - KB3-175-2 | ecosystem: Environmental > Terrestrial > Soil > Unclassified ...
AGCACGTTGCCTTATTTCTTTTTCCTTGCTTCATTGCCGTTTACCCAATCTGTAAACCCCTTTTCCTCATCCATTTTGGTTGAAAAACCTGCTCCGTGTTTCAACAGAAGTTCCTGGCCTACATAATACTTATAGGTGTTGCTAATGGAGGCATAATCTTCGGCCAGTTTTATTTTGATGGCTTCATCGGCATCCATATCTTTTTTCATCACAGCCAGTTGTGTTTCATAAGCATCAATAGTGGCCGGGTTGGTATAATCGCGGCTGAACTCAAGATCGGAAGACGTGGCATAACGGTCAGTATGGCCAGGATAGCCCATGACCATTGCGAAATCGCCTTTCTTTTCACCGTTCAGGGATATGGGGAAAAAGTGTTTGGGTTTGTAGGGCACATTGTCCTTGCTGTACTCTGCCGGGGTACCGTCAGGTGCTGTATATATTCTGAAAACACTGAAATCTCCCGTATGGCGCGGCCACATCCAGTTGTCAACATCGCCGCCAAACTTACCGATAGATGATGGCGGCGCTCCCACCAGGCGGACATCATTAAACTGCTGGTACACAACCAGGAAATACTGGTTTCCCTCAAAAAAATCCTGCACGGAAGCATTGTATTTCCCATCCTGGGAAGCCGCTTTACCAATAGAATCCATCATGTTCTGGAGCCTGGCCGCTTTGGCATCGTCGGAGCTGATGTTCTTTACCGCGCTGGTAAGCAGGTCTGTTTCATCTTCCATATACACCAGGATTTCTGCTTTAAAGCCAGGGTTCGGCAGCTCGTCTGATTTTTTCATCGCCCAGAAACCATCTTTCAGGTAGTCGTGGTTTACATCGCTGTGCTCCGCAATTTTTTCATAGCCGCAGTGATGGTTGGTAAGCATCAGCCCTTCGGGGCTCACAATTTCCGCCGTGCACATGCCGCCGTTCAGCCGCACGACGCCATCTTTGAAACTGGAATGGTTGATATTATAGATATCATCGGCGGTAAACCGTGCGCCATCGCTTTTCATGGCTTTTTCATTTAACTTTTTGAGATACAATGGCAGCCACATCCCTTCATCGGGCATTGGGATGGAAGACGGAGGGGCAGCCTGCACCATACCGGCTGAAACAAACAACAAAACAGCTAATACAAAAATTTTCCTGAACATGGGTTTAATTTTAAGCTGGCAAAAGTAGTCCTAAAACTCCGTAATCGGGAAAAGATTGGCTGATTTGTTGGGGAAGGGAGTCAAAAATGGAAATAAGCAACTCTGATTTTTTATTTTTGCAACACCCAATTAGCCAAATATCCAAGACAAACTATCCCAACAGTATATACTAAAAAAATATAGACAACGCCTGCTTTGTTTTTAAAGTTAAAATTTTCAATCCTCAGAGTAAGTCTTAAAAAAATTGCACTTGTGTATAAGAAGGAATACCATGTTCGCATTCCAAATTGTCTCCAAGGAATCTGATCCGACATATTATCAAAAGAGTATACTTTTGAATTTAATGCGTTGTAAAAAATTTCAGTAATTATAGTGAAAACGATTGTGAATGCTATAATCCACAATATGATATACCACCTGTCGTATCCATAATTCCACCACCAATGATTTATCCATGCAAAGTTTGGATGTTTGAACCTTTGATATTCAATATCTAATAATTTATAGCTTTCTTTTCTTCCCCTTTGGTCAAAATTTTTTAATAAGGCCTCATATTGACCAGCTTTTTCATCATCAGACATCCTAGATGTGTCTAAAGTAAAATAATGGTAATCAAATGTAAATTTTGAAACATCAGAACCACGAAGACGGATTAAATGTTTGATGTAATATCCAGTATTTTTATGGTATCTTGAAGGATCTGAATAATTTGCATTACTTAGGTCAATTATCCTTGGAATATTCACATTTTCAGAAAAATCTATCAAATCAGGTAATAAAGCTTGTCTAAAATCAAATGAAGCCGAATCACCGATTCGGATAGCGCTAAAATTCGCTATTAATCCAAATTTCGAATTCCCAAAATCTGAGTAACCATTGAAATAGGTATTGTAGAAGCTAGTATACCCAAAAAAATTGGTGCCTAAAAAGGTGGCCTGTTTTTTAAAATCGCATTCCGAAAAGTTAGCAGTGTCATAAAAGGAAACTAGAAAAAATTTTGCATCTTTATAAAAAGTTGTTCGACTGAACAGTACAGGGTTGGGAAAGCGGGAAGCCAGGAAGTCGGAAAAATTTAATTTCAAGCGCAAAACAAAATGTCCGCCATTTTCATTATAATGCCTTATTACACTATCAACTTTATACCCTTGACATTCAATAGAATCATAACTATAGTTTTGTAACCGCAAAATAGTATCTTTATAATCAAAATGCATTGTTATTGATCCGGAATCTTGCGATTTAACAATAAATGGTAATAGCCCAAAATAACCAAGAAACAAAGCCCTTAAATACTTGCTGCTCATTTGGTGATCTGAATCAAATATACGAGTTATTTGCCATTGCCTTTTTGACACATAAATACTGAAACTCAAAGGTAAGGATTCCATGTCAAATCTTAATATAACGAACCCGTGGGTTTTTATTATGGTTACCCATTTTTTAACATTATCTTCGCTTATGTATAAATAAAAAACTATGTCGCTAAGAAACCCAAACTTGAATTTTGAGAAGCAAGAAACAAAAAATCTGCTTGCACGGTATGACTTTAAGTACTTTCTACAAAAGAACATTGAGGAGAATAATTATCAGCCAGATCAGATTAAAGTCTTGTTTGATTCTCATACAAACGCCATCGCTGAAATGAAAACCAAATACTTGAAAAACAGAAGACAATACAATTATTTCTGCGAGGGGCAAGTTCGAAAAATGTTTAAAGATGGGCTTCTAACAAGTCATCTTAATCTTGATGGAACGAGAGAATTTTCAATTATTGATTTTCATGGCTACGGTGAAAATTGGGCTTTTTTTGACCATTGGAAGAAATTCCAAAATCGAAAGGTGACAAGCGAAAAGATTTGGAAAATTGTTACAAGAATTGGATCCGTGGCAGGTTTGGGGCTGTCAGTCATTAAGTTGTACCAAGTAATTCTCCTCAGGTTCCGCTGAAAATTTAGCGTGCCTCTTCTTCCAAATATTTCATGCAGATAGAGCTTCTCAAAAAGTTAAAATGCATTTGGCACTATTTCTGCAAATCCCTGTAAATGTACCTTTAAACTTTATAAACATGGATAAAGAATATAATATCACCTGTCCCAAATGCCATACCAAATTTGAAGCAAATGATCTCTATCAACATATGGAAGCCGAATTCCAAACAAAATTTGATAAGGAAATTACAAAGCTTGAAAAGCGGCATAAAAATGAAATTAAAAAGATTAAGGGAGATGCCAAACTGCAATCTGATGATGAATATGAATTAAAAATAAAAGAATTAGAAGAATCAAGAGATGCTGCTCTGAGATCACTAAAGGAGGCAGTTAGAAAAGGAACCATGGGCTCCTCGCAAACAAAAGGTGCAACGCAAGAACGTGCTATTGCAAGTTGGCTAAGGTCAAATTTCCCCCTGGATGATATTAACGAAATTGGAATAGGAAAAAGGGGCGCTGATTGTGTTCATAAAGTAAACTCTAAGACTATTCAAAATTGCGGAATTATTTACTATGAAAGCAAAAGGACAAAAGGCTTTAAGAAAGGATGGATTGACAAATTCAAGTCCGATATCAGAAATTTAGGAGCGACTATTGGGGTATTAGTTACAGATTCCCTACCTCCTGGAATGGAGCGAATGGGCTTATTGGATGGCATTTACATTTGTACATATTTAGAATTTAAAGGGCTTTGTTGTGTTCTTCGTCAAAATATAGTTCAATTAAACCAAGTAATATCATCACAAGAAAATAAAGGGGATAAAATGGTTATGATTTATGATTTTCTTGTCGGCAATAAATTTAGAGATAGCATGGAAGCAATTGTAGCCAGTTTCGTCCAAATGCAGAAGGATCTCGATACTGAAAGAATATCTATAACAGGTCATTGGAAAAAAAGAGAAACTCAAATTCAAAAAGTTCTAGATAATACAAGTTTCATGTACAATCATATTCAAGGTATTACTGGGAATGCTATTCAACCAATAGATTTACTTGAATTACCTGAAGAATCAGATGAATATTAGATATGCGAACCGTATTATTCCCACTGTCTTTACGGTTCGGGGGCGTTCCAGTGCCGCATCGGTAAATGAAGAAACGGAACCTGTCAATCCATCAAATCATTAATTTTGCCTGCACATGGCCACTGATTACGACTCCCTTACTGTTTATAGCCGTTCGCAGCTTGCCCTCAGAAACGGGCAGGACAAGCCGGAGATATGGGTTGCGTACAAAGGGCTTATTTTTGATGTAAGCAGCAGCCGTCTCTGGCGGCAGGGGCAGCATTATGAACACTGGGCAGGCCAGGACCTCACAGACGAGCTGGAAGAAGATGCGCCGCACAACGAATTTGTCTTTGACAAATTTGATGTAGTGGGGAGGCTTGGGTGATTATTTTCCTATCAATATAGTGCGGTCCTCCAAAGTCACAAAAGTCATGTCACCCCTTCGGGGTTTTATAAAATATTAATGTCTTGTCGTTTTATAATCATATCACCCTTTCAGGGTTTTAATATTTATTATGGATGAGTTAAATCCCGAAGGGATGACATGATTATAAAAAGCAACCCTGACACTTTTCCCAAACCCCGAAGGGGTGATATATTTGATCCTAACCTTATGGGCGGACTCTATACAGTTCATAATCTTTTATTTTGGCCTGAAGTATGTATAATAAATTATTAATACCTACAGGAAAAGGCTCATCCTGTTGCTTTACATAATAAGTCTCTCTACCATCAGGGCATTGGTGCGCAGCAATATTCTTTTGACGACATAGGTAGTACCAGTAGAAACTTTGGTCGGAGCAACCTAAAACAGTCCCTTTTGGCAGGCTGTCAAGTTTTTGGGAAATAGCGGTTTGCGATGGCCTCGCATCGTCAAAATATAAATTGAATGCCATGCCCCGAGGCCCAATCCATAAAAAATACGCGGCCAATAAAACCATTATTGCAGGGAATACTGCCCTTAAATACTTTGAGAATATCCTTTCTACCAGATGATATAGCGTGATAATAGCTATTGTAAGGATAATGGCATATTGGCCAACCAGGCTCCTGTGAAACGGGTATGTTTTCATCAAAAAAACCATTGCTACAAATGTTGCGACCAACGTGATAAAAAATATCCCTATCCATCTTGCTTTTCTAGAAAATAAAAGCAAAATGGGCAACAGGAATAAAATAAGGCTCAAAAATGAATACGATAAAGAACTATTTGAAAAACAATACTCAATATAAGTTCGAAAGAAGTACATCGCCTTGTGAAAGAATTCGGCTCCAGAAGCGGCGGATGGGGAAACATATTTGTTATGCAGGAATGCCCCAGCCCCGGAAAAACATAACGCGGGCAGATAAAAGAAAAACACAAAAAGGAATGTTAAAACCTGGTACTTCCAGAATACTGTATCAATTTTCTTATGTACCGCCTGATATATTATCATGAAAAGAACCTTGGCTACATGAAAATATAAAAAGGTCGGGATGGTAATGTACCCCATGATGCAGAATATGGAATTTAAAACCAGATATTTTTTATGGCCTGTGCTTATATAATCGAACAACAAAATAAAGGAGGCCCATTGCTCCAGGGCGTATAATTCATATCCCCTTGCCTGGAAAGCAAACCCCCATGTGGAAAATTGAACCGCCAATACTATAGAAGCTAAAAAGGCAAAAAGACGATTTTTAAACTGCCCGGCAAACCAATAATATGCCCATTTCACTAACACAAGCCAGGCAAAAAGAGAAATGAGCCTCCCGGTCAAGACCTGGTCGCCTGCATTATGGAACAGTATGTTATTCAATACATTAAAAAAAATATGGTTGTTGGGAAGCATATAGTAAGCCATGCATTGAAAAACCGGGACAGCAGCACAGTTTACTGCCGAAAATACTTCATCAAAAGCGGGAGCTACCATAGTTTGGCCCCAAAGCCAGAGAAATATTTGTAATAAAATCAATAAGCCAGGAAATAATACATGCCTGGGGGCAATGGTAACTGAATAAAGATAATACTCTCGAATCTTATTAAGCTTGCTCCATTTCCATAATATATATATCAATCCTGTAATTGAGGCTATTATAGCTGCAATGCAATATAAATTGCCGTTTTCTTTTGTAACAGGGTTAAACCAGCTTTGCCATCCTGTAGCATTATAAATGCAAGGATTGAGGGATAAAAACCAGTTTTTCAGGTAACCCAAATCATGAAAAATATAAAAGAAAGAAAACCAGGATACTGCAATGAAAGCAATAACTGAAAGGACGTATAAAAAATAAATGGATAGCCGCCCGGGATTAAATTTAAAACTGATTTTCATGAACCATTGCAATCAGAGACAAAATAACAACATTTTCACTGATTCTGAATTTTTTCTAATTTTACCCCCAACAAACTAATTAGCACTATGAAATGGTACCACTATTTCGCCTGTTTTTTCGCGGGGATGTTCCTGGCGAACACTGTTCCGCATTTTATTCACGGAATTTCCGGGGACCCCTTCCCCACTCCATTCTCCAACCCGCCCGGCAAAGGCCTCTCACCGCCGACCATTAATGTTTATTGGGCGTTGCTTAACCTGCTTATCGGCTATATTCTTGTTCGTGCGGGTAAAGTTTCCAATCAAAAGATATGGACAATGGTTGTCATGTTTATTGGCATTATAGTTATGAGCGTGATGCTGAGCTACGGCTTCCAGGACAAGATGACGCACTGAACCGAATAAAGCAACCGCAAAGAACACAAAGGCTTCGCAAAGGTTAGAAAGAAAAACCCTGAAAAAATTTGCGTTCTCCGCGATACCTTTGCGCCCTTGGCGGTGAATGTTGAAGTAAACAAAACGCGCCCTTTAATTGTATCTATATCCTGTATCATCAAACTCAAATTCCATGAGAAGATTGGCATACATTACCATTATACTCTCCGGGCTCGTTTCCTTTTCCTGTCACCCGAGCCGGGGCACCAATAATGGCGCGGCTGAAGTACATACCGCAGATTCTGCGGAAAGGGCGGACTCAATAGCCGCAGCTGATAAAACCGCAACAGAACGTGAAGCTTTCAGAAGAGACCTTGAACAAAGATTAGACAGTATGCAAACCCGGATGAACTTTTTTGACTCGATGTACCTGAACAAGAAAGAAAAAGGCCGTGAAAACTGGGCTGCCAGCCGGGAGAGGATCAAGGGTAGAATGCAACGGCTGAACCAAAGAAAAACAGAAGTAAAGACAGTGACAAAAGATAAATGGACAGTCTTTAGGCAAAACGTGGACACCGCCATGCAGAATTTAAAGCATGACTGGAACGCCACGCTTGATAAGATGAAAACCAATCCAAAATAAATAACTATAAATAAATCATCAATGAAAAATCCGGGTATTGTCTTAATCGTTACATTTTTTATATCTATTTTCTGGCTTACTGCCTGCCACAATTATGATAGGGAAAGCGTGGACCAAAAGGCCAAACAAAAAACGGATTCCATTCTCAGGGCAGATTCCCTCAAACAAAGCAATGCCACCGCAGGCGAAAGGGAACTATACCAAAAGGCATTACAGTATAAAATAGACAGTCTCCAGAAGGAAGTGAAAGCGAAGGATTCTGCATGTGAAAAGGAAAGCAGTAAAGAACAAGCTAAATGGCATACCTGTAGTTATCGCATCAGGGCAAGGATCGAACGCCTGAAACAAAGAAAAGAAGAAGTGGCAGGGGTGCCAAAGGATAAATGGAAAGGGTTTAAAGAATCTGTTGATACCGCTTTAACAAATATTAAATACGAATGGAAAAACGGCGAATAGTTATGAAGGCAGTTCTTTTAATCGGCAGAATTCTTTTCTCGTGGATATTTTTAATGACACCAATGATGCACTTTACGCAAAAAGGCATTGATTATGCAGCCTCAAAAGGGGTTCCCGTTCCTTCTTTTCTGGTGCCGTTATCCGGGGTCCTGGCTTTCTTAGGCGCAGTAAGTATTATAATAGGGTTTAAGGCAAGGATAGGAGCCTGGCTGATTGTGATATTCCTGATACCTGTTTCATTTTTTATGCATGATTTCTGGAATGTTGCCGACCCGATGACAAAAGGCATGCAGATGGCGCTGTTTACAAAAAATATAGCCATGCTTGGCGGCGCTTTAATTATTGCTTATTTCGGTTCCGGCCCTTTAAGTATTGACCCACGAAAAGAAGTGAAAATTTAAGCATTAACAGCTTTTGCAAATAAGCTGGATAAGACATCCAAACCCAAATTCCGACCAATGCCGCTTTCCCAGGTTATCGCAGACAAAATCTGTCAATCGGGTTCCATTTCTTTCAGGGACTTCATGGAGATGGCCCTTTATTATCCAAAAGCGGGATATTACACGTCAGAAACCAATAAAATCGGGGGCAAGGACGGTGATTATTATACCAGTCCGGTTATAAGTTCGCTCTTCGGGGAATTGATTGCAAAACAGATAGAGGAAATGTGGGTGCTTTCCAGCAGTAAGGAATTCAGCATTGTTGAATATGGGGCCGGCACCGGCGTACTATGCAAAAATATCCTCGAAAGGTTAAGCGATATATCCGGCTTTAATAAGAACTTCCATTATTATATTATTGAAAAAAGCCCTTCCATGCGGGACATAGAAAAGAAATCCTTACCGGAAAATGTACAATGGCTGGATTCTATCAAAGACATTCCACCCTTTACAGGATGTGTCCTATCAAATGAACTGCTTGACAATTTTGCAGTTCACCAGGTGGTGATGCAAAATGAGCTCATGGAAGTAAGGGTTGATTATAAAGACAACAATTTTACCGAAGTTTTAGAACCCGCCCCGGAGATACTTACAGAATATTTAAACCAGCTCCATGTTACATTGCCAAATGGCTTCCGCACTGAAATCAATCTGCAGGCTATCAATTGGATAAAGGATATTTCAGAAGTATTAAATAAAGGGTTTGTACTCACTATTGATTATGGTTTTCCTTCACAAGAACTTTACAGCCAAAAACGAAGGTCAGGAACTCTGTTGTGTTACTCAAACCACAAAATTAACGATCAGCCTTTCAATAATATAGGCGGACAGGATATTACAGCTCACGTAAATTTTTCTGCATTGTGCCATTGGGGAATGAAAAATGGCCTTGACTATTGCGGGTACACAGACCAGGGCCACTTTTTGCGTGGACTGGGAATTACAGAACATTTAAGGAAAATTGAAAACATAGCAGGGGCCGACCAATCCGCTGGTCAATGGTCAAACCAAATTTATTCGCTGTTGTTTGATATGGGAAACATGCTCAAAGTTCTGATTCAGCAAAAAGGATTAAGGCAAACCATATTAACGGGTTTGAAGTTTTCGGGGCCGGGGAAGAATATAATTTCAAAACTATCTTAATATCAATTCATTATATCGGAAGTTGTTGAGTTCAATAATTTTAATGGTTCAAAAAATCAACAAATTTGAACCATACATCAAAAAGTTTCCTATAATTGCATGATTGAACAAACATTTCATGTAAACTATTAACTTTTTCAAATGGACATTTACGTAGGCAATCTCACCTATCAGTTTTCGGAAGCTGAACTCCAGGACCTCTTTAAGGAATTTGGGGAAATAAAATCCGCAAAGCTCATTTTAGACAAGGATACAGGTAAATCCAAGGGGTTTGGCTTTGTAACCATGGAAAATGACACAGAAGCCCAGGCAGCTATTGACAAGCTTAACGGCACCCCTCTTAATGGCAGGGACATCGTAGTAAACCAGGCAAGGCCAAGAACCGAAAACTCTGGGCGCGGCGCCGGTGGATACGGTGGTGGCGGAAGCCATGGAGGTGGCAATCGCTACGGAAGCGGCGGAGGCGGCCGGAACCATGGTGGCGGCGGAGGTTATGGCAACCGCGACAGAGGTGACAGAGGCGGTAGTGACCAGCGCGGCAGCAAGGACCAGCAATACGACGGTTAATCCTTCATGGAATTCATAAGATAGATAATCAGGCGGGTTTACCCGCCTTTGTTGGTTATGGAGGAAACCAGCTGTAAATAATTAATTCTTCGGTATGTACTCCCTGAATAAATTCAGTGTAAGTCCTACAGTTATAAAGCCGTCTTCGTAAAGAGGCCCATAGTTTGGGGCAACCCTTAAACCATCAAGCTGGTATAACAATCCATATTGGACTGTAAATTTAACATTTTCAGGGCCTGCAGCTATCATCAGCGCTGGCTCAAGCAATAAGGCATGGCCGGTCATCGGCATTATTTTTTCATTCAGAAAATTTTTTTGGCGGTATCTGTATAAATTGCTGTATAATTACCTGATGGCATTAAATCAGTTAGCCTTAATCCAAGCCCGCAATCAAAATACCTGCTTGCAAATCCAATATCAACCTGGGCGGATAAGCTGTACAATCTTGAAGAAATATTGAGAGTTTCAATAGATGGAGGCTCCCCGAATCCCCAAAGATGGTTAACGATGGTTGAGTTTGTTGTCCCGTAACCGCCTCCACCAAGAAATTCAAAACGGCCATGGTTCCCAATCCTTGTATAATAACCCGCCCCGACATGCCCAAGAACTTCATTTATATTTGAATATGGGTCACTTGTATATGAGTGTATTTTTAAACCGTCCGCGTATAGCAAAAAATTTTTCCCAATGGCATAAGAAGCATTAAGGCCTAAATCGCTATTAAGATCAATGTTTACATCTGCTTTTATTTCATTTTTGTTTCCCATAAGAGGTATATTCATATTATTTGGGATATATAGATAAGGCACATATCTACAAGAACTTAGTATTGCAAGGAAGCAAATAAAAATGAGATATTTTTTATACCAAAGCCTCATTCTGGTTTTAAGTTAGCCTTAAAAACACTAAACAGAAATGTTGAAAATCTTTTCAACATTTCAAAAATACAGAATTATTCATCTTTCATCTGTAAATTAACATGCCTAAGATTATGAAAGCAATCAAAGAAAAAGAAAAAGAGCATCAAGCCCAGCATCAATGCCGTAAGGGCATCATAGCCCCCGAAATAATGGAACATTCTATCGCCAACGGTATCTTTGCCTACCATGCATAAGGCAGCTGCGCAAAACAAAAAAAAGCCTCTGAAATAGACAGGGCCCCTGCTTAGATTTTCAGTTTTCATGACTATAAGCGCCGTATATACAAAAAGAAGGGTGACAAGGTGGTATTCCCATGTAATGCCGCACAGGAGCAACATGGCCAAAAAAACAACCGATAATTCATATATCGATACACCTTGATTCAAATAACGATTCCTTACAATCATAAAAATCATCATCCCGAAAAGAATGAGAAAACTGATCTTGTAAATAATATAAGTGGTTTCGACGGAAACATCAAAAATCCTGTAATTATATCCATCCCCTTCAATGGAGGGCTGGGTTATTTTAAAAATAGCTGATGAAAGGCTGTGATTGTGGAATTGTGGCTCTATCCTGCCTTTTTCAAAAGGTTTAATAAAACTTGTATAATAGTCTTCTATATCAGCCTTGCCCTGGTCCAATCCCCTGTTTATCATAGGAGTAATGATAAATAGAAGTGTAAAGGCTGCAATTACAAATGGGGTTTTAACAGAACCTCTTAGAACAAGCCAGATTAGAAAAAACACAGGATAAACTTTAAGAAAAGTTGCAAGGACAAAAAAAACTATAGCAACGGTTTCTTTTCCTTTCAGGTAGTACAAAATGCCTGCGAGGCACAGCACAAAAACAGTGATATTCAGATGGATGAAATGGAAATGGTACCAGTAGTACCGGAATGAAAGCAAAGCCGCAATGAACAGGGATATGCTGAGATACCTTGAGTCCTTTTTTATATAAATACCATAAATTTTCCGGGTAAGGTACAAAGCCAAAAAGTATAGTACGAAATTAACAAAGCCAAAACCGGCTGCTGCCACCTGCAAAGGAAACAATGCAAATGCCTGGAACAGCCAGGCGGCAAATGGCGGGTAAATATAACGGCAGGCGCCTCCTATTCTGCTGTAGAGAGGGTTTCCATGTATAAAATTATTACCCGCGGTCCAAAAAACATTAAAATCTGAAGCAGATCCAATCTCGTGTGCGATACTTATTGAAAGTGCAATACAGATACCGGTAACTGCCAATATACCAATACACAGCCCTAATGTTTTTGGTTTGCTGATAAATGCCAAAATGAAACTTTCTAAGACTCTAACTTGTAAACGAATGAATGCATTGACGTTTCAAGGTGTAAAATTAACACTAAAATAAAAATTAAAAATGGCGGGATCACAAAAATTCGCGTGACGACGGGCAGAACGTGGGTGCATTTGCCTAATTTCGTCCACTATTATGAGCGAGCAGAAAAAAATCAATATTAAGGGCGACGAACTTTTCAAACGTGTTATTTCGCATGCTAAAGAATACGGTTATGTATTCCCCTCCAGTGAGATATATGAAGGCCTTGGGGCGATATACGATTATGGCCAGAACGGCGTAGAACTTAAAAAGAACATCAAGGAGTATTGGTGGAAATCAATGGTTCAGCTCCATGAGAACATCGTGGGTCTTGATTCGGCAATCTTTATGCATCCGAGGATCTGGCAGGCTTCGGGGCATGTTGACAGTTTCAGCGACCCGATGATTGATAATAAGGATTCCAAAAAACGGTATAGGGCCGATAATTTATTGGAAGACAAGATATTGCAATATGAGCGAAAGGGCAAAACGGAAAAAGCCGCCCAATTGCTTTCACAAATGGAAAGCTGTCTTGCTGACAATGACCTACCCGGGTTAAAGTCACTTATAGAAGAACACGAAATTGTGGATGAAACCGGGTCAAAAAACTGGACCGATGTCAGGCAGTTCAATTTGATGTTTTCGACCCAGATGGGTTCGGTGGCAGAAAATGCAGGCGAGGTTTATCTCAGACCGGAAACGGCGCAAGGCATTTATGTCAACTTTTTGAATGTGCAGAAAACAAGCCGGCAAAAAATACCATTTGGAATCGCCCAGATAGGAAAAGCCTTTCGGAATGAGATCGTTGCCAGGCAGTTCATTTTCAGGATGCGGGAGTTTGAACAGATGGAAATGCAGTTTTTCGTTCGCCCGGGAGAAGAAATTAAATGGTATGAATACTGGAAGGAAAAACGCTTAAAATGGCATCTTTCACTTGGCATAGAAACTGAAAAATACCGTTATCATGATCATGCGAAACTGGCACACTATGCCAATGCCGCGCTTGACATTGAATATGAATTTCCTTTTGGATTTAAAGAAGTAGAGGGAGTACACTCCCGCACGGATTTCGACCTGAAACGGCACCAGGAATTTTCAGGTAAAAAACTCCAGTTTTTTGATCCTGAATTGAATGAAAACTATATCCCTTATGTGGTAGAAACTTCCATTGGCGCCGACCGAATGTTTCTTTTGATCCTTTGCAACTCTTACACGGAGGAAACATTGCCTGATAACACTGTTCGCACAGTGTTGAAAATTCCGCCCGTACTTGCCCCTATAAAAGTTGCATTGCTGCCGCTTATCAAAAAAGACGGGCTTCCTGAAAAGGCAAGAGCCATATTCGACGACCTGAAGTATAACCAGATGTGCCAGTATGATGAAAAAGACGCAATA
>Ga0134126_10007460_pt1 | contig 13741 bp, 13 predicted proteins | sample KB31752_FD_96881 | JGI IMG/M metagenome (GOLD analysis project Ga0134126, IMG submission 96881) | Terrestrial soil microbial communities with excess Nitrogen fertilizer from Kellogg Biological Station, Michigan, USA - KB3-175-2 | ecosystem: Environmental > Terrestrial > Soil > Unclassified ...
AGAAAACCTCGATCCGCGGCCGCCATTTAGCTCGGAAATTCAACCCAAAAATCGGATAGAAATCACGCAAAAATGAGGGCTAGAATCCCTCTTGAAAACGAACTCTGACGCGCGAAAGAGCGTATAATTATCAACATCTTTTCTCGTGCAAACCGAGCCACAGAGGTAGACAAAATGAGCGCCGCTATTCAAGCACCGATTCCCGATCTTCGAACGGAACTTATCAACTGGAGACAGCGTCTGGAGACAACCGTAAGCAGTTCCAACAGTCGTGTCGAGCTGGGGTCGCTGCTGCGTGAAGTGCAGACGGCCATCGAACAACTTTCTCAGCCCGAATCGTATGGCGTCTGTCAGGTCTGTCACGATCTGATCGGGCAGGCCACGATGACTGCCGATCCATTGGCACGTTTCTGCCTCGGCTGCCTGACGCCACAACAGTTGGAAGAGTTGGAACGCGACCTCGATCGCGCGTGGCTGATTCAAGGCGAGTCGCTGCCCAAACAGAACCTCAAGTTCAACGGATGGGAAGTCGCTTATCATTACCAACCCGCCGGCCTGGTCAGTGGCGATTACTGCGATCTGGTGGTGATGGACTCGGGCGATTTGTACTTCATGATTGGCGACGTGTCTGGAAAAGGCATCGCCGCTTCCTTTCTAATGAGTCGGTTGCACGCGATCTTTCGCAGCTTGATTGGAACCGGACTGACCGTGAGCGAATTGGTTGAGCGCGCCAACGGGGTCTTCGCGGAAGCCACGATGCGCCCGTATTATGCAACCCTGGTTTGCGGAAAGGCCGAGCGCAACGGCGACATCGAGATTTGCAACGCCGGTCATCTTGCTCCCTTACATCTGCACGATGGTCAGGTCACGCCGATACCCGCGACTGGTCTGCCGCTCGGTATGTTCTGCCACGAACGTTATTCAGCGACAAAGATTCATGCCGGCAAAGGTGATCGGCTGCTGCTATACACGGATGGTTTGTCTGAGGCACGTAATCGCGACGACGTTGAATACGGTAAAGACCGTCTCCAATTGATGGTGAACCAACTCCACGGTGAGTCAACGGAAACGCTGGTCAAACGAGTGATTGATGATGGCCACTTGTTCGCCGAAGGCAGGCCCGTCACTGACGATCTCACGGTGATGGCGATCGAGATGGTCGGTCACTGACCTGCGCAAGCAAAGTTGTGTTCACGATCACATCGGGACAGCCGATCCCTATGGTAAGATGTCCCGCTTTTTCGGTGAAACGACCGCTTAAGTTACAATTGGAGACGAATGGCTGACGAGGATCAGAAAACTGAAGAATTGGATCTGCGGAAGCAAGGCTCCCAGCGTAAAGATGCTTCCCCGGCACGCGATCAACGAGTGCGCGTGCTGCCCACCGATGATTACGTTGCGGTCTCGCCGTTCACACCTCTGTCACAAGCCATCGAAGCCATGAAAGCCGACGAAGGCGGTTGCGTCATTATTTCTGACGACGGCCGCGTCGCAGGGATATTCACCGAGCGGGATTTGCTTACGAAAATTATGGGGCAGGAAGTCGACCTCGAGAGTCCGATTTCACAATGGATGCAGCCGGCGGTTGAGACGCTCACGACGTATGCCACGGTTGGCGACGCAGTGAAGTTGATGAACGATCGGAGCTTCCGCAATATCCCGCTGGTAAAAAACGGCGAATTAGTTGGATCCGTTTCGGTTTTTGACATCATCACATATCTGGCTGAGTGTTATCCGAAAACGACGATGAACCTGCCGCCGGTCCCGGCCCAGGTCATGGATACGGTTGACGGGGGATGAAGGGCATTTTAGATTTTTGATTGCCGATTGGCGATTGAACCGGCCAACGAAAGCGTGCAATCGCAAATCAAAAATCAAAAATCAAAACTCTACAATACGGAGCAATAATGAGCGCAGTCTTAGAGCCACCAGTCGAAACCATTAATAAGCAACTCGAGGAACTCGACACCGTCACCATCCGTTTTGCCGGGGACTCAGGCGACGGCATGCAATTGACGGGCACGCAGTTCACGAATACGTCGGCGATCGTCGGTAATGACATCTCGACGCTGCCCGATTTTCCAGCCGAGATTCGCGCGCCAGCGGGAAGTTTGCCCGGCGTCAGCGGATTTCAGTTGAACTTCTCCAGCCACGACATTCGCACGCCGGGCGACCAACCGAACGTCCTGGTGGCGATGAATCCCGCGGCCTTGAAAGTGAACCTGCCGGATTTGGAAGCAGGCGGCACGATCATCATCAACACCGACGAGTTCACGAAAGAAAACCTCGAGCATGCAGCTTACAAATCGAATCCGCTCGAAGACGGATCGCTCACCGGTTACCGTGTGCACACGTTGCCGATTTCGACGCTCAACGTGAACGCGCTGAAAGGGACCGTCGAGCTGTCGCGCAAAGAGATCGCGCGCTGCAAGAACTTCTTTGCGCTCGGAGTTCTCTACTGGCTTTATGATCGACCGCTCGATCCGACGCTGAATTGGATTCAGTCAAAATTCCGCAAGAACGCGGAACTGGCAAAGGCCAACGAGGTTGCCCTCAAAACCGGGTACAACTTCGCCGAAACCACCGAAGTCTTTACCACGCACTACACAGTGAAGAAGGCGGTCATCGCGCCGGGACGTTATCGGAAAATCACCGGTAATGAAGCCACCGCCATCGGCTTCGTCACTGCCGCTGAGTTAGCCGGCCGACCGCTGTTCTATGGCTCGTATCCGATCACGCCGGCATCCGACATCCTGCATGAACTCGCGCGTCATAAAAATTTCGGAGTAAAAACTTTTCAAGCCGAGGACGAGATTGCCGCGGTCTGCGCCGCGATTGGAGCAAGTTTCACCGGCCACGTGGGTTTGACCGGCACCTCGGGCCCGGGTGTGGCGCTGAAGCAGGAAGCAATCGGTCTGGCGGTAATGACCGAGCTGCCTTTGGTCATTATCAACGTGCAACGCGGTGGCCCATCAACGGGATTGCCGACGAAAACTGAGCAAGCCGATCTGTTTCAAGCTGTCTGGGGCCGCAACGGCGAATGTCCGGCGATTGTGATCGCGCCCGCCACGCCGGCAGATTGCTTCAACATGGCGATCGAGTCTGTGCGTCTCGCCTTCAAATACATGGTGCCGGTGTTTTATCTATCGGATGGATACCTGGCCAATGGTGCAGAGCCCTGGGCTGTTCCCGAGATCGATAAGCTACCGAAAATTCCGGTTACCTTCGCGACCGATCCGACGAACTTCATGCCGTACTCGCGTGACGAGCAAACGCTGGCGCGCCCCTGGGCGCTGCCGGGCACGCCCGGACGCGAGCATCGCATCGGCGGCATCGAAAAGCAGCACATCACCGGCAACGTGAATTACGATCCCGAAAACCATCATTTGATGGTCAAACTGCGACAGGAAAAGGTCGATCGCGCCGTTGCGGACATACCGCCCGTCGAGGTCTTTGGCGAGGCGTCCGGAAAGGTTCTGGTGCTCGGTTGGGGATCGACATACGGTTCAATCACTTCTGCCGTCGAAAAGATGCGCAACGAAGGTAAGCCGGTTTCCAGCGCGCATCTGCGTCACTTGAATCCTTTTCCCAAGAACCTCGGCCAGGTTCTCTCAGGATTCGAAACGGTAATCATTCCCGAAATGAATCTGGGCCAGCTTTGCACGATGATTCGGGCGAAGTATTTGATCGACGCAGTTCCCTTCTCAAAGGTGAAAGGTCGTCCTTTCCAGATTCGCGAGATCGTCAGAAAGGTTGAAGAGTATTTATAGGAGCAATAATGAGTACACAAGGTAACGGTTCTGGTAACGGCAACGGACACCACGTTGATGCTTCGGTCTCCGCCGAAAGCGAAGGCGGCGCTTCGCTGTTTCAGATCGCCCCCCCGCCCGGCGAGATGACGAAGAAAGACTTCGTGTCGAATCAGGAAGTGCGCTGGTGTCCCGGCTGCGGCGACTACGCGATTCTGAACAACGTGCAAAAGGTGATGCCGGACCTGGGCATTTCCCGCGAGAAGATGGTTTTCGTGTCCGGCATTGGCTGCTCGTCGCGTTTTCCGTACTACATGAACACGTACGGCTTTCACACTATTCACGGCCGCGCGCCGGCCATCGCGACGGGAATCAAAACCGCGAATCCCGATCTCAGTGTCTGGGTAATCACGGGCGACGGAGACGCGCTGTCAATCGGCGGCAACCATTTCATACACGTGCTGCGCCGAAATCTGGACATCAACTACATCCTTTTCAACAATCGCATCTACGGTCTGACCAAAGGCCAGTACAGTCCGACCTCGGTTTTCGGGCAGCGCACCAAGTCAACGCCGATGGGCGTGATTGACTATCCGGTGAATCCACTTTCGCTGGCGATCGCGAGTGAGGCTACCTTCGTCGCGCGTTCGATCGATATCGATGTGAAGCATCTCGGCGTGATGGTTGAAGCCGCTGCGAAGCACAAAGGCGTTTCGTTTCTCGAGGTCTATCAGAACTGCAACATCTTTAATGACGGCGCCTTCGATTATTTTGCCGAACGCAACGTGCGTCAGGACAAAGTCCTGTATCTCGAACATGGCAAGCCGATGATCTTCGGTAAGGATCGCAACCAGGGCATTCGCATGAACGGCGCCCATCCTGAAGTTGTCACCATCGGCGAAAACGGCATCACCGAAGCAGACATCCTGGTACACGACATTCATCTGCAGGATCCATCCGTGGCCTTCATGCTGGCGCGCATGGAGCAGCCTGACTTTCCACAGCCGGTCGGAGTCTTTCGCGCGATCGAACGACCGAGCTACGATGCGATGCTGGCAGAACAGATCGACACGGCCATCGCCAAATCAGGTCCAGGCAGTCTCGACAAGCTAATCTACAGCGGCGATATGTGGACGGTGGAATAGCATTGGCGATTTTTGATTGTCGATTGCCGATTTATTCTCGGTTTCTCGAGCTCAATCAAATAATCGCAAATCGGAAATCGCAAATCTAAAATGCTTTGTCCCTCTTGCGGCTACGACAATATTGAAGGCGTCGATCGTTGCGACGAGTGCCTGACTTCGTTGCGCAACGTCGATGTGACGCGATCTGGCGCCGTTGAAGGGCTGGGGAAATCGGTGATGGAAGACGACCTGAGCGAACTCGACCAGGAGTTTCTGGGCGTCAACTCAAATACTTCCGCTCTGGAAGTCATCGATCAAATGAAACGCGCCCGGGTTGGCTGCGCGCTGATTATCGATGATGGCAAGCTGCTCGGAATCTTTACCGAACGCGACATCCTCAACAAATTGACCGGTAAACGCGCGCTCACCACGGCGACTGCAGTCAAAGATCTGATGAGTCCCAATCCCGAGACATTGCGCGAAACCGATTCCGTCGCCACGGCGCTCAACAAAATGTCGATGGGACGCTATCGTCATATTCCGGTAGTCAAAGCCGACGGCAGTTATAGCGTCACCTCGATCAAGCACGTCCTCAGATACATCGCAAAAGAAAACTGGTAGCCGGCTAGCTTACGCACCCAACGATCGCGTAACACTCACTTAATCAGGAGGGCACTTCCGATGCCGTTCCACCCTCTGAAGTTCAGGCATCTGCTCCTTGTCGCCATCTGCTTTTGCGCGGCCGCTGCCGCATTGGGCCAGGCAAATAACAGCCCGCAAGATGCCAAGGATCTCTACGAGCAAATCAAAGCATTTTCTTTGACTGGTGGCGCGCTGCCGGCGAATGCATTAGCACTGGACCGTGATCGCGTGCACCTCGTCTTCAATGGAACGTTCTATTTTGCTGCCCCCGTAAACGGACATGTGACCGGCGCCGTGTTTGTAGGCGAAGGCAAATTCAGCGTGGACATGCCACCCAGTGAATTCGAGAAAGATAATGTCAAACGGCTACTCGGGGCCGACGTTGTTGAATCCGATTTCAAGACGGCGGTACTACGCTTTAGCGATGACACGCTGGAGCGCCTGGGCAAACCCGGAGCTAATGCGGCCACGGCCGACCCGCAAGCGCAAAAACTTGCGACAGAGCACGACGCCCGCATTCTCAAACAGACCGGCGCAAATCTCGCCGCGCGCCTGACACTGTCAATTGTGAATCAGGAGAGTCCCGGATTCTTTTTTGCGACCTTCGACGGTGGTAGGCGCGGACGATTCAGTTTGCTGCTGGATTACCAGAATCGAATTCCGGTATCAAATTTCGACATCAACGGGGGCGAAAAAGGCCTGGTCTTTGCTTATAAATCAGATTACTACGAGAACGAAGTTTGGTTGGCGTTCTATGGCCAGGAAGATTATCGCCAACGACAGGTCGCTTACTCAGATGTCAACGATCTAATCGACATCACTCACTATGACATGGATGTTGACTTGCGCGACCACAAGAAAGCGGTGGGCCTCTTCGCGCAGCTGCAAGCGAAGGCGCTCGCGCCGCATTTGCGCGCCCTGTCGTTCATTATCGGCGAAGATCTGGGCGAATTTGAGAGCTGGAGATTGAATAAGCAGATGCGCATAAAGCGCGTGCGGCTGGCCGGACAAGAGCTTCCCTTTGCGCAGGAAGATTGGGAGGGCGGCTTTACGGTTTTCATGCCGGCGGAGCTCGCCAGCGGACAGGCCTTCGATTTAGAACTCTCGCTGGCAGGCGATTTCATGTATGACGCAGAAAGCGTCAGGGATTGTCATTACCCGCGTTCCAATTCTTCATGGTTTCCACGTCATGGTTATCTCGATCGCGCGACTTTCGATCTGACATTTCGCCATCCGAAGAGATTGCACGTCGCGAGTGTCGGCCTGCGCGTAAGCGAACAACCGGATGCGGAAGACAAGAACGTCACGGTGACAAAATATCGAATCGAACAGCCGATTCCGCTGGCTACGTTTGCGCTCGCGCCATTTGAGTCTCACTCGCAAATGGTCAGATTTGACAAGGGCGGCGTCGGCGATCCAATTCCCATTGAATTCAATTCCCTGTCGGGATCGACCATCGCAATTAAGGAAGATTTTATTCTCGCCGAGATGGATAATTCTTTGCGCTACTTCACCTCACTGTTTGGGAAGTATCCCTACCCGGCCTTTCGCGGCGCCTTCCACCCTTTTGATTTCGGCCAGGGATTTCCGACCCTGCTAATGATTCCCGCGACTGACCGCGCCAATAAATACACTTACGTTTTCATTGCCCATGAGACAGCGCATCAGTGGTGGGGCGATATCGTGGCGTGGCGATCGTATCGCGATCAGTGGTTAAGCGAAGGCTTTGCGGAGTATTCGGGCATCCTCTACACCGGCTTGCGGAGTGGCGCGGGTTCGCGCGATGACCTTATCAGCGAACTACGTGAATCGTTGAGGCTTCCGCCGAGATCAGAAATAAACTTTGGCAAGGGCCGGCTGGTTGATGTGGGACCGATTATTCTCGGCCATCGTCTCAGCACGCGGAAGACCAGCAATGCCTATACGACATTGATCTACAACAAAGGCGCACTGGTGCTGCGCATGCTGCACTTCCTTCTGAGTGACCCGAGCAGCGGTAAAGGCGACGGCTTCTTTGACATGATGTCCGACTTCGTGAAGCGCTATCAATATCAATCAGCGTCTACCGACGATTTCCGAATGGTCGCGAATGAACACTTTGCCAGGTCACCTATCGGTCAAAAGTACCACCTCAATAGTCTCGACTGGTTCTTCCGGCAATGGGTTTACCACACCGAGCTTCCGTCATATCAAATGGAATACCAATTACAGGATCAGCCGGACGGAAAGGTTTTGCTGACCGGCACCGTGAAGCAGGAGGACGCACCACAAGATTGGTTCATGGTATTACCGATTGTGCTTTCGTTCGGCGGCAACCAAAAGGGGGCCACGACCGTTCATGCGCTGGGTCCCAGCACGACTTTCCAAATGAGATTGCCGGCCCGCCCGACGAAGGTTGAACTGGATCCCGATCATTGGGTCTTGTCAGCGAAAACTTCCACCAAAGGCAACTAGGTCAACTGGCGTTTTTGTCCGGACACGCGCGACTCCTGCACGCGCCAATCACTGCTTTACTTTTCATCAGTTCCTCTCTACCTTGCCTGCGAATAATGGAAACCGCAGACGTCGTTATCATCGGCAGCGGCATCGTCGGATCGAGTGTCGCTTATCATCTGGCACAAGCCGGTTGCGCGAACGTGCTTGTCATTGAACGCGAGGCGCACCAGGGAAAAGGGTCGACCGGCAAAAGCATGGGCGGCGTGCGCGCGCAGTTCTCAACGCCGGTGAATATTCAGATGTCCAGGTATTCGATCGACTTCTTCTCGAAGTTTGACGATGTGGTTGGGCACCCGGCGGATTACCGCGCACACGGCTATCTATTCTGCGCCACCAATGAAAAGCATCTCGCTTACCTGAAAGCCAATCGCGAGCGACAAAACGCGCTGGGCGTCACGAATGTTGAATGGGTCTCGCCGGAAGACGTGGCTCAGATGGTGCCGCAGCTTCGCGTTGACGACGTGTTGGGCGGCACATTCTGTCCGACGGACGGGTTTGTCGATCCGCACAGCGTGATGATGGGATTCATGCTGAATGCGCGCGAGAAAGGTGTACGTCTCTGGCTGGAAACTGAAGTCACCGGAATTGAAACTGAAGGCGCGCAGATAAAAAGCGTGATCACCTCGCGCGGCAGCATCTCGACAAGGGTGGTGGTCAACGCCGCGGGAGCCTGGGCCGCGCGCGTGGCCGAAATGGCCGGGGCCGAATTGCCGGTTGAACCTTTACGGCGTCAGCTTGTGCCGACCGAGCCGTTCGACCAACTGCCGCAACGGTTTCCCATGGTGATAGACATGTCCACCGGTTTTCATTTTCGCCGCGAAGGCAAAGGCATCCTGCTGGCTTGGAACGATCCCGAAGAAACGCCCGGCTTCAAGACTGACTTCGATCCGTCGTTCGTCGAAAAAATTCTGACGCACGCAGCTTCACGGGTGCCGGTCCTGGCCGAAGCCGGCGTGAATCCGCGTCGGGCATGGGCCGGGCTTTATGAAATGACGCCCGACCATCATGCGATCATCGGTCCGTCGCCGGCGGTCGAGGGACTCTATTTTGTCAACGGCTTTAGCGGCCACGGGGTGATGCACTCACCCGCTTCCGGCAAAATCGCCGCCGATCTCATTCTCGAAGGTCAATCGAATCTGATCGATGCAAAGCAACTCAACGTAGAACGATTCAAATCCGGTAGACTGCTCGAAGAGACGGCCGTGCTTTAGCCAATTCCGGCTGAACGCCGAGGAGAAATCGCTGGTTTTCCGATCGTCGATGGCCGCCGCGTCACCTAAACTTTCCAGACGCTAAGACCGATAAAGAAAAACGAACCTGACATTTGACGAATGCGAAAACTGTGACCGCCTTTCACCAGAGTGCACGTGTGGGGCTGAGTAATAGATCCATTGAATGGCAATGGGCCGAAACTCGATGAATCGATCACGCATTCCACCTGCGCTGGACCGCCAAAACTTTGCAGTTCCGCATTACAAATGTAGGTGCCATCTTCAGGTGCGTTGAAGAAACAGTTGATGCGACCGGTTTTCGTTTCGGCGGAGCCCCACGTCGTGAAACCGTCCGCGCTGAACCATGCCCGGCAATCCGTCAGGCACCGCTGCATGTCGGTGAAGCCGTCGAAATGATCTGCATCCCAGATGTCCAGCCACATCGCCGTGCCGGTTTTGAGACAGACTGAGAAGGTGGCGATCGGCAACCACCAGGCGTACTGCTCGAGGTTCGGAATCTGCTTGATTATCTTGTCGGCGCCGGTCGTCGCTTTCAGCGCTTTGTAGATTGCGCTTGCGTCGATCGTAGGTTTGGCGGGAGTGACTCTCGGTACCTTGCGGGCGTCCGCGGCAAGGCGTAGCGCCTTGTCTATTTTCACCAGTTTTAACTGAAAGTCTTTAGCCATTTCACCTCCTGAAGTGAGTTACGCCCAGCCGCGGCAATTGAGTCCGCGACGTAGGTTGTCAGGTTTTGCGGTTGGCAACCCAGTTGACGGGCCCGCCAAAAAATTCCCGGCTTGCTGCCGCTCCAAATCGAGATCGAGCTACATCGGCAAGCCGTTGTAGTTTCTGGCGAGTCCGGCGAGCGTGTTGAATACTTCGTCCGCCGAGAGCGCCGCCCCGCCTTTGAGATTGAACGAGCTGTAATCCGCGAGCGGCGTAAGCATCAAACGGTTGTCCGTGCGCGCTCCCAGAAAATAAAGATTGAACGGCAGAACGTGGACCACCATCGTCCCGGTCATGTTCCTGTTGGTGGCTGAAATTTGCCTGGCGAGCTTCGCGTCGCCGAATCCAGTCGCCGCCCATTTGCCGCTCTTCTGTTCTACATTAATCGACGAGCGCGCCTGGTCACGAACCATGACGGGAAAGATCATTCGATTAGCGTCCGCGAGCATGCGATTCGCATCTCCGCCCGGTTGATAAGACTTCAGCTGTTCCAGGCTCACGGAAAAAACCTGGCTCGGCGATCCGAGCGATGCACTCGTCACCTCGTCCATTGACTCAAATCCGAGTTCTTTGAAGTTTGCGGGGGTGACCAGCTTCTTGAAAGTCTCCAGACCGCGGGCTGCTGCGGACTGGGCATCCGCGAAAGTCGGCGGGGGCGTACTTTGGTCGGAGCCTTGCTGTTGTCCGCCGCTTCGGCTGCACCCGTTCGCGAGCAACATCAGGACGAGCGCACTGAGACCAAACATTAATAGTGAATAGCGCATGGCGTTCCTCCTTTCAGTTTTTGGTGACGTTGTAGTAATCGTCCCAATGGGTGTATCCGGACCCGCTTACATACGAGTCGTATGTTTGAATTCGATTCTCGCCGACGTTAGGCGCCCACGGATCGTTCACGTAAACGTAATTGACGCCGTCGAGCGTTACGTACCCGCGGACAACCATCATGTGACCGCCGCCGCCGTTCCAGTGCCACGAGAACGCGAACGGTTTCTTTTGGCAGTAGATCTGATCCTGCACCTGGCCCCACGTCAAAGCTGCATCCGACGTGTGGACTGAAGAGAAACCGTACTTATTGAATTCCGGCCACCCGCCGTTTACACAAGCGCCGGGCACGGGGTTGTTACAACAGTCCGTGCGGCTAAAACGTTTGTTGGCTTCATCGCACTGGCTGACGTTGCCGCCGAGAAAATCCATGCACATTTCACCGCTGGCCGCCCAGCACCACATACTTGTCTCCTGCGGTCTGAGCGTGACCGGTTGCGTAGCGATCGGTTCAGGGGTGCAACACGCCGCTTGAAAGAGCACTGCGGCAAGACAACCCGAAAGCACCAGGTATCTCATTGCTAGACTCCTTTCTCTGCAAAAGCGAATGGCTCTGGATGGACGAATAATCGTCCATGCGACACGAAGTTAAATATGCTGCAAAAGGCTGGTTCTAAGGGCGATACGCGGGGTTCTGAGGACCAACCTATGCGAGGTGGGGCGCAGCCTATCCCAAGGTTACTTCGCATGTCAAGATTTATCGGCGCTAGCCACTAAATTGCACACCATCAAGACCGGGCCCGTAGACTGCTCGGGGAAACCGCAGTATTGTAGCCGCCGGTAGAAATGGAGGGGTTATGAAACACTTTCTTATCGCGCTCTTTGCTACTGCGACGCTGCTCGTCATAGCGTTCGGCGCGCCAGCTCAGTCCGAAACCAAAGTCCGCAAATCAATGGTCGTCTCAACGGACTGGCTGGCGATCCACTTGAACGATAAGTCGCTGGTGCTGCTTCATGTTGGCGATAAAAAAGAGTACGACGCTGCGCACATTCCCGGCGCGCAATTTATCCAGACCTCAGACATTTCCACGCCACGCGGCAGCGGATTGATTCTCGAGCTGCCGCCGGTCGATCAACTGAAAGCCACATTTGAAAAATTCGGCGTCACCGACAACTCACGCATCATCGTTTATTTCGGAAAGGATTGGGTCACTCCGACTTCACGCGTGTACTTCACGCTGGATTATCTGGGGCTCGGCGATCGAACTTCGATTTTAGACGGCGGGATGCCGGCCTGGATCGCCGAAAAGCGACCGGTGACAACTGAGATTGGCAGTCCAAAAACCGGCAGCTTCACTCCTCGACCAAATCCCAAACTCGTCGTCGACGCGGCCTGGGTAAGCGCCAACGTGAACAAGCCGGGCGTGGCAATTCTTGACGCGCGCGATGCGAAGTTCTACACCGGCGAATCAAGCGGCAACATGCCGCGCGCCGGTCACATTCCGAGCGCGAAGAGCATTCCATTCGGCAGCGTCGTTGAAGATGCAACCAACAAGTTCAAGAGTGAAGAGGCGCTGCGGCTGATCTTTAACCAAGCCGGTGTGAAGCCGAAGGACACCATCGCAACGTACTGTCATATCGGACAGCAGGCCAGCCTGCTTTACTTCGTCGCAAAGTATCTCGGTTACGACGCGCATTTGTACGACGGCTCATTTGATGAATGGAGCAAGCGTCCGGAATTGCCCGTGGAAAAGTCTGTCAATCCGTAGCGAAGGCTTCGGGTGACTTGCGCCACCCGCCGAAGTGCGACAATATCTCCGTCGCTCAAAAACCACTATCGCGAGGTGTGAATGGAACGCAGAACCACGAGTTGGTTTAGCCCCAACTTGCAAATGGAAATGCCGTTGGTCGGATATGGTCACAGCGGTCAGACGCTGCTGATGCTGCCTACGGCGGCGGCGGACTATCTCGAATACGAAAGATTTTATCTCGTCGATGCCATCAAGCCTTTCATCGAGGCGGGCAAGATTCGCGCTTACTCAATCAACAGCGTGAACAAGTGGAGCCTGCTCAACAAAGAAATGCCACCGAAGTTGAAAGCTGAGTTGTTGACGCGCTATGACCGCTACATCACCGAAGAGGTCCTGCCGCTGATTCGGAATGAAAATGAAGATGAGTGGGCGAAGCCGATTACGACCGGCGCAAGTCTGGGCGCGTATCTCGCGGCGAACGAGTACTTCAAGCATCCGGATCTGTTTCGCGGGACGATTCCCATGAGTGGCAGCTACGACATCCGTTCATTCCTCGATGGTTACTTCGACGACAACGTCTATTTCAACAATCCAGTCGACTACCTCTCGAACCTGGACGACGACCATTACCTGCCGATTCTTCGTCAGGCAAACGCGATTTACATTCTTTCCGGCCAGGGTTCATACGAAGATCCGGAACGGAGCAAGCAACTCTCGAACATCCTGAACGCTAAAGATATTCCACATCACCTGGAGTTGTGGGGCGCCGACGTGAATCACGACTGGCCGTGGTGGCGAAAGATGCTGCCGCATGTGTTGGGCAAGATGTTACAAGGATGAAGGCGGAAGGATGAAGGATGAAAGTCTTTCATGTAATCCATGAAAACGGCAAAGCTCCGTGCGCGCCGGTCATCTCGTTACCGAGATTTTTCTTGCGGCCTGGATAACCCATCCACACGGCTTTCCATGCTTGACCGCTTTGTTCACCTAGATCCGCGGAGAAATCACTTCAGCATTGATCATGATGTTAGTCGGGTCCGTGCGAGCCATGAATGCGAGGCTTACGGTTGTTCCTCCGGCAATGCCCGTATCGGTCATGGTAACGCCGCCAGGCATTGAATAATTCGTCAGCGTGAGCAGGTCGGTGACCGTGACCGTCCCGGTAGACCTGGCGCGGACGAGGTAGCAAACCTTTCCAACCGGAACTTGAAAGGTTTCAAACGTTCTACCAGAAGCATCGAATAACAGGACGTAAGTAGCCATTGTTAGACTCCTGATTG
>Ga0134126_10007462_pt1 | contig 13740 bp, 5 predicted proteins | sample KB31752_FD_96881 | JGI IMG/M metagenome (GOLD analysis project Ga0134126, IMG submission 96881) | Terrestrial soil microbial communities with excess Nitrogen fertilizer from Kellogg Biological Station, Michigan, USA - KB3-175-2 | ecosystem: Environmental > Terrestrial > Soil > Unclassified ...
CTCCTGCGGCATCAGCAGGTGAGGGAAGCGGTGGTGGTGGCGCGGGAGGATGTGCCTGGGATGAAGCGCCTGGTGGCCTATGTGACGTCGCGAGGGGATGCACCCCCGAGTGCCGACGGACTGCGGGGCCATATCAAGGCGATATTACCGGAGTACATGGTACCAAGTGCCTTTATGGTACTGGAGAAGCTGCCGCTGACTCCGACCGGCAAGCTCGACCGCCCATCGCTGCCTGCGCCGGATGTCACGGCGTATGCGAGTCGGGAGTACGAGGCGCCGCAGGGAGAGCTGGAGCAGCTTGTGGCGCGGATCTGGCAGGAACTGCTCCACGTTGAGCGGGTGGGCCGTAACGACAACTTCTTCGAGCTCGGCGGACACTCGCTGCTGATTGTCCAGATGATGGAGCGGCTGCGCCAAGCGGATCTCCCCGTAGACGTGCGCAAAATATACGAGAGTCAGAATTTGTCGAACCTGGCAATGATCTTGATGATGCGGGAGACGTCCATATCGGAAGTTCCTCCAAATCTGATACCGACCGGCTGTACGCATATCACGCCGCAAATGCTGCCGCTCGTCGAGGTGGAACCGTGTCACATCGAACTCATTGCGAAAGAAGTGCCGGGCGGCCCGGCGAATATTCAGGACATTTATCCGTTGGTACCTCTTCAAGAGGGTTTGCTATTTCACCATTTGATGAGTAGCGATAAAGGAGATGTGTATGTGCTTCCGCTGCTGTTCTCGGTGCCTTCGGAGCGGCTTCTGCAGGACTTCACTGACGCGCTGCGTAGCGTGATCCGCCGGCACGACGCGCTGCGCACCGCGGTGCTGTGGGAGCACCTGCCTCGCCCGGTACAAGTTGTCTACCGGCGCGCAGAGCTTCAGGTCGAAAGCCTCACGCTCGATGAAAAAGAGGATGCTCTGTCCCAGATCAAGCAGCGTATGCGGCCCGAATACATGCGATTGGACATTCGTAGAGCGCCAATGTTGGGGGCCGAAGTCTCAGCGGCGGGAAACGGAAGCTACTATGTTCTGCTCAAGCTCCACCACTTTCTTTGCGATCACGAATCTCTCGAAAGAATTCTCGAAGAAATCATATCGTGCACCCTGGGAGAGGAGGCCAATTTGCCACCGCCTGGCGCGTATAGGAGGCATGTGGCGCAGGCCCTCGCGCGCGCCAAGCGGCTCGACGCCGAGGTGTTCTTCCGCACGAAATTGGGAGAAATCAATGAGTCCACCGCGCCGTTCGGTTTGTCAAACATTCACGGAAATGGCAACCAAATTCGCGCTGCGCACGAGCTCTTGGACGAAGATTTGGCCAGGCGCATCCACAGCCAAGCGCGATTGGCGCGCGTGTCCGCCGCGACAATTTTCCATGCCGCCTGGGCTCTGACTATTTCTCGGACGAGTGGCCGTGAGGATGTCGTCTACGGAACTCTTCTATCGGGACGGTTCCACGGAGATGTCGGGACAGAGCGGGTAATTGGAATGTTCATAAATACGCTTCCAATTCGGTTGCCGCTTACGGGTCTTTCTGCAAAGGAGCTCGTAGACAAGACTCAGCGGGAGCTCACAGATTTGGTGAGTCACGAACATGCCTCGCTTGCGCTGGCGCAGCGCTGCAGCAGCGTTCCTACATCGGCCCCGCTGTTTACGGCGCTATTGAATTACCGGCATAGCACGGTCGATTTAGATTCGGGATTCTCCAGAAACACCGGAATCAGGTTCATTTCCGCCGAGAGTTGGACGAATTATCCGATCGTGTTTTCGGTTGAGCAAAAGCACACGGACTTTGTGCTCGACATGGAAACAGATTCGAGCGTGGATCCGAGACGCTTGCTTCTATATGCCGTCACCGGAATTCGATCTCTGCTGGACGCGTTGGAGCGTGCGCCAGGCGCGCAAGCTCTCGAACTCGAAACAGTACCGGAGGCGGAGCGCCGAGAACTGACGCATTCATTTGACTTGAGCCGAGGGTTCGAGCAGGACGCCCTGATCCAAGAGCTCTTCGAAGCGCAGGTACGATTGCGCCCAAGCGCGATAGCGCTTACCTGTGATGGCAGATCTCTCTCCTATGCGGAACTCAATGGCAGGGCGAACCAACTGGCGTGGTTTTTGAGAGCGAGGGGTGTGGGTTCAGGCGACTTGGTGGGTATTTGTGCCGATCGCGGTCCCGACCTTGTCGTCGGGCTGCTCGGAATACTGAAGGCAGGGAGCGCGTACGTTCCACTTGATCCAGCCTATCCGCGGGAGAGACTCGCGTTTGTACTCGGCGACGCATCGCCGGTCGTAGTCCTGACCCAAGAAGCCCTGGCGCCACGGATTCCAGTCGTAAATGCAGAGTTGATTCGGCTGGATTCAGACTGGCCCATCATAGCGCAGCAGCCTTCGGTAAACCCGGGCTTGCGACCGCAAGGAATGACCAGCAGCGGTGTGGCGTACGTGATCTACACGTCAGGCTCCACGGGAGCCCCGAAGGGTGTCATGGTCGAACACCGGAATGTTGTACGACTATTCAGGGCGACCGAGGAACTCTTCAGGTTCGACGAGCGAGACGTCTGGACACTATTTCATTCTTTCGCCTTTGACTTCTCCGTGTGGGAGTTGTGGGGTGCTCTTCTATACGGTGGCCGCTTGGTGATAGTTCCTTACTTGATTTCCCGCTCACCGGATGAGTTTTATCGGCTCTTGTGTGATGAACGTGTAACCATTTTAAACCAGACTCCAAGTGCATTCAGTCAGGTGGCGGCGGTGCAAGGCAGGGGTTCGGGAGAAAGCAATTCCATTCGAGCTATCATATTCGGCGGGGAGCCCCTTGAATTTCGCATGCTGAAACCGTGGGTGGAACGGAACGGAACAGAGAGGCCGCGGTTGGTCAATATGTACGGAATCACCGAGACGACGGTTCACGTCACTTTTCGGGTGATTGCACGAGAGGATGTGTACTCTGAGTCGGGAAGCAATATAGGAAAACCGATAGCCGATCTGCGGATCTACCTTTTGGATACCCGCCTGCGGCCGGTTCCGATGGGAGTGCCAGGGGAAATTTATGTCGGAGGAGCCGGAGTGGCGCGCGGATATCTCAACCGGGACGATTTGACATCGGCTCGCTTCCTTGTGGATCCATTTCAAGGCCAGGGCCATGAGCGGATGTACAAGAGCGGTGATATTGGGAGGTGGTGCTCTGATGGGACAATAGAATTTCTGGGAAGGAACGACGATCAAGTCAAAATTCGCGGATTTCGAGTCGAGCTCGGAGAGATCGCAGCGCGACTGATGGAGCACCCTGCGGTTGAGCAGGCAGCCGTAGTGGCGCGAGCCGACTCCAACGGTGAGAAGAGACTCATAGGCTACATCACTGCCCGCAATCGGCCCTCGGCGCCGTCTCCCGAGGACTTACGCGAACATATGAGGGCAATGCTGCCAGACTATATGGTTCCGACCGCCTATGTGGTGCTCGAGGAGTTGCCGCTGACCGCGAATGGAAAGCTGAACCGGCGTGCGCTCCCGGATCCGCAAATGGCCGCGTATGCGACGAAGGCGTTCGAAGCACCGAATAGAGGAACGGAAGAGGCATTGGCCAGGATATTTGGAGAGATGTTCGGGCTCGACAGAGTAGGGAGAGGAGATGGCTTCTTTGAGATTGGTGGAAACTCCATTGACGCGATCAAGCTGATCGAGCGTATCGATCACGTGCTCGGCGTCCGAGTGCCCATTCACACGGTATTTAGATTTCCGACTGTCATGGGCATGGCCGACTACCTCGATACAGCGCTAAGCGTGGCGAACCGTACCGTGGATGGTGGGGGAATGGATCTTGAGGAGGGCACTCTGTGAATAGTGAAGGGATGAACGTGGAGCGTGCACGTGCGTTGATGCGCGGTCTGGAGAAGAGGGGCGTGCGGGTCTGGCTGGGCAATGGAGAGGCCATCCGGTATAGGGCCCCCAAAGGCACAATAGGAGTGGCAGAGATGGAGCTTCTGAATCGGCACAGAGATGCCATAGTCGGTGAATTGAGAAGGGCTACCCACCGCTACAATGGTCGGATGGGGGACAGCGAGAATGTGGCACCTCTCACTTTCGTGCAGCTGGCTCACTGGAACACATACGGGCTCGATCGCAGGCGAAGCGCCTGTATCATTCCGCTGGCGGTTCGTCTAAGGGGGCCTGTGTGCATGTCCGCTCTAAAGGAAGGCGCCCTGGAAGTCATAAGCCGGCATGGCGCGCTGCGTACGAAGGTTGAAATCGAGAATGAGCCGACGCAGCGCGTGGTAGATACGGGGGGCGCGAACGTGACAGTGGAGAAGGTCGCGGCCGGATCCGGCTCCTGGAGCGCAGGCGAACTGCATCACCTGCTATTGGACGCCATCCCGCCGTACATAGATCCTGTCCGCGATCCGCTGTGCGGCGTCCGCATATTCGATCTCGGAGAGCAGGACTTCATTGTGCTCATGTACATGGAGCACGTCATATCGGACGGCTTCTCGTTGGCAGTAGCGTTACGAGATCTGTTGACCTCCTACCGGCTCGAAGTGTATGGGTCGCGAAGATCAGCTCGCGAGCGCCCTTTCCAGTACTTGGAATATGCGCACGCGCAGAGGGCTCACCATGAGATCTGGCTTGCAGCTCATGGCGGGTACTTGTCGAACCATTTTGCCGGTTGCGGCCGAGTAAGAATTCCGCGCCGCACGCCTCAGGGCTCGGAGTCCCGAAGCGGCTGGGGCGTTGCAGAGTTTCGATTCGATGAGAGTCTGGTCAGGCTCGTGCACACAGCCTCCAGATCCCTGCACACCACTGTCGTGATGGCCACATTCATTAGCTACGTGGCATTCGTGATGCGATGGTGTGATGTGTCCGATATGGTAGTGCTTTTCCAGAGCGATGGGAGGGCCCGCGCGGGCTGTCAGGAGTCTATCGGATACTACGCGTTCCCGCTGTACCTCAGGATCCATCTGGATCGCTCCGATACGCTGGCGGATCTCAGTGCGAAGATTATTGCCGAGTATTGCGCGGCTCTCGAGCATGCGGATGAGGGGTGGATGGAGTCCAGCGTGCCCAGACCGGAGTTCACCCGTAATACATGCTTCAATTGGTTGCCACGAGCGGCACTCGAGCCGAGATTCTTCGCGGGATCTCACGAGCAGTTAAGCGTAACGGAAGTGGCGATTGACACACATAACCTTGGGAGATTGGAGCGGGACACCGAGCCAATGATGGGAATCGTGGGTGCGCCCGATGAGATCGCGGGAGGAGTCTATTTCCCGAGAGATAGGTTCGGAGATGAGAGCATGGAAAGATTTGTAACGGCCTTTCTCCGGTTTTCCGCCGACGTCTTGGAGAATCCAAGCTCAAATGTAAATGATGTCAGAGTTCAGCTCGAATGAAGCGGTTGAGGACTACCTCAAAGTCTATTTGGGGCTCTCAACACTGGAATCTCAGGCATGGTGGACCGATCAACCAGCATGCCATCTTTGACGATGGCATGAATGCTTTGGTAATTGGAAGGTGAATCCAGGGGATTTCGATCGAGTACAAGCATGTCTGCAAGCTTCCCGGGTTCGATGGTGCCGAGATCCTTTTCGAGCCGGAAAGCGCGAGCGATGTTCTGCGTGGCGGCCCGCAGAGCATCCATCGACGACATGCCCATCTCTGACATTGCGGTGAACCAATGAAAGTGGCCGGAACCGAGATCGTATAGGTTGTCCTCGCCTTGTACCATCAACGCCATCGAAGCATCAGATAAGACAGCGTCCGAGAAGTAGATGGAATCAGTGGCAAGCAGCAGTGGCACGCCGGATCTGACCAGGTTGCGTACATTGGTGTCCATGGATTCCTTGGAATACATGCGGCGAACGAGGGTGCTTCCACCCTCTTGAATGCGTCTTTGACGGCGCATGGTGAATGGCAGAACGGTACAAGACGCCTCGCGCTTGGCAAGGAGCTCCAACGTTGAATCTGGAATCGGCACCGGGCCCGTAAGATTGCAGTGCTGAATCACGTCACAGCCAGCCTCGACGGCCACTCGCAAGCCTTCGACAGAGGTCGTGTGAGCTTGTGCTGTTAACCCGCCCCGATGCGCCTCCTGGACAATCGCTGCCTGAGACTCGGCTGAAAAGGTAAGATATGCACTCGCTCCGCTCGGCACCCGGTGTTCGCTGGACGCATATTTGATGAAGTCAATGCCACTCGCAGTATAGGCGCGGACGCGCTCGGCGACCTGCTCTGGCGGCATCCAGGTCAGCTCTGCACCGACCGTTTCGGCAAACTGGCTGTTGATACGCTCAAGAAGAGTAGTACTAACGGCATTGACAAGATGTGGAAAGAAATTCTCGGAAAAGGGTCCGTCTAGTCCGATGATATTTCCGGCGCACAGTATGCGACTCCCGCGGAGCTCTCCTCTGTTTATCTTATCGCGCACCGAAATCAACGCGCGGCGGGGGCCCCAGGTGTCAAATAGCGTCGTAACTCCATTTCGAAGTGCGACTTGGGCGGCTTCGGTTATCAGGTCTTCGTACCGCCCTTCATATCGAGCGAATTCTTCGAGGAACATTGGTGACGCGAGATGGACATTCGTATCCATTATTCCAGGAATTACGTACTTGCCTGGTGCATCAATGACAGTGTCAACGCCTGTCGTGCTGAACTCTGAGTGATGACCTATGTGACGTATCCGTTGACCCTCAATGAGGATTGACCGCCCTTCGAGCGGCCGTGGAGCGACGCCATCAATGAGATTGCAGCGAGAGATGAGTAGTGACATCGCAAACCTCTTTGCAATAAAGGTGCTTCAGTTTGGAGGCCTGGGATTAGCTGCTGGAAGAAGTTTACCGATCGGATGCAAGCGCCAATATAGAGCCGCGCCAGTCAATACTCAATGGTTCCTCAGTTGGTGAGACTCCTTCTGGAACGAAGACCTCTGTACGATCGACGCCATAACAGAGGGCGCGTGTTCGGGGCAATGGTGGCGCTCGAGGTTGGATGTGTGTGCGCTACGACGCAGGTAGGTGTCGGCATTTGCGCAGGAACACAATGCCGCCGAGCAATGATGTCATTGCGCATACGGTCGCAAGGGCTTTGCCAATTTCAGCCGGCCCGCCGAGGGCACTAGAGAGCTCGCTGACAAACAGGGGCGCCAGACCCAGGCCAAAAACAGCTCCGGCGCCGGATTGTAAGGCCACAGTCGTTCCTCTAAGTTCATTGGGGACTACCACGATACATAGCGTAATGACAATCACGCTCATTGCGCTTCCAAGGAGTAGGAAGAGGACGAGCAGGAAAATGGAGGTCCGCGCTGTGGGAACCACAGAGTAAAAAGCCGCGAGCGCGCTCGCTAATCCGAGTATGCCGAGAAGTAACGTGGTGCGACGCGGGCCACCGGTCTTCTGGCAGACATCTGCGAGCGGGCCCCCAAGAAGAGGTCCGGCGGCACCGCCGATAAGCAGGGAAACTCCGGTAATCTGCCCAGCGCGGGGTGAGAGGAGGCCAAAATTGCGCGTCAGGGTGGGGGCCGTCCAGACCAGGGCAGCTCCATCCGCTACGCTTACCATTGCCATACCGATGACAAGGGTGATTACCGTATCGCGCAGCGCCCACATCTCGCCGACAATGGATTGTTTGGGCAATGCTTGGGGTGTGTGTCCGCTTCTACGCGGCTCGTCAATGGCGAGGACGACGGCGAGCGGCAGCAGGAGAAGGACTGTGCACAGCATTAGTGCTGCGCGCCAGCTGTCCGGTCCGCTGGGTACGAGGGCGAGGAATGCGCCGCCGACGCTGAAGGCTGACGCGGTTCCGGCGATCTGGCTGAGAACTACGAGCGTGGTCGCCCGCCCGCGCGTCGCTGTATCATATAGGTCAGCCAGAAGCGAGTAGGCGGCTACCGCCGTAGCGGGCGCACATAAGCCGATGACACATCGCGTGAGAAAGAGCATAGCGAATGTGTGTGTGCAGCCACCAGCTAGCGTGGCTCCGGCGTTGCACAAGGTTGCCCAAAGGAGGACATTTCGGCGTGAGTATCTGTCGATCAGATAGCCCAACGGAATTGAGAACAAAAGTAGGGGTGCGGCAAGCGCCGGACCCTGAAGGAGAGCCATTTGGTTATCTGTAAGAGCCAGCGAGCGCTGCAGAACCTCTTGAACCGGACCGAGTGCTGCCCGCGCGAACATCCCTGCCATAGCCGCCACCGCCACGAGCACCAGCTGGAAGGTACGCCGACGAGGCTGCCCCGATTCGGTACCCGGATAAGACTTGAAGCCGGCTCTCGAACCTATAATCATCTCCTGTTCGGGTCTCATCTCGTCCTCTCCGTCTTCACACCACAGTGCAGCCTCAGGCGGAACGAGGGCAGCTGAAGCGTCTGCACGCTGACGCTTAAAGCTGCGTTTCATTCTCCCGTTGGAGAAATTGCCGGAGCCGTAGTACCGAAGATGCGGTTATACCACCGCGAGAGCCGGGAGAATACTCTCCTTGCCGCGCCTGCCCGCACGGTTACTTGGTCTCCGCAACTCTTCTAAACCAAAGCCGCTTCACGTTGTACGAAGAGAGGTAGAAGGCATCGTATGTAGGGGTGAACGTTATAATCGCATCCAGAAACCCCGAAGAGGCCGAAGTTATGCGAAATACAAGAGCAGTCAAGGCCCGTACGGTGTATTCAACTGAGCCGAAGCGGGATTCGATATTAAGGCGTGGACCTTCCTGCCCGAGATAAAAGGCGGCGCCGGCTCTCGTAGCCGTCTCGCGATATAGCCCGAGTATGGCTCGCGGCTCGAATACTGCTGCTTCCTGAAGCAGGTCGAACAGATCTGTCTCTCCGAAATCCATCAATCGCAATGCTGAGGGCTGCCGAGCGTCGCCCAACAATTCAACGGTCCTGTGGACGTGGCTCCAGATGGCTATTGGCGCGAGCTGCCGCTCATTTATGCGGTCGTATGGCAGATCATGGCCATCCACCGAGACGATTTGGCGGCCATCCCTTGCAAATAGCTGAACGATCCTGCCGCTGGATGCGGACAAAAAACTGCCCGCCAAATACTTCGCGGATGATTCTTGTACATGCTCGTACTCGCGTGCAGGCTGGGAATGAGGAACCCGATATAGCGAGAAACCTTCAGATCCCTCCAGCGAACCGTCGCTGTCAGGTAGGGGGCTGAGATCGGGCAGGCATTCATCCAGGATTCGATGTACTAACACAGGCGAGAATACATCGCTCCGGTTTGAGAGCACGACCACATCAAGACCGTAAGCGGGGACCTTCAGCGCCTGCGCGTTTCCGCCGATCCACCCCCCACCATGGCATATCACGTCCACGCCGCGATAACGTGTTCGAATCAGGCCACAGCTGTAGCCGGTTGACGCGCCATTTAATAGGGATTGCGGTGTAAGCATCAATGTCCAGGTCTTCGGAGTTCCAACCCGAGGACACTCCATATGTCTAAGCCAACGGAGGAGGTCGTCCACCGTGGAGCTAAGGCTTCCGGCCCCGCCGAACTCGATCCCCCAGTACCGTCTCTCGAACCGGTCCTCGTTCACGCGGGTGTGAGGGCTAGCGCTATTCGAGCCAAACTCAGTATCCCAGGGCCGAACGACAGTATCGTACATTCCAAGTGGGGAGAAGATCCGCTCCTTGAGGAACTCCCCGAACGGCCTATCGGCGAGCATCTGGACGACTGTGCTCAGGATCATGTAAGCGCCGTTGTTATATATCCACGTCGTTCCCGGCTCGGCATCGAGATCGTCTATCTCCTCATAAAGTGAGAGAACCTCGCTCGCCGCGACGGGCCGACCCTCAAGGCCGCCGAGCCGAAATCGCATGTCCGAAGCGTCCCGAAGCCCGCTCGTGTGTCCGAGCAGCTGCATCATCTGGACCCTTTTCGCAATCGGCTTAAACTTGGCGAAATACTTTCCCAGGCGATCTTCCGGGGTGGCTTTTCCGTCCTCACATAACAGAAGGTAGGCGAGCGCCGTGAATTGCTTACTAACAGACCCGATGCGCATCTGTGTGTGGGTGGATAGACAGACTGGCAGCTCCATGCTCGCGAGTCCAAATCCCTTCCGAAAGAGGGGAACGCCACGGGACGAAATTCCAACCGAGACGCCAGGAAGGCTGCAGTCATTCAGCTCGGAAAACAATGATTCTATGTTGGCAGGCCACTGTATTGTTGCATTTCGCGAATCAATGGCCGGACACGAGGTAGAGGAGTTCATGAGTCAAAAAGTCGGAATTAGCGTCTAGACATCATGTCCTGACCCACGGTTTGGGGTCAGGCTGACTTGCAAGTTGAGGGGAGAGGTCTGTCTCCGATATCGTGGGTTGCGTTGTTGCGAACGCCGAGCCACATGCACAGACCCCGAGGGGTTCAAAGTGCCTAAGCAGTGGGAGACAGACCCATGAAAGAGACTATCACTTCGTACGTCGGCCTGGATATTCACAAGGACTCCATCGCCGTTGCGGTAGCCGAAGCGGGGCGTTCCGCCCCGCGCTTTGTCGGCACGACGCCGCCTGATCTGGCAACGCTGTGCAAGGCCCTTACGCGCTGCTCGAAGCGCAGTACCACCCTGGTGGTGTACGAGGCGGGGCCGTGCGGCTATGGCTGGGCACGGCATCTTAATGCGCACGGATGGCGCTGCGAGGTCATCTCGCCTGCTCACATCACCCGCAAGGCCGCCGAGAAGCGCATCAAGACCGATCGGCTCGATGCGGTGCTGCTGGCTCGGGAGTCCCGCGCCGGCAATCTCGTCAAGGTGGCCATGCCGGATACGCGCGATGAAGCCATCCGCGATCTCTCCCGTGCTCGAGAGGATGCATGCGCCGCTCGTCTTCGGGCACGCCTGCAGCTGAAGGCCATGTTGCTCCGCCTTGGCCGCGCCTATTACGGCAAAACCTCCTGGACGGCCGCACACGAGCGGCACCTGGCGGGCGTCCACTTTGATCATTCGGCCCAACAAATTGCCTTCGATGAATATCGCCAAGCCGTCAAGGACGCCCATGAGCGCGTCGAGCGGCTGACGCAGGCACTGCGCGAGCAGTGTGAACAGTGGCGCATGAAAGGTGTCGTCAATGCGTTGATGTGTCTGCGCGGCCTTGATTTCACCGCGGCCGCCAGCTTCATCGCAGAGCTTGGCGATCTGCGCCGCTTTGCTCACCCAAAGGCATTGATGAAGTACCTGGGGTTGATCCCCTCGGAGTTCTCTTCCGGCAATACCCGCCGCCAGGGCGGCTCCATCACCAAAACAGGCAATAAGCACGCCAGACGCATCCTCATCGAGGCGGCCTGGACCTACCGCTTCAATCCCAGAGTCAGCCGCCCCATCCAGGTACGCCAGGAAGGTCAACCCAAAGCCATCCGCGACATCGCCTGGAGAGCGCAGCTTCGCCTCGCGTACCGCTTTCGCAAGCTCAATGCAGGGCGAAAAATGACCCAGAACAAATGCTGCGTCGCGGTCGCTCGTGAGCTCGCCGGCTTCATCTGGGATATCGCCCGGCAGGTGAAAATCCCTGCCTGAGCACCCAGCTTTCACACTCCATCGACCGAGGGGGTGACTCACCAGACCCACACTCAACCTGAAAGCTCCAACACCGAAACGGCAACGCGATGCGCGAGACCGATGAGGGGAATCCTCGGCACGTTTTATCCGGGCATCCAAGCGATGAACCCAGCTTCTAGAGCGAGGCAGCCCCGCGAGGAAGAGATGAAATGCGGTAGCCAACCCGCGGATATCAGAATGATCCATCGTCGCAGCCATCTCTCGCGCGTCGCGTTGCCAATTCGGTGTCACGCTACACACTTCGACTCAAATTCACCCGTTCGCGCTTTGCGAGGAAAGACCGTGCCTTCGATTGACAGCACCGGACATATCAAAAGTCGTATGTGACGTCAAACCCAAGCGTGCGAGGAAGATAAACCGCTGCGCTCGCCGGCGCGGGGGCCGGTCGAAGCGATACCCAGTTTATCGCCAGCTTGTTTGTTGCATTCTTGATGAAGAAGTTACAAGACCACCGCATTGCGTTCACGCCAAGCGTGAGATCCAAGATACCGAAGCTTGGCATTTGCTGCCGGCTGCCTGCCGCGGTAAAGTCGGCGTAGCTGCTGCCCGTGTAGCGCCAGGACAGCTCACCAACTGCCATGAGTTCCCGCGCAACCGGATGGCTGTACCTCATGCTTGCGGAGCCGCTTATAAGGGGGGCGCCCGGTAAGCGGTCGCCCGTGTGTCCATTCACGGTGGCTGGAGTAGGTTGCGTCAGATAGGCATGGGTGTAAGCGCCTGTCGTGCTTAGAGTCAGTTCCGGTATCGGAAGATAGTCGAGTTCCCACTCAGATCCAAAGCTGCGCGCGGTACCGCCGTTGGTAAAGGTGTTGAAGCCGCCGATAATCGCCTCGACCTGAATTTTCCGCCAGTCCACGTCAAACACGTCGATAGCGGTGTTAAGTCGACCGTCTAGGAGTTCGTCCTTGACGCCAAGCTCATAACTGGTCGCAGTGGATGAGCTGTACGACCGAGCGGCGCTTGGGTCAACGCTGGGCAATACATCATTCGGCCCGCCGGGCTGATAGCCGGTGGCAACCCTGGCGTAGACCATGTGCCCGCGCAAAGGGTGCCAGCGAAGGTCGGCTGAGTATGTGAGGTCGTGGTCGGTCGAGGTCGTTAGGATATTTGACGGGCCCCCAAAGAATATGCCATTGAGGACTTCGTTGAATTTCTGCGTGTTGGTGCTGTAGCGAGCTCCGGCGCCGAAGTCAAAATTGGGCAGGATGTGATAATCGAAGTCTGCGTAGCCGGCGGGCTCCTTGTATCGTACGGGAACAAGCCCCGTGCCGAAGATGAGCGGTAGGTTGTAGACGATCTGCTTGCGAGTGAGATCCACCGGCCAGAAGTCTTCGACGTCCGCTCCCCGCTGGTCGGTATAGAACAGGCCGAGCTGCCAGTCCAGCTTAAGGGCCGTGCTCGAGGAGAGTCGAATCTCTTGGGTGAATGCTCTGTCGTGAGGCTGGAAATTGTCGACCACGCCGTATGGTCCGTGCAGGAGGAAGCTCGCATAAGCGCTGTAGTTCACCGTGTAATCCGTTATCCCGTTATCCTGAAACTGGCTGTCGCTAGTCGAAGACAGTAGCTTGGCAAAGCCCAGATCTAGGGCGACCGTCATGTTGTACAGGTTATCCGTGTTGTAGCCAGGCTGGCCAACCACCCTCTCTTGAATGAGGGGGCCGTAAGATGGCGTAAGGGATGTGGGGTCGACGTCCTCGTTTCCGTTGTCGGCCCAGGAGCGGCGCTGGTAGAGGGCGGTAAGGCGAATGGAGAGTGACGCGAGAGGATCAAATAGGAGCGATGCGCGACCACCCTCAAAATGAGTGCCGTTGATCCCGGTGAGGTTGCGTGATGGATCATCTATGAAGCCGGGATAGTACCTGTCGTATCCAACCAGACGGAGTGCTGCGTTGGATAAAATGGGGATGTTGATCATGGCATGGACGTCGTAGCCGGAGCGTGAGTTGTATACCGAGGTGCCTCCGGCCTCCACAGTCGCCGCAAAATGGTTCGGGTTTGGCGGATTTGTTACGTACTTGATGAGCCCACCAAGCGCCTGGGCACCGTATAGAGTGCCCTGAGGTCCGCGCAGGACCTCGATGCGCTGCATGTCGAAGGTATCCAAATCGGGTGCGATGAGGAAGGAACCTGCCCAGGGTCCCGCGGCCGTGTATGGGGTATCGTCAATGTATGCCGCAACAGGGCTGTTTACTGCATTAGAAC
>Ga0134126_10007464_pt1 | contig 13738 bp, 11 predicted proteins | sample KB31752_FD_96881 | JGI IMG/M metagenome (GOLD analysis project Ga0134126, IMG submission 96881) | Terrestrial soil microbial communities with excess Nitrogen fertilizer from Kellogg Biological Station, Michigan, USA - KB3-175-2 | ecosystem: Environmental > Terrestrial > Soil > Unclassified ...
CGGCGGCCGAGAGCTGCGGCGAATGGATCGGCTTGGCGCGCTTCACCGCGCAGGGCGCCGCGTGGCTGCGCGAGGAGCTCGACTTGGTCGAGGCCGAGGGCAAGCTTGACATCGCTGACATGCCGATGCTGATCACCCGGTTGGCGGCCAAGCATCCCGTCCTCGTGCACTACATCACCGGTCATTGGCTGGACGTCGACACCCTCGAAGATCTGTCGAACGCGCGCAATTTCACGTGATCACGGCGGCCGATTTCCTCGCCGAAGCCGAGCGCCACGGCTTCGACTTCTATACCGGCGTGCCATGCAGCTTCCTGACGCCGCTGATCAATGGCGTACTCAGCCGCAAGGCGTTGGCCTATGTCGGCGCCGCCAGCGAAGGCGAGGCGGTGGCGATCGCGTCGGGCGCCTGGCTGGCCGGCCGCAAGACAGTCGTAATGTGCCAGAATTCCGGCCTCGGCAACGCCGTCAACCCGCTGACCTCGCTCAACGCGCCGTTTCGCATCCCGACGCTCCTCATCACCACCTGGCGCGGCCAGCCCGGCATCGGCGACGAGCCGCAGCACAAGCTCATGGGAGAGATCACGCACAAGCTCCTCTCGGTGATCGAGGTCGAGCACGAGCCCTTCCCGAGGGACGCCGACGCGCTGCCGAAGGCATTCCATCGCGCCACCCAGCGCATGGCCGAGACTGACCTGCCTTACGCCTTCGTCATGGAGCGGGACAGCGTGCGCGACGACGGACTCGATGTGGCGCGGCGCCAGCGCGTCCAGAATGGCCGGCGCGAGGATTTCGACCGGCCCGGGGAGGAAGTGACGCGAGCGGCGCTGCTCGAACGTTTCCTGGCGCTGGTCGATCCGGCGGCCGCAGTGATAGCGACGACGGGCAAATGCGGGCGTGAGCTCTTCACCTTGGCCGATCGGCCGCAGCATCTTTACCAAGTGGGATCGATGGGTGGCGCCTCCGGGATGGCGCTCGGCGTCGCGCTCAATGCATCGGGTCCGGTCGTCGTGCTCGACGGCGACGGTGCGGCGCTCATGAAACTCGGCAGCTTGGCCACGATCGGCGCCTATGCGCCGCCTAACCTCATCCATATCGTAATCGACAACGGCGTGCATGATTCGACGGGCGGTCAGCCGACCGTCTCCGGTACGGTCGATTTCGCCGGCGTGGCGATCGCCTGCGGCTACCGCCATGCCGCGTCGTGCGGTACGCTCGATGGCTTCGCCGCCGCCTATCAGGCAGCCGTGCTGGCACCCAAGCCGGCCTTGATCCACGCCCGCATCGCCCCCGGTTCGATGGGCAAGCTCGGGCGACCGACGGTCACACCCGACGACGTGGCGCGACGCTTCAAGGCATTCCTCGCCGGTGGCAGGACGGCCGGCGCCGCGCCCAGAGTGGCGGCGGGCATGGCGCGATGAAGCTGTCGCTTGCGCTCGGCGGACTCGCCGGCTTGGCGTTGGCGCTGGCGCTTGCCGGCTATTACGGCTTTGCCGAGATCGCGGACGGCATCGGCCGCGCCGGCTGGGGCGTGCTCGCGGTGATCGCCTTCCATCTCTTGCAGGTGCTGTTCTCGGCACTTGCCTGGCAGGCGTTGGTGCCGACGCCACCACGATGGCGCGCCATCACCTTTATCGGCCTGCGCTGGATCCGTGAGGCAGTCAACAACCTGCTGCCGGTGGCGCAGATCGGCGGCGAGTTCGTCGGCGCACGGCTGCTGCGACGCGGCGGCGTCGCGCTTGGCGTGGCCGGCGCCAGCGTCACCGTCGATCTCACCATGGAGATGATGAGCCAGATCGTGTTCACGCTGCTCGGTTTGGCCCTGCTTGTGCCGGGGCTGCACGAGCCGCGGGTCGTGCTGTGGACCACCACTGGTATCGGCTTAGCCTTAGCGATCGTCGTCGTCTTCATCGGCGCGCAGCGCTCGGGCATGTTCCACCTCATCGAGCGTGGCCTGATCAAGCTCGCCGAGCGCGGCTCGGTCTGGTCGGCGCTGGGCGACATCGCCGGGCTGCATCGCGCGATCGAGGCGCTCTACGCCTCGCCCTCACGGCTGGCACGCGCCTGCGGTCATCATTTCATCTCCTGGCTCTTGGGCGGTCTCGAAGTGATGCTGGCGCTTCACCTGGTGGGGGTGTCGATCGATTGGCGCGAGGGGCTGATCATCGAAAGCCTCGGCCAGGCGCTGCGCGCGGTGGGATTCGCGATCCCGGCGTCATTGGGCGTGCAGGAGGGCGGCTATGTGCTGATCTGCGGCCTGCTCGGCATCAGCCCGCAGGCGGCGATCGAGCTCTCCTTGCTGAAGCGCATCCGCGAAGTCGCCCTCGGAGTCCCGGCGCTGGTCGCCTGGCAGATCATCGAGTCGCGTCGGCTCGTTGGTCCAGTCGCCGATGCCGGCATCGCAGCAACGGCCGACGGGGACTGACCGCGTGATCGGGGCATCCTGGAGCCACCGCCTGGCGCGCATCCTGGTCCGGCCGCTGATCGGTTCGGGCGTCACGCCCAACCATCTCACCACGCTGCGGCTGGTGACGGGGTTGGTGGCCTGCGCCGCGCTCGTCCCGGTCAACGGCGCCTGGGTGTGGTGGAGCGGCTGGCTTTGGCTCATTTCGGCGCTGCTCGACCGCGCCGATGGGGAGCTCGCACGTATCGGCGGCATGGCGACGCCCGGTGGTCACCGCTATGACTACCTCGTCGACAATGTCGTGAATTCCGGCTTCTTTATCGCGCTCGGGTTGGGGCTCAGGGACTCGCCGCTCGGCGGCGGCGCGATCGCGCTCGGGCTGTGGACCGGGACCGCGCTCTATGTCTGCGGCTACTGGTCCGAGGCGCTGGAGCTGCTCGAGGGGCCGGGCAGCAAAGCTTATTCCGGGGTCTATGGCTTCGATCCCGACGATCTGCTCTACCTGCTGACGCCGATCATCTGGCTGGGCTGGCGCCTGCAGCTCGTCGCTTGCGCCTGTCTAGGCGCGACCTACATGATGCTGCTCACCGGCTGGCGTCTGCGGCGGCTCACCAGCCAGGGCGCCGACGCCAGAGCCGTCGACTAGTAGCCTGAGCTCATGGCCAAGCCGCCGCTTCTGTTCACGCCCGGACCATTGACGACCCAGATCGAGACGCGCCGTGCCATGCTCGACGATTGGGGTTCGCGCGAGCCGACCTTCATCGCCATGACAGCGGAGGTGCGCCGCCGCCTGCTCGACATCGCCGGCGGCCAGGGTAGCCATGTCGCCATCCCGCTCCAGGGTAGCGGCACCTTCATCGTCGAAGCAGCGATCGGCACGCTGGTTGGTCCGGAGGATACGCTGCTGGTGCTGGCCAATGGCGCCTATGGCGAGCGCATGGTCGAGATCGGCCTTCGTCTCGACTGCAACGTCAAAGTGCTGCGCTGGCCGGAGGACCGGGCCGTGGATCCCGCCGAAGTCGACCGCGCGCTCATCGAGGACCCCACGCTTTCGCATGTGGCGCTGGTCCATTGCGAGACGACATCAGGCCTCCTCAACCCGCTCGCCGCGGTCGCCGCGGTCGTGGCCCGTCAGCGGCGTGCCTTCATCGTCGACGCCATGAGCAGCTTCGGCGCGCTACCGCTCGATCTGCGCCAGACGCCGATCACCGCCGTACTGGCATCGAGCAACAAGTGCCTCGAGGGCGTGCCGGGCATCGGCTTCGCGCTGGTCGAGGCGAAAGCCCTCGAACGCGCCAAGCGAGTGGCGCCGTCGCTCAGCCTCGATCTTTATGACCAATGGCGGGGATTCGAGAGCAATGGGCAGTGGCGCTTCACGCCGCCGGTGCAGGTGGTGGCCGCGCTGCTCGAGGCGCTGCGCCTGCTCGAGGCGGAAGGCGGGCCGGCGGCGCGCGGCGCACGTTACGCGGCGAATTTCCGCACGCTCGCCGACGGTATGGCGACGCTGGGCTTCCGCCTGTTCCTTGACGAGAGCATCCAGGCGCCGATCATCGCTACTTTCCGCTCGCCACAGGATCCGCGCTTCCGCTTCGACGATCTCTACGCCGCGCTCGCAGCCCGCGGCTTCATCATCTATCCCGGCAAGCTCACTCGGGAACCAAGCTTCCGCATCGGCTGCATCGGCGCGCTCGAGCCGGAGGATTTCGAGCAGCTGGTGGCCGCCATCGGCGAGATCATGGCCGAGCAAGGCTTCGTTGCCGCGCCGGAAGCGGCCGCGCAGATTTCCCGCTAAGAAGCGACGACCCGCACCATGCCACGCTCGACCGCAGCCTTATCGTCCGTGTCTGCCATCATCCTCGCCGCCGGCGTCGGCCGCCGCCTCGGCAACTCGGCGCCCAAGGTCCTGCTCGATTTCGGCGGCAAGACGCTACTGGCGCGCCATATCGCGGCGCTCCATAGCCATGGCGTGCACAATATCGCCATCACCGTCGGGCACCGGCCCGATCTCATCCGTCACGAGCTCGGCCGCATCGGCGCTCTTGATGGTGTGGCACTCGTCGAGAATCCGCGCTACCGCGAGGGCAGCGTCGTCTCCCTGGCGGTGCAGCGCGAGCGGCTCACCGCGGGAGCGACGGTGCTGCTGATGGATGGCGACGTGCTCTACGACACCCGGATGATCGCGCGCCTGCTCGCCGCGCCGGCCGAGAATGTACTGCTGTTCGACGAGGCGATCGAGCCGGGCGACGAGCCGGTAAAGATCTGTCTCAGCGGTACCACCATCGTCGACTTCGCCAAGCTGCCCGAGCATGCGCATGAGCGGCATGGCGAGTCCGTGGGATTTTTCCGCTTCTCGGCGGACATGGCGGCGGCCGTCGCCGAGCGCACCAATGCCTATGTCCGGGCCGGCCGGATCGGCGCCGAATACGAGGCCGCCTTACGCGAGCTCATCCTCGCGCATCCGCATCGCTTCGGCTATGAGGACATCAGCGACCTGCCGTGGACGGAAATCGATTTCGAGGCCGATGTCGCGCGGGCCCGACGCGAGATCCTGCCACGGCTCCAGGAGACGACGCATGCTTGATACGACGAGTCACGAGCGCAGCCGCGGACACGCGTCGCGCTCGCCGAGCGCAGTACTTACGCCGCAGCAGATGGCGGCCTACCAGCGCCGGGGATGGCTGCTCGCCCGCGGCTTCATCGGCACCGCCGAGGTCGAGGCACTCTCGCACTGGACCGACGAGCTGGCCGCGCGGCCGGAGGTGCCCGGCGCGCACATGGTCTATCGCGAGCCGAGTCTGATTGACAAGGCGCAGCGCGTCATCCAGCGCATCGAGAATTTCTGTCCGCACCATGCGGCATTCGACGCCTTCGTGCGGCGCGGCCGGCTGGCGGAGGCGGTCGACCAGCTTTTTGGCGCACCGGCCTGCCTGTTCAAGGAGAAGATCAATTTCAAGATGCCGGGCGGCGCCGGGTTTGAGCCGCATCAGGACCAGCAGGCCGGCTGGGGGCGCTATGCCAGCATGTTCATCACGGCGCTGGTCACCATCGACCGCGCCACCGTCGAGAATGGCTGCCTGGAGATGGGCGACGGCGCCCGGCTCGGCGGCCTTGTCGGCGAGGAGTGGCGGCCGCTGTCAGCGGCGGAGATGAAGGGCTTCAAGCTCATTCCGGTGCCGACCGAGCCCGGCGACGTGCTGTTCTTCGACAGCTACGCGCCACACGCCTCGAAGCCGAACCTGACCGACCACGCTCGCCGCATCCTCTACCTGACCTACAATGCAGCGTCCGAGGGCGACCACCGCACTCGCTATTTCGCGGAGAAGCGCGCCAACTTCCCGCCGGATGTCGAGCGCCAGCCCGGCATCGAATACAAGTTCCGCGTCTGAGCGGCGCCGTTCTGTCGGTCACGCGGCGGAGCGCGGCTGCGCCGCCGCGAAAAAACCCACAGTGAGCCAGACGGTGGAGAGCCACCAGGCCTGCCATGCGCCGAAGCTCAGCATGGCGATGGTCAGCGCGCTCGCGGCACAACCGAGCGCCAGGGCACGCTGCGTCGGCGGCATCCGAGCGCCGGCGGCGATGCGCCATAGCGCCAGGGCAAGGATGACCATACACAGCAGCGCGCCGGGGAGGCCGAGCTCGAGGCGCCATTGCAGCGCCGCGTCATGCGGATGCAGCGGGAGCACGGTGGCGCCAACCGGGAGCTTCACCTGCGGCATGACCACGCTGGCTTGCTGCTCGCCGTCGGGAATGGCACGCGAGGCGTCCATCCCCCAGCCGAGCAGCGGCCGGTCGGCGATCCGATCGGCGACGAAGCGCCAAATGACCAATCGATGGATCGCCGATGTCTTAAGTGCCGGCGCTTCCTGCCGGATCTGTTCGATCGCACTTCCGGCGGGAGTGAGCAGCGGCAAAATCGTCACCAGGACGAGCACGCCGCCGACCAGGAGCGCCGCAATCGATCGTGGCCACCGCCAGGCCGCCAGCGTCACGACGACGCCGAATGCTGCCGCGAGCACCGCGGTCTGGCTCTTGAACTCGAGCAAGCTGGCGCCGATGGCGACGACGCCGATAAGGACAGCGTTGGTCTGGCGCCTAGTAGCCAGCGCTGCAGTGGCCGGCCAGGCTGCGAGCAGCAACACGGTGACGCCGCGATCGTAAGCCGCCAGCGCCACATAGCGGTCGACTTGCCCGTCATGGAGGAGATGCCACATCGGCATGCCGCCCCATCGCTCGGCCTGCAGCAGGATCACCGCAACCGCAATGCCGATGGTCAGGGCACGACCGAGCCGCAACGCCGCTGGATGGGCGAGGGCGCCGCTTGCGCCGAGGACCACGAGGCCGGCGACATTGATCAGGACCAAGCGCGCTGCCTCGAAAAGACTATGCGCTGGAATCGGCGACCAGAACGAGGTGACGGCGCCCCAGAGCGAGAGCAGCGCGAGCAAGGCGCCGAGCGCCGCTTGCGACTTGATCGACGCTGCGGCTTGGCGGCGATCGACGATCAGCAACGTTGCCGCCAGAACCGCCAGCAGCGGCGCCATACCCAAAGGAGCGAACACCGCCACGGGGGGCGCGAGGACGGCTGCGGCGGCAACGGCATTGCCGGCCAGCGATGTCTCGGGCTTCATCGTATCGTCGGGCATCTGCCTCATGACATGAGCGAATGCTCTGTGGGTCAAACGGCGGCCAGATAGGGTGGCGCCTCGACGCTATCAGCCATGAGGCGAATCTCGTTGGTCTCGCCGAATATGCGGCATGTCGCGCGGCAATTCGCGAATGACGGCGGAATCATGCCGGTGCGCGCGCCGAGATAGCGGAGAAAGTCTCTGGACAAGGGTCCCTTGCGAGCGCGGCGCCTCGCCCATGCCGAGGCTCGCCCCGCCGCCCGCGCAAAGGCATATTGCCGCAGCGCGAGCGGTATATCCGGGTGGTCGTCGAGAAAATGAGCAAGCGCGAGATTGATGTCGTGGAGAGTCTGAGCCTCATTCTGGGACATACGGCCTTCCCGTGTTTGCGGTGACAGGAATATCTGCTCATCCACATGGGCAAATCCGCTCTCCGCCGCTAAACGCAGCTCGATCGAGTAGTCCTGAATGAAGACGCGGGGATCGCAGCCGCCGATGCGCCGCGCCAGATCGGCGCGGGCGAGCCAGGCCGATGGCGTCGTTTGCGGCCGTCGCAGCGAGCGCCGCAGCATATCGTCGTAACGTTCGATCCCGCTGTCGCGCGGCGGCCTCATCGCGACCATAACCTCCTCCGACGAGCGGGCTTGATCATAGGTCTCCTGCTGCGTTGCATAGGCGACGTGGCAACCACTCGTCATGACGGCGGCGATCAGCCGATCTGTTGCCCAGGGCGTCAGAACATCATCGCCGTCAAGCGGCTTGATCAAGTCGCCACTGGCGCGTCTCAGGCCGGCGTTGAAAGCGGCCGAGGGACCGACGTTCTCCTGGTCGATGATATGGACATTGGACCATCGGGCGGTCAGCCGGCGCAGCAGGCTCGGACTTGCGTCGGTCGAGCCGTCGTTGACGAAGATGAATTCCCGCTCGAAATCGCCGCGCTGCGCCGCTAAACCAGCGGCCACATGCGGCAGAAAGGGTGCCTTGTTGTAGACGGTGACGACGAAACTCACCTTAGGCACAGCGGTCTCCTGGACCACGCCGACCACCGATGGCGAGCCTGGTCGAGAGGTGCCTGTTTAGCACGGCGGGATGTCGCTTGAAAAATTAGCGTAGTAGAGATCGTGATCGATCTGATGACGCCGCCGATATCCAACCTTGCGCAGTGCCTCGTCGAGCGCAGGCGAATTGGCGGCAAAGCTCTCGATCTGCAGGAAACAGCGATTGTGCTCGAGCACCTGTCGCATGCCGTCGACCACGGACAACTCGTGACCTTCGACATCGATCTTGAAGAAGAGACGCTTTCCGGAGGTCGGCAGCAGCGTATCGAGCTTCGCGCATGGTACCGAGATGGTGCCGTCCGCGCTCACTCTCGAACGGCAGGACGAGGTACCGGGATCGGGCGTAAATCCCACCACGCCGTCGTGGTCGCCGAGCGCGATCGGCCTGACCTCGACGATATCCGCGATGCGGTTGATCACTAGGTTGGCCTGGAGCGCACCCAAGCTCCGGGCATCGGGCTCGAACGCCATCACCTTCCCGGCAAGTCGCCGAGTCGCGACTATCAGCGAGTACAAGCCGATATTGGCGCCGACGTCGAAAAAGACGTCGCAGCCGTGGCGCAGCATCGCCGCGGTCAAGGTATCTATCTGATCGCGCTCATAGCGGCCATAGAACAACAGCTCGCGATCGACGTAGTTTCGATAGTTGAGCAGGAGAAGGACACCATGGCGCCGGACGATCTTGAAGCCGCCTGGCCAGGTAATGGCCGCGATACGCTTGCGCGCACTCGGAATCAGGCGCTTCAGCAAGGGAATGTCGCGGAACCTCATGCGACGCTGCCTGAACAGTCCAGCTGTCGATCGTCATTGTCGCGCGCCGAAACGCGCATTCAGCGGTTCACGGCGACGGCGCGGATTTCGAAGAAATTGCTGCCGCTGAAATAGAAGAACGGCTCCTGGTCGAGATTGAGCTTGGCGCTCTCCTCGCGGACGCGGCTCTTGGTGAACATCAGCAGCTCCGCGACATTGATCCGGCCGTTATGCTGAAGATCGGCCTCGCCGTCGAGGCCTTTCAACAGATAAGTCGTGAACAGGCCGTGCGTCTGGCCGGCGGGGGCGCTGTCGCCATTGGAATCGAGGGCGAGGCTGCGCGCGCCGGCCAGGATGAAGCGGCCGATCTCGTGGCCGACGCTGTTTGCCACGGTCTCGTTCCGCGCCTTCTGCTCGACGGCATCGCGGGTAGCTAAGGTCGCCGAGTAGCAGGTGTCGAGCACCAGCAAGAGATTTCCCTGAATCTTCGCCAGCAATGGAAAGAGCTGCGCCTCACCGACGCCATCGAGGCGGAACAGCTCGTCGATGATCTCAGTCTCGCGGCCGGGGTCCGCCTTGGCCGCGGCGAGGCGCTCCGGGTGCGTCGACGCGAAGTCGACGGGTGCAAAGAAGTATTTGCCGTCGACGGCTTCGCCGTGGCCCGACAGGAAGACGACGACGATGTCCTGCGGCCGCGCCTTGGCGGCGATCCGCTGCAATGCCGCGGTGATATTGGGCGCCGTCGCCTGATCGTCGAGCAGCATCGCGACATCCGCCGCGTCATAGACGGGTGGCGTCGGCTTGCGTAGCAAGTCGGCGATCGCCCGCGCGTCATTGGCGGCATTGGCGAGACGGAACTCGGGCTGTCGATATTGGCTGACGCCGATCGCCAGGACGTATAGTTGCACTGTCGGACCGGCTTGCGCCGGCGCGGCCGGAGCGGCGGCCGGTTTGGCATCGATGACGAGATCGTCCTCGTCGCGCGATTGGATGGCGGCGCTCTGCGATTCGCTGGCGAGGCGCACTTCGGCACCGGCGGGATCGAGCGGCAGCGCCACGGTCTCGAGGCGCTGCTGTGCGTCGCTGCTCTCGACCTTGCGCACACCGTCGATCACCGCGCTATTGCGTCGCACAATCACGCGGCCGAGGCCGCCGCCGCGATCGACGATGCGATAGCGCGCGAAGAGCTCGCTGCCGGCGCCGGCGATCGTCAGGCGGCGATCGGCCGGGTCGACCGGCTTGGCAGCGGCGCCGGCAGGGCAGCCCTCGCTGCCGGCCGGCCTGATGCAGCCCTCGATCAGCTCGACCCTCGGCGGCAACCCGCTCTTGAGCACCGCGCGCACATCGCCGATCCGCGCCAGCTGCTGCGCCACGCGCGCGCCGGCCTCGCCGCCGCGGAAGTTCGCCAGCACCAGGTCGCGCCGATAGAACAGATTGTAGAGTTGGCCGATCTCGACGAAATCGGCGGCCTTGTTGGCGCCATTGGTGAGATGGTAGCCGACCAGCGTTTCCCCGCCGCGCCCGCCCGCCGCGTGGCTGTGGTCGAAGAAGCCCTCCGGCGTCCAGACCACCCAGCGCCGGTCACGCGGATCGACGAAGAGCGCCATCACCTCGCGCCCGTCGCGGGCCGCGTACCAATGGATGGTGCCGTCGGCCAAGGCCGCCAAGACATACCGGCCGTCGCCGCTGGCATTGACGCTCCAGGCTGGGGCAGGGACGATGTTGCGCCAGCCCTGACCGGCGGCGCGCTCGGTGCGTACATAGAAATCGGTGCCTAGCGCCACCTCATGCTCACCCGGCACAATCGCGATCGAGTGCAGGTGCTCGCCCTGCTCGAGCACGATCGTGCGTCCGTTCAGCTTCGGTGTGGAGCTGTTCTGCCAGTCGGCGACCTTGAGGCTTCCATCCCCCAGCATGGCGCGCTTGATGTCGCCGCGCAGTGGCGGGTCGCCGGTCAACGCGCCGCCGACCAGGTCGAAGCGGAACCGTTGCTTGCCGCCGGGCTCGGTAGGGAAGTCGATCACCGCGCCGTCCGGCGAGACGCGGAACGCGTCGCGCCACGCATCGCGGAAATCGGCCTTCCCCGCATCGCGATGAACCACCGACTTGCCGTCCTCGGTGACGATGCCGAAAGCGGGTTCGGCGGTGACATAGACCGCACGGTCACCGGCGAGAAGTGCAAGATCGGTGAGCGTGTCCCGTGCCACCGCCACCTCGCGTCCCGCGGCCACCTCCTTGCCCTGCGCATGCCAGAAGCGGATCAGCCGGCGCTCGCCCTCTTTGTAGCTTCCGGCGGCGGCCAGCGCCGTGCCGTCGGCGCTCCAGGCGACGACGGAAAGCGCACCGGATCGCAACGGCGCACCATCGAGCGTGCGTTCGAGCTTGAGGCCGCCGGCATAGAGGCGCACCTTCGCAGCGCCCAAGGCACCGACCGCGAGCCGCGCGCCATCGGGCGAGAAGGCCAGACCCCACGGCCGCTCACCTGGCGCCGCGCTCGTAAAAGCTGCCGTTGCCGCGAGCTTGAGCGCGGCATCGTACAGCCGCAGCTTGCCATCCGCCGAGCTGGTGGCGAGTCGTCCATCGGCAGCGAAGGCGATCCATTCGACGGTGCCGCCATAGTCGCGGTCTCGGCCGGCCAGCTTGCGCGCAGTGAAATCGATCAGCGTCAGGCCGCCATGACCTTGGAGGCCGACGGCAAGGATACGGCCGTCGGGCGAGAACGCGAGAGCCGAGATCGCGTCGGCGAAGCCACCGATGCTGCCGCGCATCTGCCCGGAGCGCCGATCGAGCACATAGAGCGCAGCGCTGCTGCTGCCGGTGCGGCCGCCCACCACAATGGTGTCCTGCGTGGCCGCGACGGCATAGAGCGCGCCCTCGTCGCCGCTGCCGATCGGCGTGCGCCACACGCCGCGGGCGGCGCCATCAGCCAACGACCAGCGCCGTGTGGTCTTGTCGTCGGAGACGGTGATGAGCTCGCTGCCATCGCCGGCCAGTGCCAGCCTGTTGATGACGGCGTCATGCATACCGGTCTCGATGCGGAGGATCGGTGCCGCCGGATCGGCGCCGCCGGCCGCGCGCGCGGGCGCTGCGATGCCGGCGAGCAGGAGCAGCGCCAGAGCCCAGCCGAGCCGCATGGCTCGCCGCCGCGGCTCAGGAGCTCTGGTCGAGATTGAAGGAGAGATTGCTTTGCTTCGCCGCGTCATCGACCGATCGGTTGTAGGCGACGCGCTTCTCCGGGATGGTCTCGGTCGCCGCGACCGCCACCTGCACGTTCCGGCTGCTTGCGGCTGAGGGCGGCGCGGCGGCCGGCGCTGGAGCCGGCGGAGCGGGCGCGGTTTTCGTTGCCGGCGACAGATATTTGCTCAACACATAGCCGCTGCTGCCGCCATCCTCGAGCGCGATCTTGTGCCATTCGCCGGTGGCGGGATCGGCGAGGCCGTGCACATGCTGACCCTTGGTGAGCGCGGCGACGCGGTTGGCGCCGGTGCTCGGCGCGCCGCGCACCACGACCGCGACGACGGCGACGTATTCGCCCGTGCCCATCTGCGCGGCACGGCTCGCCAGTGCTCGTTGCGCCGCCGGGTCCTCCTTCACCAGCGAATCGGCGGCGAAGCGGAATTGCTGATCCTGCTCGGTCATCTTGGCGCCGTACTGGCGCGCCAGCGCCAGCTCGTCGTCGAAGCGCCGCTTCTGGTCGTCGAGCTGCGCCGCTGCCTGCTCGCGGCTGAGCATGCCCTGGCGGAAAGCGCCCTTGATGCGACTGGCTTGAGCGAAGCGGCAATTGCGCACCGCCGTGAAGGTGGCCGTGGCGCGATCCATCTCCTGCGATGCTTTGTTGATATCGCCGTAGATGGAATTGGACAGCGCCGCTTGATCGGCGGTTTGCTGCCGGCGCGCGTTGAAATAGCCGGCGGCGCCGCCGGCGACGAGGCCGGCGCCGGCGCCGATCGCGGCGCCCTTGCCGACATCGCCATGCGACGCCGAGGCAGCGAGCGCGCCCAGCACCGCGCCGCCCAACGTGCCGAGCAACGCCCCCTGCGCCACCTGCTGCAGGTAGAAGGACTTCGACTCGGCAAAGGCGACATGCTCACGGCCGCAGGCATCCGACGCATCGGCACTGCCCGAGAACATGGTGCCGCCATTCTGGCAGGCGGCCGTGCCGGCGATCACGAGACTCCAGCTCAGCGCCAGGCGGGACGCCAAGCGCGCGCAGCGACGATGGGACGTGAACATGCCCCGCTGGCCCCCAATGTTCGTTCGTCAGACTATGGCCTCGCCGGATCGGCCCGGCAACGGAATTCGCCTGCGCGAAAATGCAGCGCCGGGCGGCAGCGCTGTGCTAGCGTCGGGCCGGCATTAGGACGGGGCAATGTGCGGTATCGCGGGCTTTCTCGATGATCGTCCAGCCACCCGGACGAGCCGGGAGGCCGTGGTGGCGGCCATGACCGAGGCGCTGCGCCATCGCGGGCCCGATGATGGTGGCGTGTGGGTCGACGCGGAGGCCGGAGTCGCGCTCGGCAACCGCCGCCTCGCCATCATTGATATCAGCCCGGCGGGGCACCAGCCGATGACCAGCGCCGACGGCCGCTATGTCATCGCCTATAACGGCGAGATTTACAATCACCGCGAGCTCGCCGAGCGGCTGCACCAGGAGGGGGTCGCGCTGCGCGGTCATTCCGACACGGAAGTGCTGGTCGAGGGCTTCGCGCGCTGGGGCGTGCCGCCGACCCTGCGCGACTGCGAGGGCATGTTCGCGCTGGCGCTGTGGGACCGCCGGCAACGCACCCTCATGCTGATCCGCGACCGGCTCGGCATCAAGCCGCTCTATTGGGGCCGAGCTGGCCACAGCTTGCTGTTTGGCTCGGAGTTGAAGGCGCTGTGCCGCCATCCCGACTGGCGGCC
>Ga0134126_10007465_pt1 | contig 13738 bp, 13 predicted proteins | sample KB31752_FD_96881 | JGI IMG/M metagenome (GOLD analysis project Ga0134126, IMG submission 96881) | Terrestrial soil microbial communities with excess Nitrogen fertilizer from Kellogg Biological Station, Michigan, USA - KB3-175-2 | ecosystem: Environmental > Terrestrial > Soil > Unclassified ...
AGGCGGCCCGCAAGAAAGTCGCGGAAGGACTGGCCGGCGACGTCGATGTAGCGGCCCGCCCGATAGACGAAATACATCGGCACATCGAGCACGTAATCGACATAGCGCTCGAAGCCGAAGCCGGGCTCGAAGACGAAAGGCAGCATGCCGGTGCGGTCGGGATCGACATCGGTCCAGACATGGCTGCGATAGCTGAGATAGCCCGACGGCTTGCCTTCGACGAAAGGCGAGTTGGCGAACAGCGCGGCGGCGACCGGCTGCAGCGCCAGGCTGGTGCGGAACTTGCGCACCATGTCGGCCTCGGACGCGAAATCGAGATTCACCTGGACCGTGCAGGTGCGCAGCATCATGTCGAGGCCAAGCTTGCCCTTCTTCGGCATGTAGCGGCGCATCACGGCGTAGCGCCCCTTGGGCATCCACGGCACGTCGTCGCGCCTGGCCGTCGGATGAAAGCCCATGGCGAGCAATCCGACGCCGAGCTCGCCCGCGACCGTCAGCACCTGGCGCAAGTGCTCGTTCACTTCGCTGCAGGTCTGGTGGAGGTTCTCGACCGGCGCGCCCGACAGCTCGAACTGGCCGCCAGGCTCGAGCGAGATGGCGCCGCCGCTGCCGTCGCCGAGGCCGATCAGGTTGCCGGCATCGAGCACCGGCTGCCAGCCGAAGCGGGTGAGCCCTTGCAGCAAGGCGCGGATGCCGTCGGGGCCGTCATAGGGGACCGGCTTGCGGTCCTTCAGACGGAAGACGAATTTCTCATGCTCCGTGCCGATGCGCCACGCCGCGCGGGGCTTGACGCCGGCCGCCACATACTCGACGAGCTCGCGCCGGTCGCTGAGCGGCGCGCCGCCGGAAGGCGATGGAGACGACATGGCGCTGGCGCAGGCTCCCCGGATTCCTAGGCTCTTCTGATCAGCGTCGATCAACGCTGCCGCTTCGCCTGCCAATCGCCGACCAGCGCCTGGAAGGCGGCAAGCGCCGCGAGCGCTGCGGTATCGGCACGCAGCACGCGCGGTCCCAAACTGACGGCGCAAACAAACGGGAGTTTCTTCAGGGCGTCAAGCTCCGTTTCGGTGAAGCCGCCCTCGGGTCCGGTGAGCACCGCCCAAGGCCCTGGCGGCGCCGTGCGCAGCGCCTCGGCGATGGGCGGCGACGTCCCGCTCTCATCGCATAGCAGCAATCGCCGTTCCGCAGGCCAGCTTGCCAGCAGCCGTACCAGCGGCTCGGGCTCGCGCAAGGCCGGCACGGTCAGCCGCTCGGTCTGCTCCGCCGCTTCGACCGCATTGGCCCGCAGCCGATCGAGGTTGACGCGCTCGACGATGGTGCGCTCGGTATAGACGGGCCTGAGCTCGCTGATGCCGAGCTCGGTCGCCTTCTCGACCAGGAAATCGATGCGCGCCCGTTTGATGGGCGCGAAAGCGAGCCAGAGATCGCCCTCCTCCATCTGCGGCCTGAGCCGCTCCTGCAGCCGAACCGAGCACCAGCCCTTGCCGACGCCGTCGATGCGGCCGAGCCATTCGCCGTCGCGGCCGTTGAACAGCGCCACCGGATCGCCCGAGCCCAGGCGCAGCACCGCCTTCAGGTAATGCGCCTGCGACGGATCGAGGCCGATGGACAAGCCGCCGGCAAGATCGGTCGCGACATGAAGGCGGGTGCTCGGCTTGGTCATCGCTGGGCTTGGCCGCGGCGCCTGCGGCGGGCAAGATGCGCCGCCTGCGAGCTTAGCCGATGAATTCTGTTGCCGGAATGACTGCGCCTCCTTGTAACCCTCTCCCCTTGAGGAGAGGGAAAGGTGAGGGGGCGTCTCGCAGCGTGTCGCCTTTCCCCCTCACCCCGCCCCTCTCGCCGATGGGAGAGGGAGGATCGCTATGACCGATATCCGCAGCGGCGACTGGGCCGAGCGCTTCGCGCCGGCGGCGCTCGTCCCCTATATCCGCCTCGCCCGGCTCGACCGGCCGATCGGCACGTGGCTGCTGCTGTTCCCCGGCTGGTGGGCGCTCGCGCTGGCCGCGCCGGGCTGGCCCGACTGGCGGCTGATGGCGCTGTTCGGCGTCGGCGCCATCGTCATGCGCGGCGCCGGCTGCACCTTGAACGACATCATCGACCGCGACTTCGACGCGCGCGTCGAGCGCACACGCACCCGGCCGCTGCCGAGCGGCGCCGTCAGCCTGCGCCAGGCCGTGGCGTTTCTCGCGCTGCAGCTCGCGCTCGGCGCCGCCGTGCTGCTCAGCCTCGATCGCCTGGCCATCGCTCTCGGAATCGCGGTGCTGCTGCTCATCGGCACCTATCCGCTGATGAAGCGCGTGACCTATTGGCCGCAATTCTTCCTCGGACTCAACTTCAATTGGGGCGCGCTCATGGGCTGGGCCGCGGCAACGGGCAATCTCGCCCCGCCCGCTTTCCTGCTCTATGGCGGCGGCATCGCCTGGACGCTGGGCTACGACACGATCTATGCGCATCAGGACAAGGAGGACGACGTGCTCATCGGCGTCAAATCCTCCGCCTTGGCCCTCGGACCGCGCACGCGGCCGTGGCTCTTTGTCTTCTACGCCGCGGCAAGCGCATGGTGGGGCGCCGCCGGCTGGGCCGCCGGGCTGGGCTGGCCGTTCTGGCTCGCGCTGTGCCTCGTCCTGCTGCAATTCGCGTGGCAGGCGGCCGTGATCGATCTCGACGATCCCGTCGACTGCCTTGCCAAGTTCCGCTCGAACCGCGCGACTGGATGGCTCATGCTCCTCGGCATCATCGGCGCCCATGTCCTCTAGCGCCACCGACGCCGCGTCCTTCATCCGCGCCAACACCGCCATATTGTCGCCGCCGCTGGTGCCGGAGATCCGCCTCCACCTCGCCAGCGAGATCACGCCCCTGTGGCAGGCGACCGAGGCGACGCTCGCGCGTGACCAGCTGCCGCCACCCTACTGGGCCTTCCCCTGGGCCGGCGGCCAGGCGCTGGCGCGCCACGTGCTCGATCATCCCGGGCTGGTGCGCGGCAAGCGCGTGCTCGATTTCGGCGCCGGCTCCGGCCTCCTCGCGCTGGCTGCCGCCAGGGCCGGCGCGAGCGCCGTGACGGCGGCCGAGATCGACCCTTTCGCCGCTGCGGCGATCGCGCTCAACGCGGCGCTCAATGCAGTGGAGCTGCACGTCGAGACCGCCGATGTGATCGGCGACACGGCCACGCCGTGGCAGGTCGTGCTGGTCGGCGACATGTGCTACGAGCGGCCGCTCGCCGAGCGGCTGACCGCGTGGCTGCGCCGGCTGGTGGCCGAGAGAACGCTGGTGCTGCTCGGCGATCCCGGCCGCAATTATTTGCCGAAAGACGGACTGACCGCCCTCGCCCGCTACACCGTGCCGACGCCGCTCGACCTCGAGGACCGCGTGACGCGCGAGGGCGTGGTATGGCGGCTGAGCTCTTCCGCGCCGTCGCCAGCCGGCGCAGAGTGACGCCATGCGCGAGGAACCATCCCTTGAGGTCTGCGAGATCGCCGCCGCCGGCTACCGCACGCTGCGCTCGATCCGCTTTCCCGTCCGCCGGCTCAGCGTGTTCGTCGGCGCCAACGGCGTCGGCAAGACCAACCTCTACCGCGCGCTGCAGCTGATCCAGGCCGCGGCGGCAGGGACATTGTCGCGCGAGCTGGCGGCGGAAGGCGGCATGGAGTCGGCGCTATGGGCGGGCAAGCGCCAGAGCAAGAAGCCGGTCCGCATGCGGCTCATGGTGGGGCTGGGCGACGGCGCCCCTCCCGCCGCCGACCGGCCGCCCGATTACACTTACGAGGTATCGGCCGGTCTGGTTCACTCCTACGTCGTCGATGTCGGCGTCCGCGTTCCGACCGGAGCCGCGTTTGCGCTCGAGCCGCAAGTGAAGGAAGAGACCCTGACCTTCCACCACGGACCGCGCCAGACGAAAATACTTGAGCGGCGCGGGCCGAGCGCGCGGGCGCGCGATGTCGATGGACGGCTTTCCGAGCTCGGCGCAGATCTCATGGCGTCCGAGACGGCGTTCGGCGCGCGCCTCGATGCGGCGCGCTTTCCCGATCTGCACATGATCCGACACATCATGCTCGACTGGCGCTTCTATCACGACTTCCGCACCGATACGGCGGCGCCGTTGCGGCGGCCCAGCCTCGCCGTCGCGACGCCGACGCTCGCGTCCGACGGCTCGGACCTGGCAGCGGTCTTTGCCACGCTCGTGCATATTCGTGAGGATACCTACCGGCTCGACGCCGTCATCGACGACGCCTTCCCCGGCGCCAAGCTGGTGGTTCCCGATCCCGGCCGCACGGCATCCTTCGGCCTGATCTTTCCCGACTATCCGCAACGCGTCTTCGACGCCAGCGAACTATCCGACGGCACGCTGCGTTTTCTCGCTCTCGCCGGCGCCCTCCTCGCCTATCGGCTGCCGGCGTTCATCGCGCTGAACGAGCCCGAGACCAGCCTCCATCCTGATCTTTTGCCGCCGCTCGCGCGCCTCATCGCCGATGCCGCGCAACGCACGCAGATCTGGCTGGTGACCCACTCGCAGCTGCTCGCCGATGCGCTCGCGGAGCACGCCGGCATCACTCCGCTGCGCATCATCAAGCGGGAGGGCGAGACCTGGATCGCGGGCCTCAAGCTCGACGGCAGCTTCCGCGACGACGACGAGTGACCAGCTGCTGCGTGCCGGCCCGTTCTATTTCGCTTTTATTCTTCGACGATGCGGAAGCGCACCAGCGCGTCGTCGATGGTGGCGCGGGCGCGCTCCTGCCATTTGACGTAGGCTTCGTCATAGGTCGCGAAGGGGCCGTGGCGCTCCTCGCGCGTGCCGGGCGCGAGCCTTTCGAAGCGCGCATCCGCGTATTCGCCGCCGACCACCCAAAAGCGCGCCATTGCCTTCGCCTCCGCTGCGCCCATCCCAAGCTTGATGGCCTGATGCGGATGCGCGACCTATAGTGGCTGGCCCGCCGTCAAGACAAGGTCCGGGATGCCCTACGCCTCGCTTCGCGACTTCATCCAGCGCCTCGAACGGACCGGGCGCCTGGTGCGCGTCGCGACGCCGGTCTCGCCCGAGCTCGAGATCACCGAGATACATACGCGCCTCCTCGCCGAGCAGGGGCCGGCGGTGCTGTTCGAGAACGTCGTGCGCGCCGACGGCGGCCGCTACGCCATGCCGGTGCTGACCAACCTGTTCGGCACGGTCGAGCGCGTCGCCTGGGGCATGGAGCGCGAGCCCGGAGAGCTGCGCGAGATCGGCGAGACGCTCGCGTTCCTGAAGCAGCCCGAGCCGCCCGGCGGCTGGCGCGAGGCGCTCGACATGCTGCCGCTGCTCAAGACGGTGCTGGCGATGAAGCCGAAGACGGTCGGCAGCGCGCCCTGCCAGGAAGTGGTGCTCACCGGCCATGACATCGACCTGGCGTAGTTTCCCATCCAGTCGTGCTGGCCGGGCGAGCCGGCGCCGCTCATCACCTGGCCGCTGGTGGTCACCAAGGGGCCCGGCGAGCGTCCTGAGGACAACTACAATCTCGGCATCTACCGCATGCAGGTGACCGGGCGCGATACCACCCTGATGCGCTGGTTGAAGCACCGCGGCGGCGCCCAGCATCACCGGCGCTGGGGCGAGGCGAAGCGCGAGCCGCTGCCGGCGGCGGCGGTGATCGGCGCCGATCCCGGCACCATCCTCGCCGCGGTGACGCCGGTGCCGGACACCCTCTCGGAATATCAGTTCGCCGGCTTGCTGCGCGGCCGCAAGGTCGAGCTGGTCGACTGCAAGAGCGTGCCGCTCAAAGTGCCGGCACAGGCGGAGATCGTGCTCGAAGGGCATGTCTCGCTCGACGACTACGGCGACGAGGGCCCGTACGGCGACCACACCGGCTATTACAACGCGGTCGAGCGCTTCCCGGTGTTCCGCCTCTCGGCCATCACCATGCGGCGCGAGCCGATCTATCTCTCGACCTTCACCGGCCGCCCGCCCGACGAGCCGTCCGTGCTGGGCGAGGCTTTGAACGAGGTGTTCATCCCGCTGCTCACGCAGCAATTCCCGGAGATCGTCGATTTCTGGCTGCCGCCCGAAGGCTGCTCCTATCGCATCGCCGTGGTGTCGATGAGGAAGGCCTATGCCGGTCACGCCAAGCGCGTGATGATGGGCGTGTGGTCCTATCTGCGACAGTTCGTCTACACGAAATTCGTCATCGTCGTCGACGACGACATCGATGCGCGCCAATGGAAAGACGTGATGTGGGCGGTGGCGACGCGCATGGACCCGGCGCGCGACATCACCGTCATCGAGAACACGCCGATCGACTATCTCGACTTCGCCTCGCCGGAATCGGGGCTGGGCGGCAAGCTAGGCTTCGACGCCACCAACAAATGGCCGGGCGAGACGCATCGCGAGTGGGGCCGCAAGATCCGCATGAGCGACGAGATCATCGCCGAAGTGACGGCGAAATGGCCGAGCTATGGGTTGCCGGGCAGCGGCAAGCCGATCTGGAAGTGACTGGGCGGCACCAAGCCGCCCAGTCACTGCGAGGCGCGGTAGCGCGCCGCGGCAATCTCCCGCAAAACTCCGTCCTGAGCGAGATTGCTTCGCTACGCTCGCAACGGCTTTGGTTAAAAACGGCAGCCTTGGTCTGACGGCTTTTGGTCAGAAGTCGAGCAGCTTGTCGATGCCGTCCTGGTCCAGGGTCGGCGAGCGCTGAGTGAGCTCGGCGGCGGTCGTGATCTCGATCCGGGCCTGCTGGTCGTGGCCCGCTTGCTTCACCATGTTGGAAAGCGTGCGCTCGATGTGCTGCAGGCGCTCCAGCGCGCGGCGGATGCGCTGGCCGGTGAGGTCTTGGAAGATGCAGGCCTCGAAAATCACGCTGACCTGCCTGGTGATCAAGGCGTCGCCGCCCTTCTTGCCGACCGCCGCGCGGATAGCCTCGGCGGCGTTCATGATGCGATGCGCCGCCGTCTCCGCCTCGCGTATCACCGCCTCGAGCTCGAGGCCCGAGCTATGCGGCAGCGCCGCCGGCAGCGCCACGACGCCGGTGATCTGCTGATGCATGCGCGAGAGCTGACGCGACAGGGCTGCTTCGCTGAAATCCACCATCTGGACGGTGGCATTGATCTCGTCGCTGAGGTCGGCGATGCGCCGGTCGACGGCCGCAATGCGCTCGTCGATGAAGGAGCGCAGCTCGCCGAACATGCTGCCGAGATCGGCAGATGCTGCATGGCGCGCTGATTTCTTCTTCTTGGGGGTACCCGCTTTACCCGCCATGGCCCGACTCCTCTGCCGCGACGCCAAAATGGCGCTCGGGCGAGGTGGATTATTCGTCACGGTTGCTTAAAACCGCGTTAAATCCTGGGCTTTATTCACCCTCGCGCAGATCAATCCGGCAGCGGAATGAACTCGGTCTCACCGACCACCGGGGCGAACCGGCCGGCCTTCCAGTCGGCCTTGGCCGCCTCGATCCGCTCGGGCGAGCTGGAGACGAAATTCCACCAGATATGGCGCGGCCCATCCATCGGCGCGCCGCCGAGCAGCATGAGCCGGGCACCCTGGGCGGATCCCAGAACGATGTCGATGCCGGGACGGAAGACCAGCAACTGACCGGCGGCATGCGTCTCGCCGGCCAGCTCGACCGCGCCCTCGACCAGGAAGGCGCCGCGCTCCTCATGCGCAGGCGGCAGCGCCAGCCGCGCGCCCGGCTCGAGCAGCACGTCGGCATAGAACATGTCGGAGAAAGTGCGCACCGGCGCGCGAGCGCCGAACAGCTCGCCGGCGATGAGGCGCATACTCGTGCCCTCGCCCTCGATCACCGGCAGCGTGGCGCCCGGATGGTGGGCGAAATCGGGCGCGGTCTCCTCGTCGCGCTTGGGCAAGGCGACCCAGGATTGGATGCCGAAGAGGCCCGGCTCCTGCGCCAACTTCGCGCGGTCGCTGCGCTCGGAATGGGCGATGCCGCGCCCTGCCGTCATCCAGTTGACGTCGCCGGGGCGGATCGACTGCACATTGCCGAGGCTGTCGCGATGGATGATCTCGCCGGCGAACAGGTAAGTGACGGTGGCGAGGCCGATATGTGGGTGCGGCCGGACGTCGAGGCCGTGCCCCGCCGCGAACACGGTCGGCCCCATCGCATCGAAGAACACAACAGGCCCGACCATGCGGCGCTTCGCGAAGGGCAGCACGCGGCGCACTTCGAAGCCGTCGCCGAGGTCGCGGGTGCGCGGCACGATGGCGATCTCGACCGGGTCGGGCGCAGGGCCGCCTGCCGCCACGGGTTCCCTTGCCGGTTGCCAGCTCATCTCCTGCTCCTCTCGATCGGCTGTTCCGCAAGACAGGCGCAGCTTGTGGCAGCGAAAAAACCCATGCTAGCGTGAGGCACCCGGAGCGAGGAAGAACCAGGAGGCACGATGCCTGTCATCGACGTGCACACGCACATGCTCAACAAGGAATGGCTCGAGCTGCTGCGCCGTCACGGCAGGCCGCGCTATTCAGTCCAGAAAAGCATGGATGCGGCCGAAGGCATCTTCCTCGACGGCGCGCCGTTCATGACGCCGCAGCCGGGACATTTCGATTATGACACGCGCATCCGCGCCATGGACGAGGCCCATGTCGACATCGCCATCCTCTCGCTCACCTGCCCCAACGTCTATTGGGGCGAGGCCGAGGTGAGCCACGACGCGGCACGCATCGTCAATGACGACATGGCACGCGCCGAGAAGGCCTATCCCGGCCGCATCCGGTGGATGGCATCGCTGCCGTGGCAATATCCCGAGCGCGCGGTGGCGGAGCTGAAACGCGCTTGTGATCACGGCGCGGTCGGCGTCATGGTGCTCGCCAATATCGACGGGCGCTCGCTCACCGATCCGCTGTTCGAGCCTGTGTGGCAGGAGATCGATCGCCGCGCACTGCCGGTGCTGGTGCATCCGACGGCGCCGCCGGGCACGCCGGAGATGGATCTGCGTGCCTACAATCTCATCGCATCGATCGGCTTCATATTCGACACCAGCCTGGCGGTGGCGCGCATGATGTTCGACGGATTCTTCGAGCGCTTCCCCAACCTGAAGCTGATCGCTTCGCATGCCGGCGCGGCGCTGCCCTATCTCGCCGGGCGCCTCGACATCTGCTTCGAGAACATGAATGCGTGCCGCACGCGCACCAAGACACCGCCGCGCGACTATCTCCGCCACATCTACTACGACAGCGTGACCTATCGCCCGGAGGCGCTGGCGCTCTGCATCGCAGTCGGCGGCGCCGATCGCGTCATGTACGGCTCCGACTATCCGCACAATATCGGCGACATGAAAGGTTGCCTCGCCCGCGTCGACGCGCTACCTGCCGCGCAGCGCGACGCCGTGCGCGGCGGCAACGCCGAGCGCATCTTCCGGCTGTGACGCGGGTGGCCGCGCGGCCGCGCCGGCCCATATAGTGCTATTTGACCATTCGCGTATTGACCATTCGCGCGACGCCGCAAGGATTTCGCCATGCCGCAGCCGATCGACGCCCACGCTCTCCTCGCTGACCTCGTCGCCAAGGCGCGCCGGGCCGGCGCCGATGCCGCCGATGCCGTGCTGTTCGAGGGCGTATCGCTGAGCCACGCCCAGCGCCTCGGCAAGACGGAGAAGCTCGAGCGCTCGGAAAGCTACGATGTGGGATTGCGCGTGCTGATCGGCCGGCGCCAGGCGATCGTGTCGTCGAACGACCGCGGCGCCGAGCGTTTCGACGAGCTGGCGGCGCGTGCCGTTGCGATGGCCAAGGCGGTGCCGGAGGACCCCTATTGCGGCTTGGCCTCGCCTGACGAGATCGCGCGCCAATGGCCTGATCTCGATATGCTCGATACCGCGGAGCCGACGCCGGAGACGCTGATCGCGCGCGCCGCCGCCGCCGAGGAGGCGGCGCGCGCGGTGCGCGGCGTCACCAATTCGGAAGGCGCCGAGGCGAGCTGGGGAAGCTCGCGCGTGATGCTGCTCGCGTCAAACGGCTTCTCGGGCGGCTATGCCGGCAGCGGGCACAGCGTCAGCGTCTCGGTGCTCGCCGGCGAAGGCACGGCGATGGAGCGCGACGACGATTTCAGCACCGCCGTCCATGCCGCCGACTTGCGCGACCCGCACACCGTGGGGCGGACCGCCGGCGAGCGCGCCGTGCGCCGGCTCGGCGCGCGCAAGGTGCCGACCTGCCAGGTGCCGGTGGTCTATGACCCGCGCGTCTCGGCGAGCCTGGTGCGCCATCTCGCCGGCGCGATCAGCGGGCCCGCCATCGCGCGACGCACCAGCTTTCTCCAGGACAAGCTCGGCAAGCGCCTGTTTCCCGCCGGCATCACCATCATCGACGATCCGCACCGCCGGCGCGGCTTGCGCTCCAAGCCGTTCGACGGCGAGGGCATCGCCAATCAGCGGCGCGCCGTCATCGAGGACGGCGTGCTCACGACCTGGCTGCTCGATCTGGCCTCGGCGCGCCAGCTCGGGCTGCGCAGCACCGGCCACGCCTCGCGCGGCACCTCCTCGCCGCCCGGCCCGTCGCCGAGCAATCTGTGGCTCGAGCCGGGACCGATCACCGCGGGCGAGCTGATCGGCGACATCGACAAGGGCTTCTATGTCACCGAGCTCATGGGCATGGGCGTCAACGGCGTCACCGGCGACTACAGCCGCGGCGCCGCGGGCTTCTGGATCGAGCGCGGCGAGATCGCCTATCCCGTCAGCGAGGTGACGGTCGCCGGCAATCTCAAGGACATGTTCCTGCATCTGGCCGCCGCGAGCGATCTCGAGTTCAAGACCGGCATCGACGCGCCGACCGTGCGCATCGACGGCATGACCGTCGCGGGCGCGTAGCGCTCAGCGGCCGCCGCGCAGCATCCGATCGATGAAGTCGCCGTAGCCCGAGGCCATCGTGAAAGGCTGCCCGGTCTGGCGCATCTGCGCATTGATCCGTTCCGGGCTCCAGCCGGTGAGATCCGCCAGGGTGTCGGCCTCGCGGGCGAAGCGCGGCGGCAGCGATGCCCAATACTGGTCGCCGGCGCTGCAATTGGCGTCGCCGCGCCAGGGATGGCGCAACACATAGCGGCCCTGGAAATTGCCACGGTCGCGCGTCTCCATGAAGCTCAGATCCTCGGGGAAATGCGCCGCGTCGTAGCGCACATGGAGACGCGTGACGAAACCGGCATTGCCGCGGCCGGCCCAGCCGGCGCCCAGCGCTTGCAGCTCGGCTGCCGCCAGCGGCTCCGCCGAGCACGGATCACATGAGCCCAAGTCCCAGGCATATTCGAGAAACACGGCGCGACGATCCTCGCGCTCGACCGCGCGGTCGAACATGGCGGTGTAGAACTTGCCGAACTCGTCCTTGACGTAGAGCGGCACATCCATGCCGGTGGGGACCTTCACCGTGCGGTAGTTTGTCGTCTCGACGCGCCCTTTGCGCGTCAGCGCCAGCACGATCAAATCCTGCGGCCCGGCGGCATTCACTGTGCCGAGACGCAGCGGCAGCATGAATTTCTTGCTTTCGTAGCGCACCTGCAACGGCCGCAGGAAGCGGTGGCCGGCGGCCTCCATGCGCCCCAGATTCACCTTGGCGACGAAGAAATGCATATTCTGCTTTATGTAGCTGCCGAGCACCGCCTCGGCGCCGTCGGGCATGCGGTAGCCGTTGTCGGTAGCCACGCGACCAGGCCGTCACTCTGCTGCGCCGACAATATCTGGACATCGTACTCGCCGACCTCGTAGCTCGCCTCGACAGTGACGCCTTGCGCCCGGTCTTGCTTGGCGGCCTTGTTGGCCAGGGCGGAGGGCGCCTCACGGCGCACCAAGTCGTCGTAAAACTGCCGGGCGCAGGGATCGGGATCGTAATACTCGACGAGCCGCGGCGCGGTGAAGGCATCGAGATGATCGATCGTGTTCATGGCCACGACATCGATCTGATTTCGCGCGACGAAGGTCGGCACCGGGATGACGACGGCGAATTCCTTGGGATCGCCTTCATAGTCGCTGGCCATGGTGACGGCGGCCTTGCCGTCGTCCCAGGTCAGCACGACCTTGGACGCCTTGTTGAACAGCTTGGCATCGGCCTTGGCGACATAGAAGCCGCAGAACGCCGAGGCCGGCGCGGCGAGCATGCCGAGTTGCGCGGTGATGGCGACGACGGCGATGGCGGCCTTCATGCGGCGCGAGAGGCTTCCGGTCATTGCAACGCTCCCTGTCTCTTGTTTATGGCCCAGTCGAAACGCGCGGCCGGGAGGACCCGGTCGAGGATGGGATTGATCGGCGAGAGCGCGATGAGGGCGACGTAAAGCGCCGGGCGCATCTGCATGAAGAAGGCGAGCCAATGCGCCGTGAGCGCCACGGCGAGCGCGAACAGAAAGCGCGCGAGCCGCGCATCGGGCGACGTCTTCGGGTCGGAGATCATGAAGAAGGCGAAGATGAGCAGCGAGCCGCTCTCGAGCTGATGGACCGGGATCGCCCAGGGATCGCCGAGCCATGCGGCGCGGAGCAAGAGCAGCGCGGCGTGGCTGGCGAGGAAGAACAAGGCGATGTCCGAGCGGCGCGACGCCTGCAGCACGAGGATGGCGAGGAAGGCGGCGAAGCTGGCGAACCACAGGCTCGTCCCCCATTGCCCGGGCGAGATCCAGGCATGGTCGGTGCCGAGCAGCAGCAGGACGATGGCGAAGCCCGCGGGATTCCACACATGCTTGCCGTCGATGCGCAGCACGAATTTGGACAGGATGGCGATGGCGCCCGCCGCGGCGTGCAGCCACGGCTCGTCGGCGCGCAGCAACAGGCTGAGCGACAGCCCGGTGATGAGCGGCGAGCGCCAATCGAAGCGCGGCAAGTGCCACAGCCGCGAGCACGCGGCCTGGGTCGCGAGCGCGCTGGCGATCGCGAGCGCGCTGGGCAGCGGGTGGGCACCGAGATCGAGGATCGTCATGCTGACGGTCAGCAGCGCGCCAAGCGCGGCAATCTGAAAATGGCGGGCGTCCGCAGGCCACCATCGCGGAAGCATGGTGCGCTCCTGTCGCGGCCTCGAAGCGCCGCGTGCGAGTGCAAGGCTCAACCGTCAGTTGGGCAAAACTGCGGCGACGCCGGGTCGAAGCCGTGGTTTTTGCGCTAAAGCGGCGGCCGGATGAGCTGGAGCGGCGTCGCGGCGATGCGCAGCGTCACGGGCAGGCGGAAATGGATGTCGCCGTCGATCTGCACGCCGGCGCCCGACGGCTCGCGGAGCCGCACCTCGCGGGCGGGCACGACGCGCACGCTCGAGCAACGCGGCAGCATCCCAGCGGCCATCGCCGCCATGTAGACCAAGGCGGCGCCGCGACCGCCGCGGCCGAACAGCACCACCTGGAACGCCGGATCGTCGAGGCGCGCGTCGGGCGCCAGCACGAAGCGCCCGCCATAGAAATGCGCCTTGGCGGCGACCAGCGACGCGCCTTCGACGGCGACGCCGTCGAGCTCGGCGCGGTAGCTGCAAGGGCGGTAGTCGCGCAGCCGGCCCAGGATGCTGGCGAGATAGGCGAGCTTGCCGAGGCCGAGTCTGGCGAGGCGGCGCTTCAACGGCAGGTCGAGCGCCTCGACGACGTCCGCGTCGAAGCCGATGCCGGCCATGATGAGGAAGCGCCGCCCGGTCAGCGCCGCCTCGGCCCAAACCTCGCCCGGCCACACCGGGCGCGCCGGCGCAAAAGCGAGGATGCGCGCGACATCCATGGCGCGGCGGGGCAGGCCGATCTCGCCGGCCAGCACATTGGCCGTGCCGAGCGGCAGGATGCCGAGCGGCAGCGGGGAGTCCGCCAGCCCGTTCACCACCTCGTGG
>Ga0134126_10007466_pt1 | contig 13738 bp, 18 predicted proteins | sample KB31752_FD_96881 | JGI IMG/M metagenome (GOLD analysis project Ga0134126, IMG submission 96881) | Terrestrial soil microbial communities with excess Nitrogen fertilizer from Kellogg Biological Station, Michigan, USA - KB3-175-2 | ecosystem: Environmental > Terrestrial > Soil > Unclassified ...
CCAGGGACCAAAAAGAAAGAAGCGCAATGGCTGATTTTATCGAGAAGGCTATAAAGCGCCCCGGGGCCTTACACAAAGCCCTAGGTGTAAAACAAGGAAAAAAGATCCCGCGCAAGAAACTTGTCAAGGCGGCAAAACAGTCAGGACGTGTGGGCCAGGAAGCCCGCTTCGCAGAAACTCTGGAAGGTCTCCATCATAGTGAAAGGTTCCAAGGACCAAAGAGGAAAAAGTGAGCGCAGAAACAGAAGATGCTGTCCGTGACCTAGCTATTTGGTACATGGAGAATAGAAATCGTATCCCGGCTGGGAATTTGCAAAAGAAGTGTGAGTTTCAAGACAAGGCTATTAAGTGCCTCATCGAAATTGTCGCCCTTCAGGCAAAAGACATTCAACGCCTTGAACAACGTAAAGCCCGGCCACGTTTGTGGCTTCCTTCTTCTGTGAGTATAGACAATGCCGCGCCCATCAGACTCCGAGATTGAAGGGATCGAGCAAACAATCGGTAAAGGGCAGCGCGCTAGCGGCGCGTTGAAATCCCTCACACCGTTCATCAATGAGATGAATGACAAATGGATCGAAGTGCTCGCAGTCAAGGGCGATACAATGACAAACGAGGCAATGCGCTTAGTCGTTGGACATATCCTCGGACTTCGCAAACTCAAGCAGCATTTGGAGAACGCCGTCACCTACGGGATGGCGGCATCAGAGAGGCGTGATGGGCGCTAGAGCCGTTGCAAAGTTTGGAAAAGCTGGCGGCGCAGGTGCCGTTGGATCGGAAGGAGATGATATGTCCGAAGAAGCTCCGAAAACTAAAACAGAGAATGAAATCCGCGAAGAGGCAGCAGCCGCGGCGTCGGTGCGCGAAGCAGCAGTTATTACAGGCGGCCCTGGCAGCGAAGCTGCCCCGGAACCTTCCTTCAAAGTCAAGTATAAAGGCAAAGAGTTCAATAGCGAGGCCGAACTAACGGCTTACTTGGATGAGCTTGGAACAGAAATTCAGACGCTGAAAACCAAACCTGCCCCTGTTGCTCCAGCAGAGCCAAAGCCGACCGCCCCGGCTACAGTCAAAAAGCGTCTCGAAGATTTAGAAGATGCCGACCTAATTCCGCTTGTTATCGGTAGCCCGAAAGAACTAGTTACTCGTCTGAAAGGCGAGCTGCGAGAAGAGTATCAGGCTGCCGAAAATAATAGAAAGGCTATGGACAAGTTCTGGGTTGATTTTTGGGACCAGAACAAAGAACTCAAGCCTTTTGAGAACATTGTAAAGATGGTCATGGATGGCAATCTGCGGACACTTGCTCCTATGAGTATGTCCGATGCGGCTACTGAGTTGGCCAAGCTGTCCAGAAATACAGTTCTTACAATTAACAAGGATGCTTTTCAGAAGAAAAAAGACCCGGCTGCAAGAGCCATCGTTGAGGGCGCAGGAACGTCTGCTGCTGCCGCCCCAAAGAACGAAGAACAACAGAACCAAAAGAAAGGCTCTTTAACGAGCATGATTAAGGAGCGGCAACGGCTCAGAGCTGCGGCCGCGAACGGTTCTCAACGAGCAAGAGTGTCATAAGGAGTAACAGATGGCACAATTCACATGGACTTTTGACGCCCCCACCGGGACGTATAAAAGCCACGCTATGTCAATGCATCTCTATGAGGCTGCTCTTCAGAAGAGTGTCTTCATGGACTACGTTCGACCTGTCGAAGGTTTCGGCAGGAAGAAGGGTGAAACTGTTACACTGACCCGTGTAACGAACTTGGCTGAGCCTACCGATCCAACCTTGACGGAAGGTATCCGCATCCCCGAGGATACCATCGCGATCAATACTACCTCGATCACCGTCACTGAGTTGGGACGTTCGGTTCCGTTCACCAATCTCGCCGATGATCTGTCGGAGTTCGACATTGAGAATATCGTGCAGAAACGCCTGCGCGATCAAATGAAGCTGGCGCTCGATACGCTCATCGCAAAGAATGCCTTTAAGAAGGCAAAGGTCAAATATACTCCGACTGGCTTGGCCAGTGATACGATCGCAACCAACGGAACGGCCGGCGCCCAGGCGACGGAAAACATGAACGTCTATCATGTGGAGACAATCAGGGATTATTTGTTCGATACCCTGGCATGTCCTCCGTATGAAGGTGAGGACTACATAGGTATTTTCCGCACTCTCGGCTTGCGTGGCATCAAGCGTGATCCGGCGTGGGAAATCTGGCATCAGTACACCGATCCTCAGGCTAAGTACAATAACGAGATCGGCAAAATCGAGAATGTTCGCTTCGTTGAGACGAACCATGCGAACGCCCTCGGTACGGTCGGTGCCAGCTCGTGCCTCGGCGAAGGCTTTGTGTTCGGCGAAGACGCTGCCGCGATGGCGGAAGCCATGACCCCCGAACTCAGGGCTGCCATTCCTGTGGACTTCGGCCGCTCGCGCGCCGTTGCTTGGTATGGTATCCTGAACTTCGGCATTATCTGGGATACGGCCAATCAGGGCCAAGCACGCATCGTGCATGTGACTTCAACCTGATAGCTCAAAGAAAGGGAGCCTTTACAAATGGCATATTCTTATGGTCAAGTCGAGATCACACTCGGCAGCGCGCAGTCGTTCACGACTACGGGCGATAAGCTGACCTGGGGTGGTCAGACAATCCCCTGGTATGTGCGTCGCGTCGCTATCGCAATCACCACAGCTCCGACGGTTCAGACCGGCATTATCAATTTCACCACTCGCGGTACGGTCGGCAGTAATGCTGGTATCGTGGCTGGCGATATTGCCATCCTGAACTTGCTTACGACGTATACAGCTGGGCAGGTGATCTACAAGGACCCGCAGGAAAAACTCCTGAAGCCAGGCCAGGAAATGGTTGTCAATGTTGGCCAGAACCCCACCGCGGGCGCTGGCAACGTCAATATCCTGGTCGAGCCTTCCTACGAGACCCCGTTGAACAACACCAACATGGTCCTGACGACCTAAGGCGGATAAATGCCAAACCTTGCTTCTAGCGATGTAACTCTGACCGTCGACGCCGCTACAAAGGCAATCGGCGAGAAAAACCGTCGCATCTGCAATGTCACACTGGCGTTTGGGGACGGCGCTAAGACGTACCCCGCAAACGGAGTCCCACTGCCCGCAAAGGGCAATTTCGGAATGCCCCGAGGTAATATCGAAAGCCTGGATATCTTCGATGCAGGCGGCTCATTGGCTATCTTGTCGTACGACAAGACGCACCATACGATCAGGATGGTTCATCCTACGCAACAGACTGCCGGTACTGGAAACCGGGATGGTGTAGAATATGCTAGCGGCACGGATGCCGTAGCGGCGCAGACCCTCAAGGCGAGGGTTGTAGGCTTCTAAAGAACCCGAAAGGAGTTTATTGTGGCTGGATTCTTGAACGTCCATACGAAGGTTACGGACCCCAATACCGGGGAGGAGCGTCTCGTCAAGGTGGAACCCTATCTTCGGATCAGAGCGCCGGAGGGCCCTACGCCGCTTTTCCTCAAGGGAGGAAAGGTCTGCGACGAGAATGGAAAAGAACAGAAGCCAGTTCCGGCATGGGTCTGGCGCATGGCAGCTCACTGTAGCGATGCTGCCCTCAGAGAAGCTGGCTTTGAACCAGAGGTTGTTAGAAATTTGAACACCAGATTACAGGCTGTTACCGCTGAGCCGGAAACCGCCGAGGAAGAACAGCTTCTCGCCGATGCGCAAGAAGAGACTGATGGTGAAACCCAGCCTGCCCCGGCTCCTCAGCCGGGAGGCTGGCGGGCTAGGGCTAAAGCCGAAAGACAGGCCAGGGCTGCCGCAAGGCAGAAATGAGGAGTCTCGTTGAGTGGCACTAAGAACTGGAGTTGGCAAATGGATCTCGAGGTCGGTTCATAAGTGGACCGCCTCGGGCCTATTGAACGGCGACACGAGTACTATGCTCAATGCGCCTAGTCTGCCAGACAAGACTGTCTCCGTAACGGGAACTTTTGGCACTGGCGGCAGCGTATCGCTGGAGGGCGACAATGTTGACGGGACCAGTGGGGTTATTCTCAAGGATACGGCTGGGAATAACCTTACGTTCACGGCAGCTGGTGTGGTGGCTATCGCACCTGATGCTGCGTTCATCAGAGCGCACGTTACAGCGGGCGATGGATCAACAAATCTTCAAATCGACATCATCTCAACAAAGGCCAAATAGCGATGGACCTCAGCGAAGCACTTAACGTCGTACAACAGGTTAAGAACCGCTATCAGGCTTTTCAAAAGCTCGAGGAGGTTCTTGCATTCACTATCTCGCAAATCAATGCGCAGAAGGAAATTCATGCTCGATTGAAAGAGCATCAAGAAACCGAAGCGAACGCCAGAGCGCAGATCGAAGTTCTGCAGGGCGAGATCGCTGATTTGAACGCTCAGCGTGTTACGATCAACAAAGCGAATGAGCAGCGCGCGCAGGAACTGGCCCGCGAAGCTAGCGCACGCCACGAAAAGGCGAATAAAGATCATTCTGAGCGTATGTCTCAGCTCGATAGCCAATATACAGAAACAAAGGCCAAACTCGAACAGGAAGTTTCAGACCTTCGTGGTGAAGTCAGCCAGTTGAATAGCGAACTAGCTGCAGCGAAAACAGCTCTGGAACACACCATGACTCAGCACGCTGCGGTTCAGAAAGAACTTCGTACCAAACTTGGATTGGAGTAATCCCGTATGACCATCCAGCTAAGCACTACCGTCCGCGATGCGATGCTGGACGCCATAGAGACGGCGATCGGTACATCAGCATTATTGCAGGTTTTCACTGGAGCGCCTCCTGCGAACTGCGCAACTGCGGACTCTGGGACTAAGCTCCTTGAATATGCCCTAGCAAGTGATTGGGCTTCGGCAGCAGCAGCTGGCTCGAAAAGCCTCAGCGGGCTGACCTTAAGCTCGAATGGCCTAGCAAACGGAACAGCTGGTTATTTTAGATTTAAGGACAGCACAGGTACGACCTGCCATATGCAAGGTACGATTACAGCCACTGGTGGCGGTGGTGATGCGACTATGGACAATACCAGCGTCGTGAGCGGCCAAGCAGTCCAAGTTCCCACATGGTCCTGGACTGAACCGGGTGCCTAATGGCATTAAGTTTTGTAGATGCGGCCCCTAATACCGGCTCTGGAACGTCGGTTTCTATTACGAAGCCGTCTGGAAAGTGGACGAATGGAAATCTATTAATCGGTGCAAATGAAGTTATTGATACCGGGGCAACGAAGCCAGCCAGCTATACGGCTCTTAAAACAGGCGGTAACTGCCCGAGCGAAGTCTGCGATAGAGTTGCATCAAGCGAGCCAGCGTCGGTAAGTTTTGGTATAACCGGAGGTGGTGTTGGCAATGCGTTTGTTCTGGAGTACACAGGCCAAGATCCAACAACTCCCATAAACGCATCCGGGACTCCGACTGGAGGGTCGCCTCTTGTTAGTTCTGTAAATGCGAATTTTCCGTCAATTACTACAACTGTTGACGGTTGTATTATTCTTGCGATACTAGCTGCGAACGCCTATTCAGGCAGCATATCGTATACTGATCCTGCGAGCTTCACAAGGCGCACAAGCAAATTTCAATTTGCTACGAATGGCTATAGTATAGCTGCGTGGGACTTTACGCAAACTACAAAAGGTGCGATAACACCCGGTAATGTTACGATATCCGCGCCGGGTGCTGGTGAAATCGACTGGGATGCTTACACATTCGCGATAGCTCCGGCGGCTGCGAGTACTCCTCAACTATCAGCTAATATCACCTTAGGAGCTCTTCAGCTAAGCGCAACCCTGAAAGCAATCGACAAGCTTTCTGCAAGTATAAATCTTGGAGCCTTAACAGCTAGCCAAGTCCTTAAAGCAATTGATAAACTACAAGCTAGCATTGGCCTAGGAGCTCTGATACAAAATGCAACGTTTGCGGAAATTGCCAAGTTACAAAGTTCCGTAAGCCTTGCGGCATTGTTGCAAAGCGCGACATTCCATAACACAGCTGGCCCTCCAGTAATCAACGCAACTATGCTTCCCCTTTATCGGAGACGTCGTAGATGAGTAACCTTCGTACATCGTTGGACATTCTCCAGGATATGCTTTTCCATAGCGGTGAGGTAACAAATGCCTCTTCTGACTACTACGAGCCAGGGCTTCAATATCTCAATCGCGTGTATCAGGAGATTTGCTCCGGTGGATCTGCTGTCGATACTGACTGCGGACGTCCGTGGTGGTGGCTGAGGAAGTCAACCCCAGGTGTTATCACATTACAACCTGGAATTACGTCCCTAAAGGCGACTATCAACGCCGGCTCTACCGAATTAACCTGGGACGTTGCGCCGACTGATTGGCTCGGAAATAAAATCAGCGTAGTTGGATATTTCTTCTACGTTGATAGCGACAACGGCGACATATACCGGATCACGACTCATACCGCAGCGCAGAACGTAGCCCTGATAGATCAGCCATACACAGGCGCCTCGCAGGTTGCGTCTGCTTGTCATCTAATTAAGTTCCAGTACTCTCTCGCGTCGGATTGTAAATCCATCGTAGGGCGTATGCGCGCGTATCAGGATAATCGCGACTTTATAGACATGACCGATCTGGACCCTATGCGTACACAATTTCCGTTGCGCACAAGGCCTACCGGAATGCCTATCTTATTTGCCATGGTCGGAGAGCAGACGGTAGAGTTCTCTCATTACATCGGCGACACAGTAACGTCAGGCGCCCGTGTGGAGTATGACTATCTGGTGATCCCAAACGACCTAGCAGATGATGGCGTCAGTCAACCGTTATTGCCGTTTCAATATCGTGCCATGTTGTCCGACTACGGGACTGCATTCATTCTCACAGATAAGGATGACAACAAGGCAGCTACGTTTCTGGCGAGCGCCCAGGGTCGCCTTCAGGCGATGGTCAAAGAACATGATCGCCGCATGTCGCAGGCGAGTAATAACTTCGGCAAAATCATGCCGAGGCAACGTGATCTCCGGCGATATGACGCGCCACTGCGAACCCAATCAGGACTTATTATAGGATAACAGACTGATGTTTACTGGCGAGATCGCACCCGTACCAGCAGGAACTGGCGGCTATAACGCCAACCAGAACGTCTCGACTTTGCAGCCTGACGAGCTGATACAGAGCGAAAATACCTCGTATGCATTCGGTACGCTTCAGCGCGAGGGCGGCAGTAAGCTATATACTCCAGCTGCTTTAAGCGGCGCTCCTGTAATCACGGGCGGTCACGATTGGTTTCCGCTTCTCGATACCACGCAACGGTCTATTATTACCTGTAGCGATAAGACCGTCCGAAAGGATAGCGGCCCAGGAAGCTACGCGACTACCCTAAGGACACTTACAAATGCCCCTAACAATACGCCAGTCTTTGTAGAAGGCGGCCGTGAGTCTGGAGCCCTTGACCGAAAACTTTTTATCTACACTGGAACTAACCAGGTCCAAACATTGGCTGGCGATGGCTCTACGTGCGCAGATATAGCTAATCCACCCACAGACTGGGCATCAACGCCGCCGATTGTTGGTTGTATTCACCTCAATCGCCATTGGGGAGCTGGCGGTCAAAACCCTCATTTTATATATGGTAGTGATAATACCGACCATGAAGATTTCGGCACAGCACAGACCTTTCTGGCTGGCGTAACTAATGCCAGCACAACGCTAACGGGTGTTCCGCCAACTCTTCTAAAAATCAACGATACGCTGAGCGGCGTAGGTATACCAGTTGGAGCAACTGTTACTGCCATCGACAGAGTTGGTAACACAATAACAATGAGCGCGGCAGCGACAGCTACGAACGCCGGCGTAACTATCACATACATCAATCCGAATGTCTACAGTCTTCCGGTATATCCTGGCGTAGGCGAGAAAATCGTCGCCATGATGTCGTTCAAAGGCAGATTGATTATCGGAAAGTATCCGCGCGGCGTTTACTACGTAGACATGTCGGCTGCGTCTTCGCTTCAGTGGTTTACAGTTCCTCTATCAATCGAAATTGGCTTTGCTGGTCCCAGGAGCTGGTGTCCCGTTGATGACGATATCATGTTCATGGACCCTCAGGGAAACGTCCATATGTTGTCGGCGGTCCTGGAGTTCGGCGACTACGGCCTGAGGTCTATCAGCGATATCGGGTTCATGCGCAATTACGTTTTGGACAACGCCAATCTGGGACAGCTTCCGAACGCTCAGTGCGAGTTCTATGTGGCGAAGCGCGAAGCGCACTTTGCTCTGACGCCAACGGGCGGTTCGCTAAATAGTCTACGGATGGTCGTGGACTTTAATATGATAAACAGAGTTCGGTTCCGCTATGCGACGAAGGATAGTCTAGCGTCTATATGGCTCGCCCGGGATGCAAGTGGCGTTCCTAGAATAAACGGTGGCGATAACGTAGGCCAGGTATGGACTCTTGACCAAGATGACAAGTCTGTAAACGGCAAAGGTTACAATTCCATCTTCCAGACAGCCCATATGGACTTCTCTCATATCGACGCAAGCCTTGGGGCAAAACGTAAGAATTTTAAGTTCCTCGAGATAGTCGGAGAACCCGAGGGAAATTGGTCTGTCAACCTTGACACATACATCGACGGTAAATACACAGAGACATTGCTTTTCAATTTAGGTGCTCAGCAGGTCGGCCTGGGGACATTTGCTCTAGGCAGTAGCCCGCTGGCAGGCAGCTCTGTTCTAGCAACAAGAAGGCGTATGGTAGGAAGCGGTAAGAGAATTTCAATCGTAGGAAATCTCACAGGACCGTCACAAGATTTCTCCCTGTCGAAATTTATCTTCTTTTTCACTGTTGGCGGAGAGTCTGATGACCATTAAACATATCACATATCGTGGCAAGAACGTGCACGAAATCCGGTGCAAAACCTGTGGTACTCCAATTAGGACAATGCAGCCGCATGACCATCCGCAAACTACGCATGTTCGCAAAGCTGCTGATGGAACCATCATTCGCGAAGTACAGACAGTCTTAGCCGTCCTACCACACTATAATGAAATGACCTTGATTATGCAGAACCCAGAAGGTACAATGTCCCGACATGTAACACACGGCTGCAAGAAGTGCTTCCAGCTGCTGTTGCACGATCAGGATATGGAAACGCTTCAAAAGATGCACGATCAGGACATCGACGCACTTTATTATGAGGGAGGTATTTCCCTTGAGCTACACAAATACTTCACTGATCGCAAAGTCGTTGGAGTTGAATAATGTCCATCGGTCTTTACACAATCACAACTCGTGCCACCGGCACTATTCTTACGGCTGCGATCTATAATGCCGATCACCAGAACCATGTGACAAATCAGAATCCGTCGATGACAGGTGCTTATAGCGACGATGAAGCGCAGATGCAGCTTCAGACGTCGCCGGGCGCTCCGGGAGCCGCGAGTCTCGCGCAGTCGTTGGCTGGTGAGTTGGAACGCATCCGTTACATGATGGCTCAAATCATCGGAGCTACATATTGGTATAGTGCAGTTCCAGCCTCCCTAACGTCGCTTTCAGCAACGCCTGCTAATAATTTTGGAACTGGAGATGGCAAATTCACGCTAAAGAACGTTGCTGATAGCGGATGGGTACTATGCGACGATGGTACTATCGGAGATGCTTCGTCTGGCGCCACTAGCAGAGCAAATGCCGACACGTCGGCGTTATATGATCTGCTATGGAATAACATCATTAATACATGGTGCCCTGTGACAGGCGGTCGCGGTGCTACGGCAGGGGCAGATTTTGCAGCTCACAAGAGTATCAAACTCCCATTGGTTTTGGGGCGCGCTCTTGCAATTGCAGGCGCCGGCGCAGGACTTACTTCGAGAGTTTTGGGTCAGAACCTGGGCGAGGAAAACCATCAGCTGAGTGTTGCGGAGTTGGCGAACCACGGACATAGCTTGAATGACCCAACTCACGTTCACGGCGGCGGAGTTGTTACTACCTTAGATGGTAATGTAGGACCAACTAACGGCCTTGACGGTCCCGGCAGTCCTACAGGCGAGGGTAGCGGAACTTTCACGCTTCCCAATACCGCTGCAGCTGCCACGGGCATCAGTATCGGAACCGCCGGCAGTAATACGCCACATAATACCATGCAGCCGACTTCATTCTGGAATATAATGGTGAAACTATGACAACAACCTACAGGCTGGCATTAGGCCAGAATGATTTCAAGAAAGTCTATTCCACGCTTAAAAGGTGGAAAGTGCCTAACCCGCAAAGGACGTTTGTAACTCCTACTTGTATCGCCGAACGTAACGGCAAAATCGTAGGTATTGTCACGACCGGCGATCCTGCGGAACGCAGGGCTGTTGTCTGCGACAGAGTTGCGCTCGACCCAAAACTCGATAGGCAAGCCCGTATGTGGGTTGGTCTGCGTATCGTAGAAATGTACGATCAAGTTATGAAGGGCCTCGGCATGAGGTGGTATCATATTCCAGTGGATACGAATAATACCAAAGGTATTGATTTCATTAGGCGTATTTTAGGGATTGAACCCTATAATATTGGAGAAGCAACAACCTGGTTCAAGCGGGAGCTTGCGTGATGATGGACAGCAGTGCGCCGTCCCCGCCTCCGATGGACTCTGCGCAGCAGGCATTGGAAGAGCAACAGACTGAAATGCTCCGGCAGCAGCAACAAATTATCACGCAGACGGCGCAGCAACAAAAGATCATAGAGCCGTTCCTGTTTCAATCAATGGGCCTTACTCCTACGTACGATAATAGTGGATCGCTAGTAGGCCTAACGCAAAATCCGCAGACTGCGCAAATTCAAGATTTGCAACAGAAAGTAACTATTGGTCAGTTGCAACAAGAGCAGGCAGCCCTCAACGGAACGCTGCCCGTCAATCCGTTGGTCTTCCAACAACTCAATCAACAAGACCAACAGATGCGCAACACTATGAGTGCGAACCTCGGTCCAGGCTGGGAGTCGTCAACTCCTGGACAACAGGCCATGAACCAGGAAGCGATCACAAGAGCTGGCGTTATCCAGGCGGCGAATACCGGCCAGATGAGCCTCGATCAACAGCTTGCGGCGAGTGGTACCGGAACTTATGGTGCCACACTCGGGCAGGTCATGCAGGGCGTGACTGGTATCAACTCGCTTGGGTTTAACACAGCTGGGGCGTTCGGGCAGGCTGCTTATGGCTATGGACAGGCGCAACAAGCATACGAGGCAAATGCCGCAAATCGCTATCAATACAGTGCCCTGGGCGTGCAAGCTCAGGAAAGCAATAATGCCGCCATCGGAAGCGGCGTAGGCGCATTGGCTGGTATCGCCGGGGCGGCGATTATTTTCTGATTGGAGAAATCATGCTTAAAGATAACGAAACAGCTGCATTACAATTCTCAGGCGGTAAAGACAGCACGGCTTTGCTCTATATGGCAAGACCTTTCCTTGACCGCATAACGGTGTTTTTCTGCGATCCTGGAGCAACCCTACCGCACGTGCGGGAGTTCGTAGAAAATACTTGCAATAAACTGGGTGCAAATCTAGAAGTCGTGCGGCCCAAATTCAACGTAGCGGATTTCATAGAAAATGTTGGCCTACCTGCTGATATGGTTCCTATAGAGAATACACTCCAATTCGAGCAATTTCTACCGAAGAAAAAAGAACGCATCCAGTCTGCATTTCAATGCTGCACTTTCAACTACTTTCTACCGTTGCAAGAGGCAATCCGGGAAAGTGGCCTTAAAGTAGTATTGCGTGGCTCCAAGAAAACAGACGAGCGCGTCGGAGTTCCGAACGGCCACGTTGAAAATGGCATTGAATATCGTTCCCCGTTATGGGACTGGACCCATGGCAGAGTCCTAGCCTATTTACGTGATGAAGGTATCGAGCTGCCTATGCACTATCGGACTGTCCTTGATAGTATGGACTGCTGGCTCTGCACTGGCTACCTCGGTCCGCAGTATCGCGGCAAAGAAAGGCTTGAGTTTATCAGAGAACATTATCCAGACCTTTGGCCTCACCTAGTAGCTCGCCTTCGTCGTGTCAGAGCTGCGCTAACAGAAGAGTTCCTCGATATGCGCCCGGCGCTCAACTTAGGAGACAACTAATGGGTGATTTCGGAAGCAGTTTTGCGGCGACGTTCGGCGCTATGGCTCAGTCGTATCAGACACAGCAGATGCTCCAGCTCGAACAGCAAAAACAGAATATCGAGGGCTATCAGCAATTCTATAACATGCTGCAGACGATGGACCCTGCTACGCTGAAGGCCATGAAGCCTACGATCATGCAAAACTTCTTTGGCGTCGATCCTAAAGACAAGGCTGTAGGGGCGTTCTTCGATCAGGCTATTGATGGTAATACCCAGATTGGTAAGTCTATCAGAGATGCTTTCAGCAGTCTGTCTTCGAATGATCCGAATAATCCGGTCATGAAGATGATGATGAAAATGCCTATTCAGAATTTTGCCGCCATGGGCCGCGATCCATCGAAGATGGCATCTTTTCTTTCCAGCATCACAGCTATTAATCAACAGACTCAGGGCATTGGTCTGATGACGAAGCTGGTCAACGGCGATCAGACTACGCCGCCTGTTCCAGCTGGAAGGTCGGTCACTCCTGCCCCGTCGGCTCCGGCTACGTCTACCACAACCGCAACAACTGCACCTCAAGCTGCGCCTCAGGCTGCTGGATCGCAAGGCCAGACCTATACAGGCGGTGATCTGAATACAGCCGTAACTACGACGTCAGAGAACGAACAGAATATCAAGAATTTCGTACAACCAGCTGCTGCGTCGCCCAGGGCGACGGCTCCCGCACCTTCTGCTCCGACACAACCTGCCGCTGCTGCGCAGCCTACCCCTCCGGTGGCAGCCGGGACTAGTATCCCAGGAATGCCTGCTGCTCTGTCTGCTAAGATCGCCGACCTACGGCATAAAGCTCAGCTTTTATCCATGTATTCCGTGTCGAAAAATCTCGGAGATAAATTCCAGGCCGAAGCTGATAAACTCGAAAGCGATTATGTTGCAGGGTCTAATGCAGTTGCACAAACCAGGCGCGCGGCGGCACAGGAAAGTGAGGCTGCTACAGCAGCTGGAACCTTGGCGCTCAAGAGACAAAGCGAAACCTATGCTGGTACTGTTTCTCCTGATGAACAAAACAAAGCAGGTTTAATGCCGGGGGCTACGTATCAGAAGAACCAGCTCGGTAAATACAGCCAAGTACAGCCTGATCCAAACGCAGCTTCGTATGCAACGCAGAGAAATGATATCATAGCAGGACAGACGATAGCGCAGAAAGCTCTCCCGGTTCTTAGGACTATTAAAGCTGGCTTAACCTCCAATGAACCATCTGCTGTTGGTCCTGTCCTGGAGCCGAGAATATTCATGTCGCAGGTACTCACAGCTCTGGGGCATGGGGACTTCGCTACGCATTTCTTTGGCAAGGCGGCAACGAGTGATACCGTCGAAGCAGGACGTCATCAGTTTACAACTATCGTCAGCGCGGCGATGCGAAAGAACTTCGGGAGTGGCGCAGCTCAACTAGAGAACGTAGAGAATAACATAGGAGAGATGACTGATAGTCGCCAGGGGCAGATCGCCATTGTGAATGGCCTCATAGCAGCTCAGTCGAGAGCTAATGCTGCTGGAGATATCCTCAGGCAGCATGAGCAAAAGTTTGGGCGTGCCTGGACTCGTGAAACAAATGGCAAGCTCGATCCGAATGGTCAGGATGCGTTCGCCAAAGTCAATTCTTATATGAGCAGTACAAACGGCGTTCCGCAGAG
>Ga0134126_10007467_pt1 | contig 13737 bp, 13 predicted proteins | sample KB31752_FD_96881 | JGI IMG/M metagenome (GOLD analysis project Ga0134126, IMG submission 96881) | Terrestrial soil microbial communities with excess Nitrogen fertilizer from Kellogg Biological Station, Michigan, USA - KB3-175-2 | ecosystem: Environmental > Terrestrial > Soil > Unclassified ...
ATGGGCGGCGCGATGCTGCGCGGCTGGCTCGACGGCGGCCTCGACCCCGCCGGCGTCGTCGTCGTCGAGCCGCAGCCCGCGCCGGAGCTGACGGCGTTGCAGCGCCAGCGCGGCTTCGCTCTCAATCCCTCCGAGGCCGCCGCACCCGAGGCGCTGGTGCTTGCCGTCAAGCCACAGGCGCTTGCCGCCGCCGCGCCGACGCTGCAAGCCCTCGCCGGCCCGTCGACGCTTGTCGTCTCCATCGTCGCCGGCAAGACGATTGCCGAACTTTCCGCCCGCCTGCCGCTTCCCAAAGCCTTCGTCCGCGTCATGCCGAACACGCCGGCGGCGGTCAGACGCGGCGCCGCGGCGGGCGCGGCCAACGCCGCCGTCACCGACCTTCAACGCGGCTGGACCGAGCGGCTGATGCGCGCCGTCGGCCTGTTCGAATGGGTCGGCGACGAGGGCCTTATCGATGCGGTCACCGCGCTTTCCGGCTCCGGCCCGGCTTATGCTTTCGCCCTCGTCGAGGCGATGGCCAAGGCTGGCGAGGCCGTCGGCCTGCCGGCCGACCTCGCCATGCGGCTCGCCCGCGCAACCATCGAGGGCGCCGGGGAGTTGATGTTCCGGGAGGCGGCGACGCCGGCCGGCGTGCTGCGGCAGAACGTGACCTCGCCGGGCGGCACCACCGCCGCCGCGCTCGGCGTGCTGCAAGGCGCCGAAGGGCTCGACTCGCTGCTCGTGCGCGCCGTCACCGCGGCGCGGGATCGAGCGCGCGCGCTCGGCGGCTGAGACAACAGGAGAAGGCAATGGCCGACGCAAGATCCGCGATCGTCGAGGCGATGATGAAGCTCGCCGCCGAGCGCCGTTTCGAGGACATTTCGATCCGCGACATCGCCGCCGAGGCCGGCGTATCGCTCGCCGATTTCCGCGACGCCTTCCCTTCCAAGGGCGCGGCGCTGGCGGGCTTCTCGCGCCAAATCGACCGCGCGGTGCTCACCGTCGCGCTCGGCGAGCTGTCGTCCTCCTCGGCGCGCGATCGGCTGTTCGACGTGCTGATGCGCCGGTTCGACGCGCTCGCCCCCTATCGCGAGGCCTTGCGCAACATTTTCGCCTGGCTGCGGCGCGACCCCACGACGCTGATCGAGATCAACCGGCTGACTGTCAACTCCATGCGCTTCATGCTGGAGGCGGCCGGGATCGATAGCGACGGACCGACAGGCGCCGTCAAGTTGCAGGGCCTGGCGCTGGCCTGGGGTCGGGTGTTCCAGATCTGGCTCGACGACGCCCCGCCGGACTTCGCCAAGACCATGTCGGCGCTCGACCGCGAGCTTTCGCGCGGCGAAAGGCTCGTCGGCGGCCTCGACCGGCTCGCCTCGCCGGCGCGAGCGCTGGCCCGCATCGGCGCACGCCGGCGCGCGCGCGACGAGGCCCCGGCCGCCGACGGCGCGCCTTAAGCCGCGTTCGGCAACCGCTGCGCCAGCGCCTCCAGCACCGCCATGCGCACCGCGACCCCCATCTCGACCTGCTCGCGGATGCGCGATTGCGCACCGTCGGCGATCAGCGAATCGATCTCGACGCCGCGATTCATCGGCCCCGGGTGCATGACCAGCGCGCCGGGCTTGGCGTAGGCGAGCTTTTCCGCGTCGAGGCCGAAATAGCGGAAATATTCCTTCGTCGAGGGCACGAAGGCGCCGCTCATGCGCTCGCGTTGCAGGCGCAGCATCATCACGATGTCGGCGTCCTTCAGCCCCGATTTCATGTCGTGGAACACCTCGACGCCGGTCTCCTCGATGCCGGTTGGCAGCAGTGTCGACGGCCCGACGACGCGCACCCGCGCGCCGAGCGCGCTGAGCGCGATGATGTTGGAGCGGGCGACGCGCGAATGCAGGATGTCGCCGCAGATGGCGACGGTCAGCCCCTCGACGCGACCGCAGTTGCGCCGGATGGTCAGCGCATCGAGCAGCGCCTGCGTTGGATGCTCGTGCGCGCCGTCGCCGGCGTTGACGACGGAGCAATCGACCTTGCGCGCCAACAGATGCGCCGCGCCGGCCTGATGGTGGCGCACGACGATGATATCGGGCCGCATGGCGTTGAGGGTGATGGCGGTGTCGATCAGCGTCTCGCCCTTCTTCACGCTCGAAGACGCCACCGACATGTTCATGACGTCGGCGCCGAGGCGCTTTCCCGCCAGTTCGAAGGAAGATTGCGTGCGGGTGGAGGCCTCGAAGAACAAGTTGATGAGCGTGCGCCCGCGAAGGGTGGTTTTCTTCTTCTCGACGGCGCGCGAGACGTCGACGGCGGCGTCTGCGAGATCGAGCAGGTTTTCGATCTCGGGCCGCGAGAGGCCGTCGATGCCGAGCAGGTGGCGGCGGGTGAAGAATTCGGCAGGCATGGACCGTCGCTTAGGCCGAATTTTCATCTCGGCGCAATACCCCGTGAATATTCCCCTTGAAACCGCCTCGACGATCGTTCATATATGAACCATGCGTTGCGAGCGAATCGCAGGAGCCGCCATGCCCGCCTATAAAGCCCCCGTGCAGGAGACTTTGTTTCTGCTCACCGACGTGTTCGACCTCAACCGTCTGAGCAACCTGCCGCGCTTCGCCGAGGCGCCGATCGACACCGTCGAGGCCGTGCTGTCGGAAGCCGGGAAATTCGCCGAGGAGGTGTTGCAGCCGCTCAACGCGGTGGGCGACCGCGAAGGCTGCAAGCGCCACGACGACGGCTCGGTGACGACGCCGAACGGCTTCAAGCAGGCTTACAAAGATTTCGTCGCCGGCGGCTGGGTCGGCATCACCGGCGCGCCGGAGTTCGGCGGCCAGGGCCTGCCGCACTATCTCGGCGTGCTGACCAGCGAATACAGCATCGCCGCCAATCAGGCTTTCGCGATGTATCCCGGCCTCACCAACGGCGCCGCCGCGGCGCTGATGGTCCACGCTAACGATGAGATCAAGCAGACCTACCTGCCGAAACTGACCAGCGGCGAATGGACCGGCACGATGAACCTCACGGAGCCGCACTGCGGCACCGACCTCGGCCTCATCAAGACCAAGGCGACGCGCAACGCCGACGGCTCCTTCGCCATCACCGGGCAGAAAATCTTCATCTCCTCCGGCGAGCACGATCTCGCCGACAATATCGTGCATCTCGTGCTCGCCCGTATCGAGGGCGCGCCGGCAGGCACTAAGGGCATCTCGCTGTTCGTCGCGCCGAAGTTCCTGCCCGACACGGCTGAGCGCAACGGCGTCTCCTGCGGTTCGATCGAGCACAAGATGGGCATCCACGGCAATTCGACCTGCGTGATGAACTACGAGGGCGCCAAAGCCTGGCTCGTCGGCGAGGAGAACCGCGGCCTCAACGCCATGTTTGTGATGATGAACGGCGCCCGGCTCGGCGTCGCCGTGCAGGGGCTGGCGCAATCCGAGGTCGCCTACCAGAATGCCGCGATTTACGCGAAGGAGCGCCTGCAAGGCCGCTCGCTGACCGGGGCGAAGGCGCCCGACCAGCCCGCCGACCCGCTCATCGTGCATCCCGACGTGCGGCGGATGCTGCTCGAAATCCGCTCCTTCAACGAGGCGGCCCGCGCCCTGATGGTCTCCGTCGCGCTCTCGGAGGACGAGGCGCTGGGCTCGCCCGACGAGGCCACCCGCCGCGCCGCGGACGACCGCATCGGCTTGCTGACGCCGGTGCTGAAGGGCGTGTTCACGGACTTGGGCTTCGCCAATGCGGTCAAGGCGCAGCAAGTGCTCGGCGGCCACGGCTATATCTGGGAATCGGGCATGGAGCAGTTCGTGCGCGACGCCCGCATCGCCATGATCTACGAGGGCGCCAACGGCATCCAGGCGCTCGATCTGGTCGGGCGCAAGCTGCCCAAGGACGGCGGCCGGGCGCTAACCGCCTTCTTCGCCGAGGTCAACGGCTTCTTGAACGAGAACAAGCAGGATACGGCGCTGGCGCCCTATCTCGCGCCGGTGAAGGCGAGCTTGGGCCAGTTGAGCCAAGCGACCATGTGGCTGATGCAAAACGGCGTGAAGAACCCCGACAACGCCGGGGCGGCCTCGACCGACTACATGCACCTGTTCGGCCTCGTCGCGCTCTCCTATATGTGGGGGCGGATCGCCAAGGCGGTGCTGCGCCGCCAGACGGCGGGGACAAGCGCCCCGGCGCTCGACGCTAAGCTGTCGCTCGCGCGCTTCTTCAACGCGAGGGTGCTGCCCGAGGCAGGCGCGCATCTGGCCCGCATCGTCACCGGCGCCGAGCCGCTGATGGCGCTGCCGGCGGAGGCGTTTTAAGCGGCCGGTTGTGCAGGTTTGATAGAGGTCTCCGCGTCGTCGGTTCATCGACGCGGATGGCTGGAATGAGTCCGGCCACGACGGCAAATGGTGGAGCGACGGCATGGGAGAAAACCACCTGACCGGCGGATGCCAATGCGGCGCGGTGCGCTATCGGTTCGATGCGCCGCCGCGCGACGCCAACATCTGCCACTGCCGCATGTGCCAGAAGGCGACGGGCTCGCCCTTCGGCGCTTTTGCCGCGTTGGCGCGCGACGAGTTGATCTTCACGCGCGGCGCACCAAAGTTCTATCAAAGCTCCGCCATCGCCGAGCGCGGCTTCTGCGCCGATTGCGGCACGCCGCTGACCTACCGCGGTCTCAATTCCGCCCGCGTCAGCGTCACCATCTGCTCGCTCGACGCACCCGACGCCGTCGCGCCGCAATCGCAACTCGACGCCGACAATGCGGTGGCTTGGCTCCGCGCCTGCCTGACCACGCCCAACACGCATATCGCCGACTGGCTCAAAGCCAAACAGATCGCCGACATCGGCAGCCGCCAGCACCCCGATCACGAATAACCCGGAGACGTCGATGACCGAAGCCTATATCTACGATCACGTGCGCACGCCGCGCGGCCGCGGCAAGGTGGATGGCTCGCTGCACACCGTCCCCACCCTGCAACTGGCCAGCGTCGCGCTGAAGGCGATCAAAGAGCGCAACCACCTGAAGGAAAACGAAATCGACGACGTGGTGATGGGCTGCGTCGATCCCGTCGGCGAAGCCGGCGGCGACATCCCGCGCATGGCGGCGCTCAGCGCCGGCCTCGGCCAGGGCGTCCCCGGCGTACAGATCAACCGCTTCTGCGCCTCGGGACTCGACAGCGTCAATTTCGCCGCCGCGCAAGTGATGAGCGGCCAGCACGATCTCACCATCGGCGGCGGCGTCGAATCGATGAGCCGCGTCGGCATCGGCGCCTCGGGCGGCGCCTGGGTCGCCGATCCCTCGTTCGCCATCGCCAACTATTTCATGCCGCAGGGCATCTCCGCCGATCTCATCGCCACCAAATACGACTTCTCGCGCGACGACGTCGACGCCTACGCCGTGCAATCGCAGCAGCGCGCCGCCGCCGCCTGGAAGGCCGGCCGGTTCAAGCATTCCGTCGTCGCCGTGAAGGACATCAACGGCCTCACCCTGCTCGACCGCGACGAGCACATGCGCCCGTCAACCGACATGCAGTCGCTGGCGAGCCTGAAGCCGTCGTTCACGATGATGGGCGAACAGGGCGGCTTCGACGCCGTCGCGGTGCAGGCCCATCCGGAAGTCGAGCGCGTCATCCACGTCCATCACGCCGGCAATTCCTCAGGGATCGTCGACGGCTCCGCAGCGGTCCTGATCGGCACAAAAGAGGCCGGCGCCAAGCACGGCTATAAGCCGCGGGCGCGCGTGCGCGCCTTCGCGAATATCGGCACAGAGCCGGCGATCATGCTGACCGGCCCGGTGGATGTGACAAAGAAAGTGCTCGCGCGCGCGCGCATGAGCATTTCCGACATCGACCTGTTTGAGGTCAACGAAGCCTTCGCCTCGGTGGTGCTGCGTTTCGCCCAGGCTTTCGATCTCGACTTGAGCCGCGTCAACGTCAACGGCGGCGCCATCGCCATGGGCCACCCGCTCGGCGCCACTGGCGCGATGCTGTTTGGCACGGCGCTCGACGAACTGGAGCGCAGCGGCAAGAACACGGCGCTGGTGACGCTGTGCATCGGCGGCGGCATGGGCACCGCGACGATCCTTGAGCGAGTCTGACGCAAGCCGGCGCGATTAAACAGCGGCGCATGGTCAACGCCTTTAGGGGATTTCCATGCGTCATCACCTGCTCGCCATCGCACTCGCTCTTGCGCCGACGCTCGCCCATGCCGAATGTATGCCACTGCACGATTTCATCAAACAGGAGACGGCGGGGCCGGACAAATATGTCGACACCTTCTCCTTCCGCAGAGATCACCGGGCCGACAACGTGCTGATGCTGTTGAAGAACACGACCCAACGCGGACACCTGCCTGAGCGCTGGTTGTTCCTGCATCGCAACGATCCGCAATCGGCGGCCTATTGCGTCGTCAGCCGTGGTGTAACCTTCGGTCAGCATCAGGACATGCCGGAGAATGCCTCGGGCGACAATTTCGGCGCGCCGGGCTCTGGCCTGCCGCGCTGTTCGGCCGGCGGCAAGGCCTTCACCGCCGAGGAGCAGCTTCGCGACTGGGCCAACCGCGAGCTTGGTTCGAGCAGCATTCTCTACACCGCCTCGCCCGACGGGCCGGGCTTTCAGTTTCTCATCGCCGACAACCAGGACTGGATCATCATCGAAGACGATCGCGACCAGTCCTGTTTCTACGCTCGCGGCACCGACTTGATGCTGCGCTTCAACACCACGCTGATAAACCCTTAGAGGAGCGTCTTATGAGCTTCACGCATTTCCGCATCGAAACCGACGCCGACGGCGTCGCCCTCGTCACTTGGGATTCGCCGGGCCGCTCGATGAACGTGCTCAACGCCGATGTGGTCGTGGAGATCGGCAAATTCGTGGAGGCCATCGCGTCTGATCCCGCAATCAAGGGCGCCGTCGTCACCTCCGGCAAGCAGGGCTTCTCTGGCGGCGCCGATCTCTCGATGCTCGCCGGTATGGGCGCGCAATACGCCAAAATCGCCCGCGAGCAGGGCGAAGAGGCGGCGATGAAGGCGTTCTACGAAAGCTCGCGCCAGCTTTCGCTCATCTATCGCAAGCTGGAGACCTGCGGCAAACCGTTCGCCGCCGCGATCAACGGCGTCTGCATGGGCGGCGGCTTCGAGCTGGCGCTGGCCTGCCATTATCGCGTGCTCGCCGATCACGACAAGGCGCGCGTCGGCTTGCCGGAGATCAAGGTCGGGTTGTTTCCGGGCGGCGGCGGCACGCAGCGCGTGGCGCGGCTGATGCCGACGCCGGATACGCTTCAGATGCTCGCCAAGGGCGATCAGATAAGGCCGCCGGCGGCCAAGAAGATGGGGCTCGTGCACGAGATCGCGCCCCTGGCCGACATCGTCGCCAAGGCCAAGGCGTGGGTGCTCGCCAACCCGCAAGCCAAGGCGCCGTGGGACAGGCCCGACTACAGGCTGCCTTCAGGCAAGGTGTTCTCGCCGACCGGCATGATGATCTGGCCCGCTGCCAACGCGCTCTATCGCCGCGAGACCTACGACAATTATCCGGCGGCGCGCGCCATTCTGTCTTGCGTCTACGAGGGTCTGCAACTGCCGATGGATCTGGCGCTCGCGGTGGAGAGCCGCTACTTCGCCAACGTGCTGCGGTCGAAGGAGGCGGCGGCGATGATCCGCTCGCTGTTCCTGTCGATGGGCGAACTCAACAAAGGCGCGCGGCGACCCGCCGGCGAGCCGGCGACGCGATTGAAGACAATCGGCGTCATCGGCGCCGGCTTCATGGGCGCGGGCGTTGCTTATGTGAGCGCCATCGCCGGGCTGGACGTCGTGCTGGTTGATCGCGATCAGCAAAGCGCCGACAACGGCAAGGCGCACTCGGAAAAGCTGATCTCCTCACAGATCGCCAAGGGCCGCGCCAAGGCCGCCGACCGCGACGCGCTGCTGTCGCGCATCCACGCGACCGCAGATTATGCCGCGCTGAAGGGATGCGATCTCGTCGTCGAGGCGGTGTTCGAGGATCGCGGCGTCAAGAAAGAGGCGACGGAGAAGGCGCAGGCCGTGCTCGGCGGCGACGTGATCTTCGCCAGCAACACCTCGACGCTGCCAATCGGCTCGCTCGCCGAGACCTCACAAAAGCCGGAGAATTTCATCGGCATCCATTTCTTTTCGCCCGTCGACAGGATGATGCTGGTCGAAATCATTATGGGCGCCAAGACTGGGCCGAAGGCGCTCGCCACGGCAATAGACTTCGTGCGCGCGATCAAGAAGACGCCGATCGTCGTCAACGATTGCCGCGGCTTCTTCGCCAACCGCTGCGTCGGCAATTACATCCGCGAAGGCCATCTGATGGTGATGGAGGGCGTGCCGCCGGCGATGATCGAGAACGCGGCGCGCATGGCCGGCATGCCGGTCGGCCCGCTGTCGCTCAACGACGAGGTCGCCATCGATCTCGGTTGGAAGATTGTTCAGGCGACCAAGAAAGATCTGGGGCCGAACGCCATCGACCCCACGCAGGAAAAGTTGCTCGAAGCGATGGTCGTCAGGGAGAGCCGCTTCGGGCGCAAGAACGGCAAGGGCTTCTACGATTATCCCGCGCAGGGGCAGAAGTCGCTATGGCCGGGGCTGGCCAAGATCGCCGGCAAAGCGCTCGATCCCGATACAATCTCGGTGCAGGATCTGAAAGACCGGCTGCTCTACACGCAAGCTTTGGAGGCGGCGCGCACGATGGAGGAGAAGGTGGTCACTGATCCGCGCGAGGCCGATGTCGGCTCGATCCTCGGCTTCGGCTTCGCGCCGTTCACCGGCGGTGTGCTGTCGATGATTGACGGCGTCGGCGCCAAGGCGTTCGTCGTCCGAGCGCGCGAGCTTGCGAGCAAATACGGATCGCGCTTCGAGCCTGGCGCGGGGCTGGCGGCGATGGCGGAGAACGGCGAGAGCTTCTATGGCGTCAAAGCGCAGAAGGCGGCGTAGCGCCGCCCGTCATGGCCGGGCTTGTCCCGGCCATCCACGCAGCTCAACCAAGTTCAAGTCTGAAACAAACAATCTCGGCCCGACGTGGATGCCGGAACAAGTCCGGGCATGACGGCCCCCGTCGAGATCACACAACCGGCGCGTAAGCCGGCGCCAAGTGCAGCGCGTCGCCGGTATAAGGATGCGCCCGCGCGAAATCTTCGTCGAGTTCGACGCCGAGGCCCGGCCCCTCGGGCGGGATCACATAGCCGTTCTCCCAGCGGATCGGCCTCTTCAACAGTTTCGCCTGGAAGCCGTCCCAGCGCTCGATGCTTTCGAGGATGAGGAAGTTCGGCGAGCACGTCGAGATCTGGATGTTCGCCGCACCAACCACCGGCCCACAATAAAGATGCGGCGCGATCTGGGCATAATGCGCTTCCGCCATGCCGGCGATCTTCTTGGCCTCCAACAGCCCGCCGACGCGCCCGAGGTTCATCTGCAAGATCGACGCCGCGCCGCAGGCGAGCACGCGCGCGAACTCATATTTGGTCGTCAACCGCTCGCCGGTAGCGATCGGGATCGAAGTCGCGCTGGCCACTTTCGCCATTTCTTCCGGCATTTCCGGCGGCGTCGGCTCCTCGAACCACAGCGGCGCATAGGGCTCCAGCTTCTGCGCCAACCGGCGCGCGCCGGAGACGGTGAACTGGCCGTGCGTGCCAAACAACAGGTCGCAACTCGTCCCTACCGCCTCGCGGATGCGGCGACAGAAAGCCTCGCTCAGTTGCAGCCGCTCCAGGCTCGGTTGGCGCGGATCAAACGTCGAATAAGGCCCGGCCGGATCGAACTTGACCGCCGTGAAACCCATCGCGACATATTCGAGCGCACGCGCCGCCGCCGCGTCTGGGTCGGAATAGACGCGGCTGTCGGCATAGGCGTCCTCGCCCGCAGGCGGATACAGGTAAGTGTAGCTGCGCAGCCTGTCGTGGACGCGCCCGCCGAGCAGCGCATAGACCGGCTTGCCCACCGCCTTGCCGACGATGTCCCACAACGCCATCTCGAACCCCGACAGCATACCCATCAGCGAGATGTCGGGGCGCTGCGAGTAGCCACGCCCATAGACATTGCGCCACAGCGCCTCGATGGCGAACGGGTCGGCGCCGAGCAGATGTTTCTCAAACACATCGCGCGCCAACGGCTCGAACACGCTGGGTCCGAAGCTCGCGGCGTAGACCTCGCCGAGGCCCTCGACGCCATCGTCGGTCACCAATTTGACGAACAGGAAATAACGCCCGCCACGCGTCGGCGGCGGGTTGCCGACGACGAAGGTCTTCAAATCGACGATCTTCATTGCGCCGTCAGCCCCCCGTCGACAACCATCTCCGCGCCGGTCGTGAACGCCGATTCGTCGCTGGCGAGATAGAGGATGGCGGCGGCGATTTCCGCCGCCTCGCCCATGCGGCCGAGCGGCGCGGCGGCGGCTAGCCCCTCGCGCACGCGCTCGGGATTGCGCGCCGTGGCGATAAAACCTTCAACCATGTTCGTGCGCGTGAACGAGGGATGCACGGAATTGCAGCGGATGCGATAGCCCTTGCGCGCGCAATAGAGCGCCACCGATTTGGTTGTCAGCCGCACCGCGCCCTTGCTGGCGCAATAGGCGACCGATTGCGCATCGCCGATGAGGCCGGCGACCGAGGAAATATTGACGATCGAGCCGCCCTGCCCCTTCATCGCCCGCACCGCCTCGCGGCAACCGAGAAACACGCTCTCGGCATTGACTGCCTGCGTCTTGCGCCAATCCGCCACCGTCGCCGTCTCGATATTGCCGAGGATCGCCACGCCGGCGTTGTTGACGAGCACGTCGAGTCGGCCGAAGCGCGCGATCGCCGCCTCAACCACCTCGCGCCAACCCGCTTCGTCAGTCACATCCTGGCTCAACACCAGCGCGCCGCGCTCGGCGAACGGCGCGAGGCTCGCAACGTCGAGATCGGTGAGCGCGAGCTTGGCCCCTTCGGCCTCAAACAGCGCCGCGCTCGCCGAGCCAATGCCGCCGGCGGCGCCGGTGATGAGGGCGACTTTGCCTTCGAGTCTGGGCTTGCTCATCGCTCAGGCCCGCCGCGGCGCGTAATTGCGCCAATCATGCGCCTCGCGGAAGCCCAGCACTTCGCGCGCCTTGCGGTTGGACAGCGGCGCCTCGCGTTCGCCGAGCGGCCGGGTGATCGGCGTGTTGGGGAAATGGCGCTTGACAAACGCCGTCGTCGGTTCGTTGAGCGTCGCCGTATCGTTGGTGGCGTTGAACACCTGAAAGCCGAGCCCGTCCTTTGCCAAACAAAGATGCACGATCTCGCCGAGGTCGCGCGCGTCGATATAGCTCCAGGCGTTGCGCTTGCGCATCATCGGTTGGGCGGCGTAGTCCGAGAACGGCCCATATTCGTGCGGCTCGATGACGTTGCCGATGCGCAGGGCGTAAATGTCGGCGCCATAGCGAAGCGCGAAGGCGCGCGCGGTTTTCTCGTTGCACACTTTCGACAGGCCGTAGGAATCCTGCGGATCGACGTCGTAATCCTCCTCCAGCGGGAACTGGTGGAAATCCTTGTCGCCCTCGGCGAAGCAGACACCATAGGTGGTTTCACTGGAGGCGACGATCACCTTGCGCACACCGAGCTTCATCGCCGCCTCGATCACATTGTAGGTCGAGACGACATTCTTGGCGAAGGTCACATTGTCGGGCTCGATCAGCACACGCGGGATGGCGGCGAAATGAACCACCGCGTCCGGCGTCAACGGCGGCTTGCCGTTGTCGTAGCCCTCGAAGCCGAAATGCTGGCTCAGCGCGTTGAACGCCTGGCCGGAATCGGTGAGATCGGCGATCAGCGTGTTGACGCCGGGCAGGTCGAGCGGCTTCAGGTCGACGTTGAGAATGTCATAGCCCTTGGCCTTGAGGTGCGGCACGGCGTGCCGCCCGGCCTTGCCGGTTCCGCCGGTAAATACGATTCGTTTCGCGGCCATGATTGGCGTCTCCTCTGAACCCTTATTCTACAACGCGCGCCGGTCGCCGGGTCAAGCGCGCTGCTCATAAGTTCATCGGCGCGTCAGCGGCCCGAAGGCGCGCGGAAATCCTCGTCCGGAGGGCGCGCCGCGCTGGCGATGCGCGCCTCGGTCGCCGCAATATCAGCGGCGCCGCCGCGCACGCGCAAGCGCGTCGAAGCGGCGCTCCCCGTCATGGGCGAGCCAGATCATCTCGCCACGCTGGCGCGCGAACGGCTCGCCGACGATGTGACGGGTGGAGGGTTCGCTGCCGAGCGCATAGTGGCCGGACTGGAAATCCTGCCATTCGTAGAGGCAGAGCAGTTGGTCGTTGCGCGTCGTCGCCTCGAAGCCGGGTTTCAGGCGATCGTTGATCGGCGCCATATGCGTCTCGCCCGTCGCATCCGGCGCCAACTCGCGCCGCCAGGCCTGCTCGACGAAATCATCGCTCGGCGCCGCCCTAACGAGGAGATCATAGCGCAAGCCCGCCGGCCCGCGCGGCAGATCCTCAATAACGATTGTCGTCGACCACTACCTTTCGCGGCGGGGGCGCTGGCGCGACTTCGGTCGCCTCGAAATGCAGGCCGCGCCTGGCGCCGTTGCGCCACACCGCGCGGGCGCGCACACGCAGGTCGCGCGAGGGCACGACCAGATCGCAGACCACGGGCGCGGCGGGATGCGTCAGTTCTATCTGCGCCCCGCCCGCGGTGAGATCGCGCACAATGCAATCCTCGCTCGCATTCCCATTTTGAAACGACAAAACGCCCTTGAGAAAGGTCCGCTGTCTCACAACGATGCGCCGCTCGGCCATGATTGCCCCCTCCAGGAGCACAAAACGCAATTGGCCACGCAAGATGCAATCATCGGGCCGCCCCCTGCGCCAAAACAAAACGGCGCCCGAAGGCGCCGCCGTTCTGACCAGGCAGGATGTGCGTCAGGCCGCTTCGCCCTCGGCGTCCGCCTTGCCGTGTAGGGGGCCGGAATCCTTGCCCTTCGCCTCGACATCGCGATCGACGAATTCGATCACCGCCATCGCCGCGTTATCGCCCTGGCGGAAGCCCGCCTTCATGATGCGCAGATAGCCGCCGTTGCGGTCCTTGTAACGGGGGCCAAGGACGTCGATCAGCTTCTTGACGAGATCGGCGTCGCGCAGCCGCGAAATCGCCAGACGGCGGGCGTGCAGGTCGCCTTGCTTGCCGAGCGTCACCAGCTTCTCGACGACCGGGCGCAAGTCCTTGGCCTTCGGTAGCGTGGTGACGATCTGCTCATGCTTGATGAGGGCCTGCGCCATATTGGCGAACATCGCCTTGCGGTGCTCGGCGGTGCGGTTGAAGCGGCGCTTGGCGCGACCGTGATACATGACGACGTCTCCGTTTCAGGGGTTTTCCGGCCGCCGTGTCAAGGAACGGCCGGTCGAGTTGTCGGACGGGCGCGGGCGCCCGCCGGCTCAGTAATGTTCCTCGAAGCGCTTGGCGAGTTCCTCGATGTTCTCCGGCGGCCAGCCCGTCACCTCCATGCCCAGGTGCAGACCCATCTGCGCCAGCACTTCCTTGATTTCGTTGAGCGACTTGCGGCCGAAGTTCGGCGTGCGCAGCATTTCGCTCTCGGTCTTCTGGATGAGGTCGCCGATGTAGACGATGTTGTCGTTCTTCAGGCAGTTGGCGGAGCGGACCGAAAGCTCCAGTTCGTCCACCTTCTTGAGCAGCGCCGGGTTGAAGGCGAGTTCGGGGATGGCCGAATGCGCCTCCTCGCGGCGCGGCTCCTCGAAGTTGACGAACACGCCGAGCTGATCCTGAAGGATGCGGGCGGCGTAGGCGAGCGCGTCC
>Ga0134126_10007468_pt1 | contig 13736 bp, 13 predicted proteins | sample KB31752_FD_96881 | JGI IMG/M metagenome (GOLD analysis project Ga0134126, IMG submission 96881) | Terrestrial soil microbial communities with excess Nitrogen fertilizer from Kellogg Biological Station, Michigan, USA - KB3-175-2 | ecosystem: Environmental > Terrestrial > Soil > Unclassified ...
AAAAAGGTGCAGAAGATATGGCAAAAAATTTCAACACTACTGAATGGAAAAATCAAATGGAGATAATGAAAAAAAACAACTATTTCAATAGTGAGGAATGGAAAAATCAACAGGAATTAATAAAGAAAAACAGTGATGACATGAAAAAATATTTCAACGGCCCCGAATGGAAAAAGCAACAGGAGTTAATAAAGAAAAACAGCGAAGAGATCAAGAAATATTTTGATAGCCCTGAATGGAAAAAACAGCAGGAAGAAATTCAAAAGAATGCTTCAAAGATGAAGGAATATTTTAACAGCCCTGAATGGAAAAAACAGCAGAAAGAAATACAACACGCAACTGATTCATTAACTTCTTTTTTTAAAAGCGATAAATGGAAACAACAAGAAGAAAATTTTCAGAAAGCATTTTCACAAACTTATAAAGAATAAAAAAATAGTTCTGGAAAATAAAAATGTTTATTATTTGTCGGTTTACTATTAAAGGTTTTAAAAGTTTGAAATCAAAGCAGGCTTTTAAAATAACCTAATTTGAAAAAACATAATTTAAATGATAGAACCACATTTAAACGTGGTTCTATCAGTAACTTCCGGGAAATGTTTAATCGTAATCTGCAAAAATTTCATCGGCATAACACCACATCCATTTTTCTCCAGGCTGAGCGGAAATAACTACCGGATGATGAGTATGATGATAGTGTTTAGTCATGTGCTTGTTTGGTGATTGATCGCAACATAAGGTAGCGCCGCAAGTCTGGCACGTGCGCAAATGCACCCAATCACTTCCAATTTTTATACATTCTTCGCAAACAAGTTCTTTTGGCTGTTTCAGCTCTTTTATTTTTTGAATATGCTCACATATTTCTTCATTTTCCATAACAATATTTTTTTTGGTTGAAATTAATTTTAATTTTTTACAGCGGAAAAAATAATTCTGTGGGATTTAGAGCAATCGATTTTATTTATATTTTATCTTGCAACCAAGAATAATTATTGCAAAAATCAGTGTGATACCATTTGCAAAAATTATAGGAAAGTTATTACTCTCTAAACCATACACCATCCACAAAAATGTACCAACGGTAAAAAGGGCATACATCAAAAAAGATATCCCTTTCGTATGTTTAGTTTGAATAGTTTTTATAGCCTGTGGCAAAAATGAAAAAGTCGTGCAAACCGCAGCCAACAAGCCAATAACGGTACTAAAATTCATCGTAAATTTTTTAGAAAGTGATTAAAATTAAACAGGACGGGCGCCGGGAAATACCAATTTTTTTCATTTTTTAATAAAACCGCATTCCCTTCAACTTTTCAATAATTATACCTGGGATTACAGAAGAAAAGGAATAATGGTTCATCAAAATTCCTTTTACATTTCTGCAAAAAGTCATAATGCCAAATAATACAAGGTCATCCTTATCATCCCTGGGATAATCAACATGATGGCATTCGATGATTGAAAAATCTTCCGGCGTAACAAAAGTTTTTTCCTGTACCCATAGCAGGTCATTCCCGAATAAAACAAAATCTTCGCTGAATCCCCTTTCGTGGAAGCGGATAACGGCTTCGTGATAGTTAGAATAATTAATCATGTTATTTGTTGGTTTACTGGTTAAAAGAAATTGATTGGTAAATAGTATTATTTTTTAGGCAGCCACTTTTTTTCTTTCTGTTGATTTTAAAAAAGTAAAATTAAGTTTGGACAAAAGCCCTTTCAATAGACAATCTATCTTGTTTGATGTATCTGTTATGGATTACAAATTCCACACAAAAAATCAAACATTATTTAATACATGATAAGCTATCATTAATCCATTGATGGAAGTATCAACTATGGTCAACTTTGATAAAAATTTTAAAACAAAAAAAAAGACATTATGAAAAAGAAAATTATGCATTGGTTATTACTCGGTGTAGCGATAACCTTCTTCGCCGGATGTTCAAAAAAGAATATTCTGCCTGCCAATACTGTTGTATTGGTGCATGGCGCATGGCAGGCGCCTTATGTTTGGAATACTGTAAAAGCGGAATTAGAAAAAGCCGGGCAAAAAGTGACAGTTGTTGAATTACCAGCCCACGGTAATGATTTTACTTCTCCCGCTGCAGTATCAATTGATGTGTACCGGGATAAAGTCATTTCAGCCATCGAAAGTACTCATGAAAAAGTGATATTAGTTGGCCACAGCCTTGGCGGGGTTGTCGTGTCAGCAGTGGCTGAGAAAATTCCGGGCAAAATTAAAAAACTGGTTTACCTGGCTGGATTTTTACCTGCAAACGGACAATCATTGCTTGACCTGGCTAACCAGGATGCACAATCGCTTTTGGGGCCGGCACTAATTCCTACAAAAGATCAGCTTTTGCTTGACGTAAAACCTGACGCTATCACTTCAATTTTTTGCCAGGACGGAAGCGATGAAGTTAAAAAACTGGTATTGGATAATTACAGGGCTGAACCTGCAATACCTTTTACTAATCCGGTAACACTTACCGATGCAAACTTTGGCAGCGTGAATAAATACTATATCCATACTTTGCAGGATCATGCAATCGGTATTGATCTTCAAAATAAAATGGCGAATAGTGCACACATCACAAAAACATTTTCTGTAAATACAGGGCATTCTCCATTTTTGACACAGCCCGATGAAGTAACCAAACTTCTTTTACAAATAGCTAACTAACGGGTAGGTATAAGCTAAATTAGCAGCAGATTGCCCATCATTCGTATCATTAAAAAGAGATCGCATCGATGGGCAATTTCTTTTTGAAATTAAGTTGTATTTGTGCGCCATGGTTATCTTCAAAAACAAGTTTAGCATCTAATTGTTCTGCAAATAATTTCATCAACTGGATGCCAAGAGATTTATTTTCTGTGAAATTAAAATTCGCCGGGAACCCTTTCCCATTATCAGATATTTTTAAAAAAATATCCGCATCCTTCGTTTTATGTAAATCAATTACAATAGTTCCGGCCCCATTATTGGGAAATGCGTATTTGAGTGCATTGGTGATAGCTTCGTTTAAAATCAACCCAAGCGGAACGGCCTGTGAGACATCCAAATTCAGATTATCGATAGACAGGTCAAATTTTATCTTTCGTGAATTGGTAAAGTTTTGCAAATAGCCAAGCATTTCTTCGATATAAGATTTCATGGTTATTGAATTGCCAAAATCTGTCTGATATAATTTTTGATGAATTAAGGCAATTGCCTGCATTCGTTCACGGCTTTCCTGTATGGCATTAATAGCGGATGGGCTATCCAGATAATCTGATTGTACATTTAATAGGCTGATAACAATTTGCAAATTATTTTTTACGCGGTGATGAATTTCTTTCATTAGCCAATCTTTTTCTATAGTAAGTTTTTTTTGTTGGGCTAATGCGGCTTGTAGCTGGTGATTCTGTTCATTTATTTCATCCTGCTGTAATTGCAAAGCCACGTTATGCCTTTGCTTGATTCTGTATCCTACAAATGAAAGTGCCAACAAGGCAATTGCTGACCAAACGATAATTTTTCTTGTAAGGCTTGCTTTTTTAAGACTGGCTTCCTGCAGTTTTTTTTCATTTTTAAGTACTATTATATCTTTTTGTTTCAAAAGGAGGTACTGGTCTTTTTTATTAGTTTCATATTGAATCTGTAGCTCTTGTATCTGTTTGTTTTTCGTGGCATTAAACAAAGAATCATGCAAATTTTGGTAAAGTTCAAAGTGATGAATTGCCGAAATATAATTTCCCGAAGCAGAATCCACTTTAAACTGCGCCTGGTGAATTTCTCCAAGAGTAATTGGCCTGACAACGCCACCCGGCAAGTTTAATATTTTATTGAAATAAATACCTGCTTTTTTATAGTTTTTAGTTAGAATATAAAAATTGCCAATGGTCTGATTGTAATAAATGAAATCCAATACCATTTGTTCATGATTGGTGTAGAATGCTTTATTGAAGCTGGTAAATTTGAAAATCCGCATCATTTCAAGATAATATTGCTCTGCCTTTTGATAGTCTTTCATCTGCACATAGCAATGTGCAAATTCTTCATTCAAATCTACCTTTTGAGCCAGGTTGGAAGGCGGTATTTCTTGTGAGATTCTATCCAGGAATGCCAGTGCTTTTTCCGGCTGATTCAACGTGATATAATCAAATACCAGCAAGCTGACATCACCATAAAGATCTTCATATTTTTTTTTCTTTTTTAAAACATCAATGGCTTTCAATATCCACTGGGCGCTTTCTTTATACATCTTCATGTCAGAATAGGTTAGCGCAAGCTTCGCATAAAAATAATCGCTGCGATCATCGTCACCACTGGCTTCCATACTTTTTACGGCTTCCATTCTATATAAAAATTCTTTGTGAAGATTTGCCTCCCTGCCACATATTTGTGCCAGCGCATCATAAGTGTCCTGCAATTTTTTATAGCCAATCGATTTATATTCTTTAATAACATTGAGCAATAGTTTTTCAGCATCTCCTGTCTTTCCCTGCACAGAATAACATTCTGCTATATTTCTTTGTTCACTGGCTGCATTTAAACTATCTCCGGCATTTAAATACATTGCCCGGGCATTAGTGAAGCATTGTATTTTAATAAGTATGTTATTAAGGCCGCTGTCTGGCACTGCTTCACCATACCTGTTCCAATAAGCTGCTTCCTTTAATTTATCGCCTGTCTTATTAAAATAATCTATCGCTTTTTTAAAGCATGTTTTTCCTTCTTTTAATTTATTTACCTCAAAATAATAGGAACCTAAATCTGAAAAGGATTCGGCTTCGAATTTGGGTTCATTCAATGTTTTGCTCAATTGATTGGCTTGATTGAAAAGCAGGTAAGCGCTGTCGGCATTGTATCTGTTTTGAACGTCCTTTAAAAGATAGGTTTTGCCAAGTTGTAGTAAAAGATTTATCCTGTTGGTGTCAGGTTTACTTTTTTGAATCTGCTGAAATAATTGCGTCTGCGATTTCTCTGCAGTCTGTCCACTAGCCAAAGCAAACCGGAAGAATAGCAATATTAATATCAATAAGTTTTTACACATTCTAAGTTTTTAAAATCTTCCAGCTTGCCTCCACAGCGTTTTACACAAGTTTAGCAAAATAGATTTAAAGTTATTGTCATTTCTTTTCACGGAAAAACCAGTCGGTAAAATATACAACGCCAACCTTAATTAAAACATCAAAATAAATGTAATTCAAAATTAGGGCATGCAGTAAAGCAACATTTAATAATGAATCTTATTTTAAAATGATTCACGAAAAATAAATTTTAAAATACGAAATACAGCCCCTCATTTTAGTGGAATCACGAAATGCCGAGGTTAAAGAAATGATCAAAATGACATAACTAATTGTTTTTGAATGATCTAATATTCAGGCATAACATTGGAATTCCTATCGGAAAAATAATTAAATCATGAAAGCAACAGAAGACTTTATTTCCAGAAATACACAACAAAATGAAAGTAACAATGAATTGCCTTTTGAGATAAACTCACTGCAATGCTTATACGAAAATAACGAAGAGTATTTCAATAAGCCTATCCGAAAAAATAATTTTGAGATCATCTGGGTGATAAAAGGTAAAGGCATTCACTATGTTGACATGCAAGAAAGCGGCATTGAAGACAACAATATTTTTTTTATAAAACCCGGACAGGTCCACCAGCTTCAGTTAACTGATAAACCGGAAGGCTATATTCTTTCATTTTCTGAGGCGTTTCTTTCTATGGAAAACCAGGAATCCAACTCCACTTATCATACAAGCTTATTCAAAATGTTCGCTTCAGCGGATGCTATTACTGTGGATACAGTTGCGTTTTCTGATATGAAAAATATTGCTGAAAAAATGGTTAAAGAATTTGAAGACATTAATTTATTCCGGACAGAAATTCTCAGAAGATATTTAAAGATTTGGTTGATCTATATCACGAGGCAGGTAGAAGGAAGTGTTGAATTTGTAAGGCCGACAAGGAATATTGAAATTGTGCAACAATTTATGGATTTGCTTGAAAAAAATTATAAATCTCAAAAAATGGTTGCGGATTATGCAGGAAGATTGTCGGTTACGCCCAATTATCTCAACGAAATTATTAAAAAAACTACCGGGTTTTCTGCAGGCCATCATATCAGGCAAAGAATTGTTTTGGAAGCAAAACGCCAGGCTACCTATTCAGGGCGCTGCATGAAAGAGATTGCGTATTTTCTGGGGTTTTGCGACATGGCCCATTTCAGTAAATTATTTAAGAACACCACCGGAATGAACTTTTCAGATTTTAAGAAGGAAAACCTGGTGCCTGTCGGTTCAGGCACATTTGGTTACTAACATAATCTGATACTTTTTACAATAAATCCGATCCTGTTTTCATTGACTTTTTAATAATTCTAAATCAACTTTGAACTTTTAATCTAATCAAAATGTTTTCTCATACTAAAATAAAATGGACGATTGATTCTGAAAAAAGCGAGATTTTTTTTAAAGAAAGATGTCTTGTCCTGTCAGGTTGGAAAGACTTAAAACAAAATATCAGGAAAGAAAATTCTATGGATGATATTTATTGCTATCCTTTTTTTTTCAATAAAACAACAGGGTGTGAAAAAACACGGGAATTTGAGAGTATGGAAGAAAGCGAAATGGAGGTAAGGGCTATAGAATATCATAAAAAGATAAACTACAATTTAGTGGTATTTGAAGAAAAGGATTCCAGACAATTTTGGAAAAAAAATACTTTTCCCGGCCTCCTGGTACTGAATGATTATAACCTAAATGTGCTAATCACCTTATATAAGAAGGAGCATAGGTTTGATAATAATGGCACTCCTTCTGCAACCTATTTTGTAAAGGGTGAATTAAACAAAAATGAATTAGATCTTAGTTCAGAAGAATTAGAAGGAAATGAAAAAATGATTCTTAATTCTGTCTTGCTATTCGAAGGCGAAATAAGATTGGTGCAAGATGAAGAAACAATTTAATGATTTAGTTATGTCGCACCAGGAGTTAAATTTTCAAAACCGGATAATAAAATATTTATACGTTTTTATATTTAAAAATTGCGGCCATGAAATCAAATAGAAATAAAAGCAAAGAAATAGTCATCATCGGCGGAGGGTTTGCCGGAATCAATCTTGCGAAAAATCTGCTTAAAAAGGATGATTACAACGTAACACTTGTCGACAGAAATAATTACAATTTTTTTCCGCCACTAATCTATCAGGTGGCAACTGGTTTTTTGGAAATATCAAGCATCAGTTATCCGTTTCGAAAACTATTCAGATATAAAAAAAATATCAGTTTCAGGCTTGGAGAATTTTTCAGGCTTGATCCGGCATCGCATACTTGTTACTTAGACAATGGATCTATACAATACGATTACCTTGTGTTTGCAGCAGGTGTTGAAACAAATTATTTCGGCAATGAAAATATAAGGAAGAATGCGATTCCAATGAAAACGGTGAACGATACAGCGCGTATGCGTAATTTTTTATTGCAATCGTTGGAAGAAGCAAGCAGAAGCCATGATGCTGCCGAAAAAAGAAAGTTATCCACTATGGTGGTGGCTGGCGGAGGCCCCACAGGTGTTGAAGTTGCAGATTTGTTTCCTTCAAAATTTCATGTGGGTGGCTATTTGGCTTTGATAATCTGGCTTTTTGTTCACTTAACTTCATTAATTACCGTTCGTAATAAATTCAAAACTTTGACTGAATGGATTATTGCTTATTTTACGCGAGACCAGGCGTTAAGAATGATTGTGAGGCCCGATAATCCGGTTCGGGAAAAAACTATATTGCCAGAGATTGAAAATTATAAAACAAAGAAAGTAAACATTTAAAAAAGCAGATTTATGTCAACAAGATTCCTGATGGGCAAAGTGCAGCCTGACGCTTATAAAGCACTACTTGAACTTAATAAATATGTGGCCAGAACCGGCATAGACAAGCTTCAACGCGAAATGATAAAAATACGTGCATCGCAGATAAATGGTTGCGCTTATTGTGTGAACAGCCACACAAGAGACGCACGCAAGCTGGGAGAAACTGAGCAGCGCATTTATTTAATGAGTGTTTGGAGAGAAGCGCCAAATGTTTTTAATGAAGAGGAACAATTGCTGTTGGAAATGACAGAAAAAATAACGCTCATACATCAACATGGTCTTAGTGATAATTTGTACAATAAGGCAATTTCACTTTTTGGTGAAGAAAAAACCGCGCAAATAATAATGGCAATAATAACCATTAATGCATGGAACCGAATAGGTGTATCCTTAAGCATGCATCCTGATCTATAGTTGGGATGTAACGTACTGTTTCTTTTTAAAAATTAATTTGTGAATAAAAATTCTTTTACAGGCTACAATGTTTTTTAAATCTTTTAAAAATTATGGAAAAAGTGCAACTGGATTTAGATAAAGAAGGACATGGCCGTTTTTATATTGATGAAAATAATGAAGAAGTTGCTAAGATGATTATCGGCATTTACGATAAGGAGTTAACTGTTTATCATACGGAAGTGTTGCCAAAAGCTGAGGGTAAAGGCCTGGCGAAAGATATGTTGAATTCGATGGTAGCTTATGCCAGGGAAAACAAGCTGAAGGTAATAGCACTTTGCCCTTATGTTTTTGCTCAATTCAAACGTCATCCTGATCAATATGATGATATATGGAAGAATAAGAATGATTAGAAAAAGATTTCTAAATTAAAAGAGTTGGCTATTGATTGGAAGATCTTTAAATTTAAAAGTATGGAACAAAAATGGCCTGAACTTTCCTATCAAAAAGGAAAAGCAACTTACGATACGTTGCACATGTTTACCCAGATTGTTGGTAAAATAAAACTGGCAACGCTGCCCTGGGTAAATCATTCGTGGCATATAACGCTGCACATTACGCCTGCTGGTTTGACGACCCACAATATGCCTTATAAGAATGAAAACTTTCAAATAGATTTTGATTTTATTGAACACCAGTTGAAAATAACAACAGACAAAAATGAATTCAGAAGTTTTGACCTGCACGGAATCTCCGTTGCCGGTTTCTATCAAAAGATTTTTGAGCAGCTTGATGAATTAGGAATTGATATTAAAATAAAACCTGTACCTGTAGAACTGCCAAATCCTATACCGTTCAAAGAAGACACCGTTCATTCAACCTACAAGGATGGCCAGGTTGTAGCTTTTCATATTGCGTTGCTAAGAATCCAGGATGTGTTTATGGAATTCAGGAGCAGCTTTAAAGGAAAATGCAGCCCCATTCATTTTTTCTGGGGAGGTTTTGATCTGGCACTTTCTTTTTTCTCCGGCAGAAGAGCGCCCAAACATCCGGGCGGCGTGCCGGGCATGCCTGATTGGGTTGCAGTAGAAGCTTATTGCCGTGAAGTAAGCAGCGCGGGCTTTTGGACTGGAAATGATATGATGCCTGAGCCTGCATTTTATTCTTATTTATATCCTGAGCCGGAAGGTCACAAAACAGCAAAAATTCAGTCTGCTGGAGGATATTATAACACTACACTGGGAGAATTTATCCTGCCTTATTCAGAAGTGCAACAATCAGTAAATCCTAAAAAAACTTTACTAGAATTTTTATTCAGTACTTATCATGCCGGTGCTGGCCTGGCAAAATGGGATAGGGAAATTTTGGAAAATTAATTGCTGATAAATCACAAAGGTTTTTGAACATTCTTATTCCTGATTTCCTTATCACTGATAAACAGAGAGGCTATTAAGGAAGCTGTAAAAGCCATACCAGCACTAATTTGCATCACTTTGGTATAAGTTTTAATAAAACCTTCTTTATACAAATGAGCGACTTCTTTTTTGTTTTCATTTGAAACATCAGCAGGAACTTTTGCATCCCCGAGATTGGCCGCTTGTTGAATAACACTGGTTTTTACATTTTCATTTAAAGAAAGATGATTTACTTCACTGGTTAAATATCCTGTGAAAAAAAGAATAGCCAGCGCGCCAAAAATTGCGTTGGTAAAAACATTTGAAATGCGCGAAATGGCATTGTTAATACCTGATGCTGTTCCGGAATAATGGTTGGGCAAAGCGCCCATAACTGTTGACGTAAGTGGAGTTACTGTCAAAGAAATTCCTAATCCGAAAATAAAAATTCCCGGAAAGTAAGTAACCCAAAAATCAGAAGGGCCATTTGTTGCTTTTACAAATGATAACATTAATAATCCGATCGATACCAGCAAAGGGCCACCAATCAAAAACCGGCGCGGTCCGAATTTGTCGCTCAAAGATCCTGACCATCTTGAAATCAGAATGATCAAAATTGTAAAAGGCAATAAGGCGAGGCCTGCCTGTAATTGGCTATAGTCCTGTATTTGAACCATGTTCAACGTTAGAAATAACATTCCTGCAAACAATCCGGCATATAAAAAAAAGGTAAGTAAATTAGCGCCGGTGAAGGTTTTATTTTTAAATAATTGTAGAGGCATCATTGGATGCCCGCTTTTCTTTTCAATTACAATAAAAAGTACCAGTGCAATTATTCCCAGGACGATAGATAATAATACCTCTATGTTATTGATTCCAGCCCCAGGTATTTTTAAAAATCCAAAAGTCAATAACGCAAGTGCTGCGATGATGGCAATAGAACCGTTGTAATCAATAGCATGACCTGATTGCACATCACTACTTTCGGGCACTTTAAACCAAAGGATGATGAGCGATGCGATTCCAATGGGAACATTGATAAAAAAAATGAATTGCCAGAGACCAGCATCAGCAAGTGCGCCGCCAAGGATTGGTCCACCAACAGTAACCAACGTAGTTACAGCAGACCAGGTGCCTATTGCTTTTCCTCTTTCTTTTTCAAAGGAGGAAGTGATGATAGAAAGGCTTCCCGGAATCATCATTGCGCCTCCAATGCCTTGAACAGCACGAAAGCCAATCAAATAAGAAACATTTGGTGCCAAACCGCATGAGGCAGAACCTATAATAAAAATCGCTATGCCGATCATGAAAATTTTTTTTCGGCCAAGTTTGTCACCTAATGATCCGCCCGTTAAAATAAGGGCAGCCAACATTAATAAATAGGAATTTAATATCCAGAAAAGATTCGCGCCTGTTGCGTTAAAATCTTTTTGTAAAGAAGGAAGTGCCACATTTAATGCCGTTCCATCAATGAAAGCCATTGCTGAAGCCAGTATTACGGAAGCCATAATCCATTTGCCTGTTGTGCTACTAAGTGTTATTATGGCATTCATTAAATTCTTTGAATGAAAATATTAAAATTGAATCTTAAGTTGGTTTTTCGTAAACCTATTCAGAATGAAATAAAAATCATGATTATTTCTTTGTTTACTACTTGCAGGCATCAAAAAAAAGACAGTAAAGAGATTTTCAGTTGCCTCAATCAAATCAATCATTGAAATCTTTTTTAATTCCCAGTTTTTTCATTTTAGAAGCAAGAGTAGTAGGAGGAATTTGAAGTAATTCTGCCGCACCGCCATTTCCCCAAATTTTCCCATTCGATTTTTTTAATACAGACAAAATGTATTCTTTTTCATTTTCATGAATACTTTTTGGTTGATTTTCTTTGTGGATATAAGTTATGCTTGTACGAAAAATACCAGGTATTGAAATTTCTTCAATAATATTTCCTTTAGCCATCAACACACTTCTTTCGATGAGATGTTGCAATTCACGGATATTCCCGGGCCAGGTATAGTTTAATAATAGTTGGTAAACCTTTGACGAAACGCCGGTAATTTTCTTTCCTGCTTTCCTGTTGAAGTGATTTATAAAATGCTCAGTGAGCAAAGGAATATCTTCTTTCCGCTCCCGTAATGCCGGAAGGGTTATCGGAAAAACATTTAAGCGGTAATACAAATCAAGGCGAAACCTTCCTTCTGCAACTTCCTTTTCCAGGTTTCGATTAGTAGCCGCTACTATTCTGACATTTATTTTTATAGGTGCTTTTCCCCCGGTTCTTTCTATTTCCTGCTCCTGTAAAACCCTCAATAATTTCACCTGCATATCCAATGGCATTTCGCCCACTTCATCTAAAAAAATGGTGCCTTTATTTGCCTGTTCAAATTTTCCAATTCTTTTTTCAAGCGCACCGGTAAAGGAGCCTTTTTCATGGCCAAATAATTCTGATTCAATTAAAGTGGAAGGTAACGAAGCGCAATTTATTTTTACGAAAGGTTGAGTTTTTCTTGGTGACAGGTTATGAATCGCATCGGCAATACTTTCTTTACCCGTGCCGCTTTCACCAAGTATCAACACTGAGGTATCCATAGGCGCTACCTGCATCACCTGATCAAAAACATTTAATAAAAGATGGCTCTTGCCAACGATTTTTTCGAACAAATTTATTTCGCCTGCCTTAAATGTATCGGTGTTCAGATTAGTATTTTGTTGGCCTGAATTAATATTCCTTGATAGCTTTTCTATAAGGTTCGTTAGCGTATATCTCAGATGATTCAATAATTGAATGTGCTGCGACTCATAAGTATCCGGCCTTCTGCTAAAAAAATAGAAAATAAAAAGTGGCCTTTCCGGTATTTGCAACGACATAGTAATAAGCGACTTCATTTTAAAGTTCTCCGCAAGTAATTTTTTCAAGTCTGATTTCCTGGCCGCTAATTCGAAGGCTTCATTGTTATAATATAAAGAAGAAGATTCTTTTACTTCTTTTGAAATCATCGAATTAAGTTCATCTACTGCTACTCCTGAAATATTTATTAATTCCCTCCTGCCGATTACCTGGTATTCATTATATCCAACTCTTAAAAAACTGCAATTACACAAAGAATCAAAGCTCATATCAAAAAAGCCTGCACTCATTAAATCAAAAGGAATATAGGTTTGAAGAGAAATACCAGTTTTCAAAAGCTTTTGTTCCCAGGTTATATTTTCTGAAAATATTTTTTCAAGTTGTAATTGCAAATCCTCTTCCTTTCTATAAGAGGATTCAATACTGTTTTCATGGCGGTACTTTGCAATTTCGAGCGTGACCAATAAATCTTTTTCACGAAATGGTTTTACAATAAAACCATAAGGTTCTGTTTTTTTTGCTGCTGACAACACTTCTTCATTTGCGTTAGCTGACAAATATATAAATCCGATATTTTCTTCCTTTAATCTTTTGGCGAGGTCAATACCTGTAAGTTTTCCTGTTAAGAAAATATCAAGCAAAACCATATCGGGCTTTTCTTTTTCAACTAATTCAATTGCTTTTTCATAAGAACGAGCGATACCGGTAATGGTATAGTTATTTTTTTCCAGCAACATGCGAAGGTCGGTTGCTACTATCATTTCGTCTTCAACAATTAAAAGTTTTTCTGTCATCCTGGAGGTTGATTATAATTTTTAACAGCTAAATATTTGTCCTGCAATTCTTCGTGCAAATTTTAATGAAAGTTATTTTACTCATTATCTGACTAAACAAAATCAGAAATATTTTTAAAGATAAATAGATTAATAGAAATTGCTATAATATTGTTAGCGCATTTTCTTTAAAAAATAAAAAGTACCAGAGTTACCTTAAAAAGTACATCTTGACAGCTAAAAGAAAGATTTATCATAGTGTACGAATCCAGCCATGGGAGCACTTTTGTATCCACTTCATTTCGTGGTAATTATTCTTAAACAACGAATCTAAGTTGTGGTGTTACGACATCGAAAACACTAATTAATTGATTGATATATTTTTATAACATTGGTATTTGGTTTGGCATATTCGGTTTATAAAAAAACAAATTATGCAAACCATACAATCAAAAACAATCGTTTT
>Ga0134126_10007469_pt1 | contig 13736 bp, 14 predicted proteins | sample KB31752_FD_96881 | JGI IMG/M metagenome (GOLD analysis project Ga0134126, IMG submission 96881) | Terrestrial soil microbial communities with excess Nitrogen fertilizer from Kellogg Biological Station, Michigan, USA - KB3-175-2 | ecosystem: Environmental > Terrestrial > Soil > Unclassified ...
GCTTTTTGCCTTGCATGCCCTAATTTACTAAAAATCAAAGTTTTAATCAATATTTCAAAGAACTTTATTGCCAAATCTTTTAATGACTCGCTTCAGTTGTGCAACACTCACAAAGGAGAGGGGCTACGAATTTACAGCATATTAATTGTTCAACGTAATAAACCCGCCGTCGATGGGGTAATCGCAGCCGGTGATAAAGCCTGCCTCATCCGAACAAAGATACAGCGCCAGTGCGGCCACTTCTTCTGGCCGCGCCATGCGGCCGATGGGCTGTGTTTTAGAAAGTTTTTCGAACATTTCCGCTTCCTTGCCGGGATAATTTTTCGCGATAAAGCCATCCACAAAAGGCGTGTGCACCCGCGCGGGGGATATGGAGTTGCAGCGGATACCCTCGTGTAAAAAGTCACGGGCCACCGATAAGGTCATGGCGCGGATAGCGCCTTTGCTGGTTGAATAGGCAAACCGGTCGGTGATGCCGACGCTGGCTGCTATGGATGCGGTGTTTAAGATGACGCCGCTTTTGCCGGCCTTCATTAGCGGTATAGCGGCGAATAAGCAGTTATACGCGCCTTTTACGTTCACGTTGTAAATGCGGTCGAAATCTTCCTCAGGGGTATTATCTGCCCTGCCGATGTGGGCGATGCCCGCATTGTTTACCAGGATATCGATTTTCCCGATGTTACCAAAGGTGTCAAGCACCTGGCCTTGGCTGGCTATATCGCAGGTATGACTGAAGGCTTTGCCCCCCGCGGCGGTTATTTCATTAACGGTTTCATTGGCGGCTTCGGCGTTTAGCTCGATAATATGGACTTCGGCCCCCCGTTTGGCGAAAAGAACCGACATGGCCCTGCCTATGCCGCTGCCGCCGCCGGTGATGATCGCAATTTTATTGGTTAGTTTGAACATTTGTTACAATAACTGCGGTTTAACTTGGTGTATATTTAACTCTATCCTCCTCCTTCCTCTAAATTTAGAGGAAGGTTTCGCACAGGCCTATCCTTATCATCATTTAGTGCATAGACTTATAATGCCCACTTTTACGATATAAATCGCTTGTGGAGATCGCGCCACTCGCGCGCTTATTAATTCAGCGTAAGCTCGACTACCGGTATCTCATACAGCGGTTTATGAACCGGCAGGGTTAACTCGGCATCCTCCGCATTTTTTGCGGGCTTCATAATCACTTCCGAATGATCGTTAATAAACTGCGCATATTTTACCTTGCCGCCATAGCCGGGCAGCAGCAGCTTACCATCGCGCGGATAGTTATATATCTGTATGTATAAGCGGTCCGTTGTTTTGTTGTACGTTAGCTTGGTGCCTTCGGGCGCTTTATATTGCGCAGGCGCCAGGGTGCAGTTATATATCGACGGACTGTTGGCGTGCATCCAGTAACCCAGGCTGTCCAGGGCGCGGGTGGCACGATAATCAAATTCGCCGCGGGCGGTAGGGCCGACATTTAGGATGAGGTTGCCGCCGTTGCTTACCGAGGTAATGAGCAGATCTAGCAGCTGGCGGTGGCTTTTCCAGGTGTTCTCATCGCGGTAGTAGCCCCATGACCCGGAAAAGGTCTGGCAGGTTTCAAAGGTCTTGCCCCGATATTTATCCAGTTCGGCAGTACTTACCTGTTCGGGTGTTTCAAAATCGCCGCCATCACTGTATTCTGTAAGGCCGAGGCGGTTATTTACGATGATGCCCGGCTGCAGCTTACGCACCAGCTTCAATAATTCCACTGATCCCCAGTCGTCCTCACCCTTGCCGTGTTTGGCGCCTTTATCCCACGACCAGTCCAGCCACAGGATATCGATCTTGCCGTAATTGGTGAGCAGCTCGGTGATCTGGTTGCGCATGTACTGGCGGTATTTGGCCATATCACGCCCTTTGTTTAAACGTTTATAGTCTTCCTCGCTGTGGTGAACCTGCATCAGCGGGTGGGCATCGTCCATGGTATAATCAGGATGGTGCCAGTCGAGGAGCGAATAGTAGAAACCGACCTTTAGGCCCTGCGCACGGAAAGCATTCACGTATTCGCGCACCAGGTCGCGGTGGGCCTTTGTATTGGTGGCTTTATAGTCGGTGTATTTGGAGTCGAACAGGCAAAAGCCCTCGTGGTGTTTGGTGGTAAGCACCGCGTATTTCATACCGGCGGCTTTGGCCTGGCGCGCCCATTTAACGGGATCGAAGAGGTCGGGGTTAAACTGGTCGAAATATTTCTGGTATTCCTCGTTGGTCATATGCTCGTTATGCTTTACCCACTCGTGGCGGGCGGCGCCCGAGTACAAACCCCAATGAATAAACATGCCGAAACGCGCGTTTGTCCACCATTCCATGCGTTTTTGTTTTTGAGCGTTGGTTTCGGTGCCGAGTTTTTTTAGCTGTGCCACGGCGGGCGAAAGTATAACTGCGCTGAGCACAAGGGCCATCTGTATTTTTTTAAGCATTGTATTTAATATTAACGTTGTGGAATAGCGTTGGTTTATATTGGTTGATCGATTGCATTGAGGTTACGCGAAGGTAAGGGATTTGCTTGCTTGCAACAAACTGCATATTTCGCAATCCACCCTGTTTGTACGGGCAAACGCGGCATGTCCCGGCTAAGGTAAGTGTTTTTTAATTTTTTCTTCCAGGTCGTTTGGAGTAAACGGCTTTTGCAGGCAATCGTCTGCGTGGCATTGGCGCGAGATTTTTTTAAGGTCCACACTCGCTGAAACGAGTATTACGGGGATGCGACCGGTATGCGGGTTGGTTTTTATGCTAAGGCATAATTCGCTTCCCGATCTGTCGCCTAACTGGTGATCGAGCAGGATCATGTCGGGTACAAGGAATTGAATATCGCGCAGGGGCAAACAATAGGTCGACGTCATCGACTCCAGTTTAAGCTTGTTCACCACATACTCCATTATCTCGGAGGCGGTTTCGTCATCTTCTATAATCAACACTGTTTTTTTCATTGCAATGGAAATTACCAGTGAAAAGAAACGGAAAAAAAGAAAATAAAAAACGCGAATAGAGGCATGCTAATATACTAAATATTTAATTATCAATGTAAAACAATATGACCGCGGAACAGGGCAATGCTATGGCGACAGTCTTCCATACAAAAAATCATTGCGTAAAAATGACACAATATACCCCACGCCACCGTATAAGTGTAGAAGAAAGGCCCCCCTATGATCTCCTGGCCTGTGAATGAACTGTAATAAACGGGTTTTTGCAGTTGGCACGACTTTGGTGAATGCGGAAACGTTATGTATATTTTTGAACATCCTATCCTTTCCACTTTTTTAATGATCGCAACGGTCATCTGCAGTTTTTTTATCGGCGACATCCTGGTCACTACATTTAAATACCGCGGAGTGGTAAGGGCACCCGAAAAAAATAAAAGCCTGGCCGTATCAAAACGATTGCTTTTCGGCCTTTCATTTATCGGCGTAATCGCGCTGATCCTGCACGAAATATTTATTTAAAGTTGAGGAATGCTATCCGTTTGTAATCATCTATCGCATAACGAAAAGCTTGTGCGCGCCAACTGCGAAGTATGCGGTGGTGCCAGGCTGAAAATTTCCAGCAGGAAGAGATATTTAATCACAGCTGGTCTGTATATGACTTTATTTGGATTGTTCTCTTATCTTTACCTGGCCGGCCACAACTTAAACCTATATGTTGGATTGTTATCAGGTGCGTTGCTGATAGCATCGGTTATCGCATGCGTGTGGTTTGTTTTGTGGCCTGCACCCGCAGCGAAGCCACCTATAAATGCAGGTCGTGCGGCTACTACGATTGGCTGGATTCCTGAGCGCCTGCGTTTTATCCTGCTCAAAGGCTAAAGGTATTACCACCCCGCCTCAGCCGTATTACAGTTCAAATATCTTTCGCATTAGCGTCCACTTTTCGCCTTTGAGGGCGTTTTTAACCGGCTGCTGGTAGTTCCACATCAGGGTTTCCCATTGCTGCACTACGGGATCGGCAGCGTCGGCGGCTGCTTTTTTTTCGAAGCTAAAGCTGTCATCGGTTTCCATGATCATAAACAGCCTGGTATCAAACAGGTATATTTCCATAGTAGTTATGCCGGCATCCAAAATGCTTTGCCGCACCCGTGGCCATACGGCCATGTGGTGGCGTTCATATTCGGCTATTAATTCGGGGTCGTCTTTTAAATCGAGGGTTAAGCAATGACGCATGGTGGGGGGTATGGATATGGTGCATTAAAGTTAGAAAAATTGCGGGATTCCTAGTTTATAGGATCGGGAGAGATTGATCATACTGCTGCTTTTAATAATTGTTGTAACATTTGTTTATTATCCATATCATTGAAATAATATTTCAACCAAGCCTATACATGCGATCATTTTTAAAGTCAGTGCTCTTAATATTGACAGGCATCTTAAGTTATTCCCCTCTTTACAGCCAAAATAAAGATTTGATCTATATTCAGCATATTAACGGCGATGGCGCCATAGACAGCATTTATAACACGGTCGGTGCGCCGTTGCTTATTATCGGCAATTCGGTGTATGCTGTTGACTCAGATTGCATAACCGGATCTTTCGGCGGTTTTGCGCGTGGCTCGGGCGAAGGAAGCAAAACTTTGTCCAAAGGCAGGGAGTCGGCCGACGGTAGTAAGGCGCTGTCCAAACCGAGGCAATCGGGAGAGGGCAGCAAGACGCTGGTCAGAGCCCGAGAATCGGCGGATGGCAACAAGGCGTTATCAAAACCCAGGGAATCAGCTGACGGAAGTAAAACTTTATCCAGGCCGAGGGAGTCCGCAGATGGGAGTAAGGGTTTATCCACACGCCGCAAATCGGGCGAGGGCAGCTCTTCCTTTTATTGCGAGATAAACTCGTCGGGCAAACTCATCGTGTATCTGCCTGCATTCCGAAAAAACGAAAATATCCGGATATACTACGAAAACACCTTTATCAACAAAAAATATTATAAAATTAAACCGTTATGAAAAAACTGTTACCTGTTTTATCATCTGTCATGTTATTTATTGCGCTAACCACCCAATCGAGGGCACAAATACAAATACCATCCCCTTCTAAATTATTGGGCCCGATCAAGTTTTATACTGATTTAAATTACCCCATTAACAACGGTATTATACAAGGCGATTTTTCGATAACCTTTGTTGACAACGGCAAAACAATAAACCCCAATCAAAAATTCAAACTTTCCGATCTCGGTCTTGTCGCTGGCAACCGTTCCATCAAAAAACCCGACGGCTACCATGACCGCGGACTTAAAGCTTATAAGGAGGAATTAAACTCGCCACAGAACCATACGGCCCACAGTTTTTATAAAATCAAGATAAACCGCGAAAACGACACCACGACCTATTATGGCATCATTGGTTTTTATAATACCACCGAGGGCCATAAAGACGACGCCGTGGCCCGGTATTACGAGATTAGGTTGTCGGATAAATTATTTGAGCAATCCCTGGGCGGTAACCTATCATATAATTATGAATTTTGGAAAAGTGGCCTCTCGGTGGTGCCTACCTGGATCATTTTGTTCTCGGATTCAAAGGAGCTAATGTGGCGCAGATAGGTGAGTTAAGGGCAGGAACCAGGGATTTGGGGCGATGTCTTAATAACTTTACCTGCGTCGGCGCGTGCCCGCCAGACAATATATGCACCGACGAAGAGCTTTGAGAGAGCCTAACGCTCCTGCGGCTTGCGGGTTGCTTTTGCGCCGAGGTTCGAATTAATAAAATTGATCGAAACTGTTGAAACGAGCAGCAGTAGACCTAAAGTTAGCATCACCAGTCCGTCGGTGAGGTAACTCCATGGCGTGTAGATGGAAAACAAGCGCCCGGGTAGCAGAAAGACTTTCATAAGATATTGCCAACCCGAAACATGAAATCTCCATAATATATAAGCACTAATAAAAGCGACCACGGAATTGAGCCAATACCAGCGCTGTCTTAGGACCTCAATAGAGAAATCAACAACGAAGTTAAACCGCCAATAATGGCGCTTAAATTGGCCCATAAAGCGTCATGCGTAAGCCGTTCGCTATCACCCGGAAAAAATCGGTGATTTTTTAAATTCTTAACAGACGTTAAATCCCACAGCGACATTTTAAACGTAAAATCATGAAGCATAATTAATACGGAAAAGGCGTAAATAAAAAGCCAGCAGGCGATAAAATCTATCAGCATCAGCCGCCAGTTTAATTTGGATAGCAAATCGGAGACAATCATTCGTAATAAAAGTGATAATAAAGATAGAGTTAATTTTAAAAAGCATTAGTAGCTCTGGCCCTGTTTTGCTATGCAACATTTGCAATGGTATTAGGGGCATTGAGCGCTTTGGATTGTCGAGCGCGTTAACGATTGCAGCGGATACCGGCCTCGTGATTAATGCCTGTGGCGTATGAGCGGAAAGCGTGGTGCCCGCAGGGCAAACGCCCTGATAAAAAGCACTGTTTATGACTTACCATGAGTTGCTTTCCCAACCTTACAACTTTACAACGTTTTAACCTTACAACAAGCATGAAAAACTTTTTCATCCAACCTCTTGAAAATCAAAAATAAGTCCCTACCTTTGCAGTCCTTAAAATAAGTGCGCCGTGTTGGCGCCGTAAGGATAAAAAAGTAAAGACAAAAAAGTAAAAATGCCTACTATTCAACAATTAGTTAGAAAAGGTAGAGTAGCTCTGGTCGACAAGAGTAAGTCGCCGGCGTTGGACAGCTGTCCACAGCGAAGAGGCGTGTGCACCCGTGTGTACACCACTACCCCTAAAAAACCAAACTCAGCAATGCGTAAAGTTGCCCGTGTGCGCCTTACCAACGGTAAAGAGGTGAATGCCTACATCCCTGGCGAAGGACACAACTTACAGGAGCACTCGATCGTGTTGATACGCGGCGGACGTGTTAAGGACCTTCCAGGTGTACGTTACCACATCATTCGTGGTGCATTGGATACATCGGGTGTTGCAGGCCGTAACCAGCGCCGTTCAAAATATGGTACTAAACGCCCTAAACCAGGTCAGGCCGGTGCCGCTCCTGCAAAAGGTAAAAAGAAATAATTGGAGGATAGATAGCCATGAGAAAGTCAAAACCAAAAAAGAGAATTATCCTTCCTGATCCAAAGTTCAATGATACTTTGGTTACAAGGTTTGTAAATAACATGATGTACGACGGTAAGAAATCGACCGCGTACGCTATATTTTATAACGCAGTTGAAATTGTTGAGAAGAAAACCAGCGAAAACGGTTTAGAGACCTGGAAAAAAGCTTTGAACAATGTAATGCCTGCCGTTGAGGTAAAGAGCCGCCGCGTGGGTGGCGCCAACTTCCAGGTGCCAACTGAAGTGAGAGCCGAGCGTAAGATAGCCTTAGGGATGAAATGGCTGATCAGCTATGCCCGCCGCCGTGGTGAAAAAACCATGATGGAGAAATTAGCCGGCGAGATCATGTCTGCCGCCAAAGGTGAAGGCGCTGCGGTGAAGAAGAAAGAGGATACGCACAAAATGGCTGAGGCTAACAAAGCGTTCTCGCACTTCCGTTTCTAAAATTGGATTACACTGATTGGAGAAGGATTACACCGATTACAAAGGGATTACACCGATTAACATTAAGATTACACTGATTGATTGAAATTGCAGAAATCAGCGTAATCACCAAATAGAATCGGTGAAATCATAAGACATCGGTGAAATCAACATCAAAAATCGGTGAAATCACAAAAAAACTAATATGTCAAGAGATCTTAAATATACAAGAAATATAGGTATTGCCGCTCACATCGATGCCGGTAAAACCACTACGACCGAGCGTATTCTTTACTACTCGGGTTTTAGCCATAAGATAGGCGAGGTACACGAGGGCGCGGCTACCATGGACTGGATGGCGCAGGAACAGGAGCGTGGTATCACCATCACTTCGGCTGCTACCACCATTGACTGGAAATACAGGGGGCAAAGCTATCACATCAACATCATCGATACACCGGGACACGTTGACTTTACCGTTGAGGTAAACCGTTCACTGCGTGTACTGGAAGGCTTGGTGTTTTTGTTCTCGGCTGTCGACGGTGTTGAGCCGCAATCGGAAACCAACTGGAGGCTTGCCAATAACTATAACGTGGCCCGTATCGGTTTCGTAAATAAAATGGACCGCAGTGGCGCCGATTTTTTGAATGTCGTAAAACAGGTGAAAACGATGCTGGGCAGTAACGCTGTGCCATTGCAATTGCCTATTGGCGCTGAAGAACATTTCAAGGGCGTTGTTGACCTGATCAACTGGAAAGGTATTGTATGGAACGAGCATGATAAAGGGATGACCTTTACCGAGGTTCCGATCCCTGCAGACATGATAGAGGAAGCGACTGAGTGGAGAGAGAAATTGCTGGAGTCGGTTGCTGAATATGATGAGGGTTTGATGGAGAAATTCTTCGATGCTCCGGATACCATCACCGAACGCGAAGTATTGGACGCTTTACGCAAAGCTGTGCTTGACGCTAAGATCGTTCCTATGGTTTGTGGTTCATCCTTCAAAAACAAAGGTGTACAAACCATGCTGGATTATGTGATGGAATTATTGCCTTCGCCATTGGATGTAAATGGCATTGTTGGTCATAACCCGGATACAGGTGCAGAGATTGTACGCCAGCCATCAGAAAAAGAACCGTTTGCGGCATTGGCCTTTAAAATTGCAACCGACCCATTCGTGGGCCGTTTGTGCTTTATCCGCGTATATTCAGGTAACCTGGAAGCGGGCTCCTATGTATATAACATGCGATCAGAAAATAAGGAGCGTATATCGCGTATATTCCAGATGCATGCCAACAAGCAAAACCCTATCCCTAACGTAGGCGCGGGTGATATTGCGGCTGTGGTGGGTTTTAAGGATATCAAAACAGGCGATACGCTTTGCGATGAGAAACACCAGATCGTACTGGAGTCGATGAACTTTCCAGAGCCGGTTATCGGTTTAGCTATCGAGCCTAAAACACAGGCCGACGTAGATAAGCTGGGTTTGGCGCTTGGTAAATTATCTGAAGAGGATCCGACCTTCCGTGTAAAAACCGACGAAGAAACCGGCCAAACCGTTATTTCGGGTATGGGCGAGCTTCACCTGGATATCATTATGGACCGCTTAAAACGCGAGTTTAAAGTGGAAGTTAACCAGGGCGCTCCGCAGGTTGCTTACAAAGAAGCCATTACAGGCACCACACAGCACCGCGAGGTTTACAAGAAACAAACCGGTGGTCGTGGTAAATTTGCCGATATACAGATTGTTGTTTCGCCAAGTGACGAAAATGCGCCAGGCCTGCAGTTCGTGAACGAGATCACCGGCGGTTCAATCCCGCGCGAATTTATTCCGTCGGTTGAAAAAGGCTTTAAAGCCGCTATGGACAATGGTGTATTGGCCGGCTATCCGCTGCAGAACATGAAGGTGCGTTTAATTGACGGATCGTTCCACGCAGTCGATTCGGATGCATTATCGTTCGAGATCGCTGCACGTACCGCTTATCGCGAGGCATTGCCAAAATGTAAGCCGGTATTGCTGGAGCCGATCATGAAGATCGAGATATTAACCCCTGAAGAAAACATGGGTGATGTGATAGGTGACATGAACCGCCGCCGCGGCCAGCTTTTGGGCATGGACTCGCGCGCCGGGGCGCAGGTAATTAAAGCTACCGTGCCGTTATCAGAGATGTTTGGCTATGTAACCCAGTTGCGTACCATCACTTCGGGCCGTGCAACTTCAACCATGGAGTTTGACCACTACGCCGAAGCGCCGCGCGCCGTACAGGATGAAGTGATAGCGAAAGCGAAGGGTAAGAGAGCTGCAGCGAATGCATAGCTGGATTTCACCGATTGTAGTACGATTTCACCGATTAAATCTTGGAATCGAAATAAAAATCGACGTAATCATAAAATAGTAATCAATGTAATCATAACCTAACAAATAGCTCTTAGGTGTGATAATTAAAAATCGGTGAAATCATCAGTAAATCGGTGAAATCCCACAAAACAAACAAGATGAGCCAAAGGATCAGAATCAAATTAAAATCGTACGATTACAACCTGGTTGATAAATCGGCCGAGAAGATCGTAAAAACAGTAAAGCCTACGGGCGCTGTCGTTAGCGGACCACTACCGCTGCCAACCGAAAAGAAAATTTTCACTGTGCTGCGTTCACCGCATGTGAACAAAAAAGCGCGTGAGCAGTTTCAGCTTTGCTCGTACAAACGCTTGCTCGACATCTATAGCTCCAACTCCAAAACAGTTGACGCTTTAATGAAGCTTGAATTGCCAAGCGGTGTTGAGGTTGAGATCAAGGTGTGATAGTACCGGAAGATCAGATATTGAAAGCCATTCCTGCAAAGGGGTGGCTTTTTTGTTAGTCTGAACCTTGATTCATAGGATTTAAAGCTTAACTTGATTTCGAATTATTCTACTGGGGTAGTCCTAGCAATCCTTGAATCGCGCAAATCATGGTTCAGACGCTTTATTTTTATCCTCCCTGCAACGTCCGCAATCTTCCCCGCGTCTTATTCTCAAGTGAATTTTAAATCCAGGGCATATGCTTAAAAATTACTTCAAGATCGCGTGGCGCAACCTGCTTAAAAGCAAGGTGTATTCGTCCATCAATGTTTTAGGGCTCGCCTGCGGCATGGCCGTAGCTATGCTCATCGGTTTCTGGATGTTTGACGAGCTAACGTTCGACCATTATCACGCCAATCATAAAAAGATAGCGCAGATGATGATCACCCAAACGTTCAATAACCAAACCGGCACCGGGCAGGCCATGGCTATTCCGTTGGGTATGGAACTGCGCAATAAATACGGGTCCGATTTTAAATATGTAACGCTTTGTTCGTGGAATTTCGGGTTTATTGCCGGCACCGGCGAGAAAAAGCTTTCCAGCCATGGCATGTGGGTCCAGCCGGAATTCCCGGTAATGATGGGTCTTGAGCAATTGCACGGCAATTTGAAAGCCTTAACCGACCCTTCGTCCATCCTGATTGACCAATCGCTGGCTGTTGCGCTTTTTGGCACCGGTAACGTGATTGGTAAAACGGTGCGCATGAACAATAAATATGATTTTAAGGTTGCCGGTGTTTTTAGAGATATCCCAAAGAACTCATCGTTTAATGATACGCATTTCCTGATGTCGTGGGATAAATACATGACGACAGAGGGCTGGCTGAAGCATGCTGCAACCCAATGGGACAATCATAGCTTCCAGATATTTGTGCAAATGAATGATCATGTGGATATGGCCAAAACATCCGCCAAAATCGAATTGATCAGCCAAAAATATGTGAAGAAAGAAGAAGGGAATGAGCACCTGCTGCTGCACCCGATGGATAAATGGCGGCTGTACAGCGATTTTGAGAACGGCAAGCTCAAAGGCGGCCGCATTCAATATGTGTGGCTTTTTGGTATTATCGGCACGTTTGTGTTGTTGCTGGCCTGTATCAATTTTATGAACCTGAGCACAGCACGGTCCGAAAAACGGGCAAAGGAGGTGGGCATCCGCAAAGCTATTGGCTCCATGAGGCAGCAATTGATCACCCAGTTCCTAAGCGAGTCGATACTGATGGCTGGGTTGGCCCTGTTGCTTTCTACCGTCATCGTGTTGGTTTCGCTACCTTTCTTTAACCAGATAGCAGATAAAAGCATGTCGATTCCCTGGGATCATCCGGTATTCTGGATCGTGGTGCTTTTAGTTACCACCTTGACAGGATTCGTATCGGGCAGTTACCCTGCGTTTTATTTATCCGGTTTTAACCCCGTAGCCGTATTGAAAGGCACATTCCGCGCGGGCCGTTTTGCGGCGCTGCCCCGTAAAATACTGGTGGTGCTGCAATTCACGATATCGGTTACGCTTATCATCGGTACCATTATCGTTTTTAAGCAGATACAATTTGCCAAAAACCGACCGGTGGGCTACTCGCGTGAAGGGCTGATCTCTATCGATATGAATACCCCTGATCTATTTGGACACTATGACGCCATAAGAAATGACCTGATCGCCACGGGCACAGTCGCCAATATGGCCGAATCATCAAGCCCAACCACTGGGGTTTACAGCAACCAGATCGGTTATGAGTGGGATGGTAAAGTGGCCGGAACCAACCCGCTTTTTGGCACCATTGCCGTTACACGCGATTTTGGCCATACCATCGGCTGGCACATACGCCAGGGACGGGATTTTTCGAGAGATTTTGTAAGTGACACCAGCGCGATGATACTGAACGAAAGCGCCCTTCAGCTGATCGGCTTTAAGGATCCCATCGGAAAGATCATACGCAAAGACAAAAAAACTTATACTGTTGTCGGCGTGATCGACAATATGATTATGCAGTCGCCATACACGGCGGTGCAGCCAACCATCTTTTTTGTGGATAATAACTGGGCAAATATTATCACCATCAGAATAAAGCCAACCGTTCCCCTGCAGGCGGCACTCGCCAAGATAGGCGGCGTTTTCAAAAAATATAACCCGGCCAGCCCTTTTGATTATCACTTTACCGATGAGGAATATGCCAAAAAATTCTCCGATGAAGAACGCATCGGGAAGCTGGCATCCATATTTGCCGTGCTGGCTATCTTCATTTCGTCGCTCGGTTTATTTGGCCTGGCATCCTTCGTGGCGGAACAAAAGACCAAAGAGATAGGCGTGCGCAAAGTACTGGGCGCTTCGGTGATCAATCTTTGGGGCATGCTGTCAAAAGAGTTTGTGATGCTGGTAACCATTTCCTGTGCGTTAGCGGTACCCATTGCCTGGTATTTCCTGGCGGGTTGGTTGAAAAATTACCAGTACCACACCACCATATCTTTTTGGGTGTTTATCGTGGCATGCGCCGGTGCGATGGCCATTACTTTACTAACGGTAAGTTACCAAAGCGTAAAAGCGGCGGTAGCAAACCCGGTGAAGAGCCTTCGCTCAGAATAGTGTAGGTTGCAGTTGGCAGTAGTCTGAACCTTGATTTATACGATTTCAGGATTACCTTGATGTCGGGCATATTCAAGAGTTCACGGCCGGATAAATTTTCACTATACCGTTAGCCTCTTCCCATCAGTTCATCCACTTTATTTCGTTCGGTTTGGAGCTCGCGGGCTAGCTTCTTTTCTTTATCGTTGGCCTTGGTTTTATAGGCCTTAAACTCGTCTTCCAGCTCCTGGTAAAGCTGGGCCTTTTCTTTGGCTTCGTACCGGTAATTAGCCGACCGCGCGATCACCACCACCGCCGTAATGCCAAAAAGGAGTATTAGTCCCCAGGTTATGAGGTTGTAACCGGTTTTGGATAACGACAGGCCGAGGATGTTAACTTGATCGGCCCGGTCATGCGACGCTGTAAGCGTTTGATCCTTGCTTGCTACTGCATTCTTCAGGCTGTCGAGCAGTTTTCCCTGGGCCGTCAATTTACTTTGCGCGTCCTTCAACTGGCGCTTACTGGCGGTTAGTGTGTCCATCGCGCTTTTCCATAGCGATGACAACCACGGCTGCTGGTAGCGATAAATTTTTGAGAGCATGAACTGGTACTGCCCGTTCAGGCTTTTATCCACCGGGGCCGCAGGGACCACAGCCATAGGTTTTAGAGCCGCTGTGTCGCGGGCGCCGCCTTTAATTTTTGCAGTGTCGGTTTTTTGACTATGATAACGGTATAAGCGATGATGAGTTTTTAAATACCTATTTCTTTTGGCGGTATCAGCAATACCGGCGTGATATTTAGCTACCTGTTTATATGTTTTATACTTTGTGGCGATTTTA
>Ga0134126_10007470_pt1 | contig 13734 bp, 11 predicted proteins | sample KB31752_FD_96881 | JGI IMG/M metagenome (GOLD analysis project Ga0134126, IMG submission 96881) | Terrestrial soil microbial communities with excess Nitrogen fertilizer from Kellogg Biological Station, Michigan, USA - KB3-175-2 | ecosystem: Environmental > Terrestrial > Soil > Unclassified ...
CACCCACACCGAGCGCAGCCGCCGCTGTTGCTTCAAGTGCGAATGCGCCCAATGAAAGTAGTCGCGCGTCTGCATGCCGTTCCATTGATACGGCGTGTGCGCTTTGGGCACGAAGTTCGAGACGCTGGCCGTGACCTTCGGATGCCGGCCGGTTTCCTGCTTGCCGATCGTCGAGATCGTCTCGGCCATCTCGACGATGCCGTCGAGATCGACGGGCCGCTCGCCCGGCAGACCGCATAAAAAGTAAAGCTTTACCTGCTGCCAGCCATGATGAAAGGCCTGCCGGCAGCCTTCGTAGAGGTCTTCGTTCTTGATCTTCTTGCGAATCTGCTCGCGCATGTCGTCTCGCGCCACCTCGGGGGCCAACGTCAGACCCGACAGATCGCCGAACATCGACATCAGCGACGCCACGCTCTTGAGCTGCTCGTTGACGCGCAGGCTGGGCAGGCAAATCTTGACGCCCAGCGGCCGGAACGTCTCTTGCATCCGCCGCACCAACTGCTCGAAGTGCGGATAGTCGCTGGTCGAAAGCGACAACAGCGAAATCTCCGTCTGGCCCGTGTTGCGATACGCTTCGAGCGCCGCCGAGACGATCGTTTCGACCGAGCGGATGCGCAGCGGGCGCTTGATGACCGTGCTCTGGCAGAAGCGGCATTGCCAAGGGCAGCCGCGCATGATTTCGATTGCGATCCGGTCATGGACGCACTCGACGTAGGGCACGATCGGCGCCGCGGGCAACGGAATGCCGTCGAGATCGTCGATCACCGACGGTTCGATCGTGGCGGGCACGTCGGGCCGCGTCGGGTTCAGGGCCAGCAGGCGGCCGTCGGCGGCGTATTCCGGCTCGTAAAACCGCGGCACGTAAGCGAACGGCAGCCGCCGCGATAACTCGGCCAGCAATTCCTCTCGCAACTCCGCTCCCGCGAAGCCCGCGGCCGACCGGCCGAGCGACAGGACTTCGGTCTTGAGCCGCAGCCAGAGATCGCAGATCACCGGCAGGCTCGGCTCGCCGTCGCCGGTCACGAACACGTCGACGAACGGCGCCAGCGGCTCGGGGTTCTGCGCGCACGGCCCGCCGGCGATGACCAGCGGATGGGCGAGCGTGCGGTCCGTCGAACGGAGCGGAATTCGCCCCAGATCGAGCATCGTCAGCAGATTGCCGTAGGCGATTTCATATTGCAGCGTGAAGCCGAGCACGTCGAAGCGATCGAGCGGCGTGAACGTCTCCAGGCTGTACAGCGGCGTTTCGGTCTGCCGCAGTTGCTCCTCCATGTCGAGCCACGGCGTGAAGGCCCGCTCGCAAACCCAGTCCTGGCGGGCGTTCATCAAAAAGTACAACACCTGCAAGCCATGATGGCTCATGCCGATCGTGTACGTATCGGGAAAGGCCAGGCAGAGCTTGCCTTTCACCTCGCGATGGTCCTTGCGGACCATGTTCACCTCGCCGCCGATATATTGCGCGGGCGTTTGCACGTGCGGCAGCAAGCGGCTGACGACGGCGTCCTTGAATCGTTGGTCGAGCATGCGTTTCCTCGCGGTCTGGCGCAAAGCGGCCAGTCGCGATTATGGCGCCCAAGGCAAGGGGAAGGGAAGGGCGGCAGGCGACAGGGGAGGCGACACGGGAGAGGCGACAGGAACGAGAGAGGGCGGCAACTTCGAAAACGTCCATCCCATTGTCGCGCACCCAGGATTGAATTACGCGTGACGCCAAAGCTCACGATGGATTTTTCGAGGAAGTGCTCCGATGTCCAAAGGGCCTTGAAATATGGCAACCTCTGATAAGAGGTCTTCGCCTGGGCGCCTTGGAGTGGATGCTTAAAAAAAGCCGCCGGGTCTAATGACTTGAGGCGCCAAGCATCGGATGAACAAAAAAAGGCGGCAGGCGGCAGCCCGAGGTTATTCCTCTTGGCTGGCTGTCGCCTGTCGCCCGTCAAAATGCGAGTCCAGCTACTTTGTCAAGCAGCCAAGCTCGCTGGCTAGCGGTGTATCACCACCACCAACCGTAGGAGGGGCCGTACCCATAGCCGTACCCGCCATAATAGGGCCGCGCGGCATAATAGCCGCCGTAGGCCGGGCCATAGTAGCCGCTATAGCCGCCGTAGTACGGCGCATAGTAACCGCCCCAACCGCCGAAGCGGCCCCATCGCACTTGCGAGACCGCTGCGTCGCCATGGTTAATGGCCGCGGTGATCTGCGGTGCGTTGGCGGCCGACGTCTTCGGCGCCTCTGACTTCAACAGCGTGCCGCCGTAGACGCCAACGGCTACCAGGGCGGCGAAAAGTCCAAACCGTGTCATTGTTTCAACTCCTTGCGTTCGCGAAAAATCACACGCTTTTGTTTGCAAGCCATCGACCTCGGGCGTCCTCTGGCCCGGCGTGCATCTCGGTCCGACAGCCAAACCAACGCTGGCATGGAGGAGCAAAAGCCGCGCCAAGCGTCAGGCGCCGCGAGTTACCTGCGCCGAGGGTCGGCGATTGGCGTCGGAACGCGCACGGTGGCCGCCAGATTTCCGGCCCTCGATCGGGTGGTGGCCGGGGAGCGGCGGAGCATGAACCACGGACGGCCAGATGCCGCATCTCCTGATTCACGGACTTATCGCACGCGGCAGCGGAAGCGGACGATGCCGCCTTGGCCGGGATCGATGGGGTCGGTGATTTCCCAGCGCAAGACGAGCGACTCGCCTTCGTTCGGCTGAGAAGTGAACTCGGCCGCGACGCTCGATTGAGCGCTATCGGGCACGTATTCCAAGCGGGTGGTGAGATTGTCGACGAGCACGATGTTGCCCAGCGGCTGATCGCCGACATTGTCGAAGCGGAGCGTGAAGTCGATGAATTCGCCCGGCTGCGCCATCTGCGTCGATGCAACCTTGACCAGGCGCAGCTTCGGAGAGTCTCGCAGATCCTTGACCGTGTAGAATTCTTCGGTGCGTTCGTTTTGCGTGACGGCCGCCGCGGCCTGGTCGTCGAGGAAGACCTGCACCGCCAAATCGTGCGACCAAGCGATCGCGGCCTGGACGCCCTCGGCCAGGCGGGCCTTGTCGGAGTTCTGATGGATGCCGTTGCGAATCAGAGCCAAATCCTCGAAGGGCAGGAAGGTATCCTGAAATCCCTGCGCGCCCAGCGTGTTGGAGATCGCCCCGTCGCCCTGCCGCGCACGATAGGCGCCAAGCATCCGCGTGCTGATGCCGCCGCGGGCCTGATATCGCTGCAGGCTGGAGGCGGGCACGGTCAGCTCTTCGCTGCGGGCCACGCCTTGCGGCCGATCGACGCCGATCGGCTGGTTCACTTGTTCGCTCTCGACAATTCGCGTCACGGTCCGCACCGATCCAAACCGCGGGGCGTAGACGTGGACTTTGTTCGATGCTTCGACGAATGTTCGGCCGTCCAGCGAGTCGTAATGGGCCACGGTATCTTCGAGGTCAAGACCTTGGACTTCCCAATCGGGCGACACCGCTACCGGCGCGTCGCGATCTCCGCCGTCGTGCAAGTATTCGTCCACGGGCCACGGAGTTTCGATTCCCGGCGGCGACCAAGGGCCGGCGACCTGGTAGGGTCGCGGCAAGCCTTGAACGGCGCCGGGCGCGGGGCCTTCGCCATAGGGCGGCGCCCCGGTCCAAGCCGAAGCCGGCAGGCCGTCGAGCATGGCTTGAGGCGGGCCGGAAGGCGGCTGGTTCGTCGCGCGGCACGAGCACAAAATTAACGTCGCGGCGGCCACCACGGCGAAGCGGGCCCAGCGGCGCCAACGATCTTCCGAGACGACGCGGCGTAGAGCAAGCGTCTCGCTTGCTTCGATGCTTTGCGATTTCGCAGCACGGCACAAGCGGGACGCTTGTGCTACGTAGTTCGCTGCACCGCACAAGCAGGACGCTTGTGCTACGGAAGAGGGAGACTTCATCGCCGAATTTTCTCCCCGCTGGCCCGCTTCGGACGCAGAGCGGCGCGCTGCGCTGCGACGTCGGGTTGAGCCGGCGCCGGAACGCTTTCGGCCAGGAAGGGACGAAAGACGGTGAACGGCGGGCTGCCGTTGAGAAACAGCGGCCCGGGCTGCTCGGCGTCTTCCGGCACTCGGCCGCCCATTCGCAAAACGGCCAACGGGCGTCCCCAACGATCGGCTTCTTGGAGCGGGTTGACGCCCGGCCCGGTATCGAACCAGTTCTGCCGCTCGGGCTTGTCGAGAATCGGCAGCGCCATCTGCGGGTCTTCCAGGTAAATCACGCGCGTCACGAATTTGCCTTCCAGCGCGAGTTGCAAATCCTCTTCGCTTAACTCGACCGGGATCGGAAATCGCCGCTGCTCGCCAGGGGGCGGATAAAGGCGGTCGATGACTTCAATCGTCGGAAAGACCTCTTGCCCTTCGCCGCCGGGAATGTTCGACACGCGCAGCCGATAGACCGGCGCAATCAGCAGCCCGACGTTGAAGGGCGCGTTTCGTGGCGCCTCGAACGAGCCGCCGACCGCCAGCGCGACCTTAGTCCCCTGGGGGGCGCGGATCTCGACCGGCTGAAAGTAGCCTGGCAATGGTCCGCCCCGCTGCAGTTGCGCGCTTCCAATCGCTCCCGGAGGCGCAAGGCCTTGGTGGCGATAGTGCATGTTCGGCTCTTGGGCCGGAAGCGACGAGGCCGCTTCGAACCAGAGCACGAGCGCCATCGCCAGCGTGCGAGCAACTCGGACCCGGCCCGCTTCGCGAGCGGCAACCGGGGAGCGGAGCTGTGGGACCATTGTCATGGCTGGAGTAAGACACGGCGATTCTGTAGGGAACGCCCTCCGTGGCGTTCCGAGGAATTGCGATCGAATGTCCACCCCACGTCCTCGGAACGCCACGGAGGGCGTTCCCTACCAGCAGGATGTCGGGCGATGGACCTGCGACTGTTTCTCTATTCAACTCCGTCGCTGCACTGACCGTCGGTGCAGGCGGCGCCTTCGTCGGTGCCGACCCGCTGATGGTGCTTGCGCCAGGGCGGGGTGAATTTCAGCCACGGAGCGCGGGCCTGTTCGTGGATGAACACCTTATGCGGCGGCTTCGGATAATGGATGCCCGGCGATTGCTTGACGTGAACGCCAACCTTCTCGACCGGTCCCGGAATGTGTGTATGCGTGTGGTTGGTGATCGTGTGTTTCCGCAAGCCGGCGGGGATTCCCAACGGAATGTGCGGCGGGCCGGGCAGGCCGATCGGGGTGCCGGTGATCGGCATGCCATATTGCGGCGCCGAGACGCCGGCCACGAAGGCGGGCGGCATCGCCCCGTTCGGTCCGCAGTAGCCGGCCGGCATCACGCCGCCGGGCATGCCGCCGACGAGCTGGTCTTCGCCGCCCACTTGCAGGTCTTTGTTGCCCAAGCGAATGATCGCCAGGATGGCGCCGCGGCGGTCGGCCTCGACGATCGGGTCCATGCCCGGATCGAGCCGAGTGCTGACCAACGTCTCGACCCCGGCCAGGGCCAATTCCTGGAACTCGGCATCGGGCAGGTAGATGACCTTGGTCACGAAGTTGCCCGACAGCACCTGGTCGAAGTCTTCCTCGGTGAATTGCACGGGGATTGAGTTATGCGCCAAGTAGGCGTCGGTGCGCGGCAGCGAAGGGCCGACTTCCAGCGTCGGGTAAAGCTCCACGCCTTCGCGGCCCGGAATGTTCGTCAACTTCAACCGGTAAATGGCGCCTTGCGGAAAGTTGTAGCGCCCAGGGCAGATCAACGGCTCCGAATCGAATTGGCCCGGCGCGGCGATGTCCCACGCAACGGCCATGCCTTCGGGGCCGACGAACGTGATTTGCGAGGCGGCGCCTGGGATCGGCGCCATGGGGCCGGGGTTGCCGAGCATCATCACGCCCGGACCGGGGCCATCGACGCCCGGGCCGGGGTGCATGATCTGTTCGGCCGGCGGTAAGTTGTTGCTGAACGGCGCCTTGCAGCCCGCGAGGGCGACAACGGCGCTGAATAGGGCCAATCGGTACTTCATCGCATCCCCCTCGTTTTGGCCGAGGCGCAAGAGCCGGGCCTGTTGGCCCGGTCCGTGGCACTGGCGGTTAGTTCCATCGGGTCGTCGAACGACCTAGATTGCCAAAACACTTTGGCGTGGCCCCAGCGCCGACGCCGTCCTATAATCCCGCCCATCTTCGCCGTTGGCCCCTGCGGGTTCTGCCGATCATGCCTTTCGGCGGGCCAATCGCTGTAGTGACGGCTGCCCTGGCTGGTAAGCCTCTGAGGTATTGGTCGGCCCGTCCGTTCGGGATTCTTTGGCAAATCCAGCAAAACCCTAAGATGACGCACCCGTTGCCCAGTTTCGCAATCGCCCTGTTGGTCTTGCTGACGGCGGGCTGTCAGCGCGCCGCGCCGTCCCAGGCCGCGCGGGGGGCATCGCCCGCCAACGGGCAGGCACAGCAAGTCTGGCGGCAGGTGCGAGAGGCTTTGGACCGGCACGCGTCGGTGCAGTGCAAGCTGTATCAAGAGGTCCGCCTGTACGATCAGCACCTGCTTGGCCACGGCAGCTATCTGCAAGGCCCGCCGGGCTACCATTGGTCGAACTTCGAGTTGGCGGTCAAGCTCGACCCGCACGATACGATCGTGAAACAGCGCTGCGACGGCGAATACCTGTGGATTTTCCGGTCGGCCGACGGCTTGCCCCGGCTGGGCCGCGTCGACGTTCAGCGCGTGTTGGCGGCCGGCAGGGCAGGGGGGGCCGAACGCAGCGGCGTTCCAGCGCTGGGGATCGGCGGCTTGCCCAAGCTCTGCGAGGCGATGAACCAGGCGTTTCGCTTCACGGAAGTGCGCCGAGCCACGTTGGAAAAGCAGCCGGTGTATCGGCTGCGCGGCGAGTGGACGCCCGCCCGTCTGGCGCACTGGCTACCCGATCAAAAGGCAGCGATTGAGGGCGGAGGCGACGTCGACTTGACGAAGCTGCCGCCGCCGATTCCCGACCACGTGATGATCTACGTCGGCGCCGACGACTTCTTTCCCCGGCGGATCGAGTATTGGCGTACCGATTACAAGGCGCCGGCCGGCGACGATGCGGCGCAAAGGCTCGTGCTGCTGAGCTTCTCGAAGATCGAGTTCGACGAACCCGTCGATCGACGGAGTTTCATTTACGAACCCGGCCCGCTGCCGGTTGCGGACGAGACCGATCTTTACATTCGCAGCCTGGGGCTTACCCCTGTGCCGGAAGCGGCCGCCGTTCCGCCAGGCTCGTCCGCTGCCGGGCCAACTCGCTAGCGACCCGCACGGCCTCGATCATGCTGCCGAAATCGGCGCGCCGTTGCCAGGCCAGATCGAACGCGGTCCCGTGGGCGACGCTGGTGCGAACGATCGGCAGTCCTAGCGTGACGTTCACCGCGCGGTGCATGCCCAATAACTTCAAGGCGATGTGGCCCTGGTCGTGATACATGGCCACGACGGCGTCGAACTCGCCGTCGCGCGCGCGGACCATCAGCGTATCGGCAGGGTAGGGGCCTTCAACGCGAAAACCGGCAGCGGCGGCTTGCGCCACGGCCGGCTCGATCAAGGTCCGTTCTTCGTCGCCGAACAAGCCCGACTCGCCGGCATGCGGGTTCAAGGCGCAGACGCCGATCGCCGGCGCCGCGCCCTTGAGCGGGCGCATCGCGCCGTCGGCCAGCCGGATCTTTCGAAAGATCGCCGCGGGGGTCAGTTGGGCGAACACTTCTCGCAATGCCGTATGCAGGGTGACATGGACGACGCCCAGGCCAGCGCGCCCTCGCACCTGCTCATCGCGGGCCAAGTACAACATCATGGCGAAATCTTGCACGCCGCACAGCTCGGCCAGCAGTTCGGTGTGGCCGGGGTAATGATGTCCGGCTTCCCAGAGCGCCGCTTTGCTGAGCGGCGCGGTCGTGATGCCGTCGATCCGTCCGGCGAGCGCCAGCCGCGCCGCGGCGACGAGTGCTTGGTAGGCCGCTTCGCCGCTGCGAGCATCGACCGAGCAGGGCGCGGCGGCCAGCGCGTCGTCGCCGACCGCCTTCAGACAAGGGAGCAGGGCAGGGGAGGGGCTTGCCTCTTCGGGCGATGCGATCTCGACGATCTCCAGCGAGTCGCCCTGCAAGCGAGCGGCCCGCCGCAGAATTTCCGGATGGCCGACGGCCAGCGGCCGGCACCACTCATGCAAGGGGGCGTGCCGCCAGGCGCCGACGATCACCTCCGGCCCGACGCCCGAGGGATCGCCCATCGTCAAAGCCAGCAAAGGTTTTGTCACGGAGATCTCGCGGCGGCGGCGGTTTTAAAAGGGGATGTGGGGATGAAGAGGAGATAAGGAGATAGGAACTATTTGAGTCGATTGGGTTCGTCTGTTGATCTCCTCATCTCCTCCGCATTTCCATATCTCCTTAAAAAACGGCGGCCATAGTATCGCGGCCACAATATCAGAGCCCGACCCAATTGTATCCCCGGCCGTTTCGGCATAGTATCCCTAACATGAACCGCATTTTCACGCCGTTGGCTTCGATCGCCGTGTTGTTGATGCTCGCCACGCTCGCGCTGGGCCTGTTTCTGCGGACCGGCGACATCCGCGATCCCTACGACCAGCGAGCGCAGTCTTTGGCCACCTGGCACCGCCAGGCCGGTGTTGCCGCCGGGGTGTTCGTCGTGCTCGTCAATAGCATCGTCGTGACGTACTTCATCGGCACCGGCCGCTGGTGTCGCGAAGTCGTCGAGACCTATTCTCTCAACGTCGAATTCGTCCGCCGCAGCAATCGGCTGAAGCGCAGCACATTTCCTCATGCGCTCGCCAGCATTCTGGCGATCGTGGGCCTGGTCGCCCTGGGCGGGGCCGCCGATCCGGCCGCGCGCGTGCGTCTGCCGCCGCTCGGAGAGCTGAGTTGGACCAACATCCATTTCGCCGCCGCCGGGGCGACGATCTGCTTCATCGCCTACGCCAGTTTCATCCAGTCGCACAACATCCGCGAGAACCACGCGGTCATCAACGACGTAATGGCCGAGGTGGGCCGGATTCGCAAGGAACGCGGGCTGGAATGAGATGGAGCAAGGGCCATTGGGCTTTTCACACTAGTCTCCACCATGCTTCGCCGTTTCACACTCGCTGGACTGCTATTGTGGGTGACGCTAGTCGCCCTGGTGTTGGCAATCGTCGTTCCGCTGTGGCGACATAAGCGGCGAGTTCAAATGTATTTCGACGAGGTCGTCGACGTGGCGGCTTCGGCCGATGGCTCCACGCTTGGTGCGCTGTTGGGCGACGGTCGGGTGTTCGTGTGGGATAGCGAGGGCACGCCCCAAGCAACACTCCGTACGCGGGGAACCTACGGCGGCCGCTTGGCATTGTCGTTTGACGGCGCGCTGGCGGCCGTCTCGCCCGCGGAACCGAATACTTGGGTCAACGTGGAACCACGCGGCGGCGTACAAGTCTGGGACATCGCCACGCGCCAAGTGCGACGCTCGTTGCCGATGCGCGCAAGTTCGCTTTGGTTTTCGCCCACGGAAGATTCGTTGCTCGTCAACAATGGTCCGCCGTGGCGTTATGAGATTTATTCCGCCGTCAATGACGACCCGCCCCGGGCGCTTCCTAAAGGCACTTATCCGGCTTTCTCACCCGATGGCAAGCAGATCGCGATAGGCATGCTCGCTAACAAGATTCAGATCTACGACCTGGGCACTTTGCGCGTGAAGCGAGAACTCCTCACAGATGCCGAGGCGAAAGTTGACTATGGCCGCCTGGCCTGGGCGCCCGACGGTCGCAGCATCGCGGCAGAGGCGTTGGAGAACGACGAAACGGAAATCATCGAAAGATGGGAGCTGGCCACCAGCCAGATGCAACGTGTTCCGCTAAGAGTCGAAGGCGACGACTTGGCGCCGTCGGGATCATACTACACGCTCAAATACTCACCGGACAGCCGCCGACTGCTTATCGGCGCGGGAGGCCCTGGCACTAGAGTCCTTGACTCGAAGACGCTCAAGCCAATTCCTGGCGCGGATATGAGGGGGCTTCGGCGGGCGGCAGCGGGCTTGCGTGGCGGCTCGTTCGTCGCCGCTGAGAAATACACGGTCGAGCTTTGGGACGTTGCCACTTTAACGCCGCGACGACGGCTTTATCAGGGATCTTCGCTACCCACTCTTTGGCCGGCGGCTCTCGGCTTGCTTGGCTGGAGTGTCGCGTTTGGCATTCGGCTAAGGAAAGAGCGCGGGCTGGAATGAGCCGGAAGTAGTAGGCGAGCCGGAAGCGTTAGCTTCCGGGTGACGCGGAAATGCGACCCAAAGCGTGCAACTGACGCCGAAGGGCAGGGCGGGGCAGAGCAGGGCAGGGCGCCGTCATTCGCATTCCGATATCTACACGTCGCAATTGTCAAGTCGCTGACCGCGCAGCAAATTCGCTGATTCCAAAGACGAACTCGTGACGCGCCGCACCCGGAGGCTGACGCCCCGGCTCGCCTTAAGCTCGAAGCCTACTTGCCGTGCTCGTGCCGCTCCGCCGGCGAGCCGTGCTGATGCTGCCGCTCTTCCAGCATCACGATTCCCGCGGCGAGCGCCAGGCCGAGCAACAGCGCGGCCGAGAGCTTGAAGCGGTCGTGCGAATGAAATTGCAGCTCGGGCAATAAATCGCTGGTCGAGATGCACAAAAAAGTTCCGGCGGCGAAGGCCAGGGCCGCGCCGACGATTTGGTGCTGATCGACGCCCGATGCCCCGGCGCCCAGGTAGAACAGCACCACGCCGAGCGGGATCGCCAGCGCATAGAGGCCGTTGACCAAGTGCCGCAGTTTGGCGGAGCGGCCGGCGACGGCCATCAGCGTGCCGAGCGTCATCGAATCGAACGGCTTGTGCAGAAACACCACCAGGAACACGACCAGCCCGGCCCACTTCGCATGTCCCGCCTCTGCGGATTCGGCGGCCACGCTGGCCGCCAGCGCGATGCCGTCGAGCGTGCTGTGCAGGGTCAAACCCGCAAGCGCCGCGCCCCAACTCAGCGGACGCTCGGCATGCACGTGTTCGTGCGAGTGCGCATGGCCGGCATGGTCCTGGGCATGATCGTGATCTTCGTGCGCTTCGACCTCGGCCGGGGCGTCGTGATGATGGAAATGAAACACGCGCTCGACGAAAAACATGAACAAAAACCCCCCGGTGAGCCACCATACGGGAGGATAAATCGCGCCGAATTCGAAATATGCATGCGGCAGCAGGTGCAGCAAGCCGACGCCCAGCATCGCCCCGCTGACGAAGCTCATCGCCAGTTGCAGCCGCGTGTGGGTGAGCCGGACCAAGAGCGGAATCAGCCCGCCGGCGAGCGACGCCAGCAGGATCAGCAGGCAATAGACGATCAAGAGCGTCGTCGTCGGCATTTCGGGCGGCCCGGTCCAATTGTGGCGCTGGCGTGCAAATGCGGACGCCGGCGGCGCCGATTTTTTATTGCAACACGATTGCAAGAGTATGACAATATCACCCTTGCCGTGCAAGCCGCGCGACATCTTAGGATGGACCTCCTGGTCCGTTCGCAAGACGCCAGCGAGGCGATATGACAAGATGCCGCGCGTCCCTCGGGCTAGTCGGTTTTGGCGGCCCGCTCGGCTTCGGCGACCAGTTCTTCGATCATCGCGGGCAGCGCCTTGAAATCCAAATGTTTGGCGCGGATCATGCCCGCGTGGTCGATCAGATACACGGTCGGCCAAGAATTCACGTTCCAGCTTCGCGGAATCGGTCCGAGCGGTCCTTTCTCGCCGCACCAGAACGAGCGCCAAGGCACAGGATGGGCTTCGAGCGCCGATCGGAGTTGCTTTTTGTCCGGATCGGAGTTCACGCCGACTAACGCGAACGGCCTGCCCTTGTAGCGTTCGACCAGTTCTCGCTCGCGAGGCACGAGCGCCATGCACGGGCCGCACCAACTGGCCCAGAATGTGAGCAGCACCGTCTTGCCACGATAGTCGCTGAGCTTGAAGGTCTCGCCGTCGAGGTCTTCCTCCTGGATGTCCGGCGCGGTCTTTCCGACGCCCAAGTTTTTGATTTCGAACAACGACGACTTGGCGATGTCGCCGATCGTGAAGCCGTAACCATATTCGCTCAGGGGATATTTTTCACGAAGTTCGTCGAACAGTTTTACCGCTTCGCCTTCGAGTCTTGCAGCTTTGGATTTCGCGGCCTCGCCTTGTTGCATCTCGGCCGCATCTTGAAGGCGCCTGGCGAGAGCAAGCGTCTGCTTCGGCCGTTGGTCTTCGGGCAGAGCGACCGAGGCGAGTTGGGCGCGCAGCATCGGCTCGACCCAAGTATCGGCAGAGTGCTGTCGACTCTTGGTCAATTCGAGCGTCGGCTGCCTCGTCAGGTGATGTTGCGTTAGCAAAGCAGTGGCGTCGGAAGCGGTCTGAGTTTTGCCGCCGTGCTGAACGATCCATACCAACGGTTCGGCCGCCGCAGGCTCGGCGGCGTGCGGTTTGACGATCTCGAATGCTTTCGGCACGGCGGGCAAGAAGATCGCGTCCGACGCATTTGCGAGAGATGCCTTCAGACGCTCTTCTTCTCTTGAATCATCCTTAGCGATCGCCGCCTCGAGTGCCCCTTCCATTTTTTTGTAGGCCGAATTCAGCCTGGCATCGCACTCCTTCCGCAGCGCGCGGAAATCGTCGCGGAATCGCGGGGCGCCATCTTCGGGCCGGGAATCGGCAGCCCATGCAAACGTCGCCATAAGCCAGCAGCCGATCATTGCCGCAGTTGTCGTATGCGTCATTGCGTTGGTCCTTGTGACGAAAACGCCCGCTTTGACCGATCGTCGTCGCCGTCAATGTGTCCTTGACAGCCTGAGCGCAGGTATACCATAACCTGCCAAGCGGCTAAACGTCATCGCTGCTCGACGTCCTCTCCCATCTCCTCCGCATCTCCCGATCTCCTATCCAAAAAAAGAGCCGCATTCCGCGAGAACACCATGCGAGCCTGCATCCAGCGCGTTCGAGAAGCGAAAGTGATGATCGAGGGCGAAGTCGTCGGCGAAATCGCCGCGGGGATGCTCGTGTTGTTGGGCGTCGCCGTCGGCGACGAGGAAGCCGACGCCCGCTGGCTGGCCGACAAGATCGCCGCCCTGCGGATCTTCGAGGACGAAGCCGGCAAAATGAATCTCAGTCTGACGGAGATTGGCGGCGCGATGCTCGTCGTCAGCCAGTTCACATTGCTAGGCGATTGCCGCAAAGGACGACGCCCCAGCTTCGTCCAGGCCGCGCCGCCGGAACTTGCCGAGGCGCTCTACGAAACCTTCGTCGCCGCCGTTCGCGCTGGCGGCATCGCCGTCGCCACCGGCCGCTTTCGCCGGCAGATGCAAGTCGAACTGATCAATGACGGTCCGGTGACGCTCGTGGTCGATAGTCCGCTTCCGACCTAATATCGCCCGCGGCTATCGACCGGCCGCCGAACATTATTCGCCGGCTGAGAGTTTATCGGCTCGACTCGGCCTTCGACGCTCTGCACCTCGGACTCGACTTCGGAAGCGATCGAAGAGGCGCGCTGTTCGATAGCCGGCGCCCGGGTCTCGACCCGATCGACGTTGGCGTCGACGTCTTGCACGATGTCCGAGGCGACCGAGTGCAGCCGCGCCGCCGCGGGATCGACGTCGGCCCAGATCGGATCGTTGAGCACGAGCACGGCGACGGCCAGCAGCGCGGCGTAGGCCAGGCCGTTCGACCACCAGCAAGGCGAGTAGAACTTGACGGCGGTGCCGAACGAACTTTTGAGATGGAATCCGACGCCCGAGCGCTCGACGCTCCAGATTTCGTCGAGGATCAGATGCGACATGAAGCCGATCACGAC
>Ga0134126_10007472_pt1 | contig 13730 bp, 9 predicted proteins | sample KB31752_FD_96881 | JGI IMG/M metagenome (GOLD analysis project Ga0134126, IMG submission 96881) | Terrestrial soil microbial communities with excess Nitrogen fertilizer from Kellogg Biological Station, Michigan, USA - KB3-175-2 | ecosystem: Environmental > Terrestrial > Soil > Unclassified ...
CTACAACGCGCTCAAGCGCGAAGGCCTTGACGTGGTCGCCGTGTATCCGCCGATCCGCGTGTGGGGCACGATCGGCTTCATCGCCGCCACCTGGACGGTGAGCCTGCTCGGCTTCGAGGCGTCGGCCACGCAGTTCCGCATCGCCGCCGGCGCGTCGCTGCTGCTGGGCTTGTATGCGTTCACCCTGCCCAAGTGCCCGCCGCAGCTGGATGCCGCGCACAGCCGCGGCCTGGCCGATCGGCTGGGGCTGACTTCGTTCGTGTTGTTCAAGGATCGCAACATGGCGGTGTTCTTCATCTTCGCCATGCTGCTCGGTGCCGCGCTGCAGTTGACCAACGCCTATGGCGACACCTTCCTCAGGGACTTCGCCAAGATCCCGGCCTACAAGGATCTGCTGACGGTCCGCTACTCGGCCATCATCATTTCGATTTCGCAGTTCTCCGAGACCGCCTTCATCCTGACCATCCCGTTCTTCCTGAAGCGCTTCGGGATCAAGGCGGTGATGACGATGAGCATGCTGGCCTGGGTGCTGCGCTTCGCCCTGTTCGGCTTCGGCAACCCGGCCGGCGGCCTGTGGATGATCGTGCTGTCGTGCATCATCTACGGCATGGCGTTCGACTTCTTCAATATCTCCGGCTCCTTGTTCGTGGAGGGCCAGGCCGACCCGAAGATCCGGGCCAGCGCGCAGGGCCTGTTCATGCTGATGACCAACGGCGTCGGTGCCGTGCTCGGCAGCCTGATCGCCGGCTTCGCGATCGATCACTTCTTCACCGACCAGACCTGCAACGACGCCGTCGCCATCTGCAAGGACTGGCACGGCATCTGGCTGGCCTTCGCCGCTTACTCGCTGATCATGGCGCTGCTGTTCGTGCCGCTCTTCAAGCACAAGCACAAGCCGCACGTACTGCAGGTTCTGCCGACACATTGACGCCGCCGGGCCCGCCGCGGCCCGGCCGGCTACAATGCGCGGATGCGCATCGGCCCCTACCTCATCGACCCGCCCGTGGTGCTCGCCCCGATGGCGGGTGTCACCGACAAGCCGTTCCGGCTGCTGTGCAAGCGACTGGGCGCGGGCCTGGCCGTGTCGGAGATGACCAATGCCGATCCGCGCCTGTGGCATACGCGCAAGTCGCTGCAGCGAATGGATCACGTCGGCGAACCCGAGCCGGTCAGCGTGCAGATCGCCGGCTACGATCCGGCGATGCTGGCCGAGGCGGCGCGCTTCAACGTGGCCAACGGCGCACAGCTGATCGACATCAACATGGGCTGCCCGGCGAAGAAGGTGTGCAACGTGTGGTCGGGCTCGGCGCTGCTGCAGGACGAGCCGCTGGTGGCGCGCATCGTCAGGGCGGTGGTCGAGGCGGTCGAGGTGCCGGTGACGCTGAAGATCCGCACCGGCTGGAACCGCGACAACCGCAATGCGCTGACCATCGCGCGCATCGCCGAGGACAACGGCATCGCCGCGCTGGCGGTGCACGGCCGCACTCGCTCCGACAAGTACGAAGGCAACGCGGAATACGCCACCATCGCCGCGGTGAAGGCCGCCGTGCGCATTCCGGTGCTGGCCAATGGCGACGTCAATACGCCGCAGCAGGCGCGGCACGTGCTCGACATTACCGGCGCCGATGCATTGATGATTGGCCGCGGCGCGCAGGGGCGGCCGTGGATCTTCCGCGAGATCGCGCATTACCTGGCCACCGGCGAGCTGCTGGCCGAACCGGGGCCGACCGAAGTCGCCGCGATCCTGCTCAGCCACCTCGAACAGCTCCATGCGTTCTACGGCGAGCAGGCCGGGGTGCGCATCGCGCGCAAGCACCTCGGCTGGTACGCAAAGGACCGGCCGGAGAATGCGGCGTTCCGGCATGTCGTCAACCGCGCCGAGACGGCCAGCGAACAACTGCGGCTGACCCGGGATTATTTCGCCGCACTCGCGGCTGGCGAACGGCTGGCAGCCTGAATGGAACCGGCCGCAGGAGATCGCTGCATGCAGTGAACAGCCGTCCAAACGGCTGAACATCCGCCTAACCCCGTGGCCCCCAGAATCCTTGCGGGCTGCAAAATCCGGGGCGGGGATGTATCATGCCCGACTGCTTTCATCTTTCTATCCGCACGAAAGGATATACACCGCGATGTCCAACTACCTGTTCACCTCCGAATCGGTCTCCGAAGGCCATCCGGACAAGGTCGCCGACCAGATCTCCGATGCCGTGCTCGACGCGATCATCGCGCAGGATACGCGTGCCCGCGTGGCCTGCGAAACCATGGTCAAGACCGGCGTGGCGATCGTCGCCGGCGAGGTCACCACCAGTGCGTGGATCGACCTGGAGGCATTGACCCGGAAGGTGATCATCGATATCGGCTACGACTCCAGCGAAGTCGGTTTCGACGGCGAGACCTGCGGTGTGCTGAACCTGATCGGCAAGCAGTCGCCGGACATCAACCAGGGCGTGGACCGCAAGAACCCGGAAGACCAGGGCGCGGGCGACCAGGGCCTGATGTTCGGCTACGCGACGAACGAGACGAAGGACATGATGCCCGCGGCGATCTACTACTCGCACCGGCTGGTCGAGCAGCAGGCCAAGGTGCGCAAGAAGAAGAACTCGCCGCTGCCGTGGCTGCGCCCGGACGCGAAGAGCCAGGTCACCTTGCGCTACGAGAACGGCGTCGCCACCGCGATCGACGCCGTGGTGCTGTCGACCCAGCACGATCCTGGCGTGAAGCAGAAGGATCTGATCGAAGGCGTGCGCGAGCTGATCCTCAAGCCCGTGCTGCCGGCCAAGTGGCTGCACAAGGGCACCAAGTTCCACATCAACCCGACCGGCAAGTTCGTCATCGGCGGCCCGGTGGGCGACTGCGGCCTGACCGGCCGCAAGATCATCGTGGACACCTACGGCGGCTGGGCCCGCCATGGCGGCGGCGCGTTTTCCGGCAAGGATCCGTCCAAGGTCGACCGTTCGGCCGCCTACGCCGCGCGCTACGTGGCCAAGAACATCGTGGCCGCGGGCATCGCCGACCGCTGCGAAGTGCAGGTCAGCTACGCGATCGGCGTGGCCCATCCCACTTCGATCTCGGTCACCACCTTCGGCACCGGCAAGATCAGCGACGAGAAGATCGAGAAGCTGATCCGCAAGCACTTCGACCTGCGCCCGTACGGCATCCTGCAGATGCTCGACCTGATCCACCCGATGTACCAGCAGACCGCCAGCTACGGCCACTTCGGCCGCACGCCGGAGAAGGTGAAGGGCGCCGACGGCAAGAGCTACACCACGTTCTCGTGGGAACAGACCGACCGCGCCGAGGCGCTGCGCAAGGATGCAAAGCTGAAGTAAGTCCGCATCGCAGGCGGAAAACGAACGGGCCGCCTTGTGCGGCCCGTTTCCATTTCAGTCCAATCGCTTTCCCGAAGCGCGATACCGCCACCGACCTGTTGCGCGCCCGCTTGCGGCCCTCGGCGAAGGTCATTCCGCTTCACCCGGCACGGGGTCGGCAATGAGCCGCAAGATCGGGGACGCTGCGGCGGCGAACTGCTTCGCCGAGCCGCGCGGCCTGTTTCTACGAGGCTTGCCGCGATGCGCTCAGGGTGCCTTGTTGTCCGGAGCCTGATGCCGCGCCGCCATCAGCACATGAGACTTGTGGTTGCTCTTGTGGTGGGCGAGCTGTGTGGCCACATGTCGGTGCGGCGTGTGGCGGCGACGGAGGCAACTGGCACCGCGACGATGCGTGCAGGTGGCGCCGGCAATCGCCACGTGGTGCCCGCGCAGATGGCGACGGTGGTGTGCGGGCACCGGCACGGACCCTGCCTCGGCACTGCTGATCGGGGAAAGCGCCGCCAGTACCTGACGGGCCATGCTGGAATGGGGATCCGCGGCACTGGCCACCACGATCGCCGGTGTCGGGCGATGATCGAAGCCGTCGTCCAGCAGGCGTGCCATCACCTTGTCGCGCGCCGCGGCGGTTCGGCCGCCCATGACCACGCCGAACAGGCGATGGCCGTCGCGCACCGCGGTCGAGGCGAGGTTGAAACCGGATGCGTCGGTGAAACCCGTCTTGAGGCCGTCCATGCCCGGAAAATGATCCATCAGGTGATTGTGGCCGCGCACCAGCCGCCCGCGGAAAACGAACTCCTTGGTCGCAAAGTAGTGCGTGTCGTTCGGGAAGTCGCGATAGAGCGCCACCGCCAGCGTCGCCATGTCGCGCGCTGTCGTCGTGTTGTCCGGGTCCGGCAGGCCGGAGGCGTTGTCGAAATGCGTGTGCTGCATGCCCAATTGCACGGCCTGGGCGTTCATCAGGTCGGCGAAATGCCGTTCGGTGCCGCCCAGTCCTTCCGCCACCACCGTTGCGGCATCGTTGGCCGACTTGGTCACCATGCCGAGGATGCAATCCTTCACGCTGATGGTCTGGCCGCGACGCAAGCCCAGCTTGGTCGGCGCCTTCGCCGCCGCCCACGCCGTGACCGGCAACTTCTGATCGAGTTTCAGCTTGCCGTCGTGCAGCGCCTGCAAGGTGAGGTAGAGCGTCATCATCTTGGCCAGCGAGGCCGGGTAGTTCTGCTCATCGGGATTGACTGCATCCAGCACCTGGCCGGTGGCCGGGTCGACGACGATGGCGGCATAGCCCGCATGAACCACGCCGGCAAGGCTGCCAAGGCAGCATGCGAGTGCGGCCAGCAACACACATCGAAACTGCCGTCGCCACTGCGCTGGCTTGATGGACTTGATTGCCAACCCCTGCTCCTCACCATGTTTGATCGCGACGCCAGTGCGCGTGGCGCCGACCATAGTGCATGGCGAGCGCAATTTCCATAGACAACGCACGAAATTCGTCGGCCAACCATATGTTTTCCAAACGTTAAACGACGAGTCTGGCGAGTCTGTCGAGATGCGCTGGCGCCTCGACGTTGCCGTCGCGCGCACGCTCGGGTGCGCACCTTCCGGAGCGGGCCGCGCCCCCGGGACACGCGAAGATCCATTCCCCGCATGGAGATTGCCGCGGCAGGAGCGCTCGCCGGCACGACTTGCCGGAGGATGCCAGCCGCTAGAATGGGCGGATGTCTCTTATCCAATTGCAACACGTCGACTTCAGCATCGGCGGCCCCCTCCTGCTCGAACATGTCGACCTGTCGGTCGAGGCGAACGAGCGCGTCTGCATCGTCGGTCGCAATGGCGAAGGCAAATCCACCCTGATGAAGCTTATCGCCGGCGAGCTGCATGCCGACGACGGCGAGGTTCGCGTGCAGAACGGCATCGTCGTCGCGCGGATGGCGCAGGAGGTGCCGCACGGCACCGCCGGCAGCGTGTTCGACGTGGTCGCCGAAGGGCTTGGCGATCTCGGCCACCTGCTGGCGCGTTACCACCATCTGATTGCAGAAGGCGACTTCGATGCGCTCGGCGACGTGCAGCACCAGATCGAGGCGCAGCACGGCTGGGATCTGGACCGCCGCGTCAGCGACGTGTTGACCCAGCTGGAACTGCCCGGCGACACCGATTTTTCCGCACTGTCCGGCGGCATGAAGCGCCGCGTGCTGCTGGCCCAGGCGCTGGTGCGCAAGCCCGACGTGCTGCTGCTGGACGAGCCGACCAACCATCTGGATATCGAGGCGATCGGCTGGCTGGAAAGCTTCCTCAAGCAGTTCGCCGGCAGCATCCTGTTCGTCACCCATGACCGCAGCTTCCTGCGCGCGCTGGCCACCCGCATCGTCGAGATCGATCGCGGCGCGCTCACCGACTGGCCCGGCGACTACGACAACTACCTGCGCCGGCGCGAGGAGCGCCTGCACGCCGAGGCGCAGGCCAACGCGCTGTTCGACAAGAAACTGGCGCAGGAGGAAGTGTGGATCCGCCAGGGCATCAAGGCACGGCGCACGCGCAACGAAGGCCGCGTGCGCGCGCTGAAGGCGCTGCGCGTGGAGCGCGCCGAGCGGCGCAACCTGAGCGGCAACGTCAAGATGAACGCGGCCAACACGCAGGCCTCGGGCAAGAAGGTGATCGACCTCAAGCACGTGCACCAGGCCTACGAAGGCCGCGTGCTCATCGACGACCTCTCGACCACCATCCTGCGTGGCGACCGCATCGGCATCATCGGCCCGAACGGCGCCGGCAAGAGCACCCTGCTGAAGATCATGCTGGGCGAACTGACCCCGCTGGGCGGCACCGCCGAACTGGGCACCGGCATCCAGATCGCCTACTTCGACCAGCACCGGCTGCAGCTCAACGATTCGCTCAATGCGCTGGACAACGTGGCCGAAGGCCGCGAGTTCATCGAGCTCAACGGCCAGCGCAAGCACATCATCGGCTACCTGCAGGATTTCCTGTTCTCCCCCGACCGCGCGCGCGCGCCGATCACCCGCCTCTCCGGCGGCGAGCGCAACCGCCTGCTGCTGGCCAAGCTGTTCGCGCAGCCGTCGAATTTGTTGGTCATGGACGAGCCGACCAACGACCTCGACGTCGAGACGCTGGAACTGCTGGAAGAACTGCTGACCGACTACCAGGGCACCCTGCTGCTGGTCTCGCATGACCGCGCCTTCCTCGACAACGTGGTGTCCAGCACGCTGGTGCTGGAAGGCGAAGGCCGGATCGGCGAATACGTGGGCGGCTACAGCGACTGGCTGCGCCAGCGGCGCCCCGCGCGCGCACCGGCGACGACCGGCAAACAGGCTGCGGCTGCGGCTGCGCCGGTGCCCGCGACGCCAGCCATACCGAAGCAAAAGCGCAGCTTCAAGGAACAGCACGAACTGGAGCAGTTGCCGAAACGCATCGAACAGCTGGAGAACGAGATCGCCGCGAAGGGCGAAGCGATGAACGACCCCGCGTTCTTCAAGCAGGACAGCGCGACGATCACCCGGGCCAGCGACGCCGTGGCCAAACTGCAGTCCGAGCTGGACGCCGCCTACGCCCGCTGGAGCGAACTGGACGGCTGAAGCACGACGCGCCCGCGGACCGACGGCGTATCATCGCGCCCACCACCCCGCGCGGAAATCGCCATGTACACGCTCTACTACAGCCCCGGCTCGGCCAGCATGCTGGTGCACCTTGCCCTGCTCGAGATTGGGGCACCGCATGTGCTGGAATGCGTCGACCTCGACGCGGGCCAGCAGCGCAGCGCGGCCTACCTGGCACTGAACCCGAACGGCGTGGTGCCGACCCTGTTGGTCGATGGCGTGCCGCACGGCGAAGCCGCCGCGCTGGCCATGCTGCTCGCCGAGCGGCATCCCGGCGCAGCGCTCGCTCCGCCGTCCGGCAGCGCGCAACGTGCCGACTACCTGCAATGGATGCTGTACCTGGCCAATTCACTGCAGCCGCGCTTCCGCGCGTGGTTCTATCCGGGCGATCACCTGCCGATTGCCGCCGACAGCATCAAGGAAGCGGCGCGCATCGGCATCGAGGCCTGCTGGTCACGCATCAATACGCACCTCGCCACGCATGGCCCGTACATGTTGGACGATGCGTTCAGCGTGGTCGACCTGTACGTCCTGATGCTGATGCGCTGGTCGCGCAACATGCCGCGGCCGGCGACGACGTGGCCCCATCTTGCCGCGTTGGCCACGCGCCTCAAATCACGTCCGTCATGGAAGCATGCGTGCGAGGCCGAAGGCTTGACCGAATGGGCCTGAGCGCATGATTGATGCGCCCGATGCCAGGCCTTGGGCCGTCTACCTGATCGAATGTCTCGATGGCCGCGTTTATACCGGCATCGCGCGCGACCCCAACCAGCGCTACGCAAAACATCTGGCCGGCAAGGGCGCGCGCTTCACCCGTTCCAATCCACCACGACGGCTGCTGGGCTTTGTCTGGGTCGCCGATCAGGGCACGGCACTGCGACTGGAGCTCGCCTGGAAGCAGCTGCCCCGCGACCAACGCGTCGCCGCGCTGCAAGCGCAGCTCACGCTCCCGACGAGCTGACGGATCAGCTCGGCAGGAGCTTGCTGAAGCCCGGGATGAGCACGTTGAAGGCTCGCTGCACGAACCAGCCACCTGCGACGAACACGATCAGCAGCGATCCCCAGCGCAACACGGTGCGTTGATAGAAAACGGTTCGACGTGCCAGGAAGATCAACGGCAGCAATGCCAGCACGATCGCCTCCTGGCCAATCTCGACACCACAGCTGAAGCCACCCAGCGACGCGGCCATCGCCCCGGCAGGCAGATCCAGACCCGACAGCGCACTGGCGAAGCCCAGGCCATGGATGAACCCGAAGGAGAAAGCCACCAGCCAGAGTCGCTTGTGCACCAGCGGATAGACATTGTTCATCGCGGCCACCATCACCGACAGCGCGATGCCCGACTCAACCAGACGACTGGGCACGTGCACGATACCCAGTACCGCCAGCGACAAGGTGATCGAGTGCGACAGGCTGAAAGCCGAAACGATCTTGATCACCTCCAGGAAGGCCGGCCAGAAACTCTCCACCGGCTCCCAGCGATAGCGTGGGCCGCTTGGCACCAACGCCATCAAGGTGCCGCTGCCATCGGCCAACGCCGCGGTACCGCGCAAACCGGGCTGCAGCGGACCGTTGCGCCGCCGTATCAGCACGGCCGGCAGCAGCAGCGAGAGCAGGAACAGGATGTGGTCGAGCCCGGTCCAGATGTGCCAGATACCGTCGACCAGGAAGCTCTTGAATTCGCCCCAGCGGTCCGGGTCACGCATGTCCAGCGTTGCCACTGGATGTTCAGGCCCCAGCACGGCGCCGGCGACCTTGCCATCGGCATGGATCGTGACGATGCCGCGATGGTAGGGATCGAGGTCGTACATCAGGTTGTAGACGATGGTCAGCTTGCTGGGGATGTTCTTGTCGCAGATTGCGTCAAAAAAAATCACGTCATAGGCGCCGTCCGTGTGCGCGTCGATCTTCTGACCGGTAGGCTGCATCGTGCAGGTCAGCCCGTCACCCTTGATCGTCAGGCGGCCCAATGCATATTGCTCGATCGCGGCGCGACGCGCCTGCACTTCACCCCAGGTGATCGCACCGTCGTGGTTGGCGTCGATGCCGATGGCAAAGTCCAGATCGCGCAGGGCGATGTCCCATTGGCCATTCAGGCGGTGATGATCGGCACTGTCCGAGTGCAGGTTGAGGTAGGCATCACTCTCCTTGTGCGCCAGCACACTCAAGGGCAACACGCCGAGAAACAGCGCAAATACGACAGCGAGCGAACGTGGCAGTCTCATCGGGCGGATTCCGAGGCAGGGGCGGTCGCACCGGTACCGACGTCCGCGGTGGCGGCGTTCAGCTGCGCAACCAGTGGCTGGATGCGCACGTCGTCGAGATGGGTCCGTGCAAGAAAGTCGAGCACGGGCCTGGCGGCAGCCGGATCATGCGCGGCCAGCGCAGCCTGCAGATAAACCAGCACATCCTTGGGCGCTCTCTGCACTGTCCAGTTCTGCGTGGCCAACGCAAGCGCGCGCTGCGGGTCGTGCCCGATCTGCAACACGAAGCCTGCCTGCTCACGCCGATATACGTGGCTGCCACGTCGATCCATCGCCAGAAAACGCTGGCTCATTTCCTCGGCGTCGGCCGCGGCCCTGGGTGAGCCCAGCATCGACTCGGCCAGGACCAGCCGCAGGAATGAAGTGTCGGAGGAAGTGTTGTTGCCAATCAGGTCGACCACCGCCTGCGGGCGCTTCTGCCCAAGCAGGAAGTCGCCGTAGTCGGCAAGCAGGAAATTGTCATCCGGTGTTTCCTGCAAGGCTTTCTTGAAGTGCGTTTCGGCGACGGCGGGTTCGCCCAGGCGCACGGCGATATCGGCCATCAGTCCCTCGATCCACGCCTTGATGGCCGGCGGCGCCTTGGGACCCGGATCCTCCACCATCGACAGCATCACATACGCCTGCTTGCCGTGACCGGTCAGCGAGCGCAGCGAGGCACTGCAGACCATGCCCATGAAATTGCCCGCGTTGTTGGCAAGCTGGACGCAGGCCTTGTTGGCCAGGTCGACGTCACCCTGCACCATCGCCACGGTGGCCAGGGTCAGCCAAGCCTGGCCACTGTCCGGGTCAAGCTTCAGAATGTGTGCCAACTCCTGCCGCGATGCTTCGAAGAAATGCCGGCTCTGCTGGATCGTCGCATGCATCAGCAGCACCGGAATCGGTGGTGCCGGTTGCTTCATGAAGGGATCAATGACTGCCATCGCACGGCCGAGGAAACGCGCATCACCGGTGGAGCGTCCGTAGTTCACGTAAGCCTTGGCCAACGCCACGGCCTTGATGGAATCCCGGGGGTGCCGATCAAAATCGGCGCGCAAAAAATCAAACGCGCGTACACGCGGGTCGGTCGTCGGCGGCACGTGTTGCAGTACGACGCTGGCGTCGCGCGGAATATAGGGTATGGCCCGATCCGTCTGCGCGCTGACGGCGAGTGGCAGCGGCAGCAAGCAGAGAAAAAGACGAAGCACGACCCGGCGAATGCCTTGCCGTGCCTCGTCCAAAGAGCCTTCGCGAATTGGATTCATGACGTCATATCCGAAGGCTGTTTGCCTGCCAGGGAAAGTTGCGATGGTGCAGCTGTCAGTGACGCACGCTGGTACTGCTCACTTGAGGCGATGCATTGAGCGAGCCCGGGACCGGGGTGTTGAGATACGGAAATGCGTCCAGATAGGTATCCGCGGCATTCTCGTCACCGGTGACGTGTTCCGTCGCGAGCGTGGGCCCGGGCGAACGTGCGCCGTCGGTAAACGGTGCACCCTTGTTCGGGTCGGAGGTCTCGCTGCCGCAGGTACCGATCGCCGTGCTGCAAACCGCGCCTTCCATGACCCGCAGCGCGATGTCGACGGTATCGTCGTACGGACGCCGACCGTTCGGGAACCCGGCCAGATCGCCACCGAGTACGCCCAGATCGTTTTGCGATGCCGGTGCCGTGGGCGCGATGCTGGTGTTCAGCCGCAACTCTTCGGACGGCACCACGTGCGCTGGCTGGTTGAGCCCCGGGATGCCGGTAAGGAAAGCGCTGACGAGATCGTTGCGCGGGGTGTCCGGCACGGCGGTCTTGAACAGGGCATTCAGCAATACCGGCAGCGTCGGGTTGGTCACGTAGGTCGCAAATTGTGCATCGTCCGAAGGAATGCTGCCGTTGAATTTGTCCTTGTCCTTCAGGCCAATGACCAATTCGTTGACCAGCGGCGAACCCAGCCGCGACACCTGCGTGTAGTTGCGGCTGAAGAAGTTGTTGGCTGCGTAGTAATCCGACTGCGTTCCAGTCTGGCTGAGTACCCAGTTGTTCTGCACGAAAGCCGTCGTCCAGCCGCCGATCACCGGATCACCGGCACTATCGCGCAAGCAGGCCACCGGCACTTCGAGCGCCAGCGTGTCGACGTTTTTGTCGGTGAGCGCATTGGGGGTCGAGTCCCTGGCACCCAGCGGGTCGAGATTCACCAGATCGAAAATCGCCCCCAGGTCCGCTACGAAGCCGTCCTTGCGCTGGCCGACGAACATCCGGCCCGGCGACGCACAACCGGGAATGTTCACGCTGTACACGTAATTGCCCGCGTAGGTGGCGTAGTCGGCGATGGATTTGTTGCCGATGTTGTCTGCGGGCTTGACGAAGGTGGTCGAGCCGCCGTTGAAATTGCTCAGCGGTTGACCGGGTGCCTGGCCATCACGGGTCAGCGTCACCTTGTACGTCTGCGTGACGTTGAGGGCACTCGAATCGGCAGCGGTGATCGGGCCGACATTGATCAGCGGCACCGCCGTGGGCGAACTCGCTCCGGTCGGAATGGCAATCTTGTTGTAGGTGTTGGTGAACGTGAAGCGGAACGTCAGGTTTGATCTGGCATCACCGGTATTGTCGATGCGAATGTCGTAGTAGGCCCGATCGCTCAACGCATGGAAGTTGGGCCCGCTATAGGCGTCCTGCAACGGGTTGTAGTTGGCCAGCAGCGTCACATAACCGGCGCGCCCCTGTTCGTAACTCATGAACATGTAGAAATCGCTGGCATCGACCTGCGGCATGGTGCTGATGAACGGTGCCTCACGATGGCTTGACGCCATCGCGATCGCCGGCACAAGACTCAAAAACATCACTAGTGGTTTCAGTTTCATGGTGGTAGTACCCCTTCACGCGCTTGGGTGACCCGGACGGCCGACAGCTCGCGCGTCAACGCGAGCAGCGCCGTGTTCTTGAGGGGCACTCCGCCCCGCTTGTCCTCATGGCACGAAACACGGCTGCCGTTCCCGCCGCCTGCCTTACGTACAGATCGACACGGCGCGCCGCCCCTGTTGCGCATCGCCATCCCCACTTCCCGTAGGTCGCATGGAGGTACGTGACAAATTGACACAAGGATGCAAATCGAAGCCCGGTGATCGAGCGCACCGTCGTCGCCAGGCAAAATCACCACGAATTCAAAAAGCTGGGTGCATGCCGCCGGCGCCGCAGTGGTCGACACCGGCAGTCAGGGTGTTCCAGGTCAACGGGACATGACGATGGACAGGGCGGGTCCGGACGGTAACCCCCGATAGCTCGCTCGCGGGGCCAGGCACGACCCCGGACGCGCGGATAACCGGAGCGCGAGCCATACAGCGCCAGTTCCAGGTATGTTGCGCAACGTCACGAAGGGGCAGGCAGGTCCCGCGGGAGCCATAGTCGCGCAATCGCACCTGGTGCATCCGTGCGACTGGACAGGCTGACGCCGCCCCCGTGCGCTTCGGCGATCTGCCGGGCGAGCGCCAGTCCGATGCCCGAACCGCCGGGCTTGGTGGTGAAGAACGGCACGAACAGGTTGTCGCTCGGCGGCGGGCCGGGGCCGTCGTCGATGATCTCGATCGTCGCCTTCGCATCGTCGGCGTGCCAGTGCAGCCGTACCCTGCCATCTTCCGGCAGCGATGCCTCAATCGCGTTGCGCAGCAGATTGATCAGCGCCTGTTCGAGCTGATCCGGGTCGACCTCGACCTTGAGGCTTTCGCTCGCCTCGACGACGACGGCAACGCGTTGGTCCAGGCGCGCCACCTTGCCGACCAGCTCGCCGAGATCGATCGTGCGACGTTGCGGCGCGGGCAATCGTGCCAGTTGCCCGTAGCTTGAAAGGAAACGTGCCAGCGCCCCCGCACGATGACCGATGACTTCCAGGCCGCTGTTGAAGTCCTCGCGCCAGTCATCCGGCAGCGGCTGGCGTTTCAGCAGCGACGCCAGCGTGCCTGCCATCGACTGGATCGGCGCCAGCGAATTGTTGACCTCATGCCCGAGCACGCGCAGCAGCCGCTGCCAGGCCTGCCGCTCTTCCTCGCGCAGCACGCGACCGACGTCGTTGACCACCAACAGATGGCCACCCTTGCCGCCACGACGCAACGGCGCGTGGCGAATCTCGAAGCGGCCGCTGCGACCGGGAAAGACATGGCTGAGCAAATGACCGGACGGTGCATCGAGCAAGGCCTGCACGCCAATGTCCTGTGCCGTGCGACCAAACAGCAGGTGCTGTTCGGCATGCAGCAATCGCTGCGCGGCGGGGTTCAGCAGGCGCAGCCGATCGTCCTGGTCGAACACCAGCACGGCATTGTCCAGCGCCGCCAGCGTCTTGCCGAGCAGGAAGGAGGATTCCTCGAACTGCAGCCGCTCGCGCTGCAGCCGGTCGGCCAGGTTGTTGATGTCGTAGACCACGTCGCCGAGCACGCTGTGCGGTGCGCCGCGCATGCTGTAGTCGCCCTCGCGCAGCGCCTCGAGCAGGCTGGCCAGGGTATGGATCGGATAGATCAGGCGTCGGTATTGCCACAGCGCCAGCCACCAGGTGCAGAGCGCCACCACGACCAGC
>Ga0134126_10007473_pt1 | contig 13730 bp, 13 predicted proteins | sample KB31752_FD_96881 | JGI IMG/M metagenome (GOLD analysis project Ga0134126, IMG submission 96881) | Terrestrial soil microbial communities with excess Nitrogen fertilizer from Kellogg Biological Station, Michigan, USA - KB3-175-2 | ecosystem: Environmental > Terrestrial > Soil > Unclassified ...
ATTTGGCTTTTCACCGGTGCGGATCAACGGCAGCAAATCCACCGGCTCGTCCAGAAAATCAACATAAGCTTCGTCCATGACGAGCAGCACGCGGTCGGGGATTTCGTCGACCAGCCTGACAATGTGTTCGGCTGGCGCGAGCGTGCCAGTGGGATTGTTCGGGTTGGCGACGAACATCACCCTCGTGTCCGGCGTAACGGCCTTGAGCATCGCCGGCAGATCGTGGCCGTAATTTCTGGCGGGAACCGAAACCAGTTTCGCGCCGAACAGGTGCGTGACGATGGGATAAACGGCGAAACAATACTGCGACACCACAACCTCCGCCCCCGGGTTCATCAACGCGTGACCGGCAAACTCGATGATTTCATTCGACCCATTGCCGAGGATGAGGTTCTCCGGCAGGACGCCGAGCTTTTCCGCCAGCTTTTGCCTGAGGCAAAACGCGTTGCCGTCCGGGTAAAGGTGCAGATTTTTCAACACGCTTTCCATCGCAGCGAGCGCGAGAGGAGACGGCCCCAGCGGATTTTCGTTGGATGCGAGCTTGATGATGTCGTCAACGGGCAGGCCGAGTTCGCGGGCGACTTCCTCAATGGGCCGTCCCGGTCGATACACGGGCAGATTCTCCAAAGCCGGGTTGACTGGAATTCGCGGCGTCATGGCGAAATTGCCTCGAGGATTTTTTCCACGTCCACGTGCTGGGCGATGAGGTCGCGGATGAGGGCGATTTTTTGGGAATCGTCCGGACGGGTCTTGACGGTCAGGTCGTGGACGTGCGAGGCAACGTCGTAGCTGTCACTGGCGACGGAGAGGACCGGGAAGGGCATTTTGTTGATGACCTTTTGCGAGGCGGCGCTCGGTTTAAGGTTGCGCGTCAGGATCATGCCCGCGAGTCCGCCTTCTTCCTCGCTGGAAAGAGTCGTCGCCACGGCGAGGATAATGTCTTCGCGGTCGCCCGGCGTGATGATCAGCACTCCTTTCCTGAACAGGTGGAGCGCGTTTTGCACGCCCATCGCGCCGATGAGCACTTCCTCCACCGGATTGTGAAAACCGTCCGTTACGTTGAGGGGCTCCGCGCGTAGTTCCTCGCGGATCAGGTCCATGGTCGGTTGGGAGAGAATCGGCTGGTGCGGCACGACGCCGAGCAGTTCCAGGCCCTTTCGTTTCAAACCGCGCCGGGCGAATTCCGTGATGTAATCGATCTTCTTTCCCAGCACCTTGTTGAGGATGACGCCGATGACCTCGACGCCTTCCTTCTCGAACAGCGCCTGGTTGAGCGAAACCTCGTCGATTGGTTTGCCGATGCCTCCTTGCGTCACGATGATGACCTTGGCTCCCAGTACCCGGGCCACGCGCGCGTTGGACAGGTCGAACACCGAGCCGACGCCGGCGTGGCCGGAGCCTTCGCACAGCACGAAGTCCTTCTCCCAGGCAACGCGATCGAAGGCGTTTTGAATCCGCCGCACCAGCACGTCATAATTGGATGACTCCAGGTATTTTCGCGTGAAGTCGGGCTCGACGGCGATCGGGCTCATGTCCACGAGCGGGCAATTGAGTTGATAGACCCGGTCCATCAACACGGTGTCTTCGTCGATCTTCTGCTCCTCGATTTCGACGAACCGTTGTCCAACCGGCTTGATGTAGCCGATGCGCGGATAAATATTTTGCAGCGCCGCGAGCAGGCCGAGCGAAGTGGTCGTTTTGCCGTCGTTCTGGCGCGTGGCGGCGATGAACACGCGGGGAGTGGTGGTGTTTTTCAGCGGCACGGCGGGTTCTTGGGGAGAAGACACTCGAGGAGGCGGGTTGACCGACGCGATTACTTCATTCACCGGGCAGCTTCTCGCCCGCGCCCGGATACAGCTTCCCGTACTCAACGGCCTGGACGCCGACGATGGCGGCGACGCCGAGGATGTCGTGCGCATTGGAACCGCGCGAAACATCCGCCGCGGGGCGATCGAGGCCGAGGAGGATCTGGCCGTAGGCGTTGGCGCGGGCGACGTGCTGGATCAGTTTGCTGGCGATGTTGCCGGAGTTGAGGTCAGGGAAGATCAGCACGTTGGCGTGACCGGCAACCTTGCTCGCCGGAACCTTGCGTTCCGCGATTTCCGGAACCAGCGCCGCGTCCACCTGTAACTCTCCGTCGAAATCCGCTTCGAGCAGTTTTTCGTGCGCCTTCTTTTCAGCGAGCGCGGCGGCGGCCTGAACCTTGCCGATGCTGGGGTGCGTGGCGCTGCCCTTGGTGGAATACGACAGCAGGGCCGCGCGCGGACGTCTGCCGAGGAGCTGTCGCGCCAGTTGCGCGGTGGACACCGCGATGTCCGCGAGCTGGTCCACCGTCGGGTCCGGGATGACGCCGCAATCCGCCATGAACATGACGCCGCTTTCGCCGAAGCGAGTGTCCTCGATTTCCATCACCATGCAGCTCGAAGCGGTGGACTGCTGCGGCGCGACCTTGATGATCTGGAAAAGCGGCCGCAGGACGCTGCCGGAAATCTCGTTCGTTCCGGAGACGAGACCATCGGCCTGGTGCATCGCCACCATCATGGCGCCGAAATAATTCGGCTTGAGCAACGCCTCGCGCGCCTCGCGTTCCTTGACGCCCTTGACCCGGCGCAGCAGCTCGAAACGGCGGGCGAAGTTGTCCAGTTCCTCGCTCTCCTCGGGATTGATGATGCGGATGCCCTCGATGGGGACGTTCAGCCGTTCGGCGGCTTCCTTGATTTTGGTCCGGTCGCCGAGCAGGATGGGCACTCCAAGGCGGAGCGAATAAAACTGGCGGGCCGCCTGCAAGACGCGAGGCTCGGTGCCCTCGGGAAACACGATCCGTTTCGGGTGCCGCTGCAGCTTTTCAATGATGTTGCCGATGAACCGCATGGCCGTTTAGTAACCGAGGGGGTGGCAAACTGCAACAGGGGAGTGCGAGCTTTTCCTGACGCAACCTTACACGTAGAGCGCGGCCTGCACGTCGCGGACCAGTACGCTCATGTAGGGATAGCGCTTGTCCGCGTCGCGTTCGAGGCATTTCAAGATCACTTTCTCGAGCGCTGCGGGAATGTCCGGATTCAATTCGCGCGGGGCGACGAACTCCAGGCTGCGGTCGAGCTGTTTGCGCAGGATGTCGTCAGCCGTGTCGCCGGCGAACGGTTTGCGGTTGGTGAGCAATTCGTAAGCCGAGACACCGTACGAGAAAATATCAGCGCGATGGTCCAGCGGTTGCCGGCGGATTTGTTCGGGCGCCATGTAAGCCGGTGTGCCGGGGTTTTCGGACATTTTTTTGGGCTTGTCGGGTTTGGGCTGGGCGGAATCGAAATCCACCAGCCGCACGCTGGCGTTGCGCGTGACCATGACGTTTTCGGGCTTGAAATCCAGGTGCATGAAACCGCTCTCGTGCACGTGCTCGAGCGCGATCGCCATGTCGATCAAAATGTTGCCGATGTTTTCGGTGAGTACCGGATCGTTGCGCGCGAAGAGCAGTTTCAGATTTTCGCCTTCGACATATTCCATCGCCAGGTAAAGATCGCCTTCAATCCTGCCGTGAGCGACGTAACTAATGACGTATTCGTGGTTGTGAATCCGGGAGAGGATTTCGCAGCCGCGGAGAAAACGGCGTTTGGCGGTAAAATTGAAACGGAGGTGATGGTGCAACAGGCGTATGGCCACCGGTTTGTTTTGCGCGTCAGTTGCGAGCCAGATGCTGGCCATGCCGCCGCTGTTGATCAGTTCCTGCAAAACGTAAGAACCGAACTGGCCGGGCTGGCGCAGCTCAACTCCGCCCGCTTCTGAGCGTCCAAATAAAGACATCGTAAAAACGCGCGCTGCTCTTTAGCACGCCGGCCGGTCCCGTGCCACGAATTTCTGGGCGGCGGGCCAGTTCCGGCTTGGCCGGAATGCAAACGACGACTATAACGTTCGCTCATGCGACCGGTTCGATCGCTGCTGTTCTATATGGGGTTTGTCTTTCTGGGGGGCGCGTTGCTGGCGCCGTGGTTGTACTGGTCGGCGCAGTTTCTTGCCATTCACTTTCCCGCGCTCGAAAAATTGGCCGGCAATCCGTTTCACCGGTTCGTCAACCGCTCGCTGCTTGCCATGGCGCTCATCGGGCTTTGGCCCTTTTTGCGCGGGCTGGGCGTGCGAACATTGCACGACATCGGCGTGGTCAAACCCGCCGGGCAGTGGCACCGGCTGGCGTACGGAGGTGCGATCGGGTTTTGTTCGCTGGCCTGCGTGGCGGGTACTGTTCTGGTTGTCGGCGCGCGAACCATGAATGGTGAAATCTCCGCCGCCAGGCTCGGCGAGAAAATGCTCGGCGCGGCGGTGACCGCCATCGTCGTGGCGGTGGTGGAGGAAATGTTGTTTCGCGGCGCGATCTTCGGCGCGCTTCGAAAAACATGTCGCTGGCCGGTCGCGCTGGCCATCAGCAGTGTGGTTTATGCCGCGGTCCATTTTTTCGGCAAGACTGACCCGGTGGCCGGAGTTTCATGGGCGTCGGGTCTTGCGGTGCTGCCGTTGATGCTGCGCGGTTTTGTGGACATCGAACAGGTCGTGCCGGGTTTTTTCAACCTGACGATGGCAGGTGCGTTGCTGGCGCTGGCGTACCAACGCACGGGCAACCTTTACTTTTCCGTCGGGCTGCACGGAGGGTGGATTTTCTGGCTCAAGTCGTATGGTTTCCTCACGCGCGAAGTGCCGGGCGCCCACGCGTGGTTTTGGGGGACAAGCAAAATGGTGGACGGCTGGCTCGCGCTGCCGGCGCTCGCAGCAGTATTGATGGTTCTCGGGAGACTGTTGCCGCGCGGGAAAAGCGCCGGAAACGCTTCGAGCGCATGAATCCGACGGCGCCGCAAGCGGGATTGAAAAGCTGGCTTGATGCCGGGCTCGCCTTTTTTTATCCTCCGGTTTGCCAACTCTGTTATTCCGAGTCCGCGACGACCGTGGATGGGTACGTTGGAGCGCGTTGCTGGCAGAGCGTGCGCTTCATCAAACCGCCGTTCTGCGAGTGTTGTGGCCTGCCGTATGAAGGCGAAATTACGACACACTTTGAATGCAGCAACTGCCGGGAGATGGAACTCCACTTCAGGTTCGCGCGTGCCGCGGTGGTCGCGGGCAAGCTCGTGCTCGAGGTCATCCACCGTTATAAATATCAACGGGCTCTCTGGTTCGAGCCGTTTCTGGTCGATCTGCTGTTGCGCGCCTCCCGATCCACGCTCGGCTCCGGGCGCTGGGACATGATCGTTCCCGTGCCATTGCACCCTTTGAAAAAACGCGAACGCGAATTCAACCAGGCCGAACGGCTGGCCGAACGCCTGGGCGCGGTTGTTCGGATTCCGGTGAACACACGCGTGTTGCGGCGCGTCGAACCCACCCGGACGCAGACGCTGCTCACGCGCGAGGAGCGCGCAGCGAACGTTCGCAACGCATTCGTTGTCCGGCCCGGTTGCCAACTCGACGGCGGACGGGTTATCATCGTGGACGACGTGTTGACCACCGGCGCCACGACGAGTGCCTGCGCCCGCGCGTTGCGAAAGGCCGGTGCCAGCGACGTCGGGGTGTGGACGGTTGCGCGCGGGTTATAATTTATGAGAGTTTCCTTTGAGCCGAACCCAGCGGATAGTTTGAGAGTCCCGTCGGCCCCTTGCCCTCGTCCCCTGACAGTCAACCCTCAACCTGATTATTGAGCCATGTCCACGACCACTTTCACTAAAAAGGCCCTGGGTCTGGAATCCGTCGAGCCGGCCGTGACTCCACCGCCCGCCGGGACTGAGGCCACGTTCACAAAAAAGCCGAAACTGGGATCGACCAAATCGAAGAAACGCGACATTCCGGAAGGTCTGTGGACGAAGTGCCCGAAATGCTCGACGATGATCTTCGACAAGGAACTGGACGACAACCTCAAAGTCTGCGTCAAATGCGGACACCATTTTCCGATTGGCGCACGCGAGCGCATCAATGCGCTCGTCGAGACCTGCACGTTCGAGGAGATGGACGCGGACATGACCAGTGTGGACCCGCTGAGATTTGTCGATCGGATTCCTTACACCACCCGCATTCAGGAACATCAGACCTCCACCCGATTGAAGGATGCGGTCATCACCGGAATCTGCAAAATCAACGACCATCGGGTGGCGCTCGGCGTGATGGATTTCAGTTTCATCGCCGCGACCCTGGGATCCGTGGTGGGCGAAAAGCTGACGCGGCTGATTGAAAAGGCGACGGAGAAAGAATTGCCGTTGATCATCATTTCCACCAGCGGCGGCGCACGGATGCAGGAAGGCATGCTGAGTCTGATGCAGATGGCCAAGACCTGCGGTGCGCTGGCGTATCACGCCGAAGCGAAGCTCCCTTACATCAGTGTGCTAACGCACCCGACCACCGCCGGCGTCATGGCCAGCTACGCGAGCGTGGGAGACCTCATCCTCGCCGAACCGGGCGCGATGATTGGATTTGCCGGACCGCGCGTGATTAAAGACACCACGCAAGCGGAGTTGCCGCCGGGGTTTCAGACCGCGGAATTCCTCATGGATCACGGCCTCATTGACGCCATCGTGCCGCGAAAGGAAATGAAGGAACGCTTTACCGACTACCTCGAATTCCTGACCGAGCGCATAAAGAAAGCGGCCGCGCCGCGCCGCGGTGAGGACAGTGACACGCGCCAGTGAACGGAAGTCCGCACCCGACTTTTTGCTGTTGTTCCGAACAGGGATCTGAGAGCAACCGCGCGGCCGCGCCGAGCTGACTTCGAGTCCATTCGCGTGTTTCCGGACGAAAATCAGTGAGTGAGGCGAAACTTGTTCCGTTTGGTTTGGTTTGCTAGCATCAAGCCAGTCGCATGAACTCCAACCTTTATCCACTACTGGTCCTGGTCGTTTCGATTTTTGCGTCTCCGCGCGCTTTCCCGGGGCAAACGTTGCCTGCTTCCGATCAACGCGCCGCGAACTTCAAGGATTTGAACACACCGCGCACGTTTCCGAAAATCGAGTCGAGGGCGGCATGGGAGGCGCGCGCCAAAGAAATTCGCGAACAGATCCTTGTCAGTTGCGGACTGTGGCCGTTGCCGGAGAAAACGCCGCTGGGTGCCCATATTTTTGGGAAAGTCGAACGCGATGGCTACAGCGTCGAGAAGGTTTATTTCCGACCCTACCCCGGCTTCTATCTCGCGGGAAATCTGTATCGGCCACTCGGCAAAGGGAACGGTCCGTTTCCTGCAGTTCTGAATCCGCATGGCCACTGGTCGAATGGACGAATGGCTGACACAAGCGAGGGGAGCATTGCAGCGCGCTGCATTAATTTAGCCAAACAAGGGATGATTGCGTTTTCCTACGACATGGTCGGCTACAATGATACCCGGTTTCCGGACTGGCCTGCAGGCGAGGAATTCTACAAAACACATCGGCGTTTCGGCACGAACGAGGTGAACCTGCTCTGGAATATCAGTCTGATGAGATTGCAGACCTGGAACAGCATCCGCGCTCTTGATTTTCTGGAGTCGCTGCCCGACGCGGACAAATCGCGGCTCGCCTGCACTGGCGCATCGGGAGGCGGCACGCAAACATTCATCCTCGGCGCCGTGGACGACCGGCTGGCGGCACAGGCGCCAGCGGTGATGGTTTCGCACTCGATGCAGGGCGGCTGTTCGTGCGAGAACGCGCCCGGCCTGCGCGTGGAGTACTCGAACATGGAAATAGCCGCCGCTCCCGCGCCGCGGCCGCAGATCATGATCGCGGCGACCGGCGACTGGACGAAAATGATGCTGACGGTTGAAGGCCCCGCAGTAGCGGGCATCTACAAGTTATTCAACAAGGAAGATCAGTTGCGTTACGTGCGTTTCGATTTCAACCACAACTATAATCAGACGAGCCGCGAGGCGGTATACGGCTGGTTCGACCAGTGGTTGCTCGGGCAGCCGGGCTCGCCATCAACCAGAGAGGCGCCCTACACCAAGGAACCAGACTCCGACCTGCGCGTTTTTCCGGATGGCAGGCTGCCGGACGACGCGCTGACCGAACGCGCGTTCGTCCGGTCACTGGTCAAGAGGGGCGAAGCCCAGCTGGAACGATTACGCCCTCGCGATCAGGCGTCTCTGGAGAAATTCAGGAGGGAAATGACTCCCGCATGGAAACACACTTTACAGATCAGTTTTCCCGAGAGTGACGTGCTCGTTGAAGCTGGTGAAGTCCGGAATGTAGGAGACTATGTGGTCTCGACGCTTGCAGTCGGCCGGGCAGGCAAAGGAGACCGGCTGCCCGTGTTGATGATTTCGCCGAAGCGCGACGCTTTGCGAAACCTTGTCGTGCTCGCGCATCCGGATGGCAAGTCGGCATGGCTCGACAGGAGCGGCGCGCCAGTCGGTCTCGCCAGGAAAATCCTGGACCGCGGCAATTCGGTGATACTGTTCGACGCATTCCGGACGGGCGAACTGGCCAGTGAAGCCGCGCAGGCGCGCAGGCATCAGGATCTCTTTTTCACCGCCTATAATCGTACCGATTTACAGGAGCGAGTTCAGGACTGTGCCACGGTTTGCTCATTTGCGCAGGCGCACACGAAAGGTCGTCGGGTCATCCTCTGTGGGACAGAGCGCGCGGGCTTGTGGGCTTTGCTCGCTGCGCCCGCGGCGGCGTCGGTAGCAGCCGATTGCGATTTGCTTGATTCGGGCGACGATTCTGTCCTGATGGAACCGGACCTGTTCGTCCCCGGCCTCCGGAGAATCGGCGGTTTTGCCGGTGCCGCTGCGTTGGCCGCGCCTCACCCGCTCTTGCTGTTCAACACGGGAAAGAACTTTTCTATAACCCTGCTTCAAGGCGCTTATACGGCGGCCGGGGCCTCGGGCATGTTTCGCGCTGAACAGCAGCGGCCAACGGACGACGCGCTTGCCGATTGGCTGGACAAATGAGCGGTGGCACTCCGGGCCGAATCCACACGTTTCCCATTCATGCACGGCGGAACGATGACACTTCGGCCCCGGGCACCGAAAGCCTGCACGGTTTGGTCGACGCAAGTTGTTCCGGAACTGGTTTGACGGCAATGAACAGAATATCTGGCGTTTTACGTTGGAATGGGAAAATAAAAAGAAAAACCGTTGACAGGGTGTACTGCCTTAAATAGTTTGTTTGCGTCCGCTGGACCGCGAATAACTGGAAGATCATTGGCCCCTGCGATTTCGCAAAGGAAAGGATGGGGTCAATGGTGTTTTGTCGTTTTTTCCGGGAGTCAGGATTTTGAGATTTGGCTATTGCCCATGTAGCTCAGTTGGCAGAGCACGTCCTTGGTAAGGACGAGGTCATCAGTTCAATCCTGATCATGGGCTCCAGTTCATGCTTTAACGAAACTAAAACTAAAAAACAGCAGGAAATCGCATGGCAAAAGAAGCGTTTCAAAGAACCAAGCCGCACGTGAACGTCGGCACGATTGGGCACGTTGATCATGGCAAGTCCACCCTGACCGCAGCCATCGTACAGGTGCAGTCGCGCAAGAGTCTGGCCAAGGCCATTTCTTACGCAGAAATCACCAAGGGCGGCACGGTCCGCGACGCCACCAAAACAGTGACCATCGCAGTTTCTCACGTCGAGTATGAAACCGCCACACGCCACTATGCGCACGTGGACTGTCCCGGACACGCGGATTACGTGAAAAACATGATCACCGGCGCTGCGCAGATGGATGGAGCGATCCTCGTGGTCAGCGCCGCGGACGGTCCGATGCCGCAGACACGGGAGCACATCCTGTTGGCACGGCAGGTTGGCGTGCCGGCCATCGTCGTTTTCTTGAACAAGGTTGACCTTGCAGACGCGGATCTGCTGGATCTGGTGGACATGGAAATTCGCGATCTGTTGACCAAGTATGGATTTCCCGGCGACAAGACACCGATCGTCCGCGGCAGCGCGACTGCTGCTCTCGCAGGCAAGCCGGAAGGAGAAAAGGCGATCCAGGAGCTGATGGATGCGATTGACAGTTTTATTCCGTTGCCGCCGCGCGAGGTGGATAAGCCGTTTTTGATGTGCATTGAAGACGTGTTCAATATTGAAGGGCGCGGCACGGTTGTCACCGGCCGCGTGGAGCGGGGCGAGTTGGCGAAGATGTCAGAAGTCGAAATCGTGGGACTGAAGGATACCCGCAAGACGGTCGCGACGGACATCGAGATGTTTCGCAAGTTACTCGACAAGGCCAGTGCGGGTGACAACGTCGGCGTGCTTCTGCGCGGGATCAAGAAGGAAGAGGTCGAAAGGGGAATGGTGCTCGCCAAGCCAGGCACAATCACACCGCACACGAAATACAAGGCGGAGGTTTATGTGTTGTCGAAGGAGGAAGGCGGCCGACATACCCCCTTCTTCAGCAATTACCGTCCGCAGTTTTATTTTCGGACAACGGACGTAACAGGCACCGTCAAGCTGGCGCAGGGCGTCGAGATGGTCATGCCGGGCGATAACGTTTCCGTGGACATCGAATTGATCGCGCCCGTGGCGATGGAAAAAGGCCAGCGCTTCGCGATCCGTGAAGGTGGGCGCACGATCGGCGCGGGACGCGTGAGTGAAGTTGTCGCCTAGATCGACTGAAACACTTCGATGGAGAGCGGATCGACTCCGCCTCCGCATTTTCGTCCAGATTGAACGAACAAAAAATGACACGACGGCATGCCAGGGCGGTAGCTCAATTGGTAGAGTAGCGGTCTCCAAAACCGTCGGTTGGGGGTTCGAGTCCCTCCCGCCCTGCCAAATCGGAGCATCCGGAGGGGTGGCAGAGTGGTCTATCGCGACGGTCTTGAAAACCGTTATGGCTTAACCGCCATCGGGGGTTCGAATCCCTCCCCCTCCGCCAAAGCGGAAAGACGGAAAAGTAACTGTGGAATGGTATGTAAAACTGGGTATTTGGGTCGCGCTTGTGGGCGCCGCGTTTGTATTTTTGTGGCGCCGCGGCTATCTGCTGCGCGTCTCAAACTATGTCGCTGAAACGCGTGAGGAGTTAAAGAAGTGCACATGGCCTTCCGTTGACGAGTTGAAAGGATCGACCGTCGTGGTCATGATTACGCTGGCCCTTTTGGGCGCGTTCACGGTTGGGGTTGATTTTGTTGTTTCACAGCTGATCCGGCTGATCCTCGGTTAAACATTCATTGCAGACAAAAAGACGATTTCATGCAGAGCCAATGGTTTGTCATTCACACCCTGGCGGGCCAGGAACAGAAGGTCAAAGAGAGCATTGAGAAGCGCCTCAAGACCGAGGAAATGGGCGAATACGTTCGCGAGGTCCTGGTGCCGATGGAGAAAGTGGCCGAAGTCCGCAACGGAAAGAAGACGGTCACGACGCGAAAGCTGCATCCTGGCTACGTTTATATTGATGTGGCTTTGCTGGACGAAAACCAGCGCGTGCTGGAAAAGCCCTGGTATTTCGTTCGTGATACGCAGGGGATCATCGGGTTTGTTGGTGGCGAGCGCCCTGTGCCTGTCAGCCCTGAGGAAATCGAAGTTATCAAGGCGCAGATTGCCGAATCCGAAGACACAGAAAGACCGAAGGTCAGTTTTGAAGTTGGCGAAACGGTGAAGATCAACGACGGCCCATTCCTCAATTTCAGTGGAGTGATCGAGGAAATTGATCCTGACAAAGGCAAATTAAAAGTGACCGTGAACGTATTCGGCCGCAACACGCCGGTTGAACTCGAGTACTGGAAGGTGGAAAAGGCGTAATTTATGGCGAAGAAAGTTGTCGGGCAGATCAAATTGCAGATTCCCGCAGGTCAGGCGAATCCCGCCCCACCGGTCGGCCCCGCGCTGGGCCAGCAGGGCGTCAATATCATGGCGTTTTGCAAGGAATTCAACGCTACGACCCGGGATCAGGCCGGAATGGTGATACCCGTCGTTATCACGGTTTATCAGGACAAGTCGTTCACCTTTATCACCAAGTCGCCGCCCGCCTCGGTGCTCTTGAAGAAGGCTGCCGGCATTGCGTCGGGCTCCAAGACTCCGAACAAGGAAAAGGTGGGAAAGGTCACCCGGAAACAGGTCATGGACATCGTGAAGCTGAAAATGAAGGATCTGAACGCGACCACCGAAGAGGGTGGTTTCCGCATCGTCGCGGGAACTGCCCGCAGCATGGGCATCGAAGTCACGACGTAAGCATCAACCGCGGGAGAGCCGAAGAGGCTCGCTGGCACCGCAATAAAAAAAATCATGGCGAGCAAACGTTACAAAAAAGCGCAGGAACAAGTGGACGGGAAGAAATCGTACCCGCTCAAGTCGGCTGTCGAAGTGCTGGTCAAATTTCCGAAGGCGAAGTTTAACGAGACAGTGGAACTGGCGTTCCGGCTGGGCGTTGATCCGAAACAATCCGACCAGATGGTTCGCGGCACGGTTCCGCTCCCTCATGGCAGCGGCAAAACGGTCAAGGTGCTCGTGTTTGCAAAGCCCGGAGTTGCTGCCGATGCCGCGAAGGCGGCCGGGGCCGAATATGTCGGCTACGACGACCTGATCAAGAAATGCGCCGAAGGCTGGGCTGCTTTTGACATCGCCATTGCGACCCCCGAAGCCATGAGCGAGGTCCGCAAACTCGGCAAGGTGCTCGGGCCGCGCGGGCTCATGCCAAATCCGAAGACGGGCACCGTAACGGACGACACGGCCAAGGCGGTCAAAGAAGTGAAAGCGGGACGCGTGGAGTTCAAGGTTGACAAGGCGGGCAATGTGCATGTGCCGATCGGCAAGGCCTCGTTCACCGCAGAGCAGATTGCAGAGAATGCTCGCGCCGTGATCGACGCTGTTGTCAAGGCGAAGCCGCACAGCGCCAAGGGGACCTACCTGGAGAGCTGCACCATGTCTGCCACGATGAGTCCTCCTGTCCGACTGGACGTGCGGGAGTTTTTTGCGGCGGCGTAACCTTAAAACTGATTTTCCACATGCGTGTCGAAAAACAATTCATAACCTCCGAATATGTGACCCGGTTGAACGCGTCGCCGTTCTTCATGGTGGTCGATTACAAAGGGCTGACCGTTGGCCAATTCACCGAGTTGCGGAGGCGTTTGAACAGGACCGGATCGGAGGTTCACGTCGTCAAGAACTCAATTTTCCGTATCGCCGTGAAGGAGGCAGGCGTCGCTGACTTGTCGGGTACGCTGGCGGGCCAGCTCGCCGTGGTGACCGGCCAGCGTGACATTTCCGCGGCGGCGAAGGCGGTGAAGACGTTCCAATCAGAGTTTGAGAAACCGAAGCTGAGATTCGGCTATTTGAACAATCATCGGCTGGAAACTGCCCAATTGATGGCACTAGCCGATCTACCGTCCATCGAAGTCTTGCGCGGCAGGTTATTGGGCCTGCTCCAGGCGCCAGCGGCCCAGCTGGTGCGCCTGCTCAATACTCCGGCGGCTCAACTGGCGCGTGTGCTGCAGGCCCGCGTGGACAAGGGCGCTTGACGAACTGAGAATTTGAAGAAGATTTCCGCCCGCCGGGAAACCAGCGGCGCCGGAAGCAAACCGACAACAACAGAGTAAATCGTCGGCTCACAGGCCGTGAGTTTAATTCGTCCGTGGCCGCGGACGACGACGAGACTGAAAGGCAACATGGCTGACATAACAAACATGGTGGAAGAACTGAGCAAGCTGACGGTCATCGAGACCGCTGAGTTGGTGAAACAACTGGAGACGAAATGGGGTGTTAGCGCGGCGGCCCCGGTGGCCGTGGCGGCGGCGGGAGCCGCAGCAGCGGGCGGAGCGGCGGCCCCGGCGGCGGAAGCGAAGACCGCGTTCGATGTCATTCTCG
>Ga0134126_10007474_pt1 | contig 13727 bp, 8 predicted proteins | sample KB31752_FD_96881 | JGI IMG/M metagenome (GOLD analysis project Ga0134126, IMG submission 96881) | Terrestrial soil microbial communities with excess Nitrogen fertilizer from Kellogg Biological Station, Michigan, USA - KB3-175-2 | ecosystem: Environmental > Terrestrial > Soil > Unclassified ...
AGCAGACGCTTACTAATCACACCAAATATTTTTCACCTGACATTAGTGAAGATGGGAAAAGAGTAATTGCAGTTGATGAAGAAACCAATACAAAATGTACCTTGAAATTATTGGATGCGGCCAACGGCAAAATCATAGGTTCCATTCCTAATCGTGATCAACTTTTTTATACTTATCCAAAATTTTATGATAGCAGCAAAGTAATTAGCGCCGTAAGAAACAATGATGGGAAAATGTCGATTGCACTTATCAATATCGACAATGGAGCAACAGATTATCTGATTCCTTTTGCTTACAACGTTATAGGGTTTCCCTTCTTATTGAATGACACACTTTATTTTTCCTATTCGTACCAGAAAAATGATGAATTATTTGCTTATACTTTTTCCAATAAAAAATTGTGGAAAATAGAGTTTGACCGGGGCAAAGGTTTTGGTAAATATCAACCATCGGTTAACAACGCAAATATAATTTGGACTTCATTTACTGCTGAAGGATACCGGCTACAAGAAGTTGCTAAAAAAGAGGTTCGCTTTGAAGAGATGAAACCAGATTATCTCGATAAAAATACATCAAGCTTTGGCATTACAGCTTTACAAAAAACAAATTCTAATTTATTATACGCGGTTCCAAACGATACATTCCCGGTTACAAAATATTCAAAGGCGTTTCATCTTTTAAATTTTCACAGTATAGAGCCTGCAACTAACGATCCCGACTATTCGTTGAATCTTATTAGCGAAAATATTCTTAATACGCTGCAATCACAACTATCCTTTACTTACGACAGGGCTGAAAGATTTAAACAAGTTAGTTTTAGCGGAACGTATGGCGGACTCTTCCCTTTTCTTTCTGCGGGTATTAATTACACTTTAGACAGGCGCACCATATACCATGGAAACCAGGTATCCTTTAATGAGTTAGAGCCTTTTGGGGGAATCAATATTCCGCTAAATTTAAGTAAAGGTCGTTCCGTCACATTTTTAAATTTCGGTTCGCAATATGTTTTCAACCAAAGTAATTATAAGGGTGTTTATAAAGATTCGCTTGGTAAAATCTCCTACGATTACACGAGTAGCTTTTTATCATTTTCTCATCAAATTCAACAATCAATTCAACAGTTATTTCCACGTTTTGCCCAGTCAATAAATATCGCCTACAAAGCACCGCTATCGAAATATAGCGGATATCAACTTGTGGTAAACGGTAATTTATATTTTCCTGGTTTATTTAAAACTCATAGCATAGTATTGAACGGCGCATATTTAAGAAAGGATTCATTGGGAGAGATTAGCTTTTCGAGCGGGTTTCCATTTTCTCGGGGATATAGCTCGATAAATTTATACAGGATGTATAAATGGGGCGTAAATTATAGTCTTCCTTTAGTTTATCCTGATGCAGGATTTGGAAATATTATTTACCTGCTGAGAGTAAGATCCAATTTGTTTTATGACTTTACCCGCGTACATGATTTTTATAGTAATGGTAATAGTTTTAATGCCAACTTCAGATCAACCGGGATTGAAATGTTTTTTGACACAAAATGGTGGAATGAAGCATCAATTACTTTTGGAATAAGATATAGCAGGTTACTTGATGCAGATTTGTTTGGTAGCACAGGAAGAAACCGATGGGAAATAATTTTACCGGTAAATATTTTTAATCAATGAACTATTTAACCATTAATTCGTTTTTCTTGTGGCACGATTTTTATTAATTTACAGGATTCTTAGTTGTTGAAAATTATCTGTTATGGGCCATTCTTGTCAATCTAAAAAAAAGAAAAAAGCTAAAAGTGCATTGTATTTTTTTGCCATTACCGCTGTTACAGCCGCGGCCTGTGTCTTCATTATTAAAGAAGGACAACGTATAAAAACTGAAAATGAGTTGCTTTCATACGAAGTGTGGTAGGCATACTTCAATGGTCCCTAAGGTTTCTTTTGCTAAAAGGAAATAGATCACGCGTATTAATTTTTTGGAGATTAATTTATGCAATATGAAAATTGAAGTAGGTGGGATGGCACCGGAGTTTAGCCTATATAGTTCGGGAAAGAAAAAGATATCATTGGTAGATTATCGGAGAAAAAATATTGTCTTATTATTTTTTCCACTGGCCTTTACCGGTGTTTGTACCAAAGAACTATGCAATGTGAGAGATACTATTAGTATTTATAACAATGCAAATGCGGATGTAATTGCTATATCAGTAGATTCTCCCCAAACATTGGCGAAGTTTAAAGAAGATCAAAATCTTAATTTCCAGTTAATAAGCGATTTTAATAAGTTAGTTTCCGAAATGTACGGATGCATTTACGAAACCTTTTCCATGGAAATGAAAGGCGTAAGCAAAAGGAGTGCATTTGTGATTGACGGAGAAGGTACCAACCGGTATGCTGAAGTTCTTGAAAATGCAGGGGAAACAGCCAAATTTTCAGGCAATTACAGATTGCTTAAGAGTATTAACTAATTGATTTTCAATGGCTGTCTGCGGCACTAATCTTATTATTTTAAGGCTTTTACAATTTATAGCGCCCATCTTACGTTTAGTAGATAATTAATCATATCTTATTAGTTTACTTTGACTGGAAGGGGGGTATTTTGATCCTGTCATAAAAGTTGTAACTTTAAGCCAAATATCAAAAAACTATTGAAAAGAATTTTCTACATATTTCTTTTTATTGCGGGTTTTAATTTCAGCAGCGCTGCGCAGGTTAAATCAACGTTTATCAGCGATGAGGCAGTTAAGACTGTCAAGTTCTATCCTAACCCCGCTTCGAGTTTCATAAACTTTGAATTTAAAAAAGATTACAATAAATCCTATACGCTTCTTATTTACAATTTTATCGGGAAGAAAATGACAGAGTTAAAACCGGCCGATCAAAAAATTACAGTTTCACTAACTGAATACTACCGAGGCGTTTATATTTTCCAGCTTCGCGATGCACAGGGGGATGTTGTCGAATCAGGAAAATTCCAGGTTGTTAAGTAAGTTTTGTCCATGTATTTACCATTTCAATTTCACAAATTTTTGGAATCAACAATTGAAATTATTTACCATTATCGTCCTTGTCAGTTTCATCCATTAAAAGATTTGCACCACCATCCCGAAGAATTTCATCCATATTTCTGTCATTGTCAATAATACCTTTTTCTTCGAGCATTCTCATATCTTTCGCATCACGCAAAAATTCAGATGCAAATATGAATTCATTTAGTTTCTCGTGTTTGCTATAAATTATTTCTTTCTTGGTTCCTTCCCATTCTTTTCTTCCCTGGTAGAGATAAAGAATATTTTCTCCAATCTCCATCACACTATTCATGTCGTGAGTATTAATAACAGTGGTCATGTTATTTTCTTTGGTTATCTCATGAATCAATTTATCAATAACCATCGAGGTTTGCGGATCAAGGCCGGAATTAGGCTCATCGCAAAACAGGTATTTTGGTTTTAGTACAATCGCCCTGGCAATCCCTACCCTCTTTTTCATACCACCACTTATTTCTGCAGGAAATTTTTCGTTCGTGTCTTTCAGGTTCACTCTGTCAAGTACATCATTCACCCTTTCTATTTTTTTTGAGTGGCTCCAATTGGTAAACATATCCAGGGGGAATTTTACATTTTGCTGTACGGTCATGCTATCGAAAAGTGCCGCACCCTGGAAGAGCATTCCTATCTGCTGCCGCAGTTCTTTCCTTTCCTCTTCCTGCATATTAGTTAGGCTTCTTCCATCAAAAATAATTTCACCTTTGTCAACTTCAAACAGGCCTACCATGCATTTTTGCAAAACAGTTTTACCACTTCCACTGGTTCCGATAATCAGGTTGGTTTTACCCGTTTCCATTATGGCACTTATGTCTGTGAGAATTTCCTTATCTCCGAAGCTTTTACTTACATTTTTTATTTCTATCATAATAGCAGCAAAAAACAATTATTTATTAATCGCACCAATGACGCGATGTTAAACTCTAACTATTAAGCATACCCGATAGTTATCGTAAAGCTCTTATCAGGTATTCTTTTTCAATCATTCTTCTTTTTACAATAAGAAAAAAGCAAGTACATAATCCGCAAATAATATAAGGATGCAACTGGTAATAACCGCTGTTGTACTGGCTCTGCCAATTTCCAAAGAGCCACCTTTTACATGGTAACCGTAATAGGAAGACACACTGCTTATGATAAACGCAAAAGTGTATGCTTTAGCAAGCCCGAACCAAACATTTTTTGCAACAAATTGCTGTGTGAGGCCCCGGTCATAAATATCGGTAGAAAGAATGCCTCCCAGGCTTCCCGCCAATCTGCCTCCGTAAATTCCTAAAACCATAGCAAGTATCACCAGTAAAGGAATGGTTATAAGTGCTGCTAGTATTTTTGGCATTATAAGATAAGATTTGGAATTTATACCCATTATTTCAAGCGCATCTATTTGCTCGCTTACCCGCATGTTTCCCAACTCTCCGGCAATTTTACTGCCTATAACTCCAGCAAGCACAATACACACAAGCGTTGGGGCAAATTCAAGAATTACCGTGTCCCGTACTATATAAGCAATGGTTTCTTTCGGAAGGATCGGACTGGTAAGTTGGTAGGAAGTTTGAACCGCACTTACTGCACCCATAAAAACCGAAATAATAGCCACTATTCCCAACGAACCCATACCAATTTCAACTGACTGGTGCATGAGTTCTTTCCAGTACATTTTAAAATTTTCGGGCTTGGTGAACATTCCTTTCATCATTAAAAGATAGCCTCCAATTGTGGAAAATAATGTCATCTTATTTTTTAAAGATTTTTAAATGAATGTAATAAAAGTTCTGAAAAAAAATTTTCTAAGCTTCCGGTGTTACTTTTTTTAATTTTCTCCACCTCCTCGATGGCAGATCTTTCTCATCGTTTTTATTTTCGCATTTCATTTGTGCATCTACTACGGCAATGAGAACCATATTAAATATACTGCGAACCTGGCTTCCCAACTGAAGTATATGTACGGGCTTACTCAACCCTAACAGCACAGGTCCAATAGCATCGAAGCCACCTACTTCCTGCAACAGATTATAAGCCACATTACCGGCAGCGAGATTTGGAAATATCAGCACATTTACATCTTTATTTACCAGTTCGCTAAACGGATAATTATCTTTTATTACTTCTTTATTGAATGCCACGTTTGCCTGCACTTCTCCGTCTACAGTAAGAGACGGGTCTCCATGTTTAACAATTTCTCTTGCCTGCGCTACTAATTTTGCTTCAGGGGAATCACTGCTTCCAAAATTAGAATAGCTGAGCATTGCAATAACGGGCGTAATCCCAAAATTCCTGACTTCTTTGGCTACCAACATTGTTATATCTGCAAGTTCTTCTGCCGTAGGATTAAAATTGACTGTCGTGTCTGCCAGGAATATCGGCCCCTTTTTTGTCATAATGATATACATGCCGGCCACCTTTTTGGAGCCTTCTTCCATCCCTATTATTTGTAACGCCGGCCGGATTGTATCGGGATAGTTTTTTGAAAGCCCCGATATCATTGCATCTGCCTCACCTGTCTCTACCATCATACATCCAAAGTATAACCGGTCTCTCATTATCTTCTTTGACTCATAATAATTCGATCCCTTTCTCTGTCGTTTCTTAAAAAATAATTCCCCGTATTCTACTCTTTTAGCTTCTGATTCATCACTTTTAGGATCAATTACCGGAATGCCTTCCAAGTCAATACCATTTTCCAACGCAATTTTTGCTATATTCTTTGGATCGCCTAACAGTATCGGGTATGCGAAACCATCATCCAGTACCATTTGAGCGGTCTTTAATATTTTTTGATTTTCAGCTTCCGCAAATACCACCCTTTTAGGGTTCTTTCGTGCCTTGGCGCCGATAACTCTTAGCAGTTGGTTATCTATACCCAATCTTTCGTTGAGCTTATTCGTATAATCGTCCCAGTCGGTTATTGGTAACCGTGCAACACCACTATCCATGGCCGCTTTAGCCACGGCAGGAGCCACGGTTGAAAGTAACCGGTTGTCAACAGGTTTGGGAATAATATAAGTCGGCCCAAAAACAATACTTTTTTCGTTATAAGCAAGTATGACAATATCAGGAACAACGGATTTCGCTAAATCTGCTAACGCTTTTACAGCCGCAAGTTTCATTGCCTCATTAATCTGGGTGGCTCTAACGTCTAAGGCACCACGAAAAATATAGGGGAAACCAAGAACATTGTTTACCTGGTTGGGGAAATCACTTCGACCGGTAGCCATAATAAGATCTTTTCTAACAGCAATAGCTTTATCATAAGTAATTTCCGGATCAGGATTGGCCATTGCAAAAACGATCGGATTTTTAGCCATGCTTTTTATCATCTCGGGAGTTATAACATTTCCCACACTAAGACCAATAAATACATCGGCATCTTTCATGGCACCAGCGAGAGTGATATTGGCATCGCTCGTTTGTGCAAATTTAATCTTGGCTTCTTCCAGTTCCGGCCGGCCCGAATGAATAATTCCTTTCCTGTCGAACATTAAAAAATTGGAAGCCTTTGCACCCAATGCTTCGTAAAGTTGCACACATGCCATTGCTGCTGCACCGGCGCCATTTACAACAAATTTTACCTTATCTATTTTTTTATGCTGAATTTCCAAAGCATTTAATAATGCCGCCGCACTTATAATAGCTGTTCCATGCTGATCATCGTGCATCACCGGAATCTTCAATCTTTCTTTTAGCTCTTTCTCAATGTAAAAGCATTCAGGAGCCTTGATATCTTCCAAATTAATACCGCCAAAAGTCGGCTCTAATGCAGCAACGATTTCAACAAATTTCTTAGGATCTTTTTCGTTGATCTCTATATCAAATACATCAATATCGGCAAATATTTTAAATAAAACCCCCTTACCTTCCATAACCGGTTTGCCGGCCTCAGGGCCTATGTCACCCAGTCCTAAAACGGCTGTTCCATTACTTATTACGCCAACTAAATTTCCTTTTGCGGTATATTGATACACACTGTCGGGATTATCTTTTATTTCCAAACACGGTATGGCTACTCCGGGTGAATATGCCAGTGAAAGATCTCGTTGTGTTTTGGTAGCTTTTGTAGGAATCACTTCTATTTTACCTGGCCTTCCCTTTGAATGATAATCAAGTGCTTCCTGTTTACGAAGTTGTTTTTGCATACTGAATATTAAAGTGCAACGATTATCCGTTCACTGCTTCTTTTTAGAAAAGTAAAGATACTTAATGTAGTTAATTTAAGTGATTGAAGCTGATGCCGCCAGAAACGCCATAATACCAATGCCATTTTCAATAGCGGCTTCATCAATATTGAAGGTGGGTGTATGAACACCAGACGTTATTTTCTTTTCAATATTACCAACGCCAAGCCGGAAAAAACAAGCAGGTATCCTGTGAGAATAAAAGGCAAAATCTTCCGCACCCATTCGCATTTCAGTCTCCTCTACATTTTCGTTTCCGGCAAACGTCATTGCTTTGCGTTTAGCCATATTTGTTAGTTTCTCATTATTTATTACAAAGGGATAACCAACATCAATATGAACATCCATTTCAGCCCCGCCCATTTCAGCAGTATTTTTGCATATTTTTTTTATCAGGTCATGAGCCTTAAATCTCCATTCCTCGTTCATAGCCCTGAATGTTCCGATAAGCCTCACTTCAGAAGGAATAACATTGGTGGCATTTCCTCCCTGTATAGATGTGATAGATAGTACAGATGGATTAAACGGATTGTTCATCCTGCTTACGACCTCTTGCAGATTTACAACCAGCTGCGATGCAACGAGAATAGTATCGGCTGTTAAATGCGGAGCTGCTGCATGGCCCCCCTTCCCCCGTATTGTTATATAGATTTCATCTGCACTTGCCATGACCATGCCGCTACGAAAACTTAATTTCCCCACAGGCAATGAAGGATTAACATGCATTGCAAAAATTGCTTCAGGAGAAGGATTTTCCAACACGCCTTCTTTTATTAAGATGCTGGCACCGCCCGGATTCTTTTCCTCACCAGGTTGAAAAATTAATTTCACCATACCGCTCCATTCATCTTTTAATTCATTTAAAATTTTTGCTGCACCCAAAAGGCAGGTTGTATGCACATCGTGGCCACAGGCATGCATTACTCCAATATTTTTGGATTTATATTCGACTTCGTTTAATTCATTAATTGGAAGTGCATCCATATCCGCACGAAGTGCAATAACTTTTTCTTCCGGGTTTTTTCCTTTGATGACTCCAACAACGCCTGTAGTAGCCAATATTTGATAATCAATGTTCCAACTTTTTAGTTTTGCCTGTACAAATTCTGAAGTTTTAAATTCGTTGAAACTCAATTCGGGGTTGGCATGCAAGTGATGGCGGACATCAATAAATTCATTTGCATATTTTGAAGCCAGTTCTTTTATTTTGTCTTGTATCATTCTACATTTTTAATTTGCACGCATCTTTTATAACCTCAAAAATAAAAGAGTTTCAGTAATTGAAACTCTTTTTAATATTTTGAAATATGGCCGTGATCATTGTATATTATCGGGATCAAAATCTTTATCAGGCTTCACTTCAATTGTTTCGGGCACATAATAAATAGTTGCCCCATTCAACATTTTACTTATCGCTTTTCTATAAGGTTCAGCTTCGTCCTGCGTCTTAAAATTGCCAAATTTTATTTTTATGTATGGATTTGCAAACCACATATAGGTTTTTTGATCAGGATATTTCTGCAGTAATTCTCCTCTTACTTTCATGGCATATCCGCGATCGTTAGTATTTAAAATCATGAGCCTGTATCCCTTTGCAAGTCTTGCCTGTGCTTTTAAAATAGCCGTGTTTATATCAGCTTCTTTCCTCGCTAATATATCCATTCGATAATCCTGTTGAACAACAATTTTATTTGCTGCAGTTGAATCTGTTGATTGAGCGATTAGCTGGTGACTTACCAAAAAAACTAAAAATAAGATGATTAAGTGTTTCATAAATTTATCGATGGGCATTAATCAAAAAAGATACAAATAATATTGGCAGACTCATATTACAGAATATAATTTTCACAATTTAGTTGCAAATAGAAATGGATTTTAACTGTTAGTTGCTGCAATACTTTCTTTTACAATTTGAACACTGCTGCTGCATCCAAGCCGGTCTGCACCTGCATCTATCAATTCTTTTGCAAAAGAATAGGTTTTAATTCCGCCACTGGCTTTTATTTTTACAGAGTCAGCAAGATGCGTTCTTATCAGTTTTACTGCATGAACACTTGCACCTTTTTCAGCATACCCGGTAGATGTTTTTACATAATCAACTCCGGCCATACCATAAATATCGCAGCACTTTACAATTTCATCGTCAGTTAAAATGCCGCTCTCAATAATAACCTTTACAATTTTGTTTTTACTTTTTACAATCGGCATAATTGTATTTATTTCATTGGCAATAAAATTCCAGTCATTGTTTTTTACTGCCGAGATGTTTATAACCATGTCTAATTCATCAGCACCATCAACCATTGCCAAAACTATTTCCGCAACCTTGGCTTCGATTGCGCTGTATCCAAAAGGAAAACCAATTACAGTAGCCACTTTCACATGTGAATCCTTCGCCAAACTAACAGCTTTTGCTACAAACAAAGGAGGAATACAAACCGCTGCAAACTGGTATTCTACTGCTTCAGCACATATTTTTGCAACCTCCGCCAACGTGGTGGTAGGTTTAAGTATGGTATGATCGATATATGAATTTATGTTCAAATCCTAATTTTTTTTGGGCTTTAAAAGTAAATTTTAATTTTTAGATAACAGATTTTAAAAAGTTATCTTTTTAATTTATTTATCGTGTTTGAAAATCGACAGTTGTATTTTTCTCAATTTAAAAAATGAAAATATTTAGTCCAATCACGTTCCTCTTTCATTAGCTTTGGATCAGGCGTATCCTGAAATCATTCTTAAAATTTTTATCACAAATGAACCAATCACATCTCTCCATAAAAAACATCAAAAAGTTCATACTTTTTACGTTTACTCTACTACTGATATTTTCTTTCAAACAAAAACAAGATAATAATTCGTGGATAAGAATTAATCAATTGGGCTATACTCCCGGCGGAATAAAAGTCGCTGTGTGGGTAAGTAAGGTCTCAACTTTACCTGGCAATTTTCAATTAATAGACAGTAGCAGTTCTAAAGTTGTTTTCACGGCATCAACAGGAAAATCATTTGGAAGTTATGGACCATTTTCCCAATCGTGCAGGCTGAATTTCTCATCTTTTAAAAATCCCGGGAGTTATTACCTGCAATGCGGTTCCGCTGTTTCGCCTGTATTTAAAATTGCATCGGACGTAAATGATGGAACTGCGGATTTTAGCCTTCGTTATATGCGACAGCAGCGCAGTGGTTTTAATCCTTTCTTAAAAGATTCTTGCCATACGCATGATGGTTACACGATGTATGGCCCGATGCCCGACAGTACGCACATCAATGTCTGGGGCGGATGGCACGATGCCACAGATTATCTCCAATACGTAACAACATCAGCCAACGCAACCTATCATTTATTGGCAGCTTACCGCGATTTTCCAAATGTATTCGCCGATACACATTTGGCAAACGGATTGGATGGAAGTAATGGAAAAGCAGACGTGCTCGATGAAGCCACATGGGGATTAGATTGGTTACTGAAAATGCATCCACGTAAAGATTGGATGTTTAATCAATTAGCCGATGACCGCGACCACCAGGGATTTCGATTGCCAGATAAGGATTCTGTTGATTATGGTTTGGGACCGGGTAACGGCCGTCCCGTTTATTTTGCAACAGGCAAACCACAAGGGTTAGGAAAATATAAAAATCATTCAACCGGCGTAGCTTCTACTGCTGGGAAATTTGCCAGTGCATTTGCGCTTGGTGCTAATTTGTATGAAAAAATTGATCAACAATTTTCAAATCTTTTAAAAGAAAAAGCCTTATCTGCATTTCAATTAGGATTGGATAAACCGGGTGTTTGCCAAACTGCACCAAACAAAGAACCTTATTATTACGAAGAAGATAACTGGACAGACGATATGGAACTCGGGGCTGCCGCCATCTATGAATTAACCGGCAACAAAAAGTATTATAACGAATCGCTGCAATACAGCTCAAAAGAAAAAGTAACGCCCTGGATGGGCGCAGATACTGCAAAGCATTATGAATGGTATCCATTCCACAATTTTGGTCATTATGAATTGGCAAAAAATTCGAATGATAAAAATAGAGGTGAATTAATCGGCTATTATAAAGAAGGTATAGAAAGGGTCTGGAAGAAGGCGAAGCAAAATGCATTTTTCCGCGGCGTTCCTTTTATATGGTGTTCAAATAATTTAAATACGTCATTCGCAATTCAATGTTATTTGTACAGGAAATTAAGCGGTGACCGACAATATGAAGAACTCGAACAAGCCTGCTATGACTGGCTTTTCGGCTGTAACCCCTGGGGAACCAGTATGGTGTATGGCATGCCGGCAAATGGCGATACGCCAACTGATCCTCATTCTTCTTTATCATACTTATATCATTATCCGTTAGATGGCGGATTGGTAGACGGACCGGTTTATGGAAGTATTTACAAAAATTTACGCGGATTAAAATTATTGCATGCGGATGCTTATGCAGCATTTCAATCTGATTACGTAGTGTATCATGATGATGCCGGTGACTATAGCACTAATGAACCAACCATGGATGGAACAGCTTCCTTAATTTATTTAATGGCGGCAAAAGAAGAGGAAGCAAAAAAAAACTTTGTGATAAACCACGAAATAGTTTCTAACGGCGGAATAATTCGGGGTGATACTACATCAAAAAAAATTGCACTGGTTTTTACCGGCGATGAATTTGCTGGCGGAGGAAATTTTATCGCTACAACGTTGGAGCAACAAAATATTCATGGATCATTTTTTCTCACTGGGAATTTCTATAGAAATCCGAAATTCAAATCAATTATAAGAAAATTAAAAAAAGATGGGAATTATTTAGGTTCCCATTCTGACAAACACCTGTTGTATTGCGATTGGATAAAAAGAGACAGTCTTTTGGTGACGCATCAGCAGTTTACACAAGATTTACAGCATGCTTACAACGAATTAAAAAAATGGAACATTAGTAAAAAAGATGCTCACTATTTTTTACCTCCTTACGAATGGTATAATGATTCTATTGCAAAATGGATGAAGCAAATGGGGTTACAGTTAGTGAATTTTTCCCCGGGAACCCGTAGTAATGCTGATTATACATATCCTGAAATGGGCAATAAATATCTCAGCAGTGATACAATAATGGCTTCTATCCTGAATTATGAACAGAGTTCTTCTAATGGCCTGGATGGATTTATTTTACTTGTTCATATCGGCACCGATCCACGACGCACCGATAAATTCTATTATCGATTGCCCGCATTAATCTTTGAATTAGAAAAACGCGGCTACAAGTTTGTAAAAATAAATGAGCTGTTAAATTGAGAAACCGCATTTATTACCCTTCCCGTCCGTGGCATTGTTTGTATTTCTTTCCACTTCCACATGGGCAAGGATCATTTCGGCCGATTTTAGGGCCTACTTTAATAGGTTCCTGTTTTATATTTTCTGAAGGATCTATATAATCATTTTCCTGTGAAAGATATTCGGGCCCCCCAGCAGCGCCGGCGAATTCTTCTTTACGTTGGCGCATTTTACTCATGTCTGTTTTTCTTCTTCTCTCCTCATGTATTCGTGCGGCCTGATTTTGCTCGACAGGTATGCTGCAATGCGCAAGGAAACTTACAATATCTTTATTCACTTTATCATTTAATTGCTTAAATGCATTGAATGCTTCAATCTTATAAATAACCAACGGATCTTTTTGTTCGTAACCTGCAGTTGATTGCACACTGTGCCTTAGGTCATCCATAGCACGAAGGTGTTCTTTCCATGCATCATCAATTAAAGCCAATGTAATATTGCGTTCAAGCGCATTCGTTAGTTCTGCTCCTTCCGTTGCAATTGTTTTATCAAGATTGGCAACTGCCTGCATGGCTTTCTTTCCATCGGTAAAAGGCACCGCAACATTTTCTATATGAGTTCCCTGTTCTCTGCGAATATTTTTTATAACCGGCAACGTTTGTTCATTCATTGCCTTGTTCTTTTGGTTGTAATGGTCCTTAGCTTCTTCGTATAACTTGTTGGTGAGTGAATAAGTATCTTCTTTATCCAATTCTTCGGCAGTTATTGATGTATCAATGGCAAGGTTCATAATCACCGCAAGTTTAAATTCCTCGTGATCATTAATTTCTTTGCCGGAAATTATTAACCCTTCTGCAACGGAATAAAATGCATTATCCAAATCGAGCGCCAGCCTTTCTCCAAACAAAGCATGGTTGCGTCTTCCGTAGATTACGGTACGCTGCTTGTTCATTACATCATCATATTCCAGCAGTCTTTTTCTTATTCCGAAATTATTTTCTTCCACTTTCTTTTGTGCACGCTCAATACTTTTGGAGATCATGCTATGCTGTATCACCTCGCCTTCTTTGTAACCCATTCTATCCATGAGCGAAGCAATCCTTTCACTGCCAAACATGCGCATTAAATCATCTTCGAGCGAAACAAAAAATTGCGAAGTACCTGGATCACCCTGCCTTCCTGAACGACCGCGTAACTGCCTGTCCACACGGCGGCTTTCGTGCCTTTCAGTTCCTAAGATAGCCA
>Ga0134126_10007475_pt1 | contig 13727 bp, 15 predicted proteins | sample KB31752_FD_96881 | JGI IMG/M metagenome (GOLD analysis project Ga0134126, IMG submission 96881) | Terrestrial soil microbial communities with excess Nitrogen fertilizer from Kellogg Biological Station, Michigan, USA - KB3-175-2 | ecosystem: Environmental > Terrestrial > Soil > Unclassified ...
AGTAGGCAGTAGGCAGTAGGCAGTAGGCAGTAGGCAGTAGGCAGTAGGCAGTAGGCAGTAGGCAGAAAACTAATCTGCATTCTCCTTTACGTCTACTGCCTTTTGCTTTGGCCTACTGCTTTCTGCCTTCTGCCTTCTGCTCTTCACGGTTGTGGAAAAGCCGGCGGCACGAAGCCGGGAACGAAACCCAGCGCGCCCGGAAATGAAGCGGCGGTTGGCTTCGTTCCGTTGCGCACCCAGTTATCGATCGCACCAACAGCGGTAAGTATCTGTGGTCCGGTGAAGGCGCAGTGCCCATTGCCGCTCGTGTAAGTCTGAAACAGCTGATCGCTTCTACCTGCCGAGCCCACTGTTTCGCCGTAAGCTGATTCGTTTGACACTGTCACGAGCGGATCGATGACGGTATGCATCGTCAATACGGGCGACTTGATCTTGCCGCTGAAGGTGGCGTAGTGCTCTACGCAGTTTCTGGGCGCGGGCGCGGCCTCAATGGTTCTGCGCGCGTTCATCTGTGCCAGCCAACCATCGATCACCGGGTTCGGAACCCCTAAGGCATTAAGGAGGCGGGGGTGTAATACCGCGCCCGGGGTTTCCTCCAACCAAACGGATAAACTCAAATTTCGGAAAGTTGGCCGCTACGCTGACTTCGCTTAGAACCTTGGGAAAAACCTCGCTCTCAAAATCAATATCGTTTCGAACTTCAGCAACCGTACCCCACGCGGCCGGGGTTCCAAAGACAACGTCGTAAGCGAGATAAAGTCCCAGCCCAGAGTCCCATACGCGCGTTGAGCCCGCACCGGGAGCACACATGCATAAGGCGCCATCATAGACGCCTCCAAATCGTTCGACGCTTTCCAGGCCGACTATCGAGCCCATCGAAACGCTCCAGAGAATTGTGCGATCCGGTTGGCCCACCAGGGCGCGAAACAGCACTGTTACATCCTTCGTATCCTGTATTCCTCCTTCAACCTCCCAACCGTTATCACGATAAGCCGACCCGGCTAGAGCATAGCCCTGAGCAAGGAGCACCGGTTCGAGTGCGGCACTCGGAGCCACATCGGCATTGCGGTTGTCTACTTCACCGGGATGATCAGCCTTGTCGCGATAGCCATGCGCAAAAACCAATAGCGTTCCGTTCCACACGGCAGGTACGCGAATGCGGTAAGGTGCGCCATGCAATTCGCCGGAGAGATCGAGCGGACCCGCGGAGGCGGCCGACCTGGATTGACTCCGAGTGACCGGTAAGGGAAGGACAAGTGAAAAAAGCAAAAGGCCGAAGATACAACTGAAGTAAATTATGCGAGAGGTTTGTCTCATGTGATTCCCCTTTGCTCGAAGTCGCCAATGAACGAATCACCGTCGACTATCGACAGAAATGACCGGCTGAAGGCTCGGCCTTTGGGTTTTAGAAACGAGTCTGATCGGGAGTGGCTGGGAGCCTATCACGGTGTTTATACGGAGACAAGGAATAGCCGGAAAGAAGGGCAAACGGGAAAGACGCAAAGGCATTCAGAACTGTAGTGGCCACGGGGTCGAAGGCTAACTGGCTAAGACGCCTCCTGCGTCAAAACAATTCAAACGCAAACAGACGGAACTGAAGTAAACGTATCGGAGAAGTACAGGCTTCGAGCACGTGTTAGAGAAATTTCCAGCTGATTGAGGTTGGTATCGGAGTTGCTAAGAGTGCTAAATGACGCTTGGCACTAATCGCAACCTGACACGATGGGAAGAACAAGCAGAAGTACCAGTAGAGCGAGGGGGAACCAGGGGTATGTGGGAAGATTCACCGGCACCGAAGCTTTTCGCGTCAACGTGGTGGGCGCGACTGGCGACCATCGCAGTTGACCGCGAGCAACGCCCGCAAAAGAAAAAGAAGCGCTGGACAAATGTGCTGCGGAAGTTGATCCGGCCTAGAAATAATTAATGGCAGGAGAGCTTATGAACGTTTACTGACTCCTTGCCAGCTCATTGCGCCTGCGCGTACTGACCGCGCTTCCATCTCTTCACTCCGAAACCTATCACGCTGTCAGTGCTATCGATCTAAGCGCAAAGATACGCCAGCCCGTGTTCCCTCTCTGATAAACTCTTGAAACCATGAGCGAAGTCAATCTTCAGGAGTTGTTTGGCGGCATCGACATTTACTTGTTTGATCAACTCTTGAAGGGCCGGTTCGCTCCGGGAATGCGGGTACTTGATGCCGGCTGTGGGTCGGGCAGAAACCTGGTCTACTTTCTGCGGAAAGGCTACGAGGTTTTCGGAATCGATCAGTCAGCGGAAGCAATCTCACAAACGCGGCGCCTCGCTGCCACTCTCGCGCCACACTTGCCGGCGGAAAATTTCCGCGTCGAACCGGTAGAGAAAATGTCCTGGGAGTCGGCGCCGGCCATAATTCACAGCCATGACCCGTACGGATTTGATGTTGTCATCAGCAGCGCTCTGCTTCACTTTGCACGCGACGAAGAACAATGGCACGCCATGGTTAAGGAGATGTGGCGCGTGCTCAGGACCGGCGGAATTTTCTTTGCTCGTCTGGCCTCTACAATCGGGCTTGAGAAGCGGGTCGAGTTAATTGAAGGCCGGCGTTATCACCTTCCTGACGGCTCGGATCGTTTCCTGGTAGACGAGGCGATGCTGCACAAGGTCACGGCCTCGCTTGGCGGAGAGTTTATTGAGCCAATCAAGACGACCATCGTCGAGAACCTGCGCGCGATGACAACCTGGGTATTGATTAAAAAGTAGGACCGACCTAAGGAGTCGTGTTTCGCGAAGACGACGGTGTTGGCGCGGGCGAGGCCGGAGGTGATGAGTTTTTTTCGTTGGGTCGCTCGATCGCTTTTACTTCTTTGCGCTCCAGAAGAGTCGCAACGCCGCGGCGCCGGTACCAGATTCCATCATCTGTTTGCCACACTTCGTCCGCTTCAATATTCAGTCCATTAGTTAACCGAATCGTAATTGGGCCATGTCCGGTTTTTTCGTCCCCACCCGTCGATACCATTCCGGAACTCAAACCGGTGGGCAGTGATTCCAACTGAGCATCAGGCGACGGGGACACACTCGGTGATGGTGATGGTTCTGGCGAAGGCGACTCGCTGAGATCTGGGGAAGGACGCGAAGGCAAGACAGGTACCGGTGGTTGCGCGAGAGAGCCATTCGCAATCAACTCGTTGGCATTCGAGCTCGGAGGTTCGCGTGTAAAAGGCTGGTAGACAAACACGACCAGGCCGATAGCTAAGCCGGCGACTACCATGAGAGCGAGCATCAGCCAATTCTGACGCAGTCGCGTTTCGATAGGAATAGGGTAAGCAATCGTTCCCACCCCCGCGGGTGGATCAACGAATGCAGTTGTCGGGGTGTAGACGGCTGGTTCTGGTTCAATTGCGGGTTGCGGTGACTCGCGTGGTACTGCAGCTGGTTCTGGCAATTCAGCATTACTGTCCCAGAAGTCTGCGAGCAACGTGGCACCGTCGCGTTCGCAAAACTCGAAGGAGTCAGGAAATCCTGAAGTACATTCTGGACAACGTTTCATTGGTCAACTCGATTGGCGCGAAAGAGCCTTGGCGAAGTTCGGTAGCTATTATGTTGGAAAAACTGCTTGCAGCGCCAGAGAGAAGCAGGGCGCGATCCTGATGTACTTTCATGTCTGCCTTTGAGACCGTTGCTATTGACAGTGGGAAATGAGGTCAGTGCCACCCGGCGGAAGCGCGTGGGTCGTGGTTTTCGGCAGGCTACTGAGCAAGATTGTGGAGTAAAAGCGATTGAATACGATCGAATCCCACTCGCTGCCGCGTGGTGATACTGACCTCATTCTGCTGAGATCGTCTGTTAGAACTTGAACGGTTTCTTGAGTATGCGGCCGGTTTTCTTCAGGAATGAAGTCACCTTGGAGTCCTTCTTAGTCTCAGCCGCCGGTTCTGTTTGGCTGCCCTTCTCTCCCACGCTGTTAGCTGCTGACTTTGACCGCGAAGAAGGGGACGGCAACCGTTCAATCGTTCTCACCTGGCTCCGGTTGAGGAAAGTTACCACTCCGCCCTGCCTATACCAGATACCCTCTCTCTTTTCCCAAGCTTCGTCGGCGCGAATCGCCGCACCATTGCTAAGCCGCACGATCACCGGGCCGCGACTGTTGCCGGACGGCGCTCCCGCTGTAACAGGGCCAGGTGTTAGGCGCGTGTGAGCAAGGGACTCTTTTGTCGTCGACGAGGAGGAGCTAACCGTTGTCGCGCCTGTTTCCGCTGAAGATAATTCGCCGGACTGTTCGGGCGACTGCGTGGACAAGGAGGTATCTGCAGAGGGAGTTTGTGTCGACGCCAAAGCAGACGAGGGAGCTTGCCCGCTGGTAGCTCCGGAAGTTGACTGGGGCGGAATGTCGCTCGCCGATCGATCCGTCGAAGACTCGGAGCCTTGCGGAGCGCGAAGGGATCGGAGCTGGTTCGCTCGTGCTAAGTAGACAACGATGATCAGCGTCGCTAAGACAAATATGGTCAGCAGCGCAAAGTTTCGCCAGCGTTTTCCCGCCGATTCCATCGGCAACACATCTGGAACCAGAACTGGCGTGGTGCTTACCGGCGTCGTGAAGGCTTGCTCAGTGACGATTGTGGCAGGATTCGAAACCAGATCTTTCCCGTCCATATCGCAAATGCTTTGGTCGTCTTCGTAAATAAAATCGCACTGTGGGCAGAGTTTCATCGCATCACTCCCGTAAATCTAACTGTAGGTTGGGGCCGCGGATGGAAGCAGTTCGCCAGGAAATGAATCGGTGAGAATCCGCCGAGGACAAGATTACACTTATCGCCGGGAAGAGACAATCAGTTTTGCTTGGACGTTATCGAGAACGATATTGCCCTGGCCAACAGCTTGGTTTTATTGGGTTTGAGACGCTAGACGACTTTGCCGAGTTTCGGAACGTTTTGGCGAGTCTATTCGGAAGGCGAGCTCTCCGGCTCAGGCACATCGTCGGTGGCGGCGGGTTGGTTCTCTGCGACCCAAGAGACAAAAAATCGCAGCCAGCTTTCAGCGGACTCGGCGATCTGCACTCCCACCCGGGCAGTCCCATAAATCGCAGGGGCAATACGGATAACTACGGCGGTCACTTCAACGGCTGCACCGTCAGGCCGGTGCGCGCGTACATACAGACGGTCGCCGCGACTGACTTTCTGGTTGAGATGAAAGAGTGCGCCCGAATTCGAGATATCGTCGGTTTCGGTGGGCTCGCTCCAGGCTGAGTCGTCTTCCGCGCGTCCGGAAATGACGATTGGCAAACGCAACGGCATGCGTAAGTCAAAGCGCCGTTCTTCATTGTTGCTTGGCGTGCTCATGAGAACAGTCATTAAATCAGTAGGCAGTCAGCATCAGGAAAGTTAACGCAGTTGTTTGCTCGTGCCGGCTGATTGCTGGTTGCTTGTGTCGCTCCAATTATAAAAACCTTCGCCGGTCTTCTTGCCGAGCTTTCCTTCGCTGACGAGTTTTCGCAAGACTTCAGGCGGTTGAAATGTTTCCGAACCGAGTTCACGATAAAGATACTCGGCAATGTTAAGCCTGATATCCAGCCCGACATGATCGGTAAGCTTAAGCGGACCCATCGGATGGTTGTACCCCAGTTCCATCGCCGTATCAATATCTTTAGCGCTGGCCACACCCTGTTCAAGCATGCGCATGGCTTCGAGTCCCAGGGCCACGCCGAGACGACTGGACGCAAAACCGGGGACATCGCGAACCACGATTGGCTCCTTACGTAACCTCGTACTGACTTCGCGCACGAGCTCCACTGTATCATCTCCCGTCGCTTTTCCGACGACAATTTCAACCAGTCGCATTAAGTGAACTGGGTTGAAAAAATGCATACCAACTACATTCTGGGGACACCGGGAAGCTTTGGCAATTTCAGTTATCGAAAGCGACGATGTGTTGGTCGCAAATACAAACGCCTTGCCGGAATGCGTTTCAACTTCGCGAAGAATTTCCTGTTTGAGTTTAAGTTGTTCGGGAGCTGCCTCAATGATCAGGTCAGCGTTTGCGATCTCTTCCAGCCTGGTAGTTCCGCGCAGGTGTTGCAGAGTTGAATCGCGATCGTGCTCGGTAAGTTTTCCGAGTTGGATCCCCTTGGCCAGGTTGCGTTCGATTGCCGCAATGCCGCGAGCTAGAGAATCGCGATCGACGTCGCGGAGCAGGACCTTGTAGCCGGCTCCGGCAGCCACCTGCGCGATTCCGTGTCCCATGGTCCCTGCGCCTATGACGCCGATCGTTTCAATACTTTGCGGGGCGATGCCTGCGTTCAATCGTTTCCTTTTGTCTCTGGTAAAGCTGAGATCTCTAACTGAAGGTCTGGCTCGGATTCGACTACTCTGGTAGGGCTAGTTATACTATACCCCTAACCGAAAAGGCTATACTTCGGGCATTTAGTCACATTTTTTCAACTTTTATCAAGGACGGAAAACAGTCCATGCCGACCCAAACGCTCGATAGAGAGGTTGTAATCATTGGTTCCGGACCTGCGGGACTAACCGCCGCTATTTATTCTGGCCGGGCCAATTTGAAGCCGCTTTTGATTGATGCGCCCCCTGACGCGGAAAAGCAAACCACTCCGGGCGGGCAGTTAATGATTACTACGGACGTCGAAAACTACCCGGGATTTGCCGAGGGAATTCAGGGTCCGGACCTAATGGTGGAGTTTCGCAAGCAGGCGGAACGTTTCGGGACAGAATTCCTGGAGGAATGGATCACCGAGGCCGATTTGAGCCAGCGGCCGTTTAGACTCGAGACCAGCAATTACACCATCAACGCCGAAACTCTGATCATCGCGACCGGTGCGTCGGCTAAGTGGTTGGGAGTTCCCGGTGAGGCGAAGGTGCCCAACGGTTATGGCGGCCATGGCGTCTCAGCTTGTGCAACCTGTGATGGTCCACTGCCCGGGTTTCGCAATAAGGAGCTGGTGGTAGTTGGCGGTGGTGATACGGCTATGGAAGAAGCCACGTTTCTGACCCGCTACGCCTCGAAAGTTTACGTGGTTCATCGTCGCGATAAGCTGCGCGCATCGAAGATCATGCAGGAGAAGGCATTCAAGAATCCGAAGATCGAGTTTATCTGGAACACGGGGTTGGAAGAGATCTTGGGAGAGCCGCAACACGGTGTCACCGGGGTGCGTTTGAAAAATTTGCAAACTAACGCCGAGCGCGTTCTCCCGTGTACCGGCGTATTCATCGCTATCGGCCATAAGCCAAACACGGATCTTTTCAAGGGTCAGGTCGAGATGGACGAAGTTGGCTACATCAAGACTTCGCACCGCTCCACCGCGACGAATATTCCGGGAGTGTTTGCCTGTGGCGATGTTCAGGACTCAACTTACCGGCAGGCGGTTACCGCTGCCGGCACCGGCTGCATGGCTGCACTCGACGCGGAAAGATATCTTGATCATTTGCCGATAGTCACGCTCGAGGGCGACGAAGTGACGATCGAAGGCGAACATCTCACACCGGATCACCAGGCGATTATCGAACCCGACGGTACGATGGTGCCCAACAAGACGACGGTGCTGGCTTCGACAAAGAAATGATTAGGCAGCGGGCAAGCCCCTTCCTAACCGCGAGCTACTCATCCATTGAGTTGATCCTGGCTTGAAAGACTTTCAATGATTAGTCGCGTTTACAGCAGGACTATTGAGTCATCCTGGTGACGCCGCGGTACCGGAGCTGGTCTTTGGTATTGTTCCCTTTCAGGAGTAGGAAAGTTTTCAGGACAAGCTTCGCAGTAGAACCCCGAGTGCTTTTTCCGGTCCTCACATTGATTGCAATCCAGCGTTTGGCCCACCACTCTTAGTGCTTCAACCAACGGCAGCAACACCCGACCCCGTTCCGTAAGCTCATACTCGATGTGCGGTGGATTGCCGCCATAGTCTGTGCGCTCGATGAGCTTATCTTTCACCATGTCGCGCAGGCGCGCGACCAGCGTGCGGCTGCTGATTGGAAAAAGTCCGGAGTGCAACTCCATCGTGCGTCTCGGGCCAGCAGCAAGATCGCGCGCGATCAGCAACGTCCACTTGTCGCCAATCATCTGCAGTGCGCCGGAGATTGGACAACCATCAATTTGGCGTCGTCGCAACTGTTACACCCCGTAATGTTTCAAAGTCCAGCGTCAGGTTATGGCTTCACTACAGTTATTTCCCGGCTGGTGGTGTTGTAGCCGCCGTTTTCAACCGGCTTTCCGTCCTTGTCCAACAACTCTAGACGTACCGTGTGCTTGCCATTGATCCAACCCGACAGCCAGATGGGTTCCCACTTATCGATAAACTTCGGTTCGGCATCGTCAACTATGTACCTGACACGATACTCGCCTCCGTCACCCTTTAACTTAGCGCCCGTAAGCCAGAAGTCGATCATTATTGGATCTGCGTCTGCATCTTTATATTCACCCTTGGGTCGGCTGTACGTTAACAAAGGCTTGGCCGAATCAACTTCGCCTGCGGTGCTGGCCGGGAAGTCCTTGCCTTCGCGCGGCGCGGTGGTAGCAGGGCTGCTGTTGTTGTTGGCCACTGTCTGACCGCTGTTGGTCGTTGTCGGCTTCGCGGCATCTCCGCCACCCTTGACGGTAAACGTAACCATCTGAAAGGCGCCAACGTCTTTGTAGCTTTCATGCCAGGGACGCGACGGAAACACTCGCAACGTGTGTTTGCCGGCTACGACATTTCGCAATTCAAACGGCTGGCCCAACTCGTAATAAGCCTCGTAAGGTTGGTTGTCGAGGATGACGTGAATGTGATTCCCCTTCCCGCTGGCCGGATCCTTATGAGGCATGTAGCCTTTCAAGTCGCCGCTGAGATCGAGCTTTAGCTCAACTTTGGAACCGTTGATTACCGCATCTTTTGCCGGTGAAACAATCTTCAGACTGGGGTTGGCTTCGTCTTGCTCGCCACGCGCCTTCATCATATCCAGAATCTTTTGCGGTCTTGGCACCACCGCAAGTGTTTGCGTCACCGGCGGCGTAACCGTGCTGGTCGCGGTCGTGCTTGCATTGTCGGAATTTCCTGCTGCACATGAAATAAACAAGAGCGCGCAAGCTAACATTGCCAGCGATAAGGGAAGAAGTTTTCTGTAAGTACTCATGTTGGCCCTCCGAGAACAAATGACTTGAGATGAATCAAAGAATTTTCGTAAGTGTACTCTGAGCGCGGCCGTTAGCCAATAAAGATAGGAGGCAGGCACCAGGAGCAGGAGGCAGGACCACGAAGACGCGAATTTTTTTGCCTGCCCCCTGCTTCCTGCCTCCTGTCCCCTTCCTCTCTTTTTACGCTCCAGCGCTGCGCGTGTTCTTCTGTTGCAGTCGCTTCTCAACCGCAGCCCAATCGATGTTCGAGAAGAAAGCCTCGATATACTTCGGGCGTTCGGCGGGTTTGTAGTCCAGCAGGTACGCATGCTCCCAAACGTCCATAACCAGGATTGGATCGAAGCCCGCTATGTTTCCGGTTTCGTGGAGGGTGATCCAGTGATTTGATAATCGCCCGTTCGCGGGGTTCTGATTGCAGATGGCCCAGCCGACACCCCTCATTTTGCCTATTCCAACAAAGTCAGCTTTCCAGACTTCATAGCTGCCGAAGCTCGACGCGGCTGCTTTGGCAAACGAGGACGTTCGATCGGGATCGCCGATACCTCCACCGCGCTTAAGATTGTCGAAGTAATACTCGTGTAGCACCATGCCGTTGTACTCGAAACCCAGCCGCCGCGTCAGTTCTGAATACGCAGGCATCTCCTCCTGATCCACGTTTCCATCCTCGATAAACTTTGTGATCCTTTCTGTGAGGTTGTTTGTTTCTTTGACATAGCCTTCGTAGAGTTTGAAATGCATTTCCAATGTTTGATCTGAAATGCCACTGAGGCCGCTCAAGTTGAACTCTCGCGCCTTGTAAGAATTAGTCGTAGTCATGCATCAACACCTCCATTGTATTAGGACCTGGGGAGACGATAAAACTAGCCGTTACTTTCGTCCGGATGTCTGACTATTGCGCTTGAGTATGGCGAATGAGTGGAAAGGCTGAGGAATTAGTGTGACGGATGAAAAACAGGAGCAGGAGCACTGGCAGGAGGCAGCAAAAGAGGCAGAAGCGGAATCGTTTTCCTGCTCCTGCCTCCTGCTCCTGACGCCTGTTTGCTATTTACCGAATATGACCCAATCGCCGTGCGATGTTCCCATGAATAGCAACAATGGCAATGAAAGCCAGGCATTGGTACGCGAAGCGATAAAGGCTTGTCGCGCCAGTTCCGGCGGAGCGGCCGGTCCGGTGCCGGCTGTTGCGGCAATAATTCGTTTGTTATTTGGCCAGATAATGCCCCACACGTTCAGAAGCATGACGATACCGTATGCGCCACCGATGCCGATCGAGTAGGTCTTATTACTGGCGAAGCTCTGGCCTCCGGCCGTCAGCATCGAGTCGAAAAACCTGAGCAAACCCCACGACACAAAAGCTACCAGAATAAACATGACGACCGCATAAACGCGACCGTCTTTTATCAAGGCTGGCACCTTCTTGATGATGGCAAACTCCACCACAAACAGCACCACGGGATAAGTCAGCCACGCAAAGAGCACCCACCAAAGATTGATATTGCCGCCGCCGATTGCGTTCGCGTTCGCAACATCAGCCTTAAGGATGTACATCGCAAAATAAGCCAGACCGGCGAGCACTGTCACCACTGCCCCCCAACGGAAAAACCAGAGTGTGCGGCCCAACAAATCCGGATTGACCTTCTTCTTCGTTTCCGGATCGAGGGCTTTTTGAAATGGCACGTTGACGAGATTGAAAAAGTAGAGCAGACCGATCCAGGTGATGCCGGCGACGAAGTGGGCCCAACGCAATCCCACGCGCAGGATGTCTGTCGTTGTCGGAGCGTGAAACAAATCCTGGAACATAGCCAGACTGACGGGGAGATGAGCAGTTGACTCAATTAACATTAGGAACCTCCGTGGTAGGACAGGCATTCTCGCCCTGTCTGATTCGCCGATCAGGTTTCCGAGACAGACACGAAGGTCTGTCCTATTCTTTTATGGATTACGCGCGAAGATTACACCTTGAGTAGTGCACCATGCAACGTGGAGTTTGCACTACTCGTCAAACGGACGCGGGCCGGCATCCATTCCTCTGACGCTGGCCTGATTGATCACACGAACGTTCAGGTCGTCATGAACGCGAATCTGGCACGATAGGCGGACGTTGTCCGCGAGTTCAGCCTCCATGGCCAGGCGATTACGTTCGAGCTCACCCATTTCACCCGGATCTCCCGCGAGTACTTCAACTCGGCAGGTCGTGCAGCGCGCGTTGCCACCACAGCGGTGCAGAATGTCGATTCCGGCGTCCTCTATTACGAGAACTAACTTCTTTCCTTCGGGCGCTTCAATTGATTGTTCACCAGTCGCAGTTGTTGCTTGAATCGTGGGCATTCGTTATTACTCCGTAAACTTGGATTTTGATTGCACCTGAATTTGGCACAACTGACCGCCCGGGGCAAGCGAAGATGAGAAACCTCCGGCCATTGTCCGACAAACTTCAGTTTGTCGATTTCGAGGACTACGACAAGCTAAAGCTTATCGGGCATCGCTTATTGGTTCACAACTCCAACTCCATAAACAGCGCGCCGGCCACCGGGTTGTCGTTGTATGGTCCGATTTCTTTGAACCCCAATGAGCGGTACATGGCAATCGCGCGGTCCATCTTGCCTGGTAAGGTGTCGAGGCGCATGCGCTGATAGCCAATCTCACGCGCCGCCAGGATAATCGCCTCAGCCAGAGTATGGCCCAAACCTGTCCCCCGAAATTCAGGTCGAACATAGAGACGCTTCATCTCACAAATACCATCTGCAATATTTCGTAGTGCAACACAACCACCGCTCTGGTTTTCAGCGATCGCAATAAGCAAGCGTCCCGAGGGGGGTGCATATCCACCGGGCAACTCAGCAAGCTCTTTCTCGAAGCTTTGAAAGCAGAGATCTATTCCCAGGCCGGCGGAGTACTCTTTGAATAATTCGCGGGCGCTGGCAATTTCTTCGGCAGACTGGGCTTGTATTAATTTCATTGAAAAAAGGGGCGTCTTAATGCGAAAAGGCCCGGTGGTCTTTTGGGGAAAAGACTACCGAGCCGAAATCGCGCACCGCGCTATTTGTGGGACAAACATCCTCGTCTGTCCTTGTTGTCAGCGACAGGCAGCAATGCCCGCCCTGCATTTTTATGCCGTGAACGAGGTGCCGCAACCGCAGCTGCCCGTAGCATTGGGATTTGTAAACGTGAATCCGGATCCCATTACACCCGTGACGTAGTCGATCTGGACGCCGTTCAAGTATTGACCGCTAAACATATCGACGAAAAGCTTGACGCCCTTTTCATCGAGAATGAAATCGCCCTGCCGCGAATCTTCTTCAATATTCAAGCTGTACTGAAAACCCGAGCAGCCGCCCGGTACGACCCGGACGCGAAGTCCCGCGGTCTCGGGCAAGCCCTCTTCACCGGACATAAACTTCTTAATCTCAGCAACCGCGCTATCGGTGACGTGCAGCGTCATCGCGGGGGCAGCGGTTGGTGCTTCAGTTGAAGTTGTGGTGGTTTGTGTCGACATATCCTTTAAAAAGCTCCTTTTATCAATTATTGCAATAAGGCTCAGCGCCGTCGCATTACGGTCTCGCTGCCGAAAAATAATACCAAGACCAAAGGCCCAAGTCCAAAGGCCATCTTATTGACCTTTGCCCAAAACAACAAGTTCAGGCTTCATTGCTTCGATCGAAACCTGACGCGCCACTTCTTCGGCAACACGTCTAAAAGCGACGGCCTGGGGAGATTCGGGATGGCTGATAACTACCGGCACGCCTTTGTCCCCACCCTCGCGCACCTCAAGTCCTAAAGGGACCGTCCCCAGCAGCGGCACATGATACATGTCAGCCAGTCTGGCTCCGCCGCCTTCGCCGAAAATGTTGTAGCGCGTGCCGGTGTCCGGCGCAACGAAGTAGCTCATATTCTCGATGATGCCGAGAATTGGAATGGCCACAGTTTCGAACATGCGTAACGCACGGCGTACATCAGCAACTGCTACATCCTGCGGCGTCGTCACTAACACTGCGCCCTGAACAGGTACTAACTGCGCCAGCGACAGTTGAACATCGCCAGTGCCCGGCGGCATATCGACGATCAAATAGTCCAACTCGCCCCACTTAACATCAGTCAGAAACTGTTTTACCAATCCATGCAAAATAGGACCGCGCACGATCATTGGCTTGTCGCCGGGCTGCAGCAACGCCATCGAGATCAATTTGACTCCATACGCTTCGATCGGCACGAGCTTATTAACGTCAACTTCAGGACGCGCATCAGCAACGCCAAGCATGATGGGAACGTTAGGGCCATAAACGTCCATGTCCATTACGCCAACGCGTGCGCCATCCAACGCCAGAGAGACTGCAAGGTTAACAGCGACTGTTGACTTTCCAACGCCGCCCTTGCCGGAAGAGACAGCGATGATATTTCGTACGCCTTCGATCGAAAGTTTGTCGCCGATGCCCCGGCCTTTCGGAACTTCAGCATCCATCGTTACCGCGACGGCAGTAACACCGGGCAAGGCCCCGACTAACTCGCGAGCCGCACTTTCCATCTCCGCTTTCACCGGGCAGGCAGGCGTCGTCAGGACAATGCGGAAAGAAACCAGGCCGCCATCGATCTTAAGGTCCTTGATAAACCCCAGCGTCACAATATCTTTGTGG
>Ga0134126_10007476_pt1 | contig 13727 bp, 11 predicted proteins | sample KB31752_FD_96881 | JGI IMG/M metagenome (GOLD analysis project Ga0134126, IMG submission 96881) | Terrestrial soil microbial communities with excess Nitrogen fertilizer from Kellogg Biological Station, Michigan, USA - KB3-175-2 | ecosystem: Environmental > Terrestrial > Soil > Unclassified ...
CTCGCGGTGTATTTCACCTCGAAAATGTTGTTGAAGTTCTCGACCAGCAGGTCTGTCACAACCATGCCAAGCTCCGTCGGATGGAAGCGGCCGCCTTCTTTCTTAACGTATTCCCGCTCTTGAATCGTCGACAGGATGGACGCGTAGGTAGATGGACGGCCAACGCCGTCCGCTTCCAATTCCTTCACCAACGTGGCTTCGTTATAGCGAGGAGGCGGTTCGGTGAAATGCTGCTCGGGATCGATGGATTTGAATCGAAGCGTCTCGCCTTGCGTCACCGCCGGCAGCTTATGCTTCAGTTCTTCGTCGTCTTCGTCCTTCTGGTCCTTGCCTTCTTCGTAGATCTTCAGGAAGCCATCGAATTTCGGCACGCTGCCGGTCGCCCGGAACAGATAATTCGCGCCGCTTTTGCCGCTCGCGCCAATGTCGATTGTCGTTTGATCGAACACAGCCGGCTTCATCTGCGACGCGATAAAGCGCATCCAGATCAGACGGTACAGCTTCATCTCGTCCTCAGGCAAATGCTTTTCGAGCGATTCCGGCGTCCGCAACACCGACGTGGGGCGAATGGCTTCGTGGGCGTCCTGTGCAGCTTTCTTCGTTTTATAGACGTTGGGCGAATCCGGGATGTATTCCTTCCCGAAACGCTCACCCACAAAACCGCGCACTTCGGCGATAGCATCGTCGGACACGCGAGTCGAATCGGTACGCATGTAGGTGATAAGACCCACCAGACCCTCTTTACCGATCTCCTTGCCTTCATAAAGCTGCTGGGCAAGCATCATGGTGCGCTTCACGCTGAACCGCAGTTTGCGCGAGGCTTCCTGCTGCAGCGTGGACGTGATGAAGGGCGGGACGGGATTACGACGCTTCTCCTTCGTCGTAACCGATTGAACTTTGTATGTCGCGTCGATCAGGTCGTCGAGAATCCGCCTCGACGCGGCCTCATCGCCAATATATGGCTTGTACGGCGTCTTCGACTCGTCAGCGGGTCTCGGAAGAGCGAGCGAGTCGGCGTTGTCGACCTTTGTAAGCCGGGCGCCCAGGACCGGCGGCTTCTTCGCATTCAACGAAACATCGATGGTCCAGTATTCCTGTTTGACAAAGGCGCGAATTTCGCGCTCCCGATCCACAATCATGCGGAGCGCGACCGTTTGCACGCGGCCGGCCGAAAGCCCGCGGCGCACTTTGTCCCAGAGCAGCGGCGAGATTTTGTAGCCCACCAGTCGATCCAGAATACGGCGGGCCTGTTGGGCCTCCACGAGATTCACATTGACCGGCATCGGCTTGTCGAACGCCTTCTTCACCGCGTTCGCCGTGATCTCGTTGAACATCACCCGGAAGATCGCCGGGCCGTCGCTCTTCTTCTTGGGCTCGAGTTCTTCCTTGAGGTGCCAGCAGATCGCCTCGCCTTCGCGATCGGGGTCAGCCGCCAGGTAAATGGAATCGACGCCCTTCGCCGCCTGCCTCAACTCCGAGATAAGCTTCTTCTTGCCTTCAATCACCTCGTAGCGAGGTGTGAAGTCGTTATCGACATCCACCGCCAAGTCGCGCTTGGGCAGGTCTTTAATATGACCGAGCGAGGCCTTGACGACAAAATTCTTGCCGAGATACTTCCCAATTGTTTTCGCCTTCGCTGGGGATTCAACGATGACGAGCGCCTTTGCCATAGAGATTTGCTACCTAACGTTACAACACTGATACTTGAAGGATTTTGACTCGACTCCGCACAGGGGAAAATACTTCACAAACTAACCGTACCCGAAGCCGACTGAAGAGATCGACCCGGAACGCTACCTTTTTTACCACACCTTTACAAAGTTCTTCCCGGGAAGTTGCCGAACAAGACCGTTCATTTCCAAATCGAACAGCGCTGCGATCAACTCAGATGATGAAATTCCTTCAAAAGATTCGAGGAGTTCATCAAGCTGTTTAGGATCATCGACTTGCAGGTAATTTAATACCTTCCTGGAGAGCACCTGGAGCGGGGCCAGCATCCCCTTGTCTTCGCCTCCATCAGATTGGATGCCGCCATCGAGTAAAAGTTGTCGCTGCCCCCTGTTGACAAGTTCCCGGCGAATATCGGCGGGAAGCTCGTTTACGACATCGTTCCATTCCTGAACCAGCTTGGCTGTTCCTTGCTTGATGAGGAGATTGGGCGCCCAACTCATCTTGGAGGTGATATTTCCTGGCACGGCGAACACTTCCCTACTCTGCTCGGACGCCAGCCGGGCGGTAATCGCGGAACCGCTGTGCTGGGCGCCTTCGACCACAATGACGCCCAGGGATAACCCGCTGACAATCCGGTTTCGAATGGGGAAATTCTGGGGATATGCCGGCGCGCCGATGGGGAATTCAGATACCAGCAGACCTCGTTGAGCAATGGATTCGTAAAGCCTGCGGTTGTCGGCCGGATAGAGCACATCAACACCACAGCCGAACACGGCGATGGTAGCGCCCTCGACGGAGAGCGCCGCCCGGTGAGCAGCAGTATCCACGCCACGGGCCATCCCGCTAATAATCGTCAGCCCTGCCTGCGCCAGATCCGCTCCCAGCCGTTCCGAAGCCGCGACGCCGTATGGTGTGGGCCGGCGCGTCCCCACAATGGCAATCCCGTAGGAGCCGAGAAGATCGACGCAGCCCCTGGCGAACAGAACAATGGGTGGATCGAAGATATCCCGCAGGCGCTGCGGATAGCGCGGATCGTGTAGCGTAATAACCTGCGCGCCCAGTTCGCGCAATTTCTCCTGCTGGTCCACCGCTTCTTCGAACGAGCAGCCGCTGGCAATGCTGCGGGCCAAGGCTGAGCCGAGTCCCGCGCCCTCCAGTTCCGATGCTGAAGCCCGGAAGATCGCCTGTGGTCCACCGAAGCTTTCCAGTAAGCGAAGCGAGCGAACCGTACCCAGGCCAGGAAGCATGAGGAGAGCAAGCCAGTGAAGTTCCTCCTCTTGCGAGATTGCGCAGGATGCCATGTTGATTATGTGGAACGGACGGCCGGGGATTCTCAAAGAAGGAGACGGAAACCGAGGCAAACTACAATCAGAGCCGCCGCACGCGAGCGCGGGTTGTGCGGCCGTTTCGCGAAAACCCGCTTGCTACCGTAAATTCATATGCAGCGCGATCCGGAGTTCTTCGGCGAGCGGGAGTTGAGCCTGCTGTTCATGGCTCGCCGGCTGCGCGAGGCGCTACGGCTGGAGGAGGTGCTGACCCGTCTCGGTATCGAGTATCACGTCGAAACGGGAGAGTATACCGGGGGGTTCCTCATGAAACGCGATCTGACCGGGGCTTTCTTTTATGTCGCGCCGGAGGACCTCGAAAGAACACGCCAAATTCTGATCGAGAACCGCTTCAAGCCGTACGATCCGTCGCGTAACCGATGACGTACCCTGCCGCGACGGCGCGGAATTCCGATATTTGCGCTTCCCGCCAGCCGGCATCCATGCCAAGCTCGCCCGCGATCAGTTCCGCTACCCGGGGCGCGGCAGCAAGGGCGGCTTTAGCATTTAGAAACAATGCCCGCGTGCGCCGGGCCAACACGTCTTCAACAGTCCGCGCCATCTCTTCCCGCACGGCCCACACGACTTCAGCCTCGATGTAGGGCAAATCAGGGTGCAGCCGTGCGCCGAGAGCCTGAGTCTGGGCAAGATTCTGAATCGCATGAGCGTCTGAACCGTAAAACCAGAGGTCGCCAAACTTTTCCGCATTGTCGTGAAACCCGTGAACATTCAGCTTTTTTGTAATGCACGGCTTGTCGGGAAGCCGCGCCAGTGTAGCGGCCTGATCGACGCAATCCTCGGCCATGTGCCGGTAAGTAGTCCACTTGCCTCCGGCGATGGTGAGCAGCGCGGAATCGTCGATGTGAATCGTGTGGTCCCGCGAAAGCGACGCTGTGTTCTTGGCGTCCGAAGCACGCACTAGCGGACGGATACCAACGAACACGCTGAGCACATCACTGCGAGCCGGCGCCTTTTCGAGATAGCGCGCGGCGGTGCTGAGAATGAACTCGATCTCCTGCTCTAACGGAAGCGGTTCGAGCAACGGCGTTTCGATGGGTGTATCGGTTGTGCCCACCAAGGTGTGATCGTGCCAGGGGATGGCGAACATCACTCGCCCATCGGAGGTGTGCGGCACCATGATGGCGCTGTCGCCCGGCAGAAAGGAGCGGTCGAAGACCAGATGAATTCCCTGGCTGGGCGAAATCATCGGCTTGACGTTCGGTTCTGCGAGTTTGCGGACGGTGTCGGAAAAGGCGCCCGTGGCGTTCACGACGACTTTCGCGGCAGCGCGAAAGCTGTTGCCCGTTTCGAGATCCCAAGCCATAACACCGTCGATAAATCCATCGCTTCCTTTGGTGAATCCGGTGACCTGCGTGTAGTTCAGAAGTGTTGCACCTTGGTCGCTCGCCGTCTCCGCAAGGTTGACTAGTAGGCGCGCATCGTCGAACTGGCCATCGAAGTAAACGACTCCGCCGCGAAGCCCTTCGGTCTTGATCGTCGGGAGCCGCTTTAGGGTTTCCTCGCGTGAAAGAATCTGCGAGGCTCCAAAGCCGTATTTGCCGCTGAGCAGGTTATAGATCTTGAGGCCAAGTCCATAAAACGGCGCTTCCCACCAGTCGTAATTCGGAACCACAAAGGCGAGGTCGTGAACAAGATGCGGCGCGTTCTGACGCAGAATGCCGCGTTCCTTCAGGGCTTCCATCACGAGTGAGATGTTGCCCTGCTCCAGATAACGAACGCCGCCGTGGACCAGTTTGGTGCTGCGGCTGGACGTGCCCTTGCCGAAATCCGATTGTTCCAGCAGCAAAATATCGTAACCGCGCGAAGCCGCATCCACGGCTACGCCCATGCCAGTTGCGCCACCTCCGATGACGATCATGTCCCAAGGGTCCTGGCGCTCAAGGCAGCGCGTCATCATGTCGGCGCGTTTCATGCGTGGACCTGGAGCGGAATTCCGCAAGGTGAACCGGAAGTAGCTTTATTGTTGTGAATGGGCGTAGGCCGCCCTATCATCTCCCTCGTCATTTGCCGTTCCCTTTCAGATTGCGTTCAAAGAACTCCGTCATCTGTTCCAGCATGGGTTCGCGCAGGTCTCCGGTGACGCCGTGCGTCTTCTGCGGGTAAAGCATGAACTCGAACTGTTTGTTCGCGCGACGAAGGGCGGACATCATTTGCATGGTGTTCTGGAACAGCACGTTATCGTCTTCGAAGTTGCAGACAATCATGAGTTTACTTTGCAGATCGCCGGCAGCCAGGACGTCTGAGCTTTTTTTGTAACCCTCCGGATTCTCACTCGGCAGCCCCATGTAGCGTTCCGTGTAGATGGTGTCGTAATTATGCCAATCGGTAACCGGCGCCCCCGCGATGCCGGCTTTGAACAGGTCCGGCGCGTGCAGGAGAGAATACAACGTCATATAGCCGCCATAGCTCCAGCCGTAGATGCCGATGCGGTCTTTATCGACGAAGCCCATGCTAAGCAGCTTTTCAATGCCGGCGCGCTGGTCCGAGAGTTCGACGCGGCCCATTTCGCGATAGACCGGCGATTCGAACAGGTGGCCGCGCCCCACTGAGCCGCGATTATCCAGCTTCCAGATGACAAATCCGCGATCGGCAAGCGCCTGCTCCCATGAGATGCCGCCCCATGCATCGTGGTTCACTTGCGCCTGTGGTCCACCGTAGATGAAGACAATCGCCGGATATTTCGAATCGGGTTCGAAATGATACGGCTTAATCAGATGCGCATAAAGAATCGTGCCATCTTTTAGGTGCACGGTAACGGCCTCTTCCGGCAGGATTTGATACTCATTCTCAATGGTGCGGTCGGCAGAGCGGAACACCGCAAGCTGGGCTCCCGAGCCATTATGCAGAGTCGATTGCGGAGGAGACGTAAGCGATGAAAAAGTATCCAGATAATTACGGCCGTGCTCGTCGCTAAAGATCGCATGCATACCGCTCGAACGCGATAGCCGTTCAGGGGCGCCGCCTTTCAGCGATACGCGATAGAGCTGGTCCTGGAGCGGGCTGGCTTCCGTCGACGTGTAATACACGTAGCCTGTCTCTTCATTCAGAGCGATGACTTTGTTCACTTGCCAGTTGCCGGAGGTGAGTTGCCGCAGAAGCTTACCGTCTTCCGAGTAGAGATAAAGATGACGAAACCCACTGCGCTCGCTCGACCAGACAAAATCCGGTTTCGCACTCAAGAAGCGGAGATCGTCATCGGTGTTGATCCAGAATTTATCGCGCTCGCTCAGCACGGTGCGGACCGAACCACTGGCGGCATCGGCAAGCAGGAAATCGCGGCAGTTCTGAATCCGATTCATCCGCTGGATACCGAGCGCTCTCGAATCGGGCAGCCAGTTAACGCGCACGATCAGCGTATTCGCAGTATCGCCCACCTCCATCCAGGTTGTCGGGCCTCCATCCACCGAAACGACGCCGACTTTCACCTCAGCATTTGGCGTTCCCGCTTGCGGATAGCGCTGTGGTTCATAAATCGCGCGCAGCCCGAGCAGGTCGGAATGCGGATAGATGAACTCCTTGCTGACGTCGAACCGCATATATGCAATCCATTTGGAATCGGGCGACCACCAGAACGCTGTGCCGAGATCGAGTTCTTCCGGATAGACCCAATCCAATTGCCCATTCAGCAGGGCTGATGTGCCATCGGACGTGAGTTGCGCGGTCTTTCGCGATGCCAGATTGCGAACGAACAGATTCGAGTCTTTCCGGAACAGGACGGACCGGCCATCGGGCGAGAGCGTTGGAACGTTGTCTTCGCGAATGTCGGCAATAGTCTCCTTCGGCTTCGCGTTGCCGGCGTTGATGACAAAAAGGCCGCCCGGCGCCGGAACCAACAGAGATTTACCATCCGGAAACCATTGCATGCCGCTCGTGTCTACGCGGCGGTTCTGCCAATTGAACGGACGGCTGCTATTTTTCGGTTGAATCTCGTTCCGCTTTTTCGTGAGCTTGTCCGCATCGAACCACTCGGTCTCGTTTCGCGCTGCGACATCGTAGAGCCAAACCCTACCGTTCTCTTCATACGCAAATGCCTGTCCGTCCGGACGCCAGTTCGGGGAAGGAATGGAGGCCGGATGCACGGTCACAACGTCGTGAATCGTGACGGGCTTTTTCGCGGCCCACACGGGCCCGATCGCCAGCAGGAGAGCCAGGAAAGCGGAACGCACAAGCGAAACTCTCATGGATATTCGATTGTAACGAGCCGGAAGTTCGCACTGGCCAAGCTATGCTGATGAAGATTCGGAGATTGCGCCGTGACGTTGTCGAGCATCCTTAACGATCTTGTGTTCGTGCTGCTGGGCGTCCTTGTGTTCTCGATAGCGCTGGTGATCGTGGGCCGCGCGATGCCCGGTAATCTCTGGAAGCAAGCGCTCGAAGAACGGAATCCGCACGCGGCCATTCTGCTGGCGGGCATCGCACTGGCGCTGGGATGGATTGTCGCCGCGGCCGTGCATTAGGTTCCGAATCCGCTGCGCGCCCGGAGGAGTCGATCTTCGCTCACCAACTCGGCATTCCGGGGCGGCGGACCGACCCTTTCCTCGAAATCCTGGTGGTTGTATGCTCGAGACCTGCCTGACGGTTTCGAGCCTGATTCCGGCAGCCAAACTACTACGGTCGCCCAGAATGCGTGACAATCATCAGCGGGATTGCGGCAACCGCCGCAATCGCGATCAGGATGAGAAAGGCGGTCCCTAGAACCGTGTCAAGCCGGTCGTTGACGTGCTTGCCCATAATGTTCTTGTCCGCCGCCGTTTTCAAAATCGGATAGTACGTCAGGGGCATAACGACCATGCCGAAAATAATCGAGATGTTGACCAGTTGCAGCGGGCGCAAGCCGCTGACTGCGATCAGAAACGCCACAACAAACATCCCGATCCATGCCGCGGTAAATATCGGGACAGCCTTGGCCGGTTGATTTTTCCCCCAAGCCAGATTAAAGAATTGGCATAAATTATAGGCTCCGGACAGCCCGGTTTCGAGCGCCGCTCCGGCGAGGCACGCCATCGTTCCGATCAGAGCAAGCACGAGCGCCTTCTGGCCGAAAGGAAACGCGCCGGCCATGGTCGTGCTGCTCAGGATCTCGGGAAAAATGCCGCGCGGCAGAAAGAGGAGAGCGCCCAGCACCAACAGTCCCGCCGTGAGTAGGGCTCCCAAAATGGAGCCGAACGCCGAGACCATGAAATTCTCTCCGAGATCTTTGGTGGTCCAGTCTTCTTCCATCGCGCCCGACGAATAGAAATGAACCTCGTATTCCATCAACATAGCGCTGAAAATTCCTACCGCGAAATAGCCGTAGAGCAACCAGTGCTTCGTATCCGGCTGCGTAATTGCGGGCGCGAGTCCTCGGGCAAGCTGACTCCAATCCGGATGTAAGGTGACGGCGGAAACGGCGAACACAGCCATCGTCAAACCGGAAAGGCCAAATGTCCGTTCGATCCACTGGAACCGCAAGAGAAAGATAATGGCTCCCAATACGACGGGGGTTGCGATCAGCAGCAATTTTTCCGGCCAACCCGTCAGGAGATGTAACACGACGGCGATGCCGCCCAACTCCGCCGCGCACGTAATCACGTTGAGAAGATTCGAAGCGATCAGCGTCACCATGCCCAACGGGAATCCAAGCTGGGTACGCACTACGGCAAAGACCGGCTCCTTTGCCACGACGGCTATCCGGCCGCACATCTCCATATAAACGATGATGCCGAGCGTGCCGAGCACAACGGACCACATCAATTGATAACTGAAAAGCGCTCCCGCCTGCATGGTAAATACGATTTGCCCCAGATCAACAAATCCGCCCAGGGCAGTCATGATTCCTAATGTCAGCCCGAGTAGTTTTTTCATAAAGACGAGCCCGCCTTTTCCAAGCCTGCGCGCATGCTCGCCATGCGTTCCTTAGCCGCGGCTAGCGCCTCGTCATGTCCAAATTTCGCGGGAATACCGAACAACTCGCGATCCAACAATTCCAATTGAGTGCGGCACTCGTGAACCGCTGTTGCCGTGCCGGGTTCGGGCTCCGCCTGCTTCAGTTTGTCTAACGATTGCTGGACCGCATCTTCCAGATAAGCTACGTGCCCGTCGGCGTAATGGCGCGTGGAACGACCCTGGCGAACATAGTCGACGAACAGCGCGGACTCGGAGACGAGCGAAATGGCCGATTTGACTTCAGAGCGCGCGTCGTCCCGGCTGATCGTCTTCTTGCGCGAACAACTCGCCAGCGCCGCGGCGAGCAATAGCACAAGAGCAGTTGTGGACTGCCGGATACGCCACATGTCTGATGACGAATCTAGCAGAGTCGCGGATGGATGGATCGATGGCCGGCGCGTGCCGTGGCGCACGATTCATCGCGCCGGTGGGCAGTTCACTGCCCGCTGCAGCTTGCACTGCATTGCGGCCGCTAAATCCGATCGCCACAATAACAGTTGCATGTCGCTTCTATGTCGCCTGTCTGAAGCGGCTTATTCGCAAATCCGGGCTGCCACAGAACTTTCCGGACGGCACTGCTCAAGTGAATCGCGTCGTCCGCCCGTTGGATGAGAGAATGTTTGCCTTGGAGGCAATAGACAATGGCCAAGCGGGTGCGATTCTTTGCCGGGCAATTGTTAACGGCGGCCGACTTCGAAGCCGAGCAGACATATCACAGGGAGATGCGACGCTTGCACAATCGCTTACTGCATGGCGTGGGTATCGCCGAGGGGCTCCGCGTGTCGGAGGACGATAGCCAAAGTAACGCAATGACGGTGTCGCCGGGGTTTGCTCTGGATGGTTCCGGAAACGAGATCGTTGTGGACCGCCCGGTTTGCCTAACTGTTGACCCCTGCGGGAAAGAGATATGCTTCGTAACACTGCGGTACACCGAAACTGCGACCGATCCGGTACCCACCGCGAACGGCGCTTCTGAGTTTAGCCGCGTAACGGAAGCTTTCTCGCTCGCAACTGCCGAGGAAGATCCCGGCCAAGACGGAGGCGGACAGATTCTAAGCCTTGCCCGCCTCATCCGGCAGAACGATCGATGGTCCGTGGACGAGAGCTACTCCCCCAAAACCCTTCATAAGGGAGAACAAATGTGCGCTCACGCTGATGATGGGCAGTGAATTGCCCGAGTGATATTGAATCGCGGTTGTCCCTTTTTTGGGGCGAACAAGATGAAGGAAAAGCGAGAGCCACAGAAGCTCAACTGGAAAACCGTTGAGCGCTACCCCACCACCGGCTCGGCCAACTCCGCCGCGCTGTACCGCCGCGCGACGTAGGTATCCAGAATTTCTCGAAACTCTTCGACGATCTTGTCGCCGCGCAGCGTCTTCGAAAGCTTCCCGTCGATATAGACCGGGGCCACAGGATCTTCGAATGTACCGGGGAGCGAGATGCCTATGTCGGCGTGCTTCGATTCGCCGGGGCCGTTCACGACGCAGCCCATCACCGCGACCTTCATCTCTTCGACGCCCGAATAATGTTCGCGCCAGATTGGCATTTGCTCGCGAAGGTAGGTTTGAATCTGGTCGGCGAGATCCTGGAAGAACGTACTGGTGGTGCGGCCGCAACCGGGACACGCCGCTACCTGCGGTGTAAAGCTGCGAAGGCCAAGCGCCTGCAGGATCTGCTGGCAGACGATGACTTCTTCCGTCCGGTCGCCATTCGGCAGCGGTGTCAGCGACGCCCGAATGGTGTCGCCGATTCCCTGCTGCAGGAGGATTGAAAGCGCGGCGCTTGTCGCCACAATGCCTTTCGAGCCGAGGCCCGCTTCCGTCAGCCCGACGTGCAGCGGATAGTCGCAGCGCGCGGCAAGCATTTCGTAGACCGCCACAACGTTCTGCACATTGCTGACCTTGGCGCTGAGAATGATCTTGTCGTGCGCCAGCCCGTACCGCTCAGCAGCTTCGGCGCTGCGAATGGCGCTTTCGACCACCGCGCGCATGGTCACTTCCATCGCGTCGAGCGGCTCGGCTGCCTTCGAATTCTCGTCCATCATCTGCGTGAGCAGTTGCGAATCGAGCGATCCCCAGTTCACGCCAATGCGCACCGGCTTGCCGTACTCCACCGCGCATTCGACCATCGTGCGGTAGTTATCGTCGTGCTTCTTGCCGATATTGACATTGCCGGGATTGATCCGGTATTTCGAGAGCGCGCGGGCGCATTCGGGATATTTCTTGAGCAGTAAGTGACCGTTATAGTGAAAGTCGCCGATGATCGGCACATCCACTCCAAACGTCCGCAGCGTATCGACAATCTTCGGAACGGCTTTGGCCGCGTCGTCGGTGTTGACGGTGACCCGGACAAGCTCAGAACCGGCCCGCGCCAGTTCCATCACCTGATTTACGGTTGCCGCAGTGTCGGCGGTGTCGGTATTCGTCATCGACTGGACAACGACCGGATGGGCGCCGCCCACTTTAACCGGGCCGACACTAACGACAACGGACTTGCGGCGTGGCGATGCTGGCATGAGCTGTAATTTCTCCTCAGAGTGCGCGGTAACTCCTTATTTTACCAAGCCATGCGGGGTATGACCGTGCGCTGGCCCGAAACCCGGCCTTATCGCTATACTAGTGATGGAGATCCCTCATTGAACTTGCGCGGTTTCTTGCGTCTTTTCACGCATATCCAGCTTTTGCCCATCCTCGAAAGCGGCGAGGAAACGACCCTGGTCGGCGGCCAGGCCGTGATGGAGGGCGTCATGATGCGCTCGCCGCACAGCTATTGTGTCGCTGTACGGAAGGCCTCGGGCGAGATCGTCACCGAAGAAAAGCCGCTGGCTAAGCTGTCTGATCGCCACCCGGCTTTCAAGCTTCCCGTGCTTCGCGGCGTCGGTACGCTTTGCCAGGCGATGTGGCTGGGCCTGAAGGCGCTGCACTTCTCGGCCAACAATCTCGTCGAAGATCTCGATGGCGATAAGACTCCAAAGAAAAACAAAAAGGAGATGAGTTCGTGGGCGATGTGGGCCAACGTCGGCTTCTCGCTCGCGTTTTTCATCTTCCTCTATAAGTTTGTGCCGTTATATCTGGCTACCTGGTTCGGCCATATTGTGCCCGCGGCCGGGAGCCGTTTCGGCATCAACATGGTGGACGGCGTCATCCGGCTCGTGCTGTTTCTGGGTTTTCTATACCTGATCTCGCGCATGAAGGATATTCAGCGGGTATTCGAATATCACGGGGCGGAACACAAAGTGGTATTCAATTTCGAATCGGGGAAACCCGTGACGGTCGAAAACGCACAACAGTTCGTAACGTGGCACCCGCGCTGCGGCACAAGCTTTCTGCTGGTTGTGATGGTAATCGCCATGGCGATTTATGCCTTACTCCCGTTCGATTCTTTCACCGCGAAGTTCCTCGCGCGCATCGCCCTACTGCCGGTGATTATCGGAGTCAGCTACGAGCTGATCCGGTTTGCCGCGAAACACCGGCAAGGTCTGATGGCCGTTCTCACGCAGCCGGGGCTCTGGCTGCAACGCATCACCACGCAGCCGCCATCCAATGAACAGGCGGAGGTAGCGATTCACGCTCTGAATCACGCAATGGAGCTCGAAAGGGCGCAGGGCGGCGAATTGGTGATCGCGTAAACGGGCACTTGCGGATTGCGAGACTTTCGATGCAATATCAGGAACGACTAGACGAAGCTGAAGCGCGCTTCAACGAACTGACCGCGCAAATGACCGATCCCGCGGTGATCAACGATTCGGAGCTTTACCGGAAGACCGCCAAAGCACAGTCGGAATTGAGCGATTTGGTCGGCAAATATCGCGACTGGAAGAAAGCGCATCGGGAGCTAATTGACGCCCGCGCCATGCTCGCGGAAAACGATCCCGATTTGCAGGAGATGGCGGAACTCGAAGTCCAGCGCCTGGAGCCGGAGTTGGAACAGCTTGAGGCCGACATCCGCATTCTGCTGCTACCCAAAGATCCGAACGACGAGAAGAACGTCGTGATCGAAATCCGCAAGGGAGCGGGCGGTGACGAGGCATCTCTGTTTGCCGGCGAAGTCTTTCGCATGTACACACGCTATGCGGAAGAACAGCGCTGGAAAGTGGAGATCACGTCTTTGAGTGAATCCTCGGTCGGCGGCGTTAGCGAAGTGATCGCGATCATCAGCGGCAAAAACGTCTACAGCCGCTTGAAGTACGAAAGCGGCGTTCACCGCGTGCAGCGCGTGCCCGCAACGGAAACACAAGGCCGTGTCCATACCTCCACCATTACCGTGGCTGTAATGCCGGAAGCGGATGAAGTGGAAGTGCAGATCGACGCGAAAGATCTGCGCATCGACACGTTTTGTTCGTCCGGTCCCGGCGGCCAGTCGGTAAACACCACTTACTCGGCTGTTCGCATCACGCACATCCCGACCGGACTGGTGGTTTCCTGCCAGGACGAGAAATCGCAAATCAAGAACCGCGCCAAAGCCATGCAGGTGCTGCGATCGCGTCTTTATCAAATTGAACTTGAAAAGCAGCTTGCGCAGATCGGCGCCGAGCGCAAGAGCATGGTGGGCACCGGCGACCGCAGCGAAAAGATCCGCACTTACAACTTCCCGCAGAACCGCGTGACAGATCACCGCATCGGACTTACGCTGCATCAGCTCGATTTGATTATCGAAGGGCGGCTGCAGCCGGTAATCGACGCGCTGATTTCGTATTATCAGTCCGAAAAAATGAAAGAGCAGGGTCAGGCGGCGTAGCTGCCGCGAATCGCAGGCAAGAGGCGTGCGACGTTGACTCTTCAGACC
>Ga0134126_10007479_pt1 | contig 13725 bp, 3 predicted proteins | sample KB31752_FD_96881 | JGI IMG/M metagenome (GOLD analysis project Ga0134126, IMG submission 96881) | Terrestrial soil microbial communities with excess Nitrogen fertilizer from Kellogg Biological Station, Michigan, USA - KB3-175-2 | ecosystem: Environmental > Terrestrial > Soil > Unclassified ...
ATTGCCGGCCGCACACATCGCAAGACCGAGGGGTTGATCGGGTTTTTCGTCAATACGCTGGTCATGCGGGCCGACCTGAGCGGGGATCCGAGCTTTGTGGAGCTGTTGGCTCGGGTGCGGGAGGTGGCGTTGGGAGCCTATGCGCATCAGGACGTGCCGTTCGAGAAGCTGGTGACGGAACTGCAGCCGCAAAGGGACTTGTCGCGCCAGGCGCTGTTCCAGGTGATGTTCATGGTGCACAACATGCCGTTGCGCGCACTGGAGCTGCCGGGTGTGACGGTCAGTCCGGTGAGCGTGGAGCACACGAGCTCGAAATTCGATCTGGCGATCGAGATTTTCGAGACCGGGGAAGGACTGCGGGGCAGGGCGGAGTACGCAACGGCCCTGTTTGAGGCCGCGACGATCGAGCGGCTGATCGCCAGCTACACGAGCGTGTTGGAATCGGTAGTGGCGGATGCTCAGCAGAGTATCTGGGAGCTGCCGCTGCTCGGGGAGGCGCAGCGCACGCAGATATTACGGCAGTGGAACGCGACCGCCCGGGAGTACCCTCAGGATCGGTGTGTGCACGAGCTGTTCGCCGAGCAGGCCGCGCGCGCACCGGATGTGGTCGCGGTGGTATATGAAGACCAACAGCTGACCTACCGGCAATTGGAGGCACGAGCGAACCAACTGGCACACCACCTTCAGAGTCTGGGAGTCGGGGCCGAGCAGGTCGTGGGCCTCTGTATGGAGCGCTCGATAGAGCTGGTGGTGGGGGTGTTGGGGGTCCTGAAGGCGGGCGGGGTGTACCTGCCGCTGGATCCGAGTTATCCCAGCGAGCGCCTCGGATTCATGCTGGAGGATACCGCGGCCCGCGCAGTGTTGACACAAAAAGGGCTGGCGGATCGCCTGCCCAGCCATCATGGCCCACAACTGCGACTGGATGAGGATTGGGGAATGATTGCCGGCTATCCCACGAGCGCCCCTCGCAGCGAGGTCACAGCGGATAATCTGGCCTATATCACCTACACATCCGGGTCGAGCGGCAAGCCGAAGGGGGTCATGATCTCGCACCGGTCGGTCGCCAGACTGGTATTCAATAACGGCTACGCACACTTTAACTCGGACGATCGCGGTGCATTCACGGCGAATCCGACCTTCGACCCGACGACCTTGGAGGTATGGGCACCGTTGCTCCATGGCGGGTGCCTGATCGTCATCGATCAAGCTACGCTGCTCGATCCGGACAGACTCGGGCGTGCATTGCAGGATCAGGCTGTCAGCTTGCTGGTATTGCCGACTGGACTATTCGGCAAATACGCTAAAACTCTGAGTCACGTATGGCCGCTGCTACGCTATCTGGTGGTGGGCGGCGAAGCGCTGGATCCGTCAGCCGCCGCCGCGGTGCGACGAGGCGGGACGCCTCATCTGATCAATGCATACGGTCCTACGGAGTCGACGACCATTGCCAGCACCTACGAGGTGGTTGAAGTGGCCGAGGGGACGCCCAGCATTCCCATAGGCCGCCCCATGTCGAACACGCAGCTCTACATTCTGGACCCGCGGAATGAGCCGGTTCCGATTGGCGTGGAGGGCGAGCTGCACATAGGAGGAGACGGGTTGGCGCGAGGATATGTGCGACGCGCGCAATTGACAGCCGAACGGTTTATCGCCAATCCGTTCGGAGAGCCGGGTAGCCGGCTGTATTGCACCGGGGATCGGGCCCGGTATCTGCCTGATGGCACTATCGAGTTCCTGGGCCGGCGCGACCAGCAGGTCAAGTTCCGCGGCTATCGGATCGAGTTTGGCGAGATCGAGGCGCGGCTCAGCGAGTACCCCGGGATACGACAGGCGGTGGTGATGGCCCGGGAGGACCGTCCCGGAGATTGGAGCCGCAGCAGCGGTGACGTCCCCAGCAGGGAGAAACGCCTGGTAGCTTATCTGGTCGCTACGTCCGGACAGTCGGTCGAAGTGAGTCTGTTACGCGAGCACATCAAGCGGCAGCTTCCGGAATACATGGTGCCGGCGGCGTTCGTGTTTCTGGAGCATCTGCCTCTGACAGCCAATGGAAAGTTGGATAAACGATCATTACCCGTCCCGGAGGCGGGGCAGATACCGGAAAATGAAGTCGACCTTGCTCGTACTCCGACCGAGGAGTTGTTGACGCGGATCTGGGCGGAGGTGTTGCACCTCGAGAGTGTCAGCGTGCATGGGAATTTCTTCGACCTGGGCGGTACCTCACTGCTGATGATGCCTGTCGTGTCGAAAGTGAATGCCGCGCTGGGCACGAAGATCTCGATCATCGACCTGTTCAGATTTCCGACCGTCAGCGAACTGTCCGCCCATTGCACGCAGGCAGGCATGGCAGCCACGGAGAATGACTCACCGCGCAGCGACCCGCCGCCGAAACCTGGAAGCAGGATCCGGCCTCCGGTACGTTCGGCCAGACGGACACGGCGCGAACCACCAACCGGAAGGATACGGGAATGACAATCCGGGCAGACGATACGAGCATAGCGATCATCGGCATGGCGGGTCGATTTCCCGGTGCGCGCAATATCGACGAGCTGTGGAATCTGTTGAAAGCAGGCAAAGATGCCCGTACGGAGCTCTCCGACACCGACCTGTTGAATGCCGGAGTCCCGAGAAGCTCGTTGAGCGACCCGAACTACGTAAAGTTCAGTATGAAGCTGGCGGATCCGGATCGCTTCGATGCGGAGTTCTTCGGCTACGGTCCGAAGCAGGCATTGAGCATCGATCCACAGCAGCGGCTTTTCCTGGAATGCGCCTGGGAGGCACTGGAGAGTTGCGGCTATGGACAGATTCCGGAGGAATTGTCTGTAGGAGTCTTCGGCGGCTGTGGCCACAACGGCTATATAAACTATCTGTCGCACGGCGGTCCGCTCGAACCGGCAGAGACGGTGCAACGTCTCATCGATACGGATAAGGACTTTCTTACCACGCGCGTGGCGTACAAGCTCGGACTGACCGGTCCGAGCGTTACGATTCAGACCGCGTGCTCGACCTCGCTGGTTGCAGTGCACCTTGCGTGCAGAAGTCTTCTCGACTATGAGTGCGATGTCGCCCTGGCTGGCGGCGCAAGTGTCAGACTTCAACAGGAAAAAGGTTATCTCCACGTGAGCGGCGTCCGTTCGCCTGACGGGTACTGCCGTGCATTTGACGCCGCGGCCGACGGAACGGTTTTCGGCGACGGGGTCGCGCTCGTGGTTCTGCGGCGGTTGACCGATGCCATTGCGGCCGGCGATCCGATTCAGGCAGTGATCCGCACGACAGTCGTGAATAACGACGGTTCGCGGAAAATCGGCTACACCGCCCCGGGGTTACGCGGCCAGAGCGAGTTGCTCGCCCGGGCCCTCGATTTCGCTGACTTGCAGCCGCAGGATATCAGCCTCCTTGAAGCGCACGGCACGGGTACACCTTTGGGTGACGCAATAGAGCTGGAGGCTCTCCATAAGGTGTACAACACTCCCGGAGCACGGAGGTTCTGCGCCATCGGATCGATCAAGGCGAACATCGGACATCTGGATACGGCTTCAGGAGTCACCGGCCTCATCAAAGTCGCGCTGTGCCTGAAACACAAAACCCTGGTGCCGAGTGTGAATATTTCCAAGCCGAATACTCAGCTGGAAGCGCCTCATTCCCCATTCTACGTGAACACGGAGCTGAAACCCTGGCAGCCCCTGGATGCCAGGCCTCGCCGTGGGGCAGTCAGTTCGCTTGGTATCGGCGGTACCAATGCGCACGCGATTCTGGAAGAAGCACCCGAAATAGCCGCCGCAGCGGAATCAGCCGTCGAATGCCTGTTGCCGATTTCCGCTCATGACCCGAAGGCACTGCGTCGCATCGGCGATAACCTCGCGGACCTCCTGAGCGCCCAGCCAGACGTCAATCTCGCCGACGTCGCTCACACGCTGCAATCCGGTCGCCGACGCTTCAACTGGCGTCGGGTGGTTGTGGGCGATCGGATCGCGGATGTCTGTGCTGCGCTGCGCGAGCGAAGTCCCGGCAATACCGACTGTGTCAACACGGAAAGCTCCGGCCGGCCGGTTGTACTCATGTTTTCGGGGCAAGGCGCGCAGACGCCGGGGATGGCAGCCGGCCTGTACGCAACCGATCGCGAATTCGCAGCGGAGTTTGATTGGTGCGCGCACCGGTTCTCGACACTGTTCGATATGGATATTCGCGGCGTCGTCGACGGCTCCGTCGCGCCGGAAATGGCCGGCACGCCAGCGGATCAGCTGTTCGCGCAACCTGCAATGTTTGCGCTCGAGTACTGTCTGGGCCGTATGTTGATGCGTTCAGGTATCCAACCTGCCGCGGTGATCGGTCACAGCATCGGAGAGTACGCAGCCGCCTGCATCGCGGCAGCCCTTTCGGCCGAGGACGCAGTCTACCTGGTTGGCAGGCGCGCGCAGCTGATGGCCGCAATGCCTCGCGGCGCGATGCTCGCCGTCTGTCTCACAGAGACCCAGGCGCGGGAATGGGTCGATCACAGAGCTACATCGATCGCCGCCGTCAACGCAGTTGATGAGTGTGTGATATCCGGCGAAACGGCGGCGATTCACGCAATCGCCGCCCGACTGGAATCTCAAGGAATCCAACATCATCTGATAAAAAGCCCCGTCGCCGGTCATTGCCCGGCAATGGCGCCGGCGGCGGCGGCTCTGCGCGAAGCGGCAATGCAGCGTGTCATGTCGCGACCGGCTATTCCGCTGGTTTCCTGCGTATCGGGCGATTTCGCATCCGACGAGCACGTCACTCAGAGCGACTATTGGTCGAACAACTTGCTTCTGCCGGTACAATTCCGCAAAGGTCTGACGCAGCTGGCGCGAAAACGCGGCAGCATATTCGTGGAGGTCGGACCTGGCAGCACATTAACGCGACTCGCGCGGCGCGAGCTGGGACAGGCGAAAGACTTCTCCTTCTTGTCGACTCTGACCGACATGGGGCTGACGACCCGGACTCATTTGCTGACAGCGGTGGGTGACCTCTGGTGTCTGGGCGCGGACATCGACTGGGGGCGCCTGCACAAGGACCGCAGGCCGCGTCGCGTCTGGCTGCCACCCTATCCGTTCAACAGCCAGCGCTTCTCTCCGCTGCAGCGATCGCACGAGGAAAGCGGCCACCCGATTGAAGCCGCTGTAACCGCAAGACCCGCACTCGAGCCATTGCTATACACTCCTGCATGGAAATGCGCGGTTCCGAGAAAGTCCGCGCCGCTAGCTGCAGATCCCGGGGTATGGCTGCTGCTTGCCGACGATACGGGGTTCGCAACCGGCTTGTGCGAGCGGCTGAGAGAAAAAGGACAGATAGTCGTAGTTCTCAAGCCAGCCGCCCGGTACGGTGAATCGGACGGAGTATTTTCTGTCCGGCCGACCATCGATCGCGACTATGAGAGAGTTGCCGAGGTTCTGGCAGGCCGCGGCAATGGGGTACGGCGCATCATTCACTGTTGGAGTATGACCCGGGACGCGGCGCAGAGCGCCCAGGCTGATCCGTTCGATCTGGGTTATTCCAGCCTGTTGTCAGTCGTGCAGGTGTTTGCCCGTGCCGGACAAATGCAGGAAGGCTCGGTTCTGGTGGTCTCGAATGCCATTTGGAACGTATCGGGAGAGGAGCGTGCGATGCCAGCCAAGGCGGCAATGGCTGCTCTTTGCAAGGTGCTGGGTCAGGAGTGCCCTGATATCAGATTTGCCGTGATCGATGCGCATGCACCAGAACAGTACGTCGAGAAGTTGGTGATGGAGTGCGCTTTTATAGGTGCCGATCCCATCGTCGCCTACCGAAACGGCCTTCGCCTGGTCCCGGTTTATGAACAAGTCGATCTGGAGTCGTCAGGGGAACCATCGGGAGGGATTTGCGATGGTGGGTTGTACGCGATTACCGACGGCTTGAGTGAGGTAGGACTTGCGTTGGCGCAGGGACTTGCACGCAAGCACCAGGCTCGATTGCTACTCATCACGAGTCAGCCGTTTCCCGAACGCTCCGCGTGGGCGCTCGAGCTCGACGCGCAGCCCGCATCCGCCACGCCTGCTGCCGGCAAGATCCGACAAATCCTCGCAATGGAGCAATCGGGGGCGCAAGTCTTGGTGGCTTGCGTTGACATAACGGAGGAAGTTGCGCTCACGAGCGCAATTACCGCGGCCGAGGCGAGATTCGGAGCGTTGTGTGGCTTGTTCCATCTAGCGATGGACCGAAAGAGTCTTCCGGTCGAGGCCAGGCCGGCAGAGCTCGACGCGTATGATCTGGTCGTGCGAGTTCGGAACGACTCGCAGGAAATACAGGCGCTGAGCAATGTACTGCGAGGTCTTACGTTGCAGTTCTGTGTGGTGTTTACAGGCAACTCTTCCATCCTGGGTGGAGTTAGGCTCGGTGTCCATGCCGCCGCGAGCGCCGTCCTGGATAGCGAAGTTGTTGCGCTGAATTCAACCAGTCCGTTTCCGTGGTACCTGGTCAACTGGGATGAATGGTTGACCGATGCTTCCGATGACGGCCGATCGGGGGATTCGCCGGCAACGGCTGCGCAGTACGCGCTGACTGCGTCTCAAGCCCTCGCTGCGCTTTGGTTGATAGTCAGCTCCTGGCCCGCCACGCAGGTCATCGTTTCGGCTGTGCCGTTTCAGTCCAGGTTGATGCCGGGGAAGCTGCGTCCGAGTGGCAACGGGCAAGTCGCCCCCGAGCGGGGCTCGGAAATTCCATTCATCAGTGAAGCGGCTCCGGCACAGAGCGTAGGGTATGTCGCGCCTCGAACTGAGCTCGAGCGTACCGTTTTGGGATTCTGGAAGGACGTGCTGGGGGGTGAGGATATCGGTGTTGAAGACCACTTCCTCGAACGAGGTGGCGACTCACTGATTGCGCTGCGTATCATCGCGCGGGTCAAGGATCGCTTTGGAGTGAGCGTGCCGCCGGCTTCCTTCATTGGCTCAAAGGGCACCATCGCCGGAGTGGTCAAGGAAATCGCGACACTCATGGCAATGGATCATGACAGCGCCGTCGTCGAAGACAGGCTCGCGACCATCGCAGGCTCGCGTGCGTAGGGCGGCCGCATCGGGTGCGGGTACAGGATGGGAGCCGTTACTTTGTGGGGCTACGCCGGCTGCGCCAAGGGTTGAAGACGGCGACTCAGGTGGAAGTCGGAATTGCCAAATAGTGCCTCCACTACCGTAAGGCGCTTGAACTGCTGGCCGATGACGTAGTCCTCCAACATACCGGTGGCGCCGTGAAGCTGTATGCCATTGGCTGCTATGAAGTTGCCCGCGCGCCCGATCAATGCCTTCGCCGACGATGCCGCCCGCCGCGTGGCCTCCCGGTCGCCGCTCGTAAAAGTGGCCAAGGCGAAGTGAAATATCGACCGCGACATTTCAAACTCCACGAGCATGTCCGCAATGCGGTGCTGGAGCGACTGATACTCGCTCAAAAGGGATCCATAGGTTCGACGTGTCTTGAGATGAGAAAGGGTGGTGGAAATGACACTATCCATCGATCCCAACGCCTCCGCGCAGAGGCCGACGATGGCCCAATCGATCGCACATTCGGCCGCGCCGAAACCTGCGCCTTCGACTCCAAGCAGCGCGGCCTCATCGAGGTGGACAGCATTGAAATGCAGATCGGCCGCGCCCCGGCCGTCGAGTGTTCGATAGCTTCGCCTGCTCAGTCCACTGGCTGTGTGCTCGAGAAGAAAAAGGCTCACGCCGTCGGAATCATTCAACTCGCCTGAGGTGCGCGCCGACACTATGAATCGATGCGCGTGGTTCCCACCGAGCACCATCCGCTTGGCACCCTGCAGGGTGAAGCCACCGTTGGCGAGTCTTTGCGCAGTAGTGGCAATCGAGCTTGCTCCGTTGGGATGATCGGATTCCCGGTGTGCGAGCGCCAGCAGACTCGAGCCCAGAATCATGGGCTCGAGCACCGCCCGGCTCTGCGCATGGTCCGCGGCCATGCAAACAGCCCTGGCCGACAGCACCGCCGAAAAGAGGTAGGGCTCGAGAACCAGTGCACGGCCAAACTCTTCGAGAATGACGGCCATTTCCACAATGGAGCCGCCGTATCCGCCGACCTCCTCCGGTAACGCAGCTCCCAACCAACCCAGATCGGCGAACGCGGTCCAATGCTCCATACTGAAACCGGTGGCGCTATGCAGCAGCGTCCGCCGCTTATTCGAGTCATAGTGCTCGCGACAGTACCGCTGCACGTTGTCGCGCAATGCCACTTGTTCCCGGGACAGGGAGAATTCCATGGAAATTCCTATGACTGCAGGGCAAGGCCAGCGATCAGGTTCCTTTGAATCTCGCTCGTGCCGCCTGCGATCGTTGCCGAGCGTTGAAACAGAAAGTTGCGCACCGCGTTGGCGACGAATGGAGGTTGGCCGGAAATAGGCGTCTGATCCTGCCCCTGGTTTTGGGAAGGCAACTCGAGCGCCTGGTCGCCCAGGAGTTTCATGATCAGCTCAGCCACCCTTTGCCGCAACTCGGTGCCACGGAGCTTCAGGATCGGAGGCAGCATTTGGGCCCCACCGTCGTCAGTGCGTGAATGGAGCCAGCGCAGATCCATGAAATCCAGAGCCTGGAGCTCGACTTCGACCTGCGAGAGGCGGGCGGCAAACACGGGGTCGTTGAGAACCGACGGTCGATTGCCGAGCTCTTCGGTTGCGATTCTTCGCAACTCGCGTATGAGCGTTCTCGTGCGACCCAAGCCCGCCACGACTGTGCGCTCGTTTGCAAGAAGGTAGCGGGCATATACCCAGCCCTTGCCGCGCTCGCCGATCAGGTTGCCTGTCGGAACCCTTACATTCTCCAGGAGGACTTCGTTGACGCGATGTACGCCGTCTATCAGTATGAGCGGACGGACGGTCACTCCCGCGGAGTACATGTCGATCAGGAGGAACGAAAGGCCCTGCTGGCGGCGCACGCCGGGCGTTTCTATTCTCAGCAGAGCAAACATCATATCCGAGAAATGCGCGTTGCTGGTCCACACCTTGTGGCCGTTCACTATGAAGTGGTCTCTTTCCTGTACGGCCGTCGCACTCAATGACATGGTGTCCGACCCGGCTCCCGGTTCGGAAAAACCCTGGCACCAGAACTGCTTGCCCTCGCGAATCGCTCGCAAGTAGCGCGTCTTCTGCTCCTGATTGCCGAACGCACACAGAACCGGTCCGACGAAGTCGGTCCCGATGGCATCGGTGCTGGGGCAATCCACCGCTGCGAGCTCTTCGTCCAGAATCCTCCGCCAGTTCGCCGGCCAGGCGGTTCCTCCCCATTCCTGCGGCCAGTGCGGAACCAGCAGCGATTTGGCATTGAGCGCGCGCGTCCATCTCTGCATGTCCGCTTTGGTGTACGGCGCGCCGATCCCGGATCGGACCCTGTCGGGAAATAGATCCGCCAGCGTGGTCCGGATATAGCTCCTGACATCCGCTTGGAACACTTCGTCTGCAGGATCGTGTTCGAAATTCATCAGCCGCACTCCATGCGATGTGACGTGTGGCGAAATGTCACGTCATGAGCGAGTCGTAGGGATAGTCTCGCGAGACGACGAGCCGGGGCAAGTGTTACACCATGAAATTGCACGGGTTACCGCAGCTTGCTTCAGATCATTCAATTGCTGTAATGGTAGTCATCAGTCTGTGGGGCGGGAATCCTCGGGAGCGAACGGAGTATGCTGAATATAAGCGAGCGAATTGCCGATCTGAGCCCGCAGGACCTGGAGCGGTTGGTCAGCAGTCTTCCGAAAAGAGCTCACCCCGACTCCCAGGCGAACATACCGGATGTATCCGCGCGGCCTGCATACCCGCCGCTCTCATACGCGCAAGAACGGTTGTGGTTCCTCGACAAACTGGTGTCTCTGAACGGTGCATACAATGTTTCCGTCGGCTGGAGAATGCGCGGGTTGTTGGATGTAAACAATCTGGAGCGCAGCCTCGCCGAGGTCGTGCGGCGGCACGCAAGCTTGCGGACGCATTTTGAAGTCAGGGATGGCGCGGTCGTGCAGGTGATCGGTGCATACGACCACTGGGAGTTTGAGCGTGTGTCACTGCTTCACGTTGAGGAATCGGAGCGCGAAAGCGCGCTGCAATCGTTATTGGAAGTGCATGTCACGCGTGCGTTTTCTCTGGATACGGGGCCATTGTTCCGTTGCACGTTGCTGGCCTTGTCCGAGCAGGAGCATGCGCTGCTGATCGTTCTGCATCACTTGATTTGTGACGGCTGGTCGTTGGGAATTTTGGTCCGGGAGCTGAAGGCTTTGTATGGGGCGTACATACAAGGTGAGTCCTCGCCACTACCGGAGCTGGAGGTGCAGTACGCGGATTACGCGTTGTGGCAACGGCAGTGGTTGCGAGGGGAGGTGCTCGACAGGCAACTGGCATATTGGCGGGAGCGTTTGTCAGGCATGTCGGGGGTCCTGGAGTTACCGGCGGACCATCCAAGGCCCGGTATTCCGAGTTTTCGGGGAGCGCGTCATGATTTCGCGCTACAGCGATCCCTTGTGGAGGGACTGAACGCGCTGAGCCGGCGTGAGGGGGTAACGCTGTACATGATGCTGCTGGCGGCACTGCAGGTGGTGCTGGGCCGCTGGAGTGGTCAGGAGGATATCGCAGTAGGCGCGCCGATAGATGGACGCACCCAGCACAAGACAGAAGGACTGATCGGGTTTTTCGCCAACACGCTGGTGCTGCGTACGGATTTGTCCGGCAACCCGAGTTTCGTGCAACTGCTGCGGCGGGTGCGGGAAGTGGCGTTGGGCGCGTATGCGCATCAGGACCTGCCACTTGAAAAGCTGATGGTGGAGTTGCAACCGGAGCGGGATCTGTCGCGGCAGGCGCTGTTCCAGGTGGTATTTACCCTGCAGCGCACGCGCGGTCGCGAGATGGCGCTGCAGGGTCTGACGCTGGGTCCGGTGGAAGTGAGGCAGACGACAGCGAAGTTCGATCTGGCGATAGGATTCTTCGAGGGTGAGGAGAGCGTACAGGGACAAGCCGAATATGCGACGGATTTGTTCGAAGCGGAGACTATCGAGCGTCTGATCGGCGGCTACATGAGAGTGCTGGAGGCAGTGGTGGAGGATCCGCAGCGGAGCATCTATGAGCTGCCGTTGCTCGCAGACGCGCAGCGCACTCAGATCCTACGACTTTGGAACGCGACGGCCCGGGAGTACCCGCGTGATCGGTGTATGCACGAGCTGTTCGCCGAGCAAGCCGCCCGCACACCGGATGCGGAGGCACTGGTGTATGCGTCGCAGCGGCTCACCTATCGGGAGCTCGATACACGCAGCAATCAACTGGCTCATTATCTGCAGGATCTGGGAGTGGGTCCGGAGGTAGTGGTAGGCCTGTGCGTGGAGCGCTCAGTGGAGATGGTGGTGGGGTTGCTGGGGATCTTGAAAGCCGGCGGAGCCTATCTGCCGCTGGATCCGGATTATCCGAGCGAACGATTGGAATTCATGCTGGAGGATACCGCGGCTCGTGTGGTGTTGACCCAAGGAGGACTGCTCGACCGGCTGGCGCGGCATGAGCGCCTTGGATTGCGGTTGGACGAAGACTGGGCAAGGTTGATCGCCGGCCGTCCCCTGAGCGCTCCCGGCAGCCAGGCAACACCGGACAGCCTGGCCTATGTCATCTATACCTCCGGGTCGAGCGGCAAGCCCAAAGGGGTGATGATCAAACACCGGGCCATCGTCAACCGGATAGTGTGGATGCAGGACAGCTACAGATTGGGATCTCACGATAGCGTTCTGCAGAAGACGCCATTTTCGTTCGATGTGTCGGTGTGGGAGTTATTCTGGCCATTGAGCCAAGGTGCCCGGCTGGTCATGGCGCAACCGCAGGGTCACCAGTCCCCGTCCTACTTGAGTCAGGTGATGCGCGAGCAAAGCATCACGACACTCCATTTTGTGCCCTCGATGTTGCAGGCCTTTCTGGAGCTGCAGCCGCTGGAACCCTTTGCGAGCCTGATTCGGGTGATCTGCAGCGGGGAAGCGTTGTCCGCCTCGCTGGCCGAGAAGTTTCATGTACGCTTCCCGCAGGTGGAGTTACACAATCTTTATGGCCCCACTGAAGCCACGGTAGATGTGACGGCGTGGCAGTACACCGCCGGGAGCCGGGTCAGCCTGCCAATCGGGCGGCCCATATCGAATACCCAGCTCTACATATTGGACGAGCTGTTGGAACCGGTGCCGGTCGGGGTGGAGGGCGAGCTGCACATAGGAGGAGACGGTCTGGGCCGCGGCTACGTGCAGCGGCCGGCACTGACAGCGGAGCGTTTTGTGGCCAACCCCTTTGGGGAGCCGGGCAGCCGGCTGTATCGCACCGGGGATCGGGCGCGGTACCTGCCGGATGGGAATGTTGAGTTTCTGGGGCGGCGCGATGAGCAGGTGAAGATCCGTGGCTATCGGATCGAGCTGGGAGAAGTCGAGGCGCGCCTGACCGGGCAGCCGGGAGTACGCCAGGCGGTGGTGGTAGCTCGGGAAGACCGACCCACGCAAAGGCGCTTGGTGGCCTACGTGGTACAGGAGCCGCAGAGCCAGCTGGAAGGAAGCGACTTGAGAGAGTCGCTGGCGCGCACGCTGCCAGAGTACATGGTACCGACGGCGTTCGTGTTTTTGCCGCAGCTGCCGCTTACGGCCAATGGCAAGTTGGATCGCAAGGCATTGCCGGCACCGGATCTGCGGGCACAGTCCACAGGGTATCTGTCGCCGACGACCCCAGTGGAGGAGGTGTTGTCGCAGATCTGGTCACAGGTACTGCGTGTGGATCAGGTGGGGGTGGAGGACAACTTCTTCGAGCTGGGCGGCCACTCGTTGCTGGCAACCCAGGTGATGGCGCGGGTACGCGAGCGGCTCGCTGTGGAGTTGCCGCTGCGGACGCTCTTCGAAGCGCGCACGGTGCGGGCATTCGCCCAACGGATCGAGCAGGCGCATCGGGAGGACCAGGGACTGAAGGTTCCGGAACTGACTCGGCAGCAGCGGGGGGCAACGGTCGAGCTGTCCTTCGCGCAGGAGCGATTGTGGTTCCTGGAGCAGTTGGAGCCGTTGGGAAGTTCGTATCACATTCCTGTGGCCTGGCAGCTGTCCGGAGAGTTGGATGTAGAGGTGTTGCGGAGAAGCCTGGCCGAGGTCGTGCGCCGGCACGAGAGTCTACGGACGCATTTCGAGGTGCACAACAGCCGGCCTGCACAAAAGATCGACGCGGCGCAAGACTTTGAACTCAGACGAGTGAATCTGGCAGGGCTGGATGAAGCAGAGCGGGGCGGACAGCAACAGCGTCTGTTGGAGGAACAGATCGCGCGGACCTTTGAGTTGGATCGAGGTCCACTGTTGCGCGCGCTGTTGCTGACGAAGTCGGAACGGGAGCACGTGCTGCTGATTGTGCTGCATCATGCGATTTCGGATGGCTGGTCGTTGGATGTGTTGGCGCGCGAGCTCCGGGCGTTGTATGCAGCTTATTTGAAGGGGGAGTCCTCGCCACTGGCGCAGCTGGAGGTGCAGTACGCGGACTATGCGCTGTGGCAACGGCAGTGGTTACAAGGGGAATCCCTCGAGAAGCAACTGCAGTACTGGCGGGAGCAGTTATCAGGGATGCCGGAGGTTCTGGAGTTGCCGACGGACCATCCTCGTCCGAGTACCCCGAGCTACCGGGGCGCAAGCCACACCTTTGTGATACCACAAGCGTGCGTGGAGGGATTGACCGCACTGAGCCGGCGTGAGGGGGTGACGCTGTACATGGTCCTGCTGGCG
>Ga0134126_10007480_pt1 | contig 13724 bp, 12 predicted proteins | sample KB31752_FD_96881 | JGI IMG/M metagenome (GOLD analysis project Ga0134126, IMG submission 96881) | Terrestrial soil microbial communities with excess Nitrogen fertilizer from Kellogg Biological Station, Michigan, USA - KB3-175-2 | ecosystem: Environmental > Terrestrial > Soil > Unclassified ...
GTAGTAACCAAAAACCTGCAGGCAGGGCAGCAGCAACTTAACCTGGGCAACCAACCTGCGGGCATGTATTCAGTAGTAGTAACAGGCGAACAGGCACAGCAAGCAGTTAAGTTTATAGTAGAATAATCAATACCATATCTATGAAAAAAATAATTACTCTTTTTAAATCTCTACTATTAATTCTAGCCATTGGCTTTAGCAGCCTTGTTAATGCCCAGGTAAACACCTGGACTTTAGTAAACGGTACAGATGCTGTAACAAATGTTAAACCTGTTTATGGCACAAAAGGGCAGGCAGCAGCTTCCAATACTCCAGGTTCAAGGAGTGAGCCTATAACTTGGGTGGACGCTGACAACAACCTCTGGCTTTTTGGAGGTTATGCAGTAAACGGAACGAGTTTACACTTTTGCGATCTATGGAAATACAGTATAACTTCTAATATGTGGACATGGGTAAGCGGCGACTCAACAACTAACCAATTGGGAAATTATGGGACTAAAGGAGCTACTTCCGATACCACTTTTCCTCAATCCAGAGATGGAGGTGAAGGCTGGCGAGATAACCAGGGAAACCTATGGCTATTTGGCGGATTTAATACTACTGGTAGCTACTATACTTATTTAAATGACCTATGGAAATATACTATTAGTAGTAATGAATGGACATGGGTAAGTGGTGACAGTGGATATGGCAGCTCACATGGTCTTCATGGGGTTAAAGGCGTAGGCTCTGCTACTACTATACCCGGCGGCAGAAGCGATTTTATCGCCTGGGCTGACCAGTCAGGCCTAATCTGGCTTTTTGGCGGATATGGGTTAGACGCGAAAGGTAGTACGGGGCGCCAAAACGACCTGTGGCAATATAATCCTGTCAATAATATATGGACATGGGTTGGCGGAGATTCTGTTGAACTGGTTCCGCCAAGCTACGGTACCTTATATAAGCCTTCCCTAACCAATAAACCAGGTGATAGAACTACTAACACAGGTTGGATAGACAAGAGTGGCAATTTGTGGCTATTGGGTGGATTTTGCATTTTAAGAACCACCGGAGGCTATTGCAATGACTTATGGAAGTATAATATAGCAGCAAATGAATGGACATGGATGAGTGGTTCCGATTCTACATTCCAAAATGGAATTTACGGAACCCAGGGAATACCAGATTCGGCAAATACCCCTGGGGCAAGGGAATATGCTATGTCGTGGACAGATAGTAACGGAGATTTTTGGTTATATGGTGGCTATAATTACGGAACTAGTGCTAACGTATGGAATGATTTATGGAAGTATAGTGTAGCTACAAGTGAATGGACATGGGTAGGAGGATCAAATATTAGTAATCCTGCTTCAGTTAGCAGCACTCCCGATGCACGAAATGATGCTGGGAGCTGGACTGATAATAACGGAGTGTTTTGGCTATATGGAGGAAGTAACAATAATGGTAAAATGCTGGCTGATTTGTGGGGATATACCCCACCGGCAAACTTGCTGGCTGTAACTGGTCCCACGTCATCTACATCATCACTAACCATTGCTCCTAACCCTAACAACGGGCAGTTTACAGTTACGTTACCACAGGCATCACAAATTACTATTTACAATTCTTTAGGTAAGTTAGTAGTAACCAAAAACCTGCAGGCAGGGCAGCAGCAACTTAACCTGGGCAACCAACCTGCGGGCATGTATTCAATAGTAGTAACAGGCGAACAGGAACAGCAAGCAGTTAAGTTTATAGTAGAATAGATAATAAATTAAGTATAGTAGTATTAGAAAAGCCCGTTGTATAACGGGCTTTTTTGTTTATGAGCTAATAGTAGTTTAAAGAGCTTCTATAGTCTCTATATCCTCCACAGGTATAAGGAAGTCCTGATTTTCTTTTCTTATGTTGATGGAGACAATACTATCCTTACCCCAATTTCTTCCGGTAAGTATGCCAATTAAGCTTTGTCCGTACAGGTTATAAGAAGGGGAATTATCTTTATAAATTATAATAACATGCTTTAAAAAAAGCTGTAAAGTTGCCTCTTTTATGTTCATTTCCTTTAAAGGTAATTCAAATAGTTGAATTATTTAGTGTGGAAAATACTGATAACCAGAGGAAGAAAAGGTAAAAAATTGAATTCTATAAAATTAGCAAAACCATTATTTTGGTTATAGTACAGTTACTATTTACTATACACCCACAGGCCATCTCCAGTCTTGTGAAATTTTATCACTCCTTTCTTTTCTACTGTTTGTGAGGACGAGTCTTTTACTAGTGCAGAATACCATACTTTTCCGCCACTGTCCTTTTTTTCTTCGTTAAGTACCTGGTAAGAAATGACGGAGTCATCTTCCAGAGTAGTTGTTATGGCTTCTTTTATAGGCATACGGTGTTCGTCGCAGGAAGAAAAAATACAAAGGAATGCACCTGCAAATAAGGGGTAAAGGTTTTTTAGGAATTTCATATATGGGTTTGTAAGGATGATGTAATATGGGGACAGATTTTCGAGGAATTTTCGAGAAATAGCCTAAATGTAAAATTTTGAATTTAGTGGGGCCTGTCTGTACCTGTTCCCGTCAAATTAAGACCCTAATCCTGTTTATAAAAAATTAATAATTACACTTGACAAAAGACATAAAAGTTGTACTTTTGGCTATTATTTATAATTAGTCTAAATATAAATAATGAATTATTAATAACTATAAACCCATTTTTATAATGATAAATTGCTTAAAATCAGCAAAATTACTTTTGCTAGGTGGCTCCTTACTTTCATTTTGCTGTATTGTAATACTCCAAGGTTGCCAGAAAGCTCCAGAAGTACCTGCATCCCCAACTGCAGCCATGAAGGTTTCTTTGGGAAAAATGATTTTTTTCGATAAAAATCTTTCCAATCCTGCCGGGCAATCGTGCAGCAGTTGCCACGCTCCGGAAACAGCTTTTACAGATTTAAATCATAATGATGTGTCGCCTGGCGCTGTAGATGGCTTATATGGAAACAGAAATGCGCCTTCTGTATCGTACGCCATGTACATTCCTTCCATGTTCTATTCAGTAGAAGACTCTAGCTATGTAGGTGGTATGTTTTGGGATGGCCGGGTAAACACACTGGTGCAGCAGGCTCAAAAGCCTTTTTTAAATCCTTTAGAGATGGCTAATGCAGATGCTTCAATGGTTGTTTCTAAAGTAACTGCTGCAACTTACTACAATTTGTACAAGCAAATTTATGGAGAAGCTACAGACGTAAATGAAGCATTTAATAACATTGCAGATGCGTTGGCAGCTTTCGAAAGCTCTCCGGAAGTAAACCCTTTCACCTCTAAATTTGATTACTATTTGCAGGGAAAGGCCGTATTATCATCTGAAGAGCTAAGCGGATTAACCTTATTTCAGGATACTATTAGAAGTAAATGTTCTACCTGCCACCTGACTACTCCAGACTATTTTAGCCAGAAAATTTTATTTACCGACCATACCTACAATAACGATGGTGTACCTAAAAACTTAAACAATCCTTACTACACTATCTCCACAGCGTTTAATCAGCAGGGGGCAAACTATGTTGATGTTGGATTGGGGGGCACGCTGAATGACTCTGGTTACTATGGACATTTTAAAGTGCCAACGCTAAGAAATATTGCATTAACAGCTCCCTATTTTCATAACGGTGTTTTTGACGATTTAAAAGATGTAGTTCACTTTTACAACACGCGCAACTTGGGAACATTTCCGCCTGCTGAATATGCTGCCACAGTAGATACTACCGATTTGGGTAACCTGCATTTAAGTGTAGCAGAGGAGGCAGCGCTGGTGGCATTTCTAAAAACACTTACTGATGGATATAAATAACTTAATTGGCAAATAGCAGGCTTGGAGATAAGTTCCAAGCCTGTTTATAAACCTGTTTACTCAATAACTACTTTAGTAGTTGCAGAGTTGGTTCCTGCTTTTACTACTATTAAATATATTCCTTTTTTAAATGTAGTAACAGGTAAGCTATATTCTGTTCCTTCTGCAGAGGCACTATATACGTTGCTTCCCACAGCATCATAAACGGTAAAATCAAACCCTGTTGCAGAGGAAGAAATAGTAAGTTTGTCCGTAGCAGGGTTTGGATAAGCGGTTGCTACCGGTGTAGCATTCTGCGCGGCAGTAACACCAGTTACGTTGTTAGGAGTAAGCTTGCGGATTCTGTTGTTTTTAACATCAGCAAAATATATATTTCCTGCAGTGTCCACAGTTATTCCATAAGGTAAATATATTTCTGCAGAGGTTGCAGGCCCTCCATCGCCGGAAAAGCCAGCTGTGCCGTTCCCTGCTATAGTAGTAATAATACCACCAGAAATTTTCCGTATACGGTTGTTGCCTCCATCGGCTATATATATATTCCCTAAAATATCAATAGCAACTCCTTGGGCATTGGTTATTTCTGCAGAAATTGCAGAGCCACCATCGCCGGAAAAACCAGATGTTCCAATTCCGGCTATAGTAGTAATCTCGCCCCCAGATACCTTGCGGATGCGGTTATTGGCCTGGTCAGCAATGTATATATCATCATAAGCATCTACGGCAATTCCTGCAGGGTAATAGAGTTCGGCAGAAGTTGCAGGCCCCCCGTCTCCGGAATAGCTTCCTGTACCGTTTCCGGCTATAGTAGTAATATTACCGCTTGTAGGACTTATTGCCCTGATGCGGTTATTTCCTTGGTCGCCAATAAACATATTTCCAGAAACGTCTATAGCCAAACCGTAAGGGTTACTAAACTTTGCAGAAATGGCTAATCCTCCATCGCCGGAAAACCCCATTGTGCCGGTACCTGCTATAGTGCTTATATTGCCAGTACTAGCAGTTATTTTCCTTATACGGTTGTCGTATTCAGCAAAGTATATATTTCCTTTAGCGTCCAGAGCAATCTGTGCAGGGTAATACAGCCCCGCAGAAGTAGCAGGTCCATAATCGCCAGAAAAACCTGCCGTACCATTGCCAGCAATGGTAGTAATAATGCCGTTCTTGCTTATTTTGCGGATAACATTATTATGACTATCGCTAAAGTATATATTCCCTGCAGTGTCCAGAGCTACTGTAACAGGAGTATTTAATTCTGCAGAAGTAGCTACTCCGCTGTCGCCAGAATAACCTGCTGTGCCATTCCCCGCTAGGGTGGTGATGGTGTAGGTTGTTTGTGCTTGTGTAGTATAATTTACTATTAGCAAAAGTAGCATTAGAGTGTAAAGTTTTTTCATAGTTGGTCTAAGTTTAATTTAAAACAGTATATAAATAAAGGTACCAATATGTTGCAAAAATATAAAAATAAGTTACAGGAAAAAACGTAAATAATACTGCTTTAATCAGAATTAGTGGACTAAGTAAAATATTGGAAGGGATATTATTTAAATGTAAAAGCGATAATAAAAAAACAGAGCCCCTATAAGAGACCCTGTTTTTTGTAAACCCATATTCAACTTAGTAGTTAAGCTACTATTCTATGTAAATTTTTTTCTTTAGCACGCATAGCTCTCTGGTGTAAAAACTCCGGTCTGTCTAAGTTTATTTTCTTAGGCTTATACTCTCTGCGTTTAATAACTTTATTTTCTTCATCAAGTAAAATCAATATACCTTCTTCCATGTCTACATTAGAAAGCAATTTAACTATTGCCTCACTTCTTGTTTTCCCAGAGTAAAATAGCACACCTTGGTCAGTTGTAATAGTCCATTTCTTGTCTGATGCTTTTTTTAGTTGATAGATAGTTTCCATAATTTTAGCTGGTTTAAATTAGTTGTTTAAGCTTTATGATATAGCGCTCTATCACGTTGCTTACAACAAATTTGAACAAAGATATTCGAGGAATTTTCGAGAATAGACTGGATGTAGTTTTTAGTGATTTTTCGTATGTTTTCTCTTTCGCTCAGGCTCTGAATATGACTTTATGATAAGGAGATGGACAATTTGCCTGGCTATACAGAAGGTAAGGTAATGGAGATAATTTTTTAATTAGTGATTGAATTTGAATTATATACAACAAGTTGAATAAATTCTATTTTTTTATTTCAGATTATTATCGTAATATTGCGATATATAATTATGGGAATCACCAAAACAGAAAACTTTACTGCTGCTCAAAATAAGGCAGCAAAACTGGCAAAGGCGCTTGGCCACCCAGCACGCATTGCCATACTGGAGGTTCTGCTAAAAAGGAATACTTGTATTTGCGGCGACCTGGTGGATGAACTCCCATTGTCTCAGTCTACTGTATCACAGCATTTAAAAGAATTAAAAGAAGCTGGCATTATAAAAGGAGAGATAGAAGGTACAAGCGTTTGCTATTGTATTGATGAGGTGGTGTGGAAAGATGCCCAGAAAATACTAGGCAAACTTTTCGACTCCTACAAAGGAGGTAGTAACTGCTGCTAAATTTTTTTGGTGTATATCATCGTAATATTACGTTTAATAGTAAATAAAATAATATGGAAAATAATAATGAAAAACTAAAAGAGCTGGTAAAAGGAGAGTACAGCAAAATTGCTTTACAAACTAAAGAACAAAACGAAACCAGTTGCTGTGGCGCAGGAAGCTGCGGCACATATACTATCATGAGCGAGGACTACTCTGCATTGCCAGGCTACAACCCCGATGCAGACCTGGGTTTAGGTTGCGGCATTCCGGTGGAGTTTGCTAAAATAAAGAAGGGAGATACTATAGTAGATTTAGGTTCCGGTGCTGGTAACGATTGTTTTGTAGCAAGAGCACTGGCAGGAGAAGAAGGAGAAGTGATAGGCATAGATATGACTGAAGCTATGATTGAAAAAGCAAAAGCCAATGCCGAAAAGCTGGGATATAAAAATGTGCAGTTTCGGTTGGGAGATATTGAAGATATACCTCTTTCTTCCAAACGGGCTGATGTAGTAGTAAGTAACTGTGTAATGAACCTGGTGCCAGATAAGAAGAAAGCATTTGAAGAAGTATTTCGCATATTAAAGCACAACGGGCATTTTAGCATTTCTGATGTAGTACTTAAAGGCGACCTTCCTGAGGCTATAAAGAAAGAAGCAGAACTATATGCTGGCTGTGTAGCCGGAGCTATTAAGAAAAGCGATTACCTGGAAATACTGGTAGATGCCGGTTTTGTAAATATCACCGTCCAGAAAATGAAACAAATTATCATTCCCGATGAAATACTATTAAAATATCTTTCTCCAAATGACTTGAATACATTTAAAGAAAAGGGAATGGGTGTTTATAGTATGACGGTATATGCAGAGCGCCCTGAAAAAGATTGCGGCTGTGGTCCAGAGGCTAAATGTTGTTAAATAGTAAATAAACAGAAATAACGTCCCCCTTTGGCGGTTGGTGATGCGTTGCGAAGGGGGTAGGGGATGGGAACGTTTTATTTTAATTAACCGAGAGGAGGTGGGTGTTTAATCTCTCTTATTGCTGTTGATAGCGTCCTTCGCTGTCACCTATAATTAAAGAAAATTAATTTCATGCTGATAGATTCATACATTCAGAAGGCTATAAAATCCTTCGACACTATTTCTTATGAACGGAAAATTATATTGTTAGCAATAAGCCGTTTTGTAGAAAACAAATTAAAAACAGCAGGTAAAGCAGAGTTGAATTACATCTGCAGGCACAACTCCAGACGAAGCCACTTCGGGCAAATATGGGGGCAAACAGCAGCCAGCTACTATCAGTTAAAGAATGTACTTACCTACTCCGGCGGAACAGAGGCAACTGCCTTTAACCCCAATGCCATTGCTGCTATACAAAGGGTGGGTTTTAGAGTTAGAAAAGTAGATGAATCAATGAACCCGCATTACCTTGTAGCTTACTCTGCCAGTGAGCCGGATATAGTATGCTTTTCCAAAACTTACAATGCCGTTTCAAATCCGCAGCAGGGCTTTTGTGCCGTTATGACCTGTACGGAAGCAGATGGTAATTGCCCGATTATTGCAGGGGCTGAGCTTAGAGTATCCTGCCCTTACGATGACCCTAAAGCCTTTGACGGAACACAACTACAAGATGCCAAGTACGACGAGCGATGCCTGCAAATTGCTACAGAAACCTTGTGGGCTTTTTCGCAGGTGAAGATTTAGTAGTTGGCGGAGAATAATAACTCTCCTCCTGTCAGGGAGGAGTTCCCGAAGGCGGGGTATTTACTGATTTAAGGTAATGTATATTTACTATTAAAACTTTTGCTGTTGTCTCATCAGAGTCTCTCGAAGAGCACTCTGATAGTATCTTTGTGGAAAATACTGGATCTTTTTAAATGAAAAGTATTTAATTGAGAAACAGAATGTTCCAATCTATCTTGAAGATTAAATGATATTTTAATAAGGCACATAGCCATAATCTATTGTCATTCAACAAGCTTTTTATACTGATTTTAAGTTGTATGTCAAGAAGTTGTTAATTAAAACTATTGAACTTTACGCCTTTATAGTTACTTTTGGTTAACAATTTATTCATACAGCTAATTGGAAAATAAGAAAAATGTCGTTAGATAGTATTTTACTAGTAGATGATGATGCTATTGCTCATCGCCTGCACGAAAAGTTAATCAGCAAATTGAAGCTTGCCAGAACCGTTTTTATGAAGCATAATGGCAAAGAGGCATTAGATTTTATAAAACACAGATATCATAATTCCCACACTCTTCCATCACTGGTTATACTAGACCTTAATATGCCCGTAATGGATGGAGTAGATTTTTTAAAAGAAATATGCCGGTCCAATCTTCTTTATGTAAATCGCATACCCATTGCCATTTTAAGTAATTCAGCCCACGCAACGGATATGAAAAAAGTAGCAGAGATAAGAAACTGCTTTTATGCTACAAAACCACTTACCGAAGAAAAGTTATTGCAAATAGTAGAGCATACATGTTATGGCTTATTAAACTAAACCATTAGGCTACTATTATTTCATCCCATGCCGGCTGTCACCGTCCTAATATACTTTTTATTTTCTCTTTAAACTTTAAGCTTTACACTTTTCTTAAAAACCTTACTTACGCAAAATAAGGAGCAATAAATAAAAATAGAATATTAATAAAATAACAATACAAAAAACAATAAATAATAATGTGCCAGCCTATGCCATGTACTATTATACTAGTAAATAGTAGGTATAATAAATAGCACAAAACTCCCTAAACTCCTTATAAATAAGTGAAATTACATCTGTATTTTAATTTGCAGTTATGCCAGTTGGCACTTACAGATGATTTATGAGACAGTACTTTCAATCTACTTTAAAATATACACGAAAAGTTGTTCCCACACTTTCTTCGCTTTCTACCTCTATTTTGCCACCGGCATTATCAATAATACGTTTTACTATGTATAAGCCTATTCCTGTTCCCTCAACATGCACGTGAAATCTTTTAAACATACGGAATAGCTTTTCCTGGTGTTGGCGAGGTATTCCTAAACCATTGTCTTTTACCTCCAACAAAAAATAGCCCTCTACCAATTTGCCAGAAACACTTACATGCGCTTTACGGTCAGGAGAGTGGTATTTAATGGCATTGCTTATAAGGTTGTACAGTACACTCTTAAAGTTTGCCTTAGAGAATTTAATAGTAGAAACGTTATTCAGTTCAACAGTAATTTCTGCCCCTGTTTCTTTTATTAAAGGCGCTATGGTTTCTTTAACATCCTCTATAACTCGCTTAATGTTTATAGCCTCAATAGTAGCATTAATGTTCTTCTGTATTTTTGCAATTTCGGTAAGGTCGCTAATAGTTTCTTTTAACCTCTTTAGAGATTGGGATATGAGCAGATAAATTTTACCTGTTTCTTCATCGTTCAGTAGTTGTGTTTCCAGTTTATCACTTAGGGCAGTAAACAGCCCTTCTATATTAGAGATGGGGGCTCTAAGGTCGTGCGAAGCTGTGTAGATAAAGCTATCAAGGTCGTTGTTTATCTTGTTCAGCTCATCGTTTTTATTTACCAGTTCTTTGGTGCGTTCTACTACTTCGCTTTCCAGTTTATGATTAAGAACATTTAACTCGTCTCTAGTTGCCATTAGCTCGGTAATATCCATGCTAAAGCCTATAACACCGCCTTCATCATTAGGGAAGTAAAAATTCCTCAGGAATCTTTTTATATTGTTAATCTCTGTAATGCCTTCCGCATAATATGCTTTACCTTCTGCCAGTACCTTTTGTATGTAAACACCGTTAGTAGAAATGCGGGCATTGGAGCCTACAAGCATATTATCAGTATAGTTAAAGTTTTTTAGCCCGTGCCCTACAGATAAAATTACATCAGCGTTCTTATCAAACTTATTTACTATTACCGGAATGTTTTGCAATATTCCATTAAGCATATGGCTTTTTTCGCGCAGTCTTTTTTCATTCACCTCCTGATAAAGATTAAGTGCGTACTCTTCACAAACTTCTATGTAGTAATCTGCTTCGGCCAGTATTTTCTCCCACTCTTCAACATCTTTAGTATAGTGGGAGAGGAATTTTATAAGGGTACACTTTCTGTTACGATAAACGTAGATGATGTCGGAAATGCCAACGGTATTTACAAAAACTTCCGGAATATCTCCGGTTCTCCACTTACCCAGGCTTTCTTTGGCTTCCTCTATAGCCTTTCCGGTAGAGAAGCTGTTTAGAAACTCATCGGCAAAACTTTTCTTCCACCATTCTTTTAACTGCTGCGGGTTTAAATTAGATAATGCCTTTAATGCAAAAAGCTTTTTTTGTATTCCAAGCTTCATGTTATGCTCTACTACTTCATCCAAAAAATTGCTGTTAAGTAAAAACGAAGCGTATTTACTTAAATGTAAAAACTTGCTTAACTCAAGCTCTTTTTCCTGACCTGTTTCCTCTTCAACAATCATAATAAGAATAAAAATAGCTGGTTTTAGTACAATGGTAGAATAATTCTCAAAAATTCAATCTTCGGTATAATTATTCAATATGTGATAACATTTTTTAAATTAAAAGGTTATAAACATATATTTATTTTTTGTGGAAAACGAAATGAGGCAATAGAATAACTTTTATTTGCTGGTTATTCTGTAAGAAACCACAATAGTAGCAAAGGAGTTTTTCATTCTGCCCTCTGTAGAAGCCTGCTGATAGAGGGAATAGCCCGGTGGTACCTGCCAGGTATTAGCATTAAACTGTTTAGCATACAAGTTGCTAAGGGAAGCAATATCGAAGCGGCCGCTAATAAAAAAGCGATTTACGTATACAAAAATTCCGCCTACTACTTTAAAGGTAAATTTGCTGCCTAAGCCATTTGCTAAATTTGCCTGGTCGGTGGCGTAAGACTGGTAAAGCCCGTAATAATTTGCTGAATCGTAGGTGAGGGAGGCTGCTTCTGCAAGATGGTAGCTAAGGAAAGCGCTAGTAACTATTCCAAGCTCGAAGCCCACACGGTTATTTTCCACCAGCTCGCTTATTTTGAAAGAGCCTCTCGCCATAATGGGTATGTTGATGAGCTTTGTATTAATCTGCGATACCTGGTTTTCGCTGTAGGGGTAATTGTATCCGTTGTAAAAATAAGTGCCGGTGTCTGTATAGTTGCCAGCGGTAAAGGACTGCGTAGTATAGTAGGCTCCAATACTGAAGTGCAGTTTTAAACCGTCTTTTTCCCTTGCAAATAAGTTGTCCAGTTCCAGCCCCGGGGAAAGCCCGTTTTTGGTAGTATTGTTATAGTACTGTCGCCTTCCTATATCTACAATTTCTAAGAAGGGTGGGCTGGTTACGGAAACATTAAGCCGCACCTGCGCCCAGGCTGTGCAGGTAGTAAATAGTAACGCTATACAGAATAAAGCTCTCATGCTTTTCAGTTTCCTAATAGTATAAATGCTCCCCAGTAAAAAGGGTTGGGGTAGCTTTGCCTTAAATCCATTTGTGCCTGCCTAAACGCCTGGTGAACTTCTAGACCGCTAAGCCAGGCCTTGTAAAAATCTGTCATCAGCTTTGCAGTGGCCTCGTCGTCTACCTTCCAGAGCGACATTAGTATATTTCTTGCTCCGGCTACTATTAGTCCCCGTTGCAGGCCATACACACCCTCACCGTTTTTTACCTCGCCAAGTCCTGTTTCGCAAGCGGAGAGTACTACCAGTTGAACGCTGTCTAAAGAGAGGTTACTGGCTTCGTAAGCGGTAAGTATGCCATCGTCTGCGGAGTCTTTACTTAACACAATGCCAGAGTTTATCATGGCGTTTACTTGTTGGCCACTGCTGTTAAAGAAGCCGTGTGTGGCAATGTGTATGGCTTCTACTGATTTGATAGATTTGAGCCGTTCTTCGCTGGCGGCTTCCAGCAAAAAGGTGTTTACCTTCCACTGGCGCGATGATAGTATTTTGGCAATGCTCTCTACCTCTTCCTGTGTGCCTGGAAGGTCTGAAAAATGAGGTATGGACGATTGAGCAGAGTCTGATGAGGATTTACTGGTAGTATAATCATACACAGCCCTCCCCAACAACCAGGCAGTAGAGTCTGTGCGGATAACCGCAGGTATAAGCAGGTCTTTGGTATTGGTAACAAATTCAAGGTTTATTTCGTCCAGCACAAATTTATCGCCATCAGGGTTCTGAAGGGTGTTTAGGTTAATCTGATTGTATATGCCGTCGCAAGAGAGGTAGGCGGTTGATACTCCTTTTAGCTTTTCGCCCAGCGGTTTCCAGAAGTGTTTGTACGAAAGGGCATCAGGTAGCTTGTGCAGTATGCAGTTGCGGTAAAACGAAAGGTAACGCCCTTCCATATTTTTTCCGTCGTTTATAAGAAATAGTTCCGGAACGGTGATTCCCGGTTTTACTACTAATACAATATAATAAACAGAGTCGTTGGCTATGCTGGCCGTATCCATATAACCAGATGGGTTATACGATGTAGCGCGTATCAATTCCACGGCAGCCTCGTCTTTCTTCAATACATCTTGTACCTGCTGCCACCGTACTAATTTGCCTTGTTGCTGTAGCAGGGATGTTTGCCCATTAATTTCTTTTTCCAACTGCTCTATCTGTTTTTCCAAAGCCTCCATCTCGGACTGTGCTTTCTTATTGTTGTAGTACAGGTACGATACTCTGTTCTTGTCTTTCTCCCACTCCCTTATTTTATCAAACAAGGCTTTGTTGCCACCTTCTAAAATGGCGCGCCTGGTTTTGGCAAGCTCGTTTAGTAGTAGCGCTTTGGTAAAGAGCTGCATATTATAAAGCAGTTGGGGCAGTTGTTCATCAGTTTTCCCGGCTTTTATATCCGTAATTACAAAAGAGTAAAAAAGGTCAAAATCGCTTTTAAGGGTAATGTAAAACTGCTCCCGCTGATGCTCGCTCATGGAAGGAAAGTTCTTTTTGATGTTTTGCTCATACAAACTAAGCAACTTAATAAAGGTCTGCATGGCAAAGTCCTGGTTATTAAGAGTCCAGAAGTATATAGCTTTTGTACGATAGGTTTTAATTTCTGCCGCCGAGAAAACAGTATGTCCATGCTGCAGTTGTTTTTCAGCTTTGTTTAAAAACACCTTTGCCTGTTCGTAATTGCTAATGTACAAATAGTAACGGGCTTTGCGCTCGAAGGCGGCTGCCAGTTGCTCGCTGGTGGGGCTGGTAGTATTTAATGCATAGTAGTAGCGTTGCAGGTATCGCCAGGCCTCTTTGGCATTTTTATTTTTAAGGCTGGCCTCAAAATGCAGGGCGTACACCTGCTGCCTAAGCACATCAAAGTTAAACAGGCTGGTAGTAGCCCTATCTAACAGTTGGCTGGCTTGTGCCA
>Ga0134126_10007481_pt1 | contig 13724 bp, 10 predicted proteins | sample KB31752_FD_96881 | JGI IMG/M metagenome (GOLD analysis project Ga0134126, IMG submission 96881) | Terrestrial soil microbial communities with excess Nitrogen fertilizer from Kellogg Biological Station, Michigan, USA - KB3-175-2 | ecosystem: Environmental > Terrestrial > Soil > Unclassified ...
AATCGCCGACTTCGTGCCAAAGACGTTCACCCGCGAAACACCAGGCAAGATACTGAGTCGCTGGCCCACCTGTGTGCTGGCATAGTCGTAAAGCTGACCCGGCGTCACGGAATCGCTGGTCATGGCGATGTACATGATCGGTTGGTCGTTAGGATTGCTCTTGGAATAGGTCGGCGGCGATGGCAGGTCGGCAGGCAAACTGCCGATGGACTGCGATATCGCAGTCTGCACATCCGTGGCGGCAGCATCGATGTCCTTTTCAAGTGCGAACTGAAGCGTGAAGGTGGCAACGCCCTGGGTACTCTTGGAGGTGACCACCTCGAGACCATTGATCTGCATGAACTGACGTTCAAGCGGCGTGGCGATGTTGTTGGCAATCGTATCCGGACTGGCGCCGGGATAACCTACTGTGACCTGGATAACCGGATAGTCCACCGCCGGCAAATCGTTCACCGGCAGTTGCCGGTAGCTTAATACGCCGAACAGGATTACCGACAGCGTCAGCACCGCGGTCATGACTGGTCGCCGGATGAATGGTTCCGAAAGGTTCATGATCGAAGAAATATCGGCCGCGAATCTACGCGGATAAACGCGAATCTGATACCGACTCTGTGAAACCTCCGTGTCCTTTGTGTTTCCGTGGCGTGTGGTTTTCTTAGCTCTTGTTTACCACAGAGACACGGAGAACCCGGAGGAAGCACATATCGATCTATTTCGCGCCGCTCGCCCCATTGCTTGCCGCGGTTGGACTCGCGGGTTGTTCAATGTGCACTTTGCCGCCCGGTGTAACACCGAGTTGGCCGGTGATCACGACACTCTCACCGGCTGTAACTCCGTTTTCAACTACCACTAGATCTCCCTGTCGCTGGCCAAGTGTCACCGGCCGTTGTTCGGCGGTCGAGTCCTGCTTGACCACGTAGACAAACGATCCTTTGGCAGACATCTGCGGCGCCGACGCAGGCACAAGCACGGCTTGATGTATTGTGTTTAAGACCAAGCGAATGTTAACGAATCTGCCCGGCCAAAAAGTATGTCCACTATTGGGGATCGTCGCCCGGAGACTCACCGTACCGGTGGTGTCCGCTACCGCATTGTTTAGAAATGTGAGTTGACCAATAACCATCTGGTCGCCGGTATCAGGCAATCGCACTTCAGTCCTCAGACGGCCTGCCTGCATCTGCTGCTGGACACTCACAAGACTGTTTTGGGAAATAGTGAAGTCTGCATAGATAGGATCCAGGCGCTCGATTACCAGGAGACCCTTGGCGCTGTCGGCGCTTTCGCCATTGGAACCTGTGTTGCCCGACGCTCCGCCTGGGTTGACCACGTTTCCCACATCTACGAGTCGCTGGCCGGCGCGGCCATCAATCGGCGAGCGAATGAAGCAATAACTCAGTTGAACTTTCGCGCTCTCAACCGCAGCTGTATCCACCTTTATTGTTTCCGCCGCGCTGTTAACCGCGGCCTGAGCGGAGCCGACGTTCGCATTAAGCGAATCCAGGTTCGCGCGAAACTCCTCATACTGTTCGCGCGAAACGACACCTTGCTCGGCTAACACCTTATAGCGATTGACCTGTACCAAACCCCACTTCGCTTGTGCGAGTTCCCTGGCAAGATTCGCTTCGGCTTGTTTTTTCAGGGCCTGATCCTTCGCCACGTTTGCCCGTGCCTGGCTGAGATTTGCCTCGAAAGGCCGCGTGTCGATCGTGAACAGCATGTCACCCTTCCTGACGTTCGCGCCGTCAGTAAAATGGATTTTGGTGATGCGACCCGATACTTGCGGCTGGATTGTGACTACCTCACGCGCGACGGTTTTGCCGATTGCGTCGAGGTAGGTTGGGACGTCCTGGGCAACAGCAGCACTCACCGAGACCGGCGCTGGTGGCCGTTCAAATCCTCCCTGTTGTGCGGCTTTATTCGCGCAGCCGGTGAAAAGCGTGGCTGAAACTGCGAGGAGAGAGAGGGTGATGATTAAACGGAAAACCTTTACTTCGTGGTATGCCATGGGAGTCTTTTTAAATTCGTAACCAACCTCGGGGGAGCATCTTGATTATCACTGCCCATACGTAACGACGCAAACCGAGCGAATGCAGTTAGCTACGTTTGGCGTGATTATTTTGTTGCATGGGTAGGGACAGCTGCCAATTCACGGCTGGTGAACGGGAAGGTTGAACCACTCAAGCTCTTCCCTGGGACCGCGGGCGTCCCGCCCGCCCGCGTACCATAAATTCAATTCTGATGCTTGAGCTTATCGTGCGCGGGCGGGCGGGACGCCCGCGGTCCCAGGGAAGAGCTTGGGAGGGAATGCGATCGGCGAGGGCCAGGGACTCTTCTAGTCGCGGCGAACGCTCGAGTCTTCCATTTTTCCGGATGTGCCGGCGCTGATCCATCCGACCAGCAGCCAGCCAATGGGTGCGACTGAGTAGAGTGTAAAGGTGTTACCGAACATGCTATTGAGGATTAGGACCGGCATCAACGTTACGGCAATTCGCCAGACGCGCGCCTCGCTCGAACCAGGTTCGGCCAAACGAAACGCCCGCCAGCTCATGCGCGTAGCGCGAAACAGTATCCACATGAAGATTAGCGCCGCAGCCAAACCGCAGGTGAGTACGGTGGAAATAAAGTAACTATCAATCGGAGGCAGATCCAGATCGGCATTAAACATCCAGGCGCCGACGGACGTGCCGCCGATACCGATACCGAGCGGCCGGTATGGAATCACTTCAGTAAAGAGGAAAGTCCAATTCTTAAGGCGCTCCTGCAGGCTCTCTTCTTCGCCGGGTTTTAGAGTTCCCCGCGCCGTATGCGAAAGCACGGCGCCCATCTTGTCGTCGGAGCCATGGCTCAACATATCGTCATTGGTCGGCGCCTGCACAAACACAGCCACGAGCACTACCGGCGCCAGAGCCATCAGCAAACGGTTGACGGCGCCGCGCCAATTTTGTGCTCCTGTCATTAATAAGACGAACACACCGAGGATCAATCCAAAGATCGCGGTACGCTGACCGGTGAGCATCAACATCAGCGTCAGAGCTCCACCGCAGGCGAACCAGCCGGCGCGCCGGCCGTAATTTTTGGCGCAGGCGCCGAAACCAAACGCCACCAGCCCACCGATTTCAATATAACGGCCCCATTCTTCGGCGCTGCTAAACGTCGCGAGCGCACGCTTCACGTTGCCAACCGAAATTGAATTGTAGAATTCGGTGTGATCGATCCAATACTGCTCGAAGCTGGGAAAACCGTAAGCGAGTTGGTAGAGGCCATAGAGCGAAGTCAGAATTCCCATTACAACCATCAGGCGTAATGTCGTTTCCATGAAAGCGGGCTTCATGTCCTGACCGAAGTAGAACCAGGCGACGGGCACGAGCATGAACAACGCGCCCGAAAGACCGACCGTAACACCGCCCTGCAGCGGGTTGAAGATCTCGAGGAAGTAGATCAGTCCCAGAAGAGACACCCATCCTGCCAGTGGCGTCGCGCGAAGTATCTGCAGCTTGCGACGCTGAAGGAGCATCGCGAAGGCCATCAGAGTGATCAGCGGCGTGACGACGTGGATCGGATCGGTTGCTGAGTAAGGCAGGAAGAGATACTGCGCGCGCCTGAGGAAGCCGCGCAGTGGCTCAAACAACATCATTCCAAACAGGCCTGCTTCGAGGCTGACGAGCAAGGGCAAAGCAAGCGACCACGCAATTGCACCGAGGCCAACATAACGCAGGGCTTCACCGCCGGTGTTAACAGCCCAGGCTGCGAGCGCCGATAAAGGCAGCGTTACCAGCGGCCAGAGTTTTAGCTGGCGCCGCGGGGCGTGCGCAACAAGCGGTTCGTTGATGAGAAGACTACTCACGTGATTGGTTAGCTACTATTTTGGAGTGCGGTGACCTTACCTTCATCGCGCCACGGCCAAACGCGGCCAGGCGCGCGCGGCGACGTTGCCCGAGAGCAGTCGTGCACCGGCGGTCAGCTCACTGACACAGGATGCTGGCGCCACTGAACTGAGAAACTGCAATATCCGGAATGTAAAGACACTCCGATCAAATTTCTCCGCATGTTTTCTGAGCGATTGCTGGTGCCAACTGCGACTTTCAAAGTCCTCTATCGCCGCTTCAAGAGAGGCGCTGGTTGCCTGGTCAAAAAAGACGCCGGTAATTCCATCGACAACCGTTTCCATAGCACCGCCGCCTCGGAATGCGATAACTGGACGGCCCGCAGCGTTTACCTCCAAAGGCACCATGCCGAAGTCTTCTTCGCCGGTAAACAACAGTGCGCGACAACGACTGGCGTAGTGGTTTACCTGACTGTCGGACTGGCGTCCGAGGAATTGAGTTTGCGGTCCGGCAAGTTTTTCCAGCCGCGCGCGATCGGGACCATCACCGATAATCACCAAGCGGCGGCCGAGACGATTGCAGGCTTCGATCGCCAGATCGATTCGCTTGTAAGGCACTAACCGCGACAGAACCAGATAGTAATCGTCGACTACTGAAGACATTTGAAATCGATCCACCTCGATGGGCGGAGGAATAACGAAGGCCTCGCGGCCGTAGATTTCTTTGATGCGCTTTGCTACCAGGCGCGAATTCGCGATGTAGTAGTTTGGTTGTTGGGCGGCGCGCAGGTCCCACTTTCTGAGCCCCCACAACGATAGCGGCAAAAGCGAACGAGTCACTCGACCGAAATTTTCCCGGGCCACGTAATCTTCATAGCGCCACGCCCAACGCATCGGCGTGTGGCAGTAGCAAACATGAATCGCGTTACTGCGCCGGCGCACGCCTTTGGCGTAACCGGAACTGCTGCTGAAGATCAGATCAAACGCGGAGAGATCGAAGTGTTCCACCGCGAAAGGGTAGAGCATGAAGTATTGCCGAAAGCGCTGCTCTATTCCCGGCAATAGCTGCATGGCGGAAGTGCGGATATCAGCGCCACGCAATTCTTTGGGGAGACGATGCGGCAGAGCCACGGTGGTGTAGATTGGGGCGGTGGGAAAAGAGTCGTGCATGGCCGCAGCCACGCGCTCAGCTCCTCCCATTTGAATGAAGTAGTCGTGTACGAGGGCAATCTTTGACAATGGGCTTAAACCTTTCTGGTACTTATGTATAAGACTCAGAATGGGCCCGTATTTTCAGTTCGCAGGCGAGTCGATCGAATTGAGACAGGCAGATGATCTTTAGCCGCGGATAGACGCGAATCTGAAAAGGACAAAGCTAGAGAAGTACTCGTTGACGTTCGCGTCACCGGCGGGAGCTCATGTAGCTGTGATTATTTCTTATCCGCGTTCATTCGCGAAAATTCGCGGCTGATTTTGGGAGTTTCAGCTTGCGCCACGGGCGAGCAGAACGGCAGGAATAGTACGCAGCAGGATTAAACCATCAAGTCCTAACGACCAGCGATCAATATATTCGAGATCGAGTTCCATCCATTGTTCGAACGAAAGATTGTTGCGGCCAGAGACTTGCCAAAGACAAGTCAATCCTGGCTTAACACTGAAGCGGCGCTTTTGCCACGAAACTTCCATGCGTAGCGCATCCCGCACCGACAATGGCCGCGGTCCAACGATGCTCATGTCACCGAGAAGTACGTTTATCAGTTGTGGCAACTCGTCGATGCTGGCGCGTCGCAGCCACTTGCCGACGCGAGTCGTGCGCGGATCGTTGGTTATTTTGAAAATAGGACCGGTCTTTTCGTTGAGATGTTCAATATCCTTCATGCGCGCTTCGGCATCGACACACATGGTTCGAAATTTGATCATGCGAAAGCGGCGCTTGTTGAATCCGACGCGCTCCTGAATGAAAAACACCCCGCCCGGCGAATCAAGCTTGATGGCCAGGGCAACGAGCGCAAACAGCGGAGCCAGCAACAACAGCGTCCACAGTGCAACTGCGATATCCAGCATCCGCTTGATTTCTGTGCGCCAGGTAACCGGCGGAGCGCTGTGCAACGACAACAGAGGCGCGCCTTCAAAGTCTGAAGGGTGCGAACGAGCCAGCCGGTGCGGGAAGTGATCTGTGAACATGTGCACCATGATGCCCTGCTCTTCCAACTGGTTGATAGCTGCTTCTATCTGCGAATACTGAGACTTGATCGGCAGGGCCACAAAAACTTCATCAATCACATTGGCGGCGACCAGTTTCTCCAAATCTCCGACGTCACCAAGCCGCGGCACGCCTTTCACCCCATGTCCGTTGAAGTTTGTTTCATCGTCGACATAGCCGATGATGCGGTAGCCGAGATCGTGGCGTCTGTTTACTTCATTTACAAACCAGCTGGCGCGCGGGCCGCCGCCAACGATCAAGAGAGTCTTAAGGTTGTGTCCACGCAGGCGCAATCGCCGCAGATTGAGCCGCAACAAAACTCGCATGGCCACGATAAGCGCAAGGCCGATCACACCCACACAGCTTGCAGTCCAGAGTGTGATTGTTCGCCAGCTTCCGATTTGGGCCACCATCAACAACATCAGTGAAGCCAGAAAAACTGCCCGGCCAATCTCCTTGAGTTCTTCGGTGAATCTGCTGAGTCGATGCGAGCGATAAATTCCCTGCAGGTTGAAAACTAAATACCAAACGAGCGCCATCGCGATGCAGAGCAGCACGTTGGCGATCTTTACCCTGGTGGATAAGAAATCGATGGCATAGTCGGAAACAGGCACGCGCGCTTCGTGGGCGTAGTTAAGGACCAGCGCCAAACTCAAGGCACAGAGCATCAGCAGCAGGTCGCTGACCTTCAGAAACAAATTCGCTAGTTGTCCATAACGCGCGGTCATAGGTATTGTTCGACTTTTTGGAGTGCGGTGACCTGTCACCGCTTTAGTAGTTCGCGACCTGTCGCAAATCACCTGAGTTGAAAACCACCAAAAGCATGGGCGTCAAGCCGCCCAAGACCAAAGCGGTGACAGGTCACCGCACTCCAAAATCATGGGATTAGTGGATTCAAGAACGTCGCCAGACTGGCGATTCTCACGTAGCGTTCGATTTTGCTGATTCGGTTGCGTGGCACCAGAATCATGTCTCCCGCTTCCAGCGTTAGATCATTCTCAAGATCGCTGGTGCGCTTGAGTGATTTAAAATTCAAACTCTTAACTTCTGCCATGTCGGCGTTGAGTTTGCGAAAAATGAGAATCTGGGACGACTTCGCGCTGTCTTTAAAACCACCTGCCAGTAGAACTGCCTGAAGCGCGGTAAGTTTTTCGCGCATTTCCAGTTTGCCGGGTTGAACTACCTCGCCGGAAACTACTACATAGGGCTTTTGAAACTCCTTCAAGACCACAATTAACTCGGGCGAAGCCAGGCGTGTTCGCGCTTTGGTCAGAATAACGTTGCGCACCTGCTCCAGATTGCGTCCGGAGACCTTCACGTCGCCGCCAATCTCAAGAGAAATGAAGCCGTCTGGTTGGACTGTTACGGTCTGATTAAACTCAGGAGTGTAGCGATATTGAATGTCCAGCACGTCGCCCGCGTGGAGCACGTAGCGCTCTTCCGCGCCAAAGGTTCCAAGTCGAGGGGCCTGGGTTGATTGACGTTGTGCGTGCACAGCCAAACTAAGGCTGGCTACCAACAAAGCAATCGCTATCACTCTTTTAATCAGCACGGTCTGACCTCTCTTACAGTCTCTGGTAAAGCCAATTGGGTACAGGATATTTTCTTTGATTGAGAATGAACCCGAGGAAATTTCCGTCGGCGTTGTCGATCAATTGCCGGCAACGTTGAATCTGCCCTCGTCGTGTTTGCGCTGCCTTTACCACGACACAGACACCGTCAACCAGCGGCGCCAACGTAGTGACCTCCGACGAAGTAGCAGGCGATGGGCAATCGATGAGAACGTAGTCGAAGTTCCAACGCAAAGCCTTGAGACAATCGGCGCGATACTCGGGAGTTGACTCCCAATTGCTCGCTCTTCGCGAGCCCGTCACGACGCTAACGCTCGGAGTTACCGCCTCTTTAGACAAGGTAAGCAAGTTGTCGATCTCTGTTTCTTCACAGTATCTCGACACCCTGTTGGGATCAGTCATGCGAATGTTTTGCAGGGCTGAAGCGTCAGCGCGCAGCACCCGGTTCTGTGTTTGCGCCGCAAGCTCTTCGGCCAGAAGGTTGACCACGTGGCTAACCCCTTCGCCCGGCGTTGCAGAAGTAATCGCCACTACCCGGTTGCGCAGCTTTCCCTGCTCATCGACGGCCTGAAAGACGGTCCGGATGAGTTCCAGATAGAATCCTGATTTGGTTTTTTTGCGGTTCATTAGTCTTCCCGTGGTCCAGGATTTACTCGCCTGAGGCCCAATCGAGTCGGGGGTCCTCGACAAACTTCGGTTGAGACAACTTATGCTTCGACACAAACGGCAGTGGCTCGAAAACTTCAGGCTCGGCGGTCTTACTCTCTATGAACACAATCTCACGCCGCGCTCTGCCGGTATTGGGCAACGATGCCAACACCTTTTCCCCAGTTAACTTTTCCAACTCGCGCGGAGTTAGAACGGTATCGCGCAGAAACTCTGCGATCACTACACTGCCGATGCTGAGCAGGACGCCGAGAAAAACTCCCAGGATCAAGTTGAGCGGCCTGTTTGGCTTCACCGGAAGCTGCGATTGGACGGGGGCTTCGGCCACCGAAACGTTCGTGATCTTGCTCAGATCAAGTTCGTTGGTGATGCGCGCCTCTTCTTCTTTCTTCTTGTAGAGCTGGTAATTGTCGCCACTCTCTTTTTTCTGTCGTGCCAGGTCTTCGTATTCGGCAGTGATGCCTTCGAGTCGCGAGAGTTGCGCTTCATACTGTTTCACTTGCCCGGCCAACATTTCGCGCCGCCCGGCAGCGCCTGCCTGATCCACGCGGCCGCGCGCAAGCTCAGTCTCCAACGATTGGCGCAAGGGATTCAGGTCGGTTGACTGTTCAGTCGCAGTTTCTTTCGATGCTTTATCGAGCGCCGCCCTGGTGTTCCTGAGTTGCTGATCCACTTCCTTCACCAGCCGGTCGTCTGAACGAAACTTTGTCAGCAATTGTGTGCGGCGGTTCTGTAGCTCCACAATCAGCGTGTTCATTCGCTCAACTGAATACTGATTTGGCAACGCACGGCTTTGGGTCACCACCCGCGGCGCCAGGGTTTCCAGTTGCTGTTGGCCTTTGGCTATGCGGTCAGATACTTCGCGCAGGAATGTTTCAGTTTCCAGTAACTTCGACTTCGCTTCGGTGAGCTTCTGTACGGTCTGGTCCTTTTGCTGTGTTAGCGATACAACATTCATCGACTGCTGAAAACTCGAGAGACTCTTCTCAGCTTCCTGCAGTTGAGCTTCGGATTGATCCGCCTGGGTCTTAAAGAATTCGTAGGTGCCGGGAGGCCGGTGCAGTTTGACGTGCTTCTCCAGGTAGAGATCCCCAAGTTTGCGCAACACTGCCGCAGCTTTTTCCGGCGATCGAGAGGTGTATTTGACTTCGATGATGTTCGCTTTCTTTACCGGCGTAATCACCAGATCTTTTGCCAGGCGCTTGACTGCTTCCTCAATCTGAGTAGCTTGTGAGCTCGGCGCTTCCTTGAGCCCAAGAGTTGAGGAGATCGAAGAGCCGCCGCCGCCGTACAAGCCACATTCGGTGACGACCTGTTTCAACAAATCCTCTCCCGTGAGCAACTCTATTTCGGAGTTTATTTGGTTCTCGGAAACGTCGTTTTCGAAATTGTTGCCGGTTGAGCCGATGGTTTGCTCGGGCGTAATGGGCACATCAGACCGCGTATTCTTGACGAGAATCTTCATGCGCGACTCATACTCGTTCGGCATGAAAAATGTTACCGCCGCCGTACCCAGCGCAACCGCCAGAAAGGTCGCGCACAGAAGTAACTTGTGACGGAAGATGACGCTTGCTACATCGCGTACGGAGACTTGCGCCTCAGATTTGCCAGGGCTGTGGTTGTTCATATAAAGGTCTGCTCCTCAGTTAAAGTGGCAATCGACAGGTGTTTCCGGTTTCTGGAAGTCGCTGCCGCGCGTGAGGCGCAGTTCAATTTTTGTGGAAGAGGCGAGGGATTGACTGGTCACGAGCGCTTCATAAGTACGCTGCCAAGAGCGGGGGTAAACCCCCTTCCCGACCCTGAGCTAATTCGAGTTGAGATGTGATCCTTTCAGGAAAGGAATTCAACATGTCCGAAATCGAGCAGTCCAGGAAGCTCAGGGTTGGGAGGGCGGGCTTGTCCCCGCTCTTCTGCACGCATAGAACCTTTAATCGAGAGACTTGTCCGGCAATGGGATGGCCGCAGCCGCTGGCGGCAGCTCAACAAAAGAAGGAGGTATCGGCTTTCCGGTTAGCCAAGCCATAAATCGACGCCACAGTTTCGGTGTCTTCACCTCACGCCAGTGAATCGTTTCGCGGTGGGCGCCGTGCTTTAAGTCGAATAGCATCACCTGAGGTTCGGGAAATCCCTCCAGGTAGTACTTCACCTTGACGTAAGACTCGTCTTCCTCGTAGTTCCTTAACGAAACGACAACTACGTTTCGGTAGCAGAAATGGTGACTTACCTGCGAGGTGTAAGTTCCCTTTCTTCCGATCCGCACTACCTTGGTAAGGTGCCTGAAAATCGCCTCACCGACCCAACTAAAAGGTTCGTACGCCACCGGCGATGCGACGATGTGCGGGATCACGGCTCTCTTCTGATGGATCGGATCGGATGAATAGAGTGTTGAATACCCAGGCGTGTGAATGTCGCCACTGAGTATCACCACATTGAGCGCGCGCCCTCCGTCTCGCGGGTTCTCCAATTCAAATAGAAAGTCGAGCGCAGTGTCTGCTTCGTCTCTGTTGACATCGGAACCCCAGGAGTCGTTTATGTCGTCGCGCAGATCTCCGACCTTGTCGTTGAACCGTTGAATTGTTTTTCTCGCCAGATGAAAGCGCGTTGCCAGGTTGATCGTTGTGATGACCCTGAACCAGGACCTCAAAAGGCAGTTCTCAATCTGCGGCGCGCCGTGTGAGAAGACCACCGGGCTCACAAAGAAAAGCGTGTCGAGACTTTTCCTGTTTGCCGCGACCCAGTCCTTGATCAGCTGCAATTGTTCCGGCAGCCAGATTCGCCCCGCAAACTCGCTCTTACCGTTTTCGGTTCTTCTGAAGGCTCGAACATTTCTATGACTGCGAAGGTCAGCCATTACAAAGCCGGCGCGACCCACGCTGAAGCAAGTATCAAAACCCAGGGCGAAATCGTTTGAAAGCGGGTCTGGATTGCGCGAGGCTTGCATAATCCGAAACATGTCTTTCGCGGCGTTGAAGAGTCCAAGCCATTGCGGTTCGAATTCCTGGGGCTTGTCCTTTTGGAAGGAATCTTCGCGTGATCCCCAACCGTCAGTGATGTCGTGGTCGTCCCACATGAGGACTGCCGGCAAGCGACAGAGCACGCGGCGATAGTGCTCGCTGTCCCAGAACTTTCGGTAGACGTCTAAGTAGTGTTGTCTTCTCTTTGCAGGGTCGTCCTCATTAAGAACTTTGGTCTCGATCTCGTCAGCGTAGATCTGGTCTCCAGCAAGAATCGCGAAACGAACATTCGCATTTTGTTCCGTTGCGATTATTTCCGGAATTCGATTCCATACGGCAAACCCGTCGAAGCCGTCATTCTTCTTTGTTCCCGGGTGATGACAAGTCATCAGCAGAAAGTCCAACTGACGCCCATAGCCATCTGTAGGAAGCGTCCAGAAGAACAGATCTTCGGCCTGCAGACCCTTTTGAGGATCGCTCTCCCTATACTTATCGCTCAGTGATGGGTTTAGATTTAGTTTGATTGTTTGCGCTTCGTCCTGCCAAAGCTGGTAGGAATACTTCGTATTCGGATTAAGGTTGTTGATGGTGACGACCCCCGTGCCCAAGTCTGATTTGAGACAACGAATTACCCCGGTTCTCACGGCCTCGGTGCCTTTAACGTTCCTGATGAGTGGTTGTCTCTTTTGGTCCCTTTCAAGTCTTTCCGCTTCGTTTTCTGGGCCCTGCTCCGCCGCTTCCAGAGTCACATAAACATTCTGGTCCTCAGCAGCGGCCTCCTGGAGGTTCAGCCAGATTTTGACGCTTGAGTGAGTGATGTTCCCGACGAAGGGCCCCAGGAAGAGAGTTTTAGTTTTCGCCACAATTGTTTTAGTTTCCGAAGCGCTCGGTGAGATTTGAGCCACGTTGCCTCCAGTGTGATCGGTGTGAAAAGGTAAGGATCAGTCCGCTAGCTAAATCGGAAGTTGGATATTACTATGACCTTCAAGCCGTAGCGACCTATTCAAAAGCTCTGTGGCACCTACGTTCTCGTGCCTCTGTGGTGTGTGTATGTCGAGTAAGATTCACCACAGAGGCACAGAGAACACCGAGTTGGCACAGAGGAAACCGTCAACAGCATACAAAAGAGTGGCAACCCTTCAAAGAATAATGACGATAACTTCTACTACGGACATCCGCGCCAGTTTCCCGGCGCTCGAGCGCACACACAACAACCAACCCGTTGCTTATTTTGATGGGCCCGGCGGAACTCAGGTACCGCGTCAGGTGGTCGAAGCAATGAACGACTACCTTTATCACCACAACGCCAACACTCACTGGGCTTATCCGACCAGCGAGGAGACCGACGCGGCGCTCGCTAAGGCGCGACAGACTTGCGCTGATCTCCTGAATGCTTCGCCCGCGGAAATCGCCTTTGGCGCCAACATGACAACGCTGACGTTTCATCTCGCGCGAGCCTTAGGACAGCAATATGGAGATGGCGACGAAATCATCGTCACCGAACTGGATCATCACGCGAACGTGGCCCCCTGGCGGCGGTTATCAATCGAACGCGGAGTTAATGTAAAAACCGCAAAGTTGCTAACTGAGACGGGGCAACTGGATTGGGCCGGCTTCGATCAGTTAATAACCAAAAAGACCAAGCTAATAGCGATTGGCGCAGCCTCAAATGCGCTGGGAACCATCAATGATGTGCGACGCGCAATCGGGATGGCACGGTCTGTTGGCGCTTTGGTTTTCGTCGACGCGGTTCATTACGCGCCGCACGCGCTCCTTGACGTTCAATCACTCGACTGCGACTTTCTCGCGATGTCGGCTTACAAATTTTACGGACCGCACGTCGGCGTGCTATTTGGCAAACACGCTTTGTTAGAGTCGATAGACTTTCCCAAACTCATTCCCGCTCCTGAGGCGGCGCCGGAGAAGGTGGAGACTGGCACTCAAAATCAGGAAGGCATGGTAGGTGCGGGCGCCGCCGTGGACTTTCTGGCATCACTTGCCAGCGGGGAGTCGCGACGCTCTCGACTAGTCGCAGCTTATGACGAATTGCACCGGCGAAGTTCGGAACTAACGCGCAGGCTATGGCACGGACTGGCTTCTTTGAAAGGCGTCAGGCTTTATGGACCGGGACCCGAAATGCTGCGAACACCGACGCTTGCCTTCACAGTGGACGGTGTTGCTTCAACTGAAGTTTCGCGCCGCCTGGCGGCTCGTGGACTCTTCCTCTCGCACGGAGATTTTTACGCGGCTACTGTAGTGGAGCGATTCGGCCTTGGCGACGAAGGACTCGTGCGCGCAGGTTGCGCCTGCTATACGACGGAAGACGAAGTCGATCGACTGATTGAGGGAGTGGCGGAAATTTAAGTCAAGGTCCAAAGTCCAAAGTCGGAACGCCACTCCAGCAGTTTAGAGTACAAGCTTCAGCTTGTCTTCGGGCATTACAACCTAAAGGTTGAACTCCAAACTACTGGAGTGGCGTTCCGACTTTGGACTTTGGACCGTGGACT
>Ga0134126_10007483_pt1 | contig 13721 bp, 14 predicted proteins | sample KB31752_FD_96881 | JGI IMG/M metagenome (GOLD analysis project Ga0134126, IMG submission 96881) | Terrestrial soil microbial communities with excess Nitrogen fertilizer from Kellogg Biological Station, Michigan, USA - KB3-175-2 | ecosystem: Environmental > Terrestrial > Soil > Unclassified ...
CGTCGAGATCCGCTGGCACTGCGCCGCGGAACTGCTGCGCGATACACAGGACGTGCCGCAAAAGGCGACGTTCCATTTCGCCGAGGGCTTGAAGGATTATCTTGCCGTCGGCCTTGCCGGCGCAACGCTCGCCCACCCCGACATTTTCTCCGGCTCGTCCGGCAAGACCGGCAGTCATGGTGCCACCGAATGGGCAATCGCCTGGACCGTGGATACCGACGGCTCCCTCGCCTCTTACTGCAACACCATTCCGACGCCGGATGGCGGCACGCACGAAGCCGGACTCCGCAGCGCGCTGTTGCGCGGCCTGAAGGATCACGCCGAGCGCGTCGGCCAAGGCAAGCGAGCGTCGCCGGTGACCAGCGACGATGTCATGACAGGCGCCGCTTGCCTGCTGTCGGTGTTCATCCGCGAACCGGAATTTCAGGGCCAGACCAAGGACCGGCTTGCGACCGCAGCAGCACAGAAAATCGTCGAGCAGGCAATCAAGGATCCGTTCGATCATTGGCTGTCGGGCAATCCGCTGCAAGCCAACAAGCTGCTCGATTTCGTCATAGAACGCGCCGACGAGCGCATCCGCCGCCGTCAGGAAAAGGAAATATCGCGCAAGACCGCCGTGCGCAAATTGCGCCTGCCCGGCAAGCTCGCCGACTGCACCAATTCAGCCGCAGAAGGTTCAGAGATTTTCATCGTCGAAGGCGACAGCGCCGGCGGCTCAGCCAAACAGGCGCGCGACCGCCGTACGCAGGCAATTCTGCCGTTGCGCGGCAAGATCCTCAACGTCGCTTCCGCCGGCAAGGACAAGCTCGCGCAGAATGCACAACTTTCGGATCTGGTACAGGCGCTCGGCTGCGGCACCGGCACGCACTATCACGAGAAGGATCTCCGCTACGAAAAAGTAATCATCATGACCGACGCCGACGTGGACGGCGCCCATATCGCGTCATTGCTGATCACATTCTTCTACCGGCAGATGCGCCAACTGATCGACGACGGCCGGCTCTACCTCGCGGTGCCACCGCTTTACCGGCTCTCGCACGGCGGCAAGATCGCCTATGCGCGCGACGACAAGCATAAAGAACAATTGCTGAAGAAGGAATTCAATCCGAACGCCAAGGTCGAGATCAGCCGCTTCAAGGGGCTGGGCGAGATGATGGCCGCGCAGCTGAAGGAAACCACCATGGACCCACGCAAGCGCATGCTGCTGCGTGTGGTGCTGACCGAAAAAGAGCGCAAGCCGACCGAGAGCGCAGTCGAGCGCCTGATGGGGACGAAGGCCGAAGCGCGCTTCGAATTTATCCAGGAAAACGCCGAGTTTGCCCGAGACGAACTGCTCGACGTTTGACCGGCGTATCCTCGCATCGGTGCAGCACCGGCGTTTCGCTGCCGGAGCCGACAACAATTCCATCTTTCACACGCGTCGGCTCGCCTTTGGGCTTGTTGAACAGCGTGCGCCATTCGTTGTCACGGACGCGCCAGACCTGATCCTGCAATTGCTGATGCCTGGCGCCGGTGCGGTAAATCACCTTGACCGACAGCGTGTCTTCGCCGAGACGCCGCGCCGCAACGATTGTGTAGTGGTTGACGTAAGTGCCCGGTCCGGTGTCGTCGTTTTCGATCACCGGTCCCGACGGCGGCGGCCTGAGGAGCGTGGCGCGCGGATTGTCGATTGCCGGCTCGCCCTCACAATTGATCGCCCAGACTCCAAACAGGCCGAACTCATTGAAAAGTTCCGCTACCGAAGGTTTCCGTGCGGACGCGGGCGCGCTCAGCATCGCTATCAATACAATTGCCGCACAAACCCGCATCGCCTCGTCGTCCTGTCACTCTAGCTGATGCGGCAGATTATCAACGCAACGGCCGGCGGCAATCGCCGCCGGCGGTTATCACCATCGGATTACTGCGCTATTCCGGGAAACTCAGTTTCGCAGCTTTCACGACTTCAGCGTAGGTCTTGATGTCGTCGTCGATAAGTTTCTTGAAAGCGTCGCCGGTCGGTCCGCCGGGTTTCACCGCCATCGCGGCAAGCCGTTCTTTGACGAGGCTGTCCGACAACGCTTTGGTAAGCGCGTCCTCGAGTTTCTTGACGATCGGCGCGGGCGTGCCGGCCGGAGCGAAGAACCCGCTCCAAAGCTTGGTGTTCACGGCAGGGAATCCAGATTCGGCCATGCTTGGAACATCGGGCAACTCTGGTGAACGCTCGGAACCGGTTACCGCCAGCGCGCGCGCCTTACCGCCCTTCACCTGAGGAATTGCCGGCGGGCCGTCGGAGATGGTGAGCAGCGTCTGTCCCGAGATCACGCTCAGATTCGACTCGTTGCTGCTCTTGTATGGGATCATCGTTCCCGGCATGCCGGTTTTGAGCTTCAGCAGTTCGGTCGCCATCGTAAAGGCGGGTGATGAGCTTGCGTAATTCGATTTGTCCGGATGTGCCTTCGCGTAGGTGACGAGTTCGGCGACCGATTTGATCGGACTCGTCGCCGGCACCACGAGGATCAGCGGAAACGATGCGATCTCGGCAAGCGGCACGAAGCTTTTGGTCGGGTGGTATTTGATCTTGTGGTAGATCGCAGCCGCGACCGACATCTGGCCACTGGCGCCGACCATCAGCGTATAACCGTCGGCGGGCGCATGCGCGACGTAATCGGCCGCGATCCGGCCGCCGGCACCCGGCTTGTTCTCGACGATGATGGTGGCACCACCAAGCGCCTCCTGCAGCTTCGGCACCACCAGCCGGGCAAACAGATCATTGCCACCGCCAGCGGCGAAGCCGACGATCACACGAATGACGTGGTCGGGGTATTTCGCCGCGTCTTGCGCCGGCGCTGATGCGGCAAAAATCGACGTCAACAACACGGCAAGCCCGGCCGTTGCAAAACTGCGGATTGGTCTCATGCGCTCGTCCCTCCCTATACGCCGTTCTCTGGCGGAACGGGCATATGCAAGCCTACACCGGTCGGACGCGACCGCAAATGCCCGCAGAGAAACGTGCTAGGCTCGCTTTTTCCACCACCATCGTCACTCCCATGTCCGTCTCCGTCCCATGTCCGCCCCACATCCACTTGCCGAAATAAGCCGCGGCGGCGGAGAGTTGTTCGGCCATCCGCGCGGTCTGACTTTCCTGTTCGCGACCGAAATGTGGGAACGCTTTTCCTATTACGGGATGCGCGCGCTGCTCGTCCTTTACATGATCAAATATCTGTTGTTGCAGCCGCACGTTGACGATGTCTTTGGCTTCGCAGTGTTCCGTTCGGCACTTGAGGCCGTGTTCGGTCCGCTCGACCTGCAGCCGCTGGCTTCGCAGATCTATGGCTTCTATACCGGCCTCGTTTATCTCACGCCGATCTTCGGCGGCCTGCTTGCCGATCGCGTGCTCGGCCAGCGCCGTACCGTCATCATCGGCGCGGCGCTGATGGCTGTCGGCCATTTCATGATGGCGTTCGAGCGGCTATTCCTGCTGGCGCTGCTCGTGCTCATTCTCGGCAATGGCGCGTTCAAACCCAACATCTCAACGCAAGTGGGCACGCTCTACGCAGCCGGCGACCGCCGCCGCGACCGCGCTTTCTCGATCTTTTATGTCGGCATCAACCTCGGTGCGTTTCTGGCGCCGCTTGTCTGCGGCACACTGGGCGAGCAATACGGCTGGCACTACGGCTTTGCGGCCGCCGGCGTCGGCATGACCGCAAGGGTTGCTCATCTACCTTTACGCAACGCGCACTTTACCGCCCGACCAGTTCACAAGCAGCCACACGTCCGGCGCGTCGGCGCGCCTCACGAAAGCCGACTGGCGCGCCATAGCCGCGCTGCTCGTCCTGTTCCTGCCGGTGACTCTTTTCTGGGCCACTTACGAGCAGCAAGGCAACACCATCGTGCTGTGGGCCGACGGCTTTACCGATCGCAGCATCGATCTGTTGTTCTGGCATGGCGACATTCCCGTCACCTGGTTCCAGGCGCTAAACCCGTTCATGATTTTCGCTTTCACGCCTTTCGTCATCGCGCTGTGGCGGCGGCAAGGTGCGCGCGAGCCCTCGACGGTTACCAAGCTGGCGATCGGCTGCTTCCTCAATGCGGCATCGTTTCTTGTACTGTTTGCCGCAGCGCATTTTGCCGGCATGGGCAAAGCAAGCTGGCTATGGTTATTCGCCTATTTTGCAGTGCTGACCGTCGGCGAACTTTACCTGTCGCCCACTTCCCTCTCCCTCGTCACCAAGGTGGCGCCGGCGCAGGTTCTGTCGATGATGATGGGCCTCTGGCTGGCGACGAGCTTCACCGGCAATTTCCTCGCCGGTTATCTCGGCACCCTGTGGTCGTCGATGGACAAGGGAAAATTTTTCCTGATGTGCGCAATTATCGCCGCGATCGCCGGAACGGCCATCGTGCTGATCAGCCATCCGCTGCGCACAGCCATCAAGGAAAACTAGTCGATCGGCAGGCCGGCGTAGTTCTCGGCAAGGGTCGTCATCGCCGCGCGCGAACTGACAAGATAATTCAATTCGGCCAGTTGGCGCCGCCGGTCGAACGCATTCTCATGCGGGAAATGATGCAGGATTTGCGTCATCCACCAGGAAAAACGCTGCGCCTTCCATACGCGCGGCAAAACCTTCTGCGAATAGCCATCGAGATGCTCGGTTTTGCCCGCTCGGTAAAATTCGGCAAACGCCCGCGCCAGCACCCGCACGTCGGCGAAAGCGAGGTTCATGCCCTTGGCGCCGGTCGGTGGCACGATGTGTGCGCTGTCGCCGGCGAGGAACAGACGGCCGAATTGCATCGGCTCGATCACGAAGCTGCGCATGGGCGTAACGCCCTTCTGCAGGATCTCGCCTTCCTGCAGCTTGCGCGCTCCGCCGAGCCGGGCCTGCAACTCCTGCCAAATTTTTTCGTCCGGCCACCTCGCGATGTCTTCGTCCGGCGCGCATTGGAAATAAAGCCGCGCCAGGGTCGGCGAGCGCATTGTGAAAAGCGCAAAGCCGCGGTCGTTATAGGAGTAGATCAGCTCGTCATCGGGCGGCGGCGAATCCGCCAATATGCCGAGCCAGCCGAACGGATAGTCGCGGTCGTAGGTCGTCAGCACGCCTTCCGGGATGCTCGGCCGACAGATGCCATGGAAGCCGTCGCAGCCGCCAATGAAGTCGCACTCGATTTCCTGCGCCTTTCCATCGTGGCGGAAACGGATCTTCGGCTTCTTGCCGTCGATGTCGTGAATGCTGGTATCCTCGACTTCGAAATAGATCGGCGCGCCGCTCGCGAGCCGCGCTTCGATCATGTCTTTGACGATTTCCTGTTGACCGTAAATGATCACACCCTTGCCGACCATCTCGCCGAAATCGATCGGGTGCAACGAGCCGCCGAAGTTCAATTTGATGCCGCGGTGATGGAGACCTTCCCGCTTCATGCGCTCGCCGACACCGATCTCGATCAGCATGTCGTGCGCCCATTGCTCGATCAGACCGGCACGGATTCGGCTTTCACAATAGCTGCGGCTGCGGTTCTCGATGATGATGGATTCAATGCCGGCGAGTTGCAGCAGGCGCGCGAGCATCAGCCCAGCAGGGCCCGCTCCGATGATGCCGACTTGCGTGCGCATAAAATGATTCCACGAAAACATCTGCCCTATAGGATCAACCGCGCCCGGCGCAAAGGAACAATTGCCGGAAAGGCTGGGATAAGTCAGCCCGCCAGCCACTCGGCAAGCGCCGCATTCACCGGTTCGGGGCGCTCCAGCGTCGAGAGATGGCCGCAGTCGGGGATGACGACCAGTTTGGCGCCGGCAATGCCATTAGCGATTTCATGCGCGAGTTCCGGCGGCGTCGCGACGTCGCCATCGCCGACCAGCATCAGCGTCGGGCATTTGATTGACGATAGCAGTGGGCGCGAATCCAGTCGCGTCATGATCGCCGTCATCTGGCGAACGAAGGCTTGCGCACCGGTTTCTTGCGCCATCTGACGCACGATCGATTTCAGCGACTCGTCGTTCTGCCGATTGACGTGAATGTAACGTGGCATCGAGAGTTCGGAAATTTCCGTGTAGCGGCCTTCCTGCACCATCGCGATCTGGGTCTTGCGCATCGTCACCTGCTCCGGCGTGTCGGCGCGGGCGGAGGTATCGAGCAATGCGAGACGTGCTATCCGCTCCGGCGCAAGCCGCATCATGGCGAATGCGATATAGCCGCCCATCGAGAGGCCAGCGAGCGCGAACGAGGGCGGCGCGTTCGCCAGGATGCGTTTCGCAATCGCTTCCATGCTGTCGTCGTGTCGATGATCGGCAAACGTCACCGGGCCAATAGGCCAAAGCACAGGAAGTTGCGGCGTAAAGAGCCGCGCGCTGCATGTCAGGCCGGGAACCAGAACGATCGGAACGGGTTGCGCCATTCTCATCCTCCGGAAGGCCGAAAACATTAAGAATTAATACGACTTATTGCCCTGTCGATGCATTGACTTTCGCCCTTGCGACCCTATGTTCCAGTCGAACGGTTTGAACGCAAGATTCGGCCGTCGCCCCCCGCGCATCGCAACCCGTTTTTCATCCGGCGCGGCTTCGGGCGGCCGCCTAGAGGCTTTATGTCCTTTTCCCATCTCGGCCTGTCCGACAAGGTTCTCGCAGCCATTGATACGGCCGGTTACAAGACCCCCACCCCCATCCAAGAGCAAGCCATCCCGCACGTGCTGACGCGGCGCGACGTGCTCGGCATCGCGCAGACCGGCACCGGCAAGACCGCTGCCTTCGTGTTGCCGATGCTCACCATGCTCGAGAAGGGCCGCGCTCGCGCTCGCATGCCGCGCACACTCATCCTCGAGCCGACGCGCGAACTCGCCGCGCAAGTCGTCGAGCACTTCGAGAAGTACGGCAAGAACCACAAACTCAACGTCGCACTCATCATCGGCGGTGTTTCGTTTGACGATCAAGACGCCAAGCTGGTCCGCGGCGTCGACGTATTGATCGCAACGCCCGGGCGCCTGCTTGATCATTCCGAGCGCGGGCGTCTTCTGCTTTCCGGCGTCGAACTGCTCGTAATCGACGAAGCCGACCGCATGCTCGACATGGGCTTCATCCCCGACATCGAGCGCATCGGCAAGCTGGTTCCCTTCACTCGGCAAACGCTGTTTTTCACTGCGACCATGCCGACGGAAATCCAGCACATTGCCGACACTTTCCTCCACAATCCGATACGGGTGGAAGTTTCCAAACCGGCCAGCACCGCAACCACGATCACCCAGCAACTCGTTGCTACCGGCCGCGATCCGCACGAGAAGCGCGAAACACTGCGCAACCTGATCCACTCGGCCGATAGCTTCAAGAACGCCATCGTATTCTGCAACCGCAAGCGAGAGGTTGCGCAACTGCACCGCTCGCTGCTGCGGCACAAGTTCAACGCGGTTGCGCTGCACGGTGACATGGATCAATCAGCGCGCACCGCTGCACTCGACGCTTTCCGCAAGGGGGAGGCCAAGCTGCTGATTGCGTCGGACGTCGCCGCACGCGGTCTCGACATCCCCGAAGTGAGTCATGTCTTCAATTTCGATGTGCCGCATCACCCGGACGATTACGTCCACCGTATCGGCCGCACCGGCCGCGCCGGCCGATCCGGCACCGCGATCACCATCGTCGCCCCGATCGACCAGCGCGCGATTGGCACGATCGAAAAGCTGATCGGCCAGACCATCCCCTGGGCCGGTAAACCTGCCGCGACAACTCCCTCCTCCGCCGAAGGCAGCAGCGAACAACGTCCGCAACGCGGCGCGTCAGCACACCGCGAAGAGCGTCCACGCCACGAGGAACGTCCTCGTCAGGAAGAGCAGCGACCGCGCCCGAGGCAGAGCCACAATGGCGGTGCCGGCCAGCAAGCCAGCCATCAAGGCCAACGGCCTCCGCAACAGCGGCAGGAGGACCGCCCGCCTCATCAATCGCGCCAGCGCCCCCAGCCGCCCCGCGACCAAGGCGACGAGGCAGACAACAGCCACCTGCCGGCATTTCTGCTGCGGCCAGTCTCCCTGAAAGCGTAAATTTATAGTTTGCGAATTCGCGTTGCAGTTGCTGAAGCGGCGACCACGCGCGGCAGCAAATTTACTAGTGATTTACCGCTCTCCAATACCGTACCCGAAACGTGTTTTTCTCGGCTCAGGCTGAATTTCAATTCGGTCCCAAGCTGCGATGTGCCGGGCGCCTGCCCGAGACGGGATTTGCAATGTCAGGGCGGAAAGTGGACGACCACGAACGCACGATGGCATTCGCGGAAATCGCACTTGGGCAAATCAGAGCTCTCGGTCAGTCGGCTACCCCGCGCAATTACGAAATCTGGTACACTTACGCGACCGGCTACAACCCGGCCCTCAACCACCGCATCAACGAAATCCTCAACAAGAACGGCGGACTGACTGAGGCCGACATCGAGCAGGTCTTCGAAGCCTATCTTTCACCGTCGCGTATCACCGAACGCATCGACAAAGTCGGCGACCAGGTCGTGGACGAGATTGACCAGGTCATGGCCATGATCGATGCCGCCGCCGGCAGCGCCAACAGCTACACCGAAAGCCTCGCCGACATGAGCGAGAAGATCGGCCAGTCGAAAGATCGCGAAGGCTTGCGCGCGATCGTCGAAAGTCTGGTTCAAACGACCAAGGAAATGGAATCGTCGAACCAGAAGCTGGAAGAGCGGCTCAACGCCTCAAAGCAGGAAATCCATGACCTGCAAAGAAACCTCGAAACAGCGCGCACGGAAAGCCTCACCGATCCGCTGACGCAGCTCTCGAATCGCAAAGTCTTCGACACCGCCGTTGCGCAGGCTATCGCCGACGCGCACGCCGGCAATGAACCGCTATCGCTGCTACTGACCGACATCGACCACTTCAAGGCATTCAACGACAATTACGGCCACCTCACCGGCGATCAGGTGCTGCGACTCGTCGCCATGTCGGTGAAGCAGAACGTCAAAGGCCAAGACACCGCCGCGCGCTATGGTGGCGAGGAATTCGCGGTAGTTCTGCCGAACACCGTCCTGCGGTCCGCCATTACGGTTGCTGACCACATCCGTCGCGCCGTCATGACCAAGGAATTGATGAAGCGTTCGACCGGCGAGCATCTCGGCCGGGTGACGATTTCGATCGGCGTCGCCACACTCAAGAAAGGCGACACCGTACAGTCGCTGATCGAACGCGCCGATACCTGTCTCTACGCGGCCAAGCGGTACGGCCGTAACCGTGTGATGAGTGAAACTGACCCTGAAGTCTCGGTCGGGACCGCGCAGGTTGCATAGACGAGAATAAGGGACGGCGCGCGTCAGCTCAATTCGTGCTCGCGGTCTCGTCTTTCGCCGGCGTGAGCTGAACCGACTCGCCGCAGCCGCAAGCTGAGGTCTGGTTCGGATTGTTGAAAACGAACTGCGCAGAAAGCTTCTCGGTCTTGTAGTCCATCTCAGTACCGAGCAGAAACAGCACGGCCTTCGGATCGACCAGGATCTTCACGCCCTTGTCCTCAACCATTTCGTCGTGTGGTTTCGGTCCGTCGGCGTATTCCATTGTGTATTCCATGCCGGCGCAGCCGCCGTTCTTGACGCCGACACGCACGCCCATAACAGGCCGCTCCGAACGCGCTATGACGTCCTTGATGCGCGCGGCGGCGGCATCGGTGAGCCGCATAACCTGAGGTCGGGGCCGTGCTGTGGCCATGGCTAGTCCTCGTTAATTCCAAGTCTTTATTTGGTGTCTCACCTGCGCGAGAGCAACTCACCCCAGCGTTTGGGCGTCACCACATATTGAGCACGAGTCGGGCCTCGTCGGACATCCGGCTCGGGTCCCACGGCGGGTCCCACACCACGGAAACCTTGGTTTCCTTCACGCCCGGCACACTGGAAACAGCGTTTTCCACCATGATCGGCAGTTCCTGGGCCGACGGACAATTGGGGGTCGTCAGCGACATGTCGATCTTCACCACGTGATCGTCGCCGATATCGATCTTGTAGATGAGGCCAAGCTCATAGATGTCGGCCGGAATTTCCGGGTCGTAGACGGTTTTGATTGCCGACACGACCTCGTCGGAGAGCCTGTTGAGCTCGCCCTGCGGCAGCGCGGATTCAGCGGCAGGCTCCGTCACGATGGGTTCAGCCGGCTTGTCAACGGTGGGGGTGTCTTCACTCATGCGAAGAATTCCTGTGCCTTAATGAGCGAGGCGGCAAGCGTATCAACCTCCGCTCTGGTGTTGTAGAGACCGAAAGAAGCCCGGCATGTCGCCGTTAACCCGAAACGGGCAAGCAATGGCATGACGCAATGGGTGCCGGCGCGCACCGCGACGCCGGACCGGTCTATGATCGTGGCGACGTCGTGCGGATGTGCGCCCTTCATTTCAAACGACACGATCGGCCCCTTGCCAGGCGCGTTGCCGACGATACGCAGAGAATTGATCTGCCGCAGGCGCTCGTGGGCGTATTTGGAAACGCCGCTCTCGTGCGTGCGTATCCGCTCCTTGCCGATCGAATTGATATAATCGATCGCAGCACCGAGACCTATCGCCTGCACGATCGGCGGTGTCCCTGCCTCGAATCGGTGCGGCGGCTCGCCATAAGTGATGCGATCCTCGAATACTTCGCGGATCATCTCACCGCCGCCATTGAACGGCTGCATCGCCGCCAGATATGCATGCTTGCCGTAAAGCACGCCGATACCGGTCGGTCCGTAAACCTTGTGGCCGGTGAAAGCATAAAAATCGCAGTCGATATCGCGCACGTCGACGTCGAGATGCACCGCGCCCTGCGCACCATCGACCAGCACCGGAATGCCGTGCGCATGCGCGAGTTTGACGACTTCTTTTACCGGCACCGCGGTGCCAAGAACGTTCGACATCTGCGTGACGGCGACCATTTTGGTTCGCGGTGTGAGCAACTTCTCGAATTCGTCGAGCAGAAAATTGCCTTCGTCGTCGACCGGCGCCCACTTGATCACGGCACCCTGGCGCTCGCGCAGGAAATGCCATGGCACGATGTTGGAGTGGTGCTCCATGATCGAAAGAACGATTTCGTCGCCCGGCTTGATGCGCTCACGACCGAACGTGTAGGCCACAAGATTGATCGCCTCGGTGGCGTTGCGGGTAAAGACGATCTCTTCGGCGCGCTCGGCATTGATAAAACCGCGAACTTTCTCGCGCGCGCCCTCGTAGGCTTCGGTCGCGGCATTGGCGAGATAGTGCAGGCCACGGTGCACATTGGCGTATTCGGCCGTGTAAGCTTGCTGAAGGCGGTCGAGCACGACCTTCGGTTTCTGCGCCGAGGCGGCGTTGTCGAGATACACCAACGGCTTGTCGTAAATCTGCATTGCCAGCGCCGGAAAATCCTCACGGATGCGGGCGACATCGTAGCTGCCGTTCGAGACTGCTGGATGAGTCATGATTGCATGACTCCGAAAATATCTCCGTTCTCTCCCGCGCAAGCGGGGGCGCAGAACGCCCGTGCGCCGGAATGGCCGGATTCCCGCTTGCTTAAGAATGAACGGAGGCCGGGGCTGTTCATCATTCCCGCTCCTTCAGCCATTCGATCGCCGCGTTGAGCAAAGCCTCGCGCAAGCCATCGTGCGTGACCGCTTCGATGATTTCACCAACGAAGGCCTGAATGAGCAACGCCTCGGCTTCCTTGGCCGGAATGCCGCGCGCCATCAGATAGAATTTGAGGCTTTCGTCGAGCGCGCCGGAGGTGGCGCCGTGACCGCATTGCACGTCGTCGGCAAAAATCTCGAGCTCTGGCTTGTTATCGGCTTCGGCATCGTCGGAAATCAGCAACGCATTGCTCGTCATCTTGGCATCGGTCTTCTGCGCATGCTGGCGCACGACGATCTTGCCCTGGAAAATACCGCGGCTTTCGCCGTCCAGCACCGACCTGAACTGCTCGCGACTCTCGCAACGGCCGGCCGCGTGATCGATAACGAGCGTAGTGTCGACATGCTCCTTGCCCTTGAGCAAGGTCGTACCGCGAATGCCGGCTACCGTGCCCTCGCCATCGAAACGCACGAAGCTCTGATGGCGTACAGTCGCGCCGCCGAGCGTGAAGCCAAAAGTATTGACCTTGGCTTTGGCGCCGATCGACGCCATCAGCGTTCCGATATGCAGGTTTTGCCCGCGCGCGATTTTCACGTAGTCGACATCAGCATTGTCGCCGACGACGAGTTCCAGCGCGCTGTTGATTTGCGACGCTTGCGCATCGTGGTTTTCGATGATCAGCGCTTTGGCGCCCTTCTCGACGACGACTAGCGACCGCAAGAAAATCGAAACTGGCTGCCCGCCGGAAACGAAATCGATCAGGATCGGCCGTTTCACCGCGGTGCCGGCGGCAATTCGGATCACCACGCCGTCGCCCATCAGCGCCGTATTGAGCGCAACGGCGGCGTCATCAGTCTCGATGACCTTGCCGACATGAGCGGTAACCAGCCCATCCCCCTTGGCCAGTGCGTCGGCAAGCGAGCCGATGGTGAGGCCCTGTTCGGACGAAAGATCGGAAAGTTCCGCCGCGAACGCGCCATCGACGAATACCAGACGGCGGCAGTCGATGCCGGCCAGCAATTTGCCGGCATTTTTTGCGCGCGCTTTGGCTGATGCATCAGGCGCACCCGCGAGTGGCTTCACATCGCGCATCAACGCGCGCAGGTCGGTATATTTCCATTCCTCGACACGCCGGTGTGGCAACCCCTTGGCGTCGAAGCGACGGAACGCATCCTCACGCAGCGTCGCAAACACGCCCTTCCCCGGCAAATTGGCACGCGCGGAGGTATAGGCGTCGCTCAACGCCTGTTCAGCCGGTGTTTTAACTGTACGCAGTTCAGCGGTCATGACGCGAGCGCTGCCTCATCCTGATATTGCGCGTAACCTTTTGCCTCAAGCTCAAGCGCCAGATCCTTGCCGCCGGACCGCACAACGCGGCCCTTCGCCATGACGTGCACGACATCCGGCACGATGTAAGTCAACAGACGCTGATAGTGCGTGATGACGATCATCGAACGTTGCGGCGAGCGCAACCGATTGACGCCTTCGGAAACGGTCTTGAGCGCGTCGATATCGAGACCGGAATCGGTTTCGTCGAGCACGGCAAGCCGCGGCTCGAGCATCGCCATTTGCATGATCTCGTTGCGCTTCTTTTCGCCGCCGGAGAAGCCGACATTGACCGAGCGCCGCAGCATTTCCTGGTCGATGCCGAGGTGGCTTGCGGTTTCGCGCACGCGCTTCATGAATTCGGGAGTGGACAATTCCGCTTCGCCGCGCGTCTTGCGCTGCGCGTTAACCGCCGTGCGCAGGAACGTCATCGTCGCAACGCCAGGGACTTCCATCGGGTACTGGAACGCGAGGAACAGCCCCTTGGCGGCACGCTCATCCGGCTGCATGCCGATAATGTCTTGCCCGTCGAACAGTACCTGCCCGCCAGTAACCTCGTAACTCGCCTTACCGGCGAGCACGTAAGCGAGCGTCGATTTGCCCGAGCCGTTAGGGCCCATGATGGCCGCGACCTGGCCCCGCTCGACCGTGAGATCGAGGCCCTTCAACACCTGCTTGCCATCAACCTCGACGTGGAGGTCGCGAATCACCAGCATTAGCCCACACTCCCTTCGAGACTGACACCGAGGAGCTTCTGCGCCTCGACCGCGAATTCCATCGGCAGCTTCTTCATCACGTCCTTGCAGAATCCGTTGACGATCATCGAGACCGCGTCCTCCTGCCCGATGCCGCGCTGGCGGCAGTAGAACAACTGGTC
>Ga0134126_10007485_pt1 | contig 13720 bp, 13 predicted proteins | sample KB31752_FD_96881 | JGI IMG/M metagenome (GOLD analysis project Ga0134126, IMG submission 96881) | Terrestrial soil microbial communities with excess Nitrogen fertilizer from Kellogg Biological Station, Michigan, USA - KB3-175-2 | ecosystem: Environmental > Terrestrial > Soil > Unclassified ...
CACCGGTCAGGAGCAGACGAGAATCGAGGAGGGCACCGCGGCGCGCGTCGCCGCGAAGATGCCCTAACCTCTGGCGTCGCAGTAGATTTGGGCGACCGCCATGATCGCGATCGCCCACTTCATTGCCATCTCGTGCTACCTCGGCGCCGCGGCTCTGGCCGCGGTGCCGTTCGCACGTCCGGTGCGTGCGCCGGTCGCCGGCGTGCTGCTCCTGCTCGCCGCGGGTGTCGCCGCCCACGCCACAGGGCTCGTGATGTACGCCGAGCGGTCGAGTGCGGTGCCACTTACCGGGCTCGGACCGTCGTTGTCCTTCGCCGGCGTGGTGTTGGCATTCACGTTGTTCGTTGTCGAGCTGCTGGCGCGCGACGTGAGTCTCACGCTCCTCGCTGCGCCGCTGGCCGCCCTGCCCACGATCTTCGCCAACGTCGTCGGCCTCGCGCCTGGCCGGACGGCGGAGGGAATGCGCGGCGTGTGGCTCTTCTCGCACATCGCCCTCAGTTTCATCGGCATCGCGGCATTTGCCACGGCCGCGGCGGCGGGCACGATGTACCTCGTGCAGCGGCGTGAGCTCAAGTCCAGGCGGTTCGGTGCGCTGTTTCGATTCTTCCCGCCGCTCGCGACATTGGACCGCGTCAACCATCTCGCTGCAATTGCCGGATGGCTCGGCCTCACCCTCGGCATCGTTCTGGCCGCGACGTACTCGGTGGAATATCGCGAAATGAACGTCCCCCAGCTGGTTTGGGGCGGCGGCGCATGGCTCGCAGTCACCTGCATCGCTGCCGGCCGAGTAGCGGCCGGGTGGCAGGCCCAACGCGCGGCAAAGTATTCGAGCATGGCTTTCGTCGCCGTGCTCGTACTCTACGTAGCGTTCCGCGTGGCTGGCCCTTCGGCCGGGCAGTTCCTGTGAGCGCGCTACCGCTGATGCTCGACGGCGGGAGTGTGTCGGCTCTGGTCGTCGGCGGCGGCGCCGTCGCGGCTCGAAAAGTCGCAGCGCTGGTCGAGGCTGGCGCCACCGTAAGGGTGGTTGCTCCGGAAATCTCCGCGGAGCTCGAAGCGCTGGCCGAACGCACGGCACGTCTGTCGGTGATACGGAACCGATATGCGAGCGAGCAGTTGGGCGACGCGCTGCTCGTCGTCGCAGCGACGAGCGACGCGCGCCTGAATGCCCGCATTGCTGCCGACGCGCGCGCCGGAGGGCGCCTCGTCAACGTCGTCGACGCTCCGGAGCTGGGCAACTTCGTAACGCCGGCGGTCCATCGCAGCGGCGAGGTCGTCGTCGCCGTGAGCACCGGCGGTGTTCCCGCCGCTGCGTCGCGGATTCGCGACGCAATCGCGCGATCGATTGGCGAATCGTATGGCGCGGCGGTGCGCGAGCTGTGGACACTCCGGCGAGCGTTGATCGACGGTGGTCGGCGCGAGCGCTGGATCGACGCGTCGCACTCGCTGGTCGGCACGGAGTTCTGCCGCGACGTGGAGTCGGGCGAGTTCGCGGCGAGGGTCGCAGAATGGCGCTGACGCTCGTTGGCCTGAACCATCGTGGCGCGCCCGTCGAGATTCGCGAGCGGGTGGCGTACCAGGCATCCGAGATCGTCGCGGCCCTCGACGCGATGCGAACGTCGAGCGGCGCAGGGGAGGCCGTGCTGCTCTCGACCTGTAACCGCACCGAGATCTATTTCGTCGAGGCGGAACAGGACGCGGCGCCAGTTGCCTGGCGTGCGCTGTCCGAGCGGCTTGGCACGGACGCCTCGGGATACGGCTACGTCCGGCGCGACCGTGACGCAGTCGCGCACCTGTTTCGCGTCGCGAGCGGCCTCGATTCGATGGTCCTCGGTGAAGCTCAGATCCACGGACAGGTGCGCGACGCGTGGGAGCAGTGTCGTTCGCATTCCGGTGCGGTGCTCAACCGACTGTTCCAGACGTCGCTCTACACGGCTGGCCGCGTGCGCAGCGAGACGACCGTTGCGCGCGGTGCGGCGTCGGTGAGCTCGGCGGCGGTGCAGCTCGCGAAGCAGATCTTTGGGTCACTCGCCGGAAAGCGGGCGATGGTCCTCGGCGCCGGCGAGATGGCCGAGCTGGCGCTCGAATGCCTCGCCGAGCAAGGCGTGCGGACGTCGATCGTCGCCAATCGCACCTTCGAGCGTGCGACGGAGATGGCGGCCCGGCATGGCGCCGCGGCCGTTCGCTATGATGAGTGCTGGGCGTCGCTCGGCAGCGTCGACGTACTCGTCTGCTCGACGGCGGCTCCTCACGCGGTCGTCGGCGTGGAGCAGATGCGGCCGGCGATCGAGTCGCGTGGCGACCGACCGCTCTGCATCCTCGACATCGCAATGCCGCGCGACGTCGAGCCGGCGGTCGGCGAACTGACGAACGTCTTTCTCTACAACCTCGATGACCTTCAGGCCGTCGTGTCGTCGAATCTGGAGCGGCGCCGGCGCGAAGTGCCGACCGCGGAACAGTTGATCGACGCGGAGGTGGGGAAGTATTGGGATTGGCTCGCCGGCCTCGCTGCCGTGCCGGCGCTGACCGAGATGCGGGGGCGGATGGACGAGCTTCGCGAGCGCGAGCTGGCCGACACCCTGCGCCGCTTGTCCGGGCTCACCGCGGCCGATCGCGCGGTGGTCGAAGAGTTTTCGAAATCGCTGATGAACAAATTCCTACACGAGCCGACTCGCCGCCTGCGAACTGCGGCGGCCAATGGCCGCGGGCTCGGCGTCGTCGACACGGCCCGCTACCTGTTCGGCCTCGAGCATCCTTCCTCCGATCCCTCTCCCTCGACCAAAGACGAATGACGAAACGCGCTCTCATCACCGGCGGCGCCGGCTTCATCGGATCGCACGTCGCCGATCGCTTTCTCGCCGACGGGTGGACGGTCGAGATCATCGACAACCTGTCGAGCGGCAAGCGCGAGAACGTGCCGGCCGCCGCCCGGCTGCACGTGCTCGACATCCAGAGCCCCGACGCCGTGCACATCATCGCGGGAGGTCGGTTCGATGCCGTCGCCCATCTCGCGGCGCAGATCGACGTTCGGCGGAGCGTGAACGATCCGGTGTTCGACGCCCAAATCAACATTCTTGGCACCCTCAACCTGCTCGAAGCGATGCGAGCGGCGGCCGCGAAGGGCGGCAGTCGGTTCGTCTTCGCGTCAACCGGCGGTGCGATCTACGGTGACCTTGCGACGCCTCCGACGACCGAGACGACGCCGAAGGATCCCGACTCGCCGTACGGGGTCGCCAAGCTCGCGGTCGAGAAATACATGGGCTATTACAGCCGCATCCATGGCCTCGAGACGGCGAGCGTCCGCTTCTCCAATGTCTACGGTCCGCGGCAGGATCCGCACGGCGAAGCCGGCGTCGTCGCGATCTTCTGCGGCCGCATACTCGGTGGCCGCCCGCTGACCGTGTTCGGTGACGGCCGCCAGACGCGCGATTATGTGTACGTTGGCGACGTGGCGGAGGCGGTGTTCCGCGCCGCCACAGTCAAGCTGCCGGCGCGCGGCGACGTCGACTCCCGCGCCTTCAACATAGGTACCGGCATCGCCACGTCAGTCGTCGATCTGGCGTCCACCCTGATGCGCGCGGTGAATGCCACGGCGCCGATCGAGTTCGCGCCCAGTCGTCCGGGAGAGCAGATGCAATCGTTTCTTCGGGTGGAGCGGGCGCGGGATATCCTCGGATGGACGCCGCGAATGCCGCTCGAACGCGGACTCGCCGAGACCTACGCCTACTTCGCCGAGCGAGAGCGGCCGGCCGCCGCGCGCTCCTGAACTTCAGCCCTCCGACCGTGCCCTTTGCTCCGTTGCTCCTTCAGTCGCTGCGAGGCGCCGTTCCATCGAGCCCGCTCGAGCTCTTCGTCAACGCGTCGATCGTCACGCAGGTCGTCGTTGGTTTGCTGGCTGTGCTGTCGCTGCTCAGTTGGGCGATCATCCTCGGCGCCTGGCGCGGATTGACCAAGGCGACGAACACCGCCGAGAAGTACCGGCATGAATTCGAGAGGACGCGCGGGTTGGACGAGGCGGGCGCGCTCGCCAAGCGGTCTACGTCGAGCGCGCTGCCGCGGCTCTTCATCCGCGCGATGCATTTCGTTGCCGACGCGCGCGTCGCCAATCAGCAGGTTCGCGAACGGTCGACGCCGATCACTAGCGATGCTCCCTCCGCGGCGACGCTCAGCGGGTCGCAGATCGAGACGCTGCATCTGCTGCTCGACTCCGAAGCCTCGGACGAGCGCGATCGAATCGGCCGCTTTCTCCCATGGTTGGCGACGATCGGTTCGGTGAGCCCGCTCATCGGACTGTTCGGCACCGTGCTCGGCGTGATCGACGCGTTTCTCGGGATTGCGTCGAAGGGCTCGGGGAACCTGTCGGCCGTCGCGCCGGGCGTGTCGGAGGCGCTGATTGCGACGGCGGTGGCGCTTGCCGTCGCGATTCCTGCCACGTTCGGCTACAACATCTTCGCCAGCCGCCTCAATCGGTTCGACGCGCGGATGGAAAGCTTCGGCACGGCGACCATCGCGCTGCTCGTGCGCGAAGGCCGGATCTGACGTGCCGCGCCGCCGCCGTCGCGAGCGGTTCGATCTCAACGCCGACGTCAACGTCGTCAGCCTGATCGATGTGATACTGCTGCTGCTCGTGATCTTCATGATCACCGCGCCAATGATGCAGGGCGGCGTGGACATCTCGCTGCCGCCCGCCAACGCCAAGCCGCTCGACACGAAGGAAGGACTCGCCGTGTCGATCAATCGGGCCGGCGAGATCTTCATCGACGACGAGAAGTACACGCTGAGCGACTTCCGCGTGGTGTTCCCGTCGCTGCCCAAGAACCGAACTCGCAACGGCGTGTATCTCAGAGCAGACCAGAACGTGGGGTACGGACTCGTGGCGCAGCTTCTGGCGATCATGAACGCGGCCGGCGTGAGCAACGTCGGGCTCGTTACCCAACCGGAGGAGATCCGCTAGCGTGGCGGCCGCGGCCGCACGCCTCACGGGCGGCGCGATTGCGTCGATCGCGCTGCACGCGTCGTTCGTTGCCGCGTTCATTTTGCTTCGGCCCCCCGCGCCGCCGCCGTCGCCCCCACTGTACCGGGTCGAGCTGATCGCGGCGCCGCCTGGTCCACCGGCAACCGGGATGGTCCAGGAGCAGCCAAAAGCACCGCCGCCGCCAATTGCCAAGACGACGCCGGTTCCCAAGTCGGTGCCGCTGAAACCGAAGCCGGCGCCGCCCAAGGCCAAGCCCAAGTCGACGCCCAAAGTCGCGACGCCGGTCGAGCAGCCGAAGGCTGAAGAGAAGCCGGCGACACCGCCGCCTGCGGCCGGCGGGGGCCAGACTGGCGGAAGCGGCTCCGACGTCGCCAACGCGGCGACTGCCGGCGTGGAATTCCCTTATCCCGGTTATCTCAACGGGATCGCGAACGCGGTGCTGCGCTTTTTCGGGCGGTCGCGCATGGCCTACACGTCGGAAGTGCGATTCGTCATCCGGCGCGACGGGTCGGTGGATCCGGCGAGCATCAAGTTGGTGACCTCATCGGGCAATTACTCGTTCGATCAACAGGCGCTGGGCGCGGTCGAGGCGGCGGCGAACGCCAAAGCGTTTGGATCGCTGCCGCCGGGATACCGCGAAGACATTCTTCCCGTCAACTTCCGATTCTCTCCAACGCTGATTCGATGAAGGGCTTCGCAAGGGGACTGTTGCTGGTTGCTGTGGCGGGATGGGTCGCGCCTCGCTGCGCGTTCGCGCAGGACACGACGTTCCGCGGCGTCACGATCAACGCGAACTACGATCCGCTGCGCGACAAGCTCGGTGTCGTCGTGCTGCCGATCGCCGGTGCGTTCGGCGATTCCGCGCGGGCGATCATCCAGCGCGACCTAACCTTCAGCGACCGGTTCTTGGTCGTCCCGGTGGACGTCAGCGACCAGAGTGTGTTCCGCGCGCCGGCCGCCGGCTCGACGGGCACGGGTGCTCCGGGCAGCCCCGCCGGCGGATCGCCGGGCCTCAACTACCCGCTGTTCGCGCATCTCTCGGTCACGGCGGTGGTGCAGATCACGCCCATACCGACCGGCTTGCACGTAGCGCTGCACGACGTCGGGACGTCCCAAGTGGTGAACGTCCGCGAATTCGCGCTGCCGTCCGCGGCATTGTCGCGCGATTGGCGGCTCGCAGTACACCAGATTTCCGACGAGATTGCGCGTTGGGCCACGGGTCAGCGCGGCATTGCGGCGACCCGCATCGCGTATCTGCGCGGCGCATCGATCCGAATCGTCGACAGCGACGGCGCGGACGAGATCACCGTGCCGACCGACGAGGACGGCATCAGTCCGGCGTGGAGCCCCGACGGCTCGATGCTCGTCTATGGTACCTACGGCGCTGTGGGCTCGCGCCTCGTGCTGATCGACCTGTCGACGGGGCGGTCTCGCACCCTCCTCGCGGCGCCGCGCAACTCGCAATACATCACGCCGGTGTTCACGCCGGATGGCAGATCGATCGTCTACTCACGCTCGGGGGAGAACGGATCGGATTTGTTCGTCGTCGGTGTGGACGGCGGAACGCCGCGCCGTCTCACGGCCGGCGAGGGCACGGAAAACACGAATCCGACGCCGAGCCCCGATGGGAGAAGCTTTGCGTTCGTCAGCGGCCGGTTGGGCCGGCCGGAACTATATATTGTTGACGCCGACGGTACGGGCGTTCGCGTGCTCACGGATTACGACTTCAACGAGAACAACTATCGGTCCGACCCCGATTGGTCGCCGGACGGACGACTGGTCGCCTACCAGGAGCTCCTCAGCGGTCGATATCAGATCGAGACGATTCGCGCTAGCGGCGGCACGCCCAAGCCGTTGACCAGCGAAGGGGTGAACGAGCAGCCGTCGTGGGCGCCCGACGCGCGGCATCTCGTCTTCACGTCGACACGGACGGGCGTGCGCCAGCTCTGGATCTTGGATACGGAGTCTGGCAGCACGCGGCAGCTCACGACGTCGGCCGGCTCTCGGCTGGCGTCGTGGTCCCCGCGGCTTCCCGCGCCGCGCTGAGCAGTATAAGCACCTGTGAATCTCAAAAATCTGATGTCTCATCTAGCACTCGAGGGAGACCTGACATGTTCCGTTTTGCACGGATTGGGGGACTGACGCTGGCGGTGGTGTCCGTTGCCGTGGTCGACGCGTGCCACAAGAAGCCCGCGCCGGAGCCGGTGCCCGTGACGACACCGACGCCGGGCCCGAATCAAGACAGCATTCGCGCCGCCGAAGCGGCCCGCGCCCGGGCCGACGCGGAAGCCGCGGCCAAGCGCCGCGCCGACAGCATTGCCGCCGCCGACGCCGCTGCGCGCGCCGCCGCCGCTGCGGCCGGCGATCTCAAGAGCGCGCTCGAGGCGATGGTACACTTCGACTTCGATCAGTCCGAGCTGCGCCCGGAAGATCGCTCGATCCTCGACGCCAAGGTTCCAATCCTGCAGGCCAACCCGAGCGTCACTCTCCGCATCGCCGGCTACACCGACGAACGCGGGTCCGACGAGTACAACCTCGCTCTCGGCCAGCGCCGTGCGGCTGCGGTAAAGCGCTATCTGATCGACCACGGCATCGCCGACGCACGCCTCGAAACCGTCAGCTACGGAGAGGAGCATCCGATCGCTCAGGGATCCGATGAGAGCGCCTGGTCGCAAAACCGGCGTGCCGAATTCGCGATCACCGCGGGTGGGCAGATGCTCAGGAAGCCATGAGACCATGGATGGTGGCCGCCCCGGCGGCCTTGCTGGTGACGACCGGATGCCTCGCGTCGAAGAGCGACATCCGGCTTCTCCAGGACGAGCTGCGAGCCACCCGCTCGCAGCTCGCCGTGGGGGATACGTCATTGCTCCGGGCGAATGAGGCGAGTCGTGCGCAGATCTCCGTGTTGAACGCCAAGATCGACCACTTGAACGACTCGCTGCGTATCCTCGCTTCGCGCTTCGCGACCTTCCAGGCGACAGCCAACGGCGAGTTCGACGCGATGGGTCAGCAGATGGTGCGAGTGCAGGCGCTGCTGGGCCAGAACACCCAGAACGTGCAGGAGACGCGCAAGCGGCTGGAGGCGCTTGCTGAGCAAGGTGCCGCGTCGGTGAGCGCGCCGCCGGTGGCACCCGCGCCTGGCAGCGCGAGCGCCGGAACGGACACGACGCAGCGCGCAACAGCAGGGCTGCCGGGCCCGTCCACGCTGTTCATCACGGCGAATGACCAGCTGCGCAATGGCGCGTATCTCACGGCGCGGAACGGCTTCCAGCGGCTGCTCGACGCCTATCCGACGTCCGATGAAGCGCCGCGCGCGCTCCTGTACATCGGTGAGTCGTTCGAAGGGGAGGGGAACACGGCCGCGGCCGACTCGGTATACCAGCTCGTCCCGAGCCGATATGCGAAGGCTCCCGAGGCAGCGACGGGGCTGTACAAGCACGGCAGAATTCTCTGGGATGCGAACAACAAGGCGGAGGGGCGCATCGTGCTCAACCGGTTGATTCGGGACTATCCGAACTCCGACGAAGCGCACCTCGCCAAGGATCTGCTCAACCCGCGGGAGTGACGCCGGAGCTGGAATGCCGATTCCGAAGTCCAAGTCCGGCGAGATGCCGTTCCTCGATCATCTCGAGGAGCTGCGTTGGCGCATCATCTACTCGCTGGCGGCGGTCATCGTCTGCGTCGGCATCGGCTTCTTCCTGTCGATCAGGTATGACATCGTCGGGCTACTCGCCAAACCGATCCTCCCGCTGATCCCCGAGCACAAGCTCGTCTACACACATCCGAGCGAGGGGTTCACGGTCATCCTCAACGCGGCGATGACCTTCGGGTTCGTAATCGCCGGTCCGGTGATCATCTACCAGGCGTGGGCGTTTCTCGCGCCGGCCCTACACTCCAACGAGCGGCGCATTGCGATCGGCGTCTTGTTCAGCGGCATTCTGCTCTTCGTTGCAGGCGCCGCGCTCGCGTACTTCGTCGTCGTGCCGCTCGCGCTCCCCTGGCTGTTCGCGTTCGGCGGGCCGTCGCTCGTGCCGCTCATCACCGCTGAAGACTACTTCAGCTTCATCTTCGCGATGGTGTTGACGTTCGGCGTGAGCTTCGAGCTGCCGATCGTGATCCTCGCGCTCGCGGCGCTCGGCATCGTCACGCCGCAATTTCTTACGCGGTACCGCCGACATGCCATTGTGCTGATCGTGATCGTTGGCGCGTTCTTGACGCCGGGTGATATGGTGTGGACCACGATCGCGCTCGCCGTGCCGCTGTACGCGCTGTACGAGTTGAGCGTGCTCGCCGCGTTCATGATCTATCGGCGAAAGAATCGACGGCGCGCGGCGTTAGAGCGCGGTGAGGGCCCTGACGGGTCTGGCCCGCCCGACGATTCCGGCCCGGCCGAATACACGGGAGCTACGGCGTGAGGCATATCGTCCTCGCGGCGCTGTGGCTCGTTGCCAGCGCCGCGGCGGGCGTGGCCCAGATCCCCCGGCTGCCGATCGCGCGGCCGGGCGTGCAGCCTGTTCGCCACGACTCGCTGCACGACTCGGTGCTCGTCCGCTGGCCGACGCCTGATTCGGTGACGGCGGCGTTGCTCGCCAAACAAGGCTATACCGTCACGCAATACACCGGCGACACGGCGTTCTTCAACACACAACGCCATTCGCTCGACCTGCTGGCCGCCGGCAAGCGCAAGGCGATCGTCGAACGCGATTCCGAGATCGTCGTCAGCGACAGCGGCATCTATTACACGGAAGCGACGCACAGCATCACGACCGGCGGACACTATCGGATTCGTCCACCGCCGAGCAGCGGCCAGGCGGACATCGTCGCGTCGTCGCCCGGGCGCGTGCAATACAACCTCAACGCCAGCACGCTCCGGATCACCAACGCCAAGCTGCCGGTGAACAACGGCGACATGTGGTTCATGCAGGTGTCCGTCGCCGAGGTGCAGAACGACACGAGCGCGAACGGGAAGCGGTCGCCCACGGTGTGGGTGGGCGGGGGCACGCTCACGAGCTGCGACGATTCGATCCCCGACTACCAGTTCGTGTACAAGGAGGCGAAGCGCACCTCCAGCAACGGGCTCTTCGCGCGGCCGGCGATCCTCTACATCAAGGACATCCCGGTCATGTGGTTTCCGTTCATGTTCAGCGACACGCGCCCCGGTCGCCACAGCGGAATCCTCGCGCCGCAATTCGGGCTCGGCGACATCGTGCGCAACAGCCCGACCTATCGCCGTCATGTCGACCACGCCGGCTACTACTGGGCGCTGAACGACTACATGGACTTCAGCACGTGGATCGATTGGCGGAGCTCGGCGGGCGCCGTAGCGAACGACCCGGGCTGGATCAAGTTCAACGGCGATTGGGATTACAAGTGGATCGACCGATTCCTCAGCGGACGCATCGGGACGTCGTACACCGAGGATGGCAACGGCTCGAAGAACCTCGCCGTCACCTGGAATCACCAGCAGGACTTGACGCCGAACAGCCACATCACGACGAGCGTCAACTACGTCACGAATACGACGCTGCAGCGGCAGAATACTTTCAATCCTTATGCTGCGCTGGCGACGATCGCATCGCAGGCTGCGTACAGCTCCAAGGCCGGGCCGCTGACGCTCAACCTCGGCGCGACGCGCAAACAGTACCCGGGCCGCCAGCAGGTCGAGCAGACCTTTCCGACGCTCAACATCACATCGACGCCGATCAGCCTCGGCAAATTCTTCAGCTGGACGCCGGGCTTCAGCTTCAATCGCAGCGACGTGCTGCACATCGACCAGCCTGGGCTCGGCGCCGAAGTCTTTTCGGTGAATCCCACAACGGGAAGGCTCGACAGCACCCAGGCGAACAACAGGAATTCGGCCACCACCTCGCTGAGCTTCGACTCGCCGATTCAGATCTTCGGCTGGGACTTGAAGAACTCCTTCAAGGTCAATCAGCAGCGGAACAACTTCCCGCAGGAATTCACGATCTACGACGTCGAGACCGGCGCCGTGACGGACACCCGCGTGTTCGCGGCGACCTACAACACGAACATCGACTGGACTCCGGATTTCACCCTGCCGTCGCTCGGGCACAACCGGTTCAACCTCACGCCGAGCATCAGCCTCGGGAACGTCGACCCGAGCCCGTTCTGGGTGGCGTCGGAGCGGACGAACGGTCGATTCGTGCATCAGGCCAAGCGGATCACCGGTTCGCTCTCGGCGTCGCCGACGATCTTCGGATTGTTCCCGGGGTTCGGACCGTTCACGCGCATCCGCCACTCGATCTCTCCGACCTTCGGTTACAGCTGGGCCCCGGGCGGGAACGTGAGCGACGAGTATCTCATCGCCTTGGGCCGGACGCGAAAGGGCTATCTGGGCGACCTGCCGCAGAGCTCGATCAATTTCGGATTGACGCAGGTCATTCAGGCGAAGATTCGCTCGAAGAACGACTCGACGCCCGACGCCGGCACGCCGATCGATCTGCTCGCTCTCACCTTCATGCCGCTGACCTACGACTTCGAGCGCGCCAAGGAATTCGCGAAGACTCATGGTCACGCCGGTTATGCCGGCATCTCCACCGAGGGCTGGGGCTACAGCGTCCGCTCCGGACTCCTTCCGGGTTTCGATTTTTCGACGCAGTACTCGCTCTTCCAGGGCAGCACGCTGAGCGACACGGCGAAGTTCAGCCCGTATCTCACCGGCATTTCGGCGAGCTTCAACGTCAGCCGAACGGACAATCCGTTCGTGGCGTTTGCGCGACTGTTCGGCAAGGCAGCGCCGCCGGCGCCGCAGCCTGGCGCGACGACGACCGATCAGGTGCGGCCGCGCAGCGACGACGCCATGACCCAGGCGCTGGCCGCGCAGCCCGTCGCCGGGCAACCAGTCAGCGGCGATCGCTTTCTCGTGCCGCCTTCCAATGGTTGGCGGGCGTCGATCAGTCTCACGCGCTCGAGCCCGCGCCCACTCAAGGGTCCGAACGTGGTGAGCTTCGACCCGAAGCAGCGCTGCCAACAGATTGCCGGCGGCAATCCGCTCGTGCTCGACACCTGTCTCGCCGATCAGACGGCGCACCCGACGAACGGCGACCCCGTCACGTCAGCCACGGCGGGCGGTCCGCAGTACAACATTCCAGCAACGACGTCGATCGTGAGCGACCTCGGATTCAGCCTCACGCCGAAATGGACCGCGCACTGGAACACGACGTACGACTTGGAGCACCACCAGTTCGCGACGCACATCGTGCAACTTCAGCGAGAGCTTCACGACTGGCACGCCGACTTCGGTTTCACGCAGTCGCCGAATGGAAACTTCGCCTTCACCTTCATGATCGCGCTCAAGGCCGAACCGGATCTCAAGTTCGACTACAACCGCGCAACGGTACGAAACGGCATCGTTCCGTTCTAAAAAGGCGGCAGCGCGCTGTCCTCTCGCGGTGACGCGGCACGAGACTGCCGGTCACTCAACGATCAACGGGTCAACCACTTAGCACCGAGCCGCGATCGGCGCGGGCCCTGCAATGCGGTGGCGTGGAACCCACCGGAGCGCATATGCGATTGTCTCGTGTGTTGGCCGTCTTGGCGCCGATCACGTTGCTGCTCGGCGCTTGCGATGCACTCACCGGCCCGTTCACCGATCCCGATGCGCCGGCGAACCTGACGTACGAGCTGATCCCGAGCGGCGATCCGAACGTTCCCCTAGGCGTGATCTTGAGCTGGGACATTCCACGCAGCGGTCGGGCGAACTCCTTCAACGTCTACGGCCGCGAAGGCGGCGGCGACTGGCAGCTTCGAGCCACGACGACGTCGCCGACCTTTCACGACGCGGGCGTACCCGAGTCGCAGTACTACGTGGCGACGGTCGACGAAAATGGAAATGAGCTCGCGCAATCGCCGGTGCTGACGATCGATCTGTCGTCGCGGCTGCCGGCGCCGAACGGACTCACGTCGATCTCGCTCAACACGGCGATTCAACTGCTCTGGAATGACAACGCGGTGACCGCGTCGAACGGAACGTTCGACCACTATCGCGTCTATTCGACCATGTACGACGACACGCGTGGAGTGTGCACGACGAGTTGGGTGGTCGAGGGTACGACGGTGTCGGACGGCTTTCTCGCGGGGAATCTCGCCAACGGCCAATCGCGCTGCTTCGCGGTGAGCGCGGTGACGCGCGATGGCCACGAGAGCGAATGGAGCGGAGCACGTCTCGACACACCGCGTTTCGACGCGCGAAATGCGCTCGTCTACTCGACGTCGGCCCGCGCCGACAGCTCGGGTTTCGTCTTCCTCGACGACACGACGCATCATCTGGGTCTCGTGACACGCTCGGCTCGGGCCGATCTCGACTTCAAGCTCGAGCGGCATGCCGACGGTACGCTCTGGATCACTCCCGTTCGAACCACAGCGACGGTCGTGCTCTACTCCGCGGCGCCGGTCGCCGATCTGACGTCGGTCGATCGCGCCCCGTCGTCCGGATACTCCGCGCAGAGCCTGCAAGCGGTGCCTGGGCTTGCCTACGTGTTCCGCCTGCAAGACGCCGACGGCGTCCACTTCGCGGCGCTGCGCGTGGCGTTCGTGACGAACGAGTACGCGGTGTTCGACTGGTCGTATCAGAGCGCGCCGGGAAACGTGGAGTTGTCGCGGCGGTGAACATGGCGGAACGCAGGGGCGCACTTGAATTGTCCAAGTGCCCCCCTGACATTCCCGCACATGATCAACGAAGTCGTGCTCGACGGGAATTCGCTCACGCTCGAACAGGTTGCGGCCGTC
>Ga0134126_10007486_pt1 | contig 13720 bp, 13 predicted proteins | sample KB31752_FD_96881 | JGI IMG/M metagenome (GOLD analysis project Ga0134126, IMG submission 96881) | Terrestrial soil microbial communities with excess Nitrogen fertilizer from Kellogg Biological Station, Michigan, USA - KB3-175-2 | ecosystem: Environmental > Terrestrial > Soil > Unclassified ...
GACGTTGATCGGCCGCGCGCGCGGCAAGCGCTTCATCGCGCTGGCCGGCGAGGACCGCATTGTCTTCGACCAGGATTTGTCTTTCGTCGAAGACGAGAGCGCCAAGCACCGGCGCAAGGCGGCAATGCACGATGAATGAGATTCCCGTTCCCCCCACTTACGGCTTGGTGCTCGCCGGAGGGCTCGCGCTGAGGCTGTGGGGGATCCGTCAGGGACTGCCGTTCGCCTACAACACCGACGAGGCCGACCACTTCGTGCCGCATGCGGTGCGGATGTTCGAAGAAGGGACGCTGAACCCGCACTACTTCTCGAACCCGCCCGCCTTCACGTACCTGCTGCACTACCTCTACGACGCCTGGTACGGCGGCCCCGGCGGCGTCGTGCACGCCTACGCGGCGCACCCGCAGGAGCTCTACACGCTGGCGCGCGTCGCCGCCGCGCTCCTGGCCACGCTGGCGTTGTGGCTGCTCTACCTCACCGGCGCGCGGCTGTTCGGCCGCGCCGTCGGGCTGCTCGCGGCGGCGATCGAGGCAGTCGCCTTCCTTCCCGTCTTCTACTCGCACCTCGCGCTCAACGACGTGCCGGCGCTGGCGCCGCTGACGCTCTCGCTGCTCGGCAGCGCCGGCGTCCTGCGCCGCGGGCGGCTGCGCGACCACGCGCTCGCCGGGGTCGGCTTCGGACTCGCGTGCGCGACCAAGTACACGGCGGGGATCGTGCTGCTGCCCTACCTCGTCGCCGCGGGCGGGCGGCTGCTTGACGGGGGCCGCCCGCAGCTCCGGCGCGAGCTCGCCGGGGTCGCCGCGATGGCGGGATGCGCGATCGCCTCGTTCCTGATCGCGAACCCCTACTCGCTGCTCGACTACAGCTCCTTCCACCGCGAACTGGTGCACCAGTCGGCGCTCTCGGCAGAAGCCCAGGGCAAGCTCGGCGCGCCCAAGGACGGCGGGCTCGTCTACTACCTGTGGTCGCTGACGTGGGGGTTCGGCTGGGTGCCCGCGCTGGCCGCGCTCGGCGGCTCGGTGGCGATCTGGCGGCGCGAGCGGCGGGTGGGGCTGATGCTCGTCCCGGCGGCGCTCGCCTACCTGCTGTTCATGGGCACCGAGGGCCGCTACTTCGGGCGCTGGCTGATGCCTGCGCTGCCGCTGCTCAGCCTGCTGGCGGCGTATGGCGCCTGGCGGCTCGTGACGCTCGTGGCCCGTGGGCGCGGCGGAGAACGCGCCGGTGGAGGCGATGCGCGCCCACGGCGAAGGGGCCGCCCCGCCACGGTGACCCTGATCGCGGCGAGCGTCGTCGTCCTGGCCCTGCTCGCCCAGGGCCTCTACTACAGCGTCCATTCGGGCCTCGTGCTCTCCCGCGCCGACACCCGCACGCAGACGCGCGAATGGATGGTCGCGAACCTCCCGCCGGGCACGAAGGTGGTGGTCGAGCCGGTCTCGCCGAACCAGTGGGCCCAGGAACCTCCGGGCGCGCCGGCCGGATGCGCCGGCACGCGCTACCGCTGGTGCAAGTGGCCCTCGCTCTACACGTTCATCGGCGCGAGCGGCGGGCTCGACGTCGCGCACCGCCACGAAGTCAGCATCGAGAACTACGTGCGCACCCTCTCGCCGGCGCTGATCGGGCTGTACGAGCGCCGTGGCTTCTGCTGGGTCGTGACCGGCTCCACCGAGCAGGGACGCGCGCTGGCCGACCCCGGTGAGGTGCCGCTGGCGCTCGCCTACTACCGCGCGCTCGCCGCGCAGGGAGAGGTCGTGCGCCGCTTCTCGCCCTACGCCGCCGGGCAGGGCCCCGTCGCGTTCAACTTCGACTGGAGCTTCGACTACTACCCCCGCGCGTACAGCCGGCCGGGCCCCGAGATGACGGTCTACCGGCTGCGCGGCGGGCGCTGCGCAACGGCCCCTGCCTGAGGCCGGCGGCACCGCCGCGCGCCCCCTCGCGGCGGTCTCCTACATTCGGATGACCCTCATCCAGGACGCTTCCGCCCGGGGTTATGCTGGCTGTGAGATGCCCAGCTGCACCGACACCGACAGGCTCCATCTGGAGCGCACGATCGAGCTCGCCCGGCGGGGTCTCGGCGCGGTCAAGCCGAACCCGGTCGTCGGCGCCGTGGTCGCCCGTGACGGGGAGATCCTGGGCGAGGGCTGGCACCAGGCCTACGGCGGCGCGCACGCGGAGGTCAACGCGATCGAGGCGTGCGGGATGGCCGAGCTCGAAGGCGCCACGCTGTACGTCTCGCTGGAGCCCTGCTGCCACGAGGGCAAGACGCCGCCCTGCACCGAGGCCATCATCCAGGCGGGGATCAAGCGCGTGGTCGTCGCCTCCGACGACCCGACCGAGAAGGCGTCCGGCCGCGGCCTGGGGATACTGCGCGACGAGGGCGTCGAGGTCGTGGTCGCCGACGGCGAGGTAGCCACCGCCGCGCGGCTGCTCAACCAGGCCTTCCGCAAGCACGCCCGAACCGGGCGCCCCTGGGTGCTGTTCAAGTCCGCGATGACGCTCGACGGCAAGGTCGCCACGCGCACCGGCGACTCGCAATGGATCAGCGGCGAGAAGAGCCGCGACCTCGCGCACACCTGGCGCGCCGCGGTGGATGCGGTCGTCGTCGGCATCGGCACTGCGCTGGCCGACGACCCGCAGCTGACCGCCCGGCCGCGCGGCACGCCCGCGGATCCCGAGGTGCAGCCGCGCCGCGTGGTCTTCGACGCCCAGGCCCGGCTGCCCGCGACCTCCCAGCTGATCGCCGCCGCGAGCGAGGTGCCGCTGACGGTGGTCGTCTCGCGCGCCGCGGGGCGCGCCGAGATCGACGCACTCGAAGCAGCGGGCGTGCAGGTGCTGCTCGCGACCGGCGAGAACGAGCCGGCGCGTGTCCGCTCCGGCCTGGACCAGCTCGGCGCGATGGGCATCACCTCGGTGCTGCTGGAGGGCGGCCCGCATCTCGCGGGCGCCTTCCTGGACGCAGGCGAGATCGACGAACTGCGGCTGTTCCTCGCTCCGCTCGTGCTGGGCGGGAGCGCGGCCCGCGACCCCCTGGAGGGCGAAGGCGTGGAGCGCATCTCCGAGGCGCTGCGAGCGCTGACGATGAGCTGCGAGAGCATCGGCGAGGACCTGCTGATCTCCGCGCGCCTGCGAGAGTGGTAGTCGTCATGGACCAGAGCCGGCCGCGAAGCTGACGTGTTCACGGGGCTGATCGCCGACCTCGGACGGGTCGAGGCGGTGGAGCGCGACGAGGCCGGCGCCTCGCTGCTGATCCGCACGCCGCTGGCCCGCGAGCTCGCGCCGGGCGACTCGATCGCGGTCAACGGCGTCTGCCTGACCGCGATCGAGGCCGGCGAGGAGACGTTCAGCGCCCAGGCGATCCCCGAGACCCTCGCGCGCTCCTCGCTTGGCGCGCTGGGCCCGGGCAGCGGCGTCAACCTCGAGCTGCCGATGCGCGCCGGCGACAGGCTCGGCGGGCACATCGTCCAGGGCCACGTCGACGGCACCGGCACGATCGCCTCGGTGAGCCCCGACGGCATCTCGCGCGTGGTGGAGATCGACGTCGAACCCGAGCTCAGCCGCTACCTGGTCGAGAAGGGCTCGGTCGCGGTCGACGGGATCAGCCTGACGGTGAGCGCGATCCGCGACGACGGCTTCGCCGTGTCGCTGATCCCCGAGACGCTCGCCCGCACCACGCTGGGCGCCGCCCAGACGGGCGAGTGCGTCAACATCGAGGTGGACATGCTGGCGAAGCACGTAGAGAGGCTGATCGGAGCCCGCGCATGAGCACCCGCGCCGGCGAGCGCTTCGCCACCATCGAGCAGGCGCTGGAAGACATGCGCCAGGGCAAGATGGTCGTCGTCTGCGACGACGAGGACCGCGAGAACGAGGGCGACCTGACGATGGCCGCCCAGTTCGCGACGCCCGAGGCGATCAACTTCATGGCCAAAGAGGCGCGCGGGCTGATCTGCCTCTCGCTGACGCCCGAGCGCTGCGAGGAGCTCGGGCTGGACCTGATGGCTGCCAAGAACGAGTCGCCCTTCGAGACGCCGTTCACGGTCTCGATCGAGGCGCGCGACGGCGTCACGACCGGCATCTCGGCGCACGACCGCGCGCGCACGATCCAGGTCGCCGTGGACCCGGAGAGCCGGCCGCGAGACCTCGTCCAGCCGGGCCACGTGTTCCCGCTGAAGAGCCGCGCCGGCGGCGTGCTCGAGCGCGCGGGGCAGACCGAGGCCGCGGTCGACCTCGCGCGGCTGGCGGGACTGAACCCGGCCGGGGTGATCTGCGAGGTGATGAACGAGGACGGCACGATGGCGCGGGTGCCCGAACTGACCGAGTACTGCGCGCGGCACGGGCTGAGCATGATCACCGTCGCCGACCTGATCGCCTACCGCCGCCGCCACGACAAGCTCGTCGAACGCGTCGTCGCGACGGGCCTGCCGACGACCTTCGGTGACTTCGAGGCGATCGGCTACCGCTCGCTCGTCGACGACAAGCACCACGTCGCGCTCGTCAAGGGCGAGATCGACGGCCAGCAGGACGTGCTCGTGCGCGTCCACTCCGAGTGCCTGACGGGGGACGTGTTCCACTCGTTGCGCTGCGACTGCGGCGAGCAGCTGGAATCGGCGCTGTCGATGATCGAGAGAGAGGGGAGGGGCGTGCTGCTCTACCTCTCCCAGGAGGGGCGCGGGATCGGCCTGCTCAACAAGCTGCGGGCCTACAAGCTCCAGGAGGAGGGGCTCGACACCGTCGAAGCGAACGAGAAGCTGGGGCTGCCCGCCGACCTGCGCGACTACGGCATCGGCGCCCAGATCCTCGTCGACCTCGGTCTCAGCTCGATCCGGATCCTCACCAACAACCCGAAGAAGATCCGCGGCCTGGAGGGCTACGGGCTGTCGGTCAGCGACCAGATCCCGATCGAGCACGCGCCCAACGAGCACAACGCCTCCTACCTGCGGACCAAGGCCGAGCGGATGGGCCACACGCTGCACCACCAGGGCCTGAACCTCGACGCCGACCTGCTGCGCGGCACCTCGCGCAGCCCCGACGACACGCCCTCGGAGGCCCGGCCTCCGACCTCTCGCCAGGAGCGGGATTGAGCGCGGCCTACGCGATCGCGGTCGGTCGCTTCTACGAGGATCTCGCCGAGCGGCTGGTCGCCGGCGCGATGGCGGCGTTCACGGAGGCCGGGGTCGAGGACGTCGAGGTGTTCGACGTGCCCGGCGCCTACGAGCTGCCGCTCGCCGCCTCCTATGCGGCCGGCAACGGGCGCTTCGCGGGCGTCGCCTGCCTCGGCGCGGTGATCCGCGGCGAGACCGACCACTACGACTTCGTCTGCGCCGAGTCCGCACGCGGGATCATGGACGTGACGCTCCGCACCGGCGTTCCGTGTGCGTTCGGCGTGCTCACCGTCGAGAACATGGACCAGGCGCTCGCGCGCTCGGGCGGCGGCAAGCGCGACCAGGGCCGTCACGCGGCCGAGGCCGTGATGCAGATGGCCGCGCTGCGCACGCGGCTCACTGCAGGCTGAGGGCCGCCGGCCCGCGATCATCTACACTGCGCCGTCATGGCAAAGGTCTGTCACAGCTGCGGGAAGGGCCCCTCGTTCGGCAACAGCCGCAGCCACTCGATGGTCGCGACCAAGCGGCGCTTCGACCCGAACCTGCAGAAGGTCCGCATCATGGTCGGCAAGACGCCGACCCGCGCTTACGTCTGTACGCGCTGTCTGAAAGCCGGCAAGGTCACCAAGGCCCTCTAGCGCCGAGAGCCGGCGCCTGGCCGGCGTGCTCAGCCGGTTCCCCTCGCCGCGCGCATCTCGCGACGGATGAGGAACAGCATCACGATCAGGACGACCGCGTAGCCGATCGCTTCTGTCGTGCCGGGCGGTTCGAAGATCGACGCCAACGCGATGACGAGGATCACGATGCCGCAGACCGTGATGCGCACCTGGTGACGGCCGGTCACGACGCCCACACTGATCACCGCCTGCCCGCCGGTAAGACGCCGGTCGGGCCGGCACGCGAGGTGTGACGAGAGCGCGCGGCTGGGGTAAAGGCTGGTGCGGCGCCGGTACGGAGGCTGAAAGGCGCCGCAGAATCCGTCCGTTTCCCCGCCTCCAGCCCCCCGAGCTGATAGACGTGTCGCGGTGACAGATACCAACCTGGTCCGGTTCCGGGCCGCCGTAGCCGGCGCGCTCGCCCATCTGGAATCGCGACGCCAGGAGGTCAACGACCTCAACGTCTTCCCCGTCGCGGACGGCGACACGGGAGACAACATGGCGCTGACCCTGCGCGCCGTGCTCGCGGAGCTCGACCGTCTCGACATCGGCGACGGAGCGCGGACGATCGACGACATCGGCCGCGAGGAGATCGTTCAGTCCGTCGCACGCGCCGCGCTGCTCGGCGCGCGCGGTAACTCGGGCGTGATCCTCTCGCAGCTGATCCGCGGCGCCGCCGAGGAGCTCGTGTCGCGGCCCGGGCAGCTGATCGACGCGACGCTGATCGGAGCCGCGCTCGCAAAAGCCGCCGACCGCGCATATGCCTCGGTGCGCGAACCGGCCGAGGGGACGATGCTGACCGTCGCCCGCGAGATGGCGCACCGCATCGCCAGCGACGTCGCCCACACGGCCGAGAACCCGCGCCTTGCGCCCGGCACCGGCGAGGGCGAGCAGGACCAGGCGATCGCGACGGCGCTCGAGAGCGCCGTCGAAGCCGGCCAGGACTCGGTCAAGCGCGGCCCCGAGATGCTCGCCGCGCTGCGCGATGCCGGCGTCGTCGACGCCGGCGGCTACGGGCTGACGATCATCTTCGCGGGCGTCGTGGCGGCGCTGCGCGGTGAAGACCCGCCGCCGCTCGACCACTACGCGCCTGCACGGATCACCCACCCTCAGCACAGCTCGGGCACGTTCCGCTTCTGCACCAACTTCGCCGTCACGGGCGAGCGGCTCAGCCCCGCGAGCTACGTCGAGCCGCTGGAAGCGCTCGGCGACTCGGTGCTCGTGGTCGGCGACGAGAGCACGCTGAAGGTCCACCTGCACACCGACGAGCCGGAGCGGGCGACGGCGCTGTTCGACGGCGCGGGCGAGGTCTCTCGGCTGGACGTCGCCGACATGCGCGCGCAGGTCGCCGAGCGCGACGAGCGGATCGGCGCGTCGGTGGGCGCGCAGACGACCGCCGCGGGCGGCCCGGCCGGTGGCGGCGCAGCGGCGGGCGGCGCCTGGAACGCACCGGGCGCGGGCGCCCGTACCCAAGCGCGCTGCGGAGCCGTCGCCGTCGTCAGCGGCGAGGGGCTGCGCGAGATGTTCGAGGAGCTCGGGGTCATGACGATCGACGGCGGGCCGACGCTCAACCCCTCCACCTATGACGTGCTCGCGGCGATCCACGACGTGGACGCCGAGGAGGTGGTGGTGCTGCCCAACAGCGCCAACGTGTTCATGGCGGCCGAGCACGCCGCCAAGCTCTCCGACAAGCAGGTGCTGGTCGCGCCGACGACGAGCCAGCAGGCGGGGCTCGCCGCGGCCGTCTCGCTGGCGCCCGAGCGCTCGGTGGAGGAGAACGCCCAGGCCGTGACGGAAACGCTCGCGCGCGTGCGCACCGGCGCCGTCGCCGAGGCGGCTCGCGACGACGGGCAGGGACGCTTCGCCCGCGGCGAGGCGGTCGGCTTCGCGGGCGAGGAGGTGATCGCCTGGGGCGAGCCGCTGCCCACGCTCCGCGCGGTGCTCGAGGCGCTTGCCGCGCCGGGCGCGGACGGCGCGGACGCGCCCGAGTTGATCACCGTGCTGGCCGGCGAGGAGACGCCGATCGGGCTGGGCGAGCTCGAGCTGGACCTCGGCGGCGAGGTGGAGCTGGAGCTGCGCCACGGCGGCCAGCCCGCCTACTGGTGGCTGCTCGCCGCCGAGTGACGAGCGCGGCGCGCGCTCCGCGGAGATCCCGGCGCTCCAGCGCGCCGTTACGACCGCCCCGCCGATCATGATGCACGCCCGATGCCGGCGAGAGCAGCACAGAGGCCGCCGCCGGCCGTACCGGTGAGCTCGCGCGAGGGCGCCGCGCCCGTGCGCTCCGCTCCCACGGAGTTCGCCGGCACGCGCGAGCTTGCCCGCGCCGAGCTGTTGGCGGCACCCGTGCGCTGGCCGCGGCCCTCGCGTCTGGAGCGCGCGCTCGTGCTTCCCGGAAAGCGCGCCGTGGCGGGCCTGCGCACGCTCGGGCTCGAGACCGTCGGCGATCTGCTGGAGCACCTTCCCAGCGACAGCCGCGAGGCGCGGACCGTCGCGGCGCTCGGTCCGGGCGAGCAGGCTACGGTCACGGTGGAGGTGCGCAGCATCGCTTCGCGCCCGGTGCGCCGCCGGCGCATGCGACCGCTCGTCGAGGCCGTCGTCTTCGACGCTACCGGCTCGATGCGCGCGACCTTCTTCAACCAGCCTTGGCTCGTTGAGCGCTACCCCCCGAAGACGCGCCTGCTGCTGCACGGCAAGTCCGACGGGCGCGGCCGCTTCAACGTCTCACACCACGCGCCTGCGCAGACCGGGATCGGCGAGCCGGCCGGCGAGCCGCCCGCAGGGGACTCCGTTGCCCACTACCCCGCTGCCGAGGGCGTCACCTCCACCCAGATCCTCACGCTCGTGCAGGGCGAGCGTGCCGCGTTCGGCGACATCGTCGAGATCCTCTCGGCGCGGGCGCGCGCGGCCGAGCGCCTCCCCGATCGCGCGAGCGCGCTCGCCGCGATGCACTTCCCGCGCGACCAGCGCGACCCCGAGCTCGGCCGCCGCCGGCTCGCCTACGAGGAGCTGCTGCTGATGCAGATGCTGTTCCTGCGCCGCCGGGCGCAGCGGCACGCCCGCGCGGGCGCGACCGCCCTCGCCGAGCCGCCCACGCTGAGCGCGCGCTGGCGCGAGCACGCGCTCCCGTTCGCGCTCACCGGCGACCAGTCGCGCGCGATCGCGCAGATCGACGAGGACCTCGCCCAGGCGCGCCCGATGCAACGGCTGCTGATGGGGGAGGTGGGCAGCGGCAAGACGGTTGTGGCGCTGCACGCGATGCTCCGGGCGGTGGAGCACGGTCATCAGGCCGCGCTGATGGCGCCGACCGAAACGCTCGCCGAGCAGCACTTCGCGACGCTGCAGGCGCTCCTGGGCGGCGAGTCGGTGAGCGCGGCGCTCCTGACGGGCGCGACCCCCGCGCGCCGGCGCGCGGACATCCTCGCCAAGCTCGCGAGCGGAGAGCTGTCGCTGATCGTCGGCACCCACGCTCTGATCGAGCCCGACGTCGTCTTCCGCTCGCTCGCGCTCGCGGTGATCGACGAGCAGCACCGTTTTGGCGTGCGCCAGCGCGAGCGGCTCGTGCAGGGCCGGCACGGAGCGCAGGCCGGGTCCTCGGACACAGACGATCCCGAGGAGACGGTGCACACGCTGCACATGACCGCGACCCCGATCCCGCGCACGCTCTCGCTCGCCCGCTACGGCGATGTCGAGGTGAGCGCCCTGCACGAGCTGCCGAGCGGACGCCGGCCGGTGCGGACGAGCATCGTCGGCGGCGAGGCAGAGCGGGCCGCCGCATACGAGCGGCTCCGCGCGGAGCTCGCCGAGGGGCGCCAGGCGTTCGTCGTCTGTCCTCTGATCGAGGAGGACCCCGAGGCCGCGGACGCGGAGCCCCAGGCTGTGGCCGGCGCGGACGGCCGCGCCGTGCTGCGTGCCGCGACGGCCGAGCTCGAGCGCCTGCGCGAGGGCGAGCTTGCCGGTTACGAGCTGGCGCTGCTACACGGCGCGATGCGCCCGCGCGAGAAGCAGGAGGCGATGGAGGCCTTCGCGTCGGGGCGCGTCCAGGTGCTCGTGGCGACGACGGTGATCGAGGTCGGGATCGACGTGCCGAACGCGACCGTGATGGTGATCGAGAACGCCGAGCGTTTCGGGATCTCGCAGCTGCACCAGCTGCGCGGCCGTGTCGGGCGCGGCGAGCACCGCTCCGCGTGCTTCCTCGTCGGTCCGCCGGGCGCAGCGCGGCTGCGCGCGCTCGCGAGCCACTCGGACGGCTTCAAGCTCGCCGAGATCGACCTCGAGCTGCGCAGCGAGGGCGAGCTGATCGGCACGCGCCAGTCCGGCCAGCGCCAGTTCCGCATCGCACGGCTGCCCGAGGACGCGCCGCTGCTCGAGTTGGCGCGCGGCCGCGCCGAGGCGATCCTCGCGTCCGATCCCCAGCTCGGCGAGCCCGAGCACGCGCTGCTGGCGGGTGAGCTGCAGCGGCGCTACGGCGAGGACGCGGCGGCGCCGATCCCTGGCTGAATCCTGACCATTGGGCGCCGCGCGCCCGGCGTATAGTTGCCGCGAGCGGGCGAGGGGCCCGATCAGAGAGAGGGAGGGTCAGAGATGAGGGGCATCGTGATCGCCGGCGCCGTGACGGCGGCGCTGCTGGTGGGCGCGCCGAGCGCGTTCGGGGGGCAGAAGCTGCTGTTCAGCGGGCAGAGCGGGCCTGTGGTGCCGGGGGAAGGCGTCCGCTACGTGCTCGCCCTGACCGCGGTGCACGCCGGCGCCGAATGCGAACGCTTCGAGCAGGGCACCGACACGACAAACGGCAAGGCCACCGACAAGTTCGCCTTCGGGACCGTCACGTCGCAGACGTGCACCACGGAATCGTCTCTGGGCGGCGTGACCAAGGAAGTGAAGGTCTCGGCGAAGGGCGCCATCTCGCTGAAGTCGACCACGAAGCTGATCTTCCTGATCCCGGGTCCCTGCGTCTACGACCTGAGCAAGATGACGGGCACGTTCACGCCTGGCGGCCGGGCGCATGCCGACATGACGGGAATGGGCAAGCTCAACAAGAAGGCCAGCTCGATCCACTGCGGCGTGGCCGAAGAATTCCTTGCTTTCACCGCCCTGCTCGACGAAAGCTTCAACCTCCTGGATGACGAACTGACCAGCTGAGCACGGTCCGGAGGGCCCCTCGCCCCCGCGCGCGGCGCTAGCGTGCCCGCGATGCGCGTGATCGCGGGCACCCTCGGAGGCAGGCGCCTGAACGCGCCGCCGGGCCGCGGCACGCGCCCGACCTCGGACCGTGTGCGCGAGGCGCTGTTCTCGATGCTCGGCGAGATCGCGGGCGTGCGCGTCCTGGACCTCTTCGCCGGCAGCGGCGCGCTCGGCATCGAGGCGCTCTCGCGCGGCGCCGCAAGGGCGGTGTTCGTCGAGCGCGACCCCCGTGCCGCGGCGATCCTGCGCGAGAACCTCGCCGCGCTGGAGATCGGCGCCGAGCGGGGCGAGCTGCGCCGCGGCGAGGCGCTCGCGGCCCTGCGGACGGCAGCGGAACGCGATGAGCTCTACGATCTCGTCCTGATCGACCCGCCCTACGGCGACGCCGCGAGGCTCGGGGAGAAGCTTCCGGCGCTGCTCGCGCCCGTGCTCGCGCCCGGTGCGCGCGTGGTGGCCGAGAGCGACCGCCGGGCGCCGCTCGGCCTCGGGCTTCCGGTCGCGACCGAACGCCGCTACGGCGACACTTCCATCACAATCTCGAACCCATGGCCCGATCCGACCGCCTGATCGCTGTGTGCCCCGGCAGCTACGACCCCGTCACGAACGGGCACCTCGACGTGATCCGGCGCACCGCCGCGCTCTACGACGAGGTCTGGGTGGCGGTCGTGAACCGCTCGGTGCGCAAGAGCAGCGCCGTGTTCGACATCACCGACCGCGTGGGCTTCATCGAGCGCGCCGTCGCCGATCTCGAGAACGTCAAAGTCGAGCCTTTCTCGACCCTCGTCGTCGAGTTCGCGCAGGAGAAGGGGGCCAGGACGATCGTCAAGGGGCTGCGTGCGATCTCGGACTTCGAGTACGAGCTCGAGATGAACCAGCTCAACCGCAGGGAGAACCCGGACGTCGAGTCCGTCTACCTGATGGCGAGCCCGCAGTACAGTTTCCTCTCATCCAGCGGAGTGAAGGAGCTGGCCACCTTCGGCGGCAAGATCGACGATCTTGTGCCCGAGGAGGTAGCCCGGCGCTTGCAGGAACAGGTAGGACGCTGACGAACTGACATGCGATACGCGGGGTGGACCGCCCGCGGAGGTGCCGAACATAGATGGATGTCCTCGTTCTCATAGACAAGCTCGACGACTTGGTGCACAACGCCAAGCCGGTCCCGCTCACCGATCAGGTGCGCGTGGACAAGGAGGAGATCTACGACATCCTCGATCAGATGCGCGCGACGATCCCCGAGGAGATCAAGCAGGCGCGCTGGATCGTCAAGGAGCGCCAGGAGATGCTCGCCGAGGCCAAGAAGGAGGCCGAGCGGATCATCAAGGACGCGCGCGAGCGCCAGGAGCGGCTGGTCGGCGAGGAGGAGGTCACCAAGCAGGCCGAGCGCGCCGCCGAGGACATCGTCGAGGATGCCCGCGCCCGCGAGCGCGAGATCAGGCTCGGCGCCGAGGACTACGCCGACGAGATCCTCAACACGCTCGAGGTCAACCTCTCGAAGTTCATCGCCGCCGTCCAGCGCGGGCGCGAGCGCCTGCAGGGCAAGGACGAGCCGGCTGAGGTCGGTTAGCCGGGCGGCGGGCGGGGAGGGCGGGACTCCCGTCCCCGCAGATTGCCGAAACGCCACGTCCGGGTAGCGTTCACCGCGTGGATCTGACCGCCGCACGCCACCGGCTCACCGTCGCGCGCACCCTGCTCGACACGGGCATGCTCGCGCCGACACGGCCCGATCGGGCCGTGCGCTCGGTGCTCGCGCTGCATCGCTGGGGCGCGACGCCGGCCGCCGCCTACATGGGCGCGGCGGCCCGTTACCCCGACCGCCTCGCGGTGATCGACGAGCGCGGCACGCTGACGTTCTCCGAGATCCACCGGCGCACCAACGCGCTCGCCCACGAGCTCGCGAAGGCCGGCATCGCCGAAGGCGATGGCGTGGCGATCATGTGCCGCAACCACCGCGGCTTCATCGAGTCGACGGTGGCGTGCTCGAAGCTGGGCGCGAGCGCGCTCTATCTGAACACCGCGTTCGCCGGGCCGCAGATCACCGACGTGCTCGCGCGCGAGCAGGCCAAGGCCGTGATCTACGACGAGGACTTCGCGAACCTGATCGGCGAGGGCGCCGCCGAGCGGCTGCGCTTCGTGGCCTGGACCGCCGGCGAGGGCCACCTTCCGCCGGCCGGCTCCGACCCCCGCCTGGAGGACCTGATCGCCCGTGGCGAGGACTCCGACCTCCAGCCGCCGGCCGAGCGCGGCCGCGTGGTGATCCTCACCTCCGGCACGACGGGCACGCCGAAGGGCGCTGCGCGCAAGCAGCCCGACTCGCTCGAGCCGGCCGCCGCGCTGTTCTCGAAGATCCCGCTGCGCGCGCGGGAGACGACGATGGTCGCGGCGCCGATGTTCCATTCCTGGGGCTACGCGCACTTCACGCTTGGGCTGCCGCTGGCCTCGACGCTCGTCCTGCGCCGCCGCTTCGACCCCGAGGAGACGCTGCGCGCAACCGCGCAGACGCGCTCGACCACGCTCGCGCTCGTGCCCGTGATGCTGCAGCGCATCCTCGAGCTCGAGCCCGCGACGATCGCGCAGTACGACCTGAGCTGCCTGCGCGTGATCGCGCTGAGCGGCTCGGCGCTGCCCGGCGAACTCGCGACGCGCGCGATGGACGCCTTCGGCGAGGTGCTCTACAACCTCTACGGCTCGACCGAGGTGGCGTGGGCGACGATCGCCACCCCGGCCGATCTGCGCGCGGCGCCGGGGACCGCGGGGCTGCCGCCGATGGGGACGGTGGTGAAGCTGCTCGAC